>Ga0193707_1000444_pt1 | contig 14097 bp, 14 predicted proteins | sample U3c2metaG_FD_143043 | JGI IMG/M metagenome (GOLD analysis project Ga0193707, IMG submission 143043) | Soil microbial communities from a riparian zone of the East river system, Colorado, United States - U3c2 | ecosystem: Environmental > Terrestrial > Soil > Riparian zone | place: USA: East River... | reverse complement strand
GATGACGTTCGAGCCCGAGACGACCTCGATGAGCGCCTCTTCCTGCGCCGGGTAGAGCGTGATGCCGCGCTCGCCGACCCACTCGTTGAAGGCGTCGAAGACCGCGTCGGGACTGGGGGCGGCAGGCATTCGGTCGATGAGGCGCACATCTTCCATCTTGCCTGCCACGGCGAGTGCCCGGTGCGTCCGGCACTCACTCCCGCCCCGACGATCACCTCCGTACGGGCGGCGGGAGGGCTATCCGGCGAGTGACTGGGTGCCGAGCACGGTGAGGAGGGCGAGGCGTCCGGCGTCCTCGGTGCCGGGTTCGGCCGTGTAGATCATGATGCGCAGGTCGCTGCCCGCCACCGTCAGCACGTCGCAGTCCAACGTCAGGGAGCCGACCCGCGGATGATCGATGATCTTGCGTGCGGCCTCGTGGCGGCCGACGGTCCCCGACTCCCACAGCTCGGCGAACCGGTCGCTGTTCGCGCGGAGCTCGGCGATCAGCCGCCGTAGCCGCTGGTCGGCCGGATAACGGTCGGCGGTCGCGCGCAGGCCGGCGACCAGGGCGGCCTCGAACGCGCGCCGGGACTCGGGTGTGTGCCGGACCGGGGAGGCCGGCCCGAGGAGGTTGCGCCACACCCCGTTGCGCTGGTTGCCGCGCCAGCCGCACGGATCGCCCACCAGCGTCGCGTACGGCGGGTTGGCCATGAGCAGGGGTCCAGGAAGCGTCGTAGACCGCGACGGGTGTCCCGGTCAGCCGGTCCAGCAGCCGCTGGACGCTCGGGGTGATGTACGCGGGGACGGTCTCCGGCCCCGGTGGCGCCAGCCCGGCCAGCCGGAACAGGTGGGCGCGCTCGGCCGCCGACAGCCGCAGGGCTCGGGTCAGGGGCCTCGACGACCTGTGCCGATGGGTTGGACGCGCGGCCCTACTCGAGCCGGGTGACGTAGTCGACGGAGATCCCGGCCAACAGGGCCAGCTCCTCACGGCGCAGCCCGGCCGCGCGCCGGTGCCCGCCGGTGGGCAGCCCGGCGGCCTCCGGAGGCACCCGGTCGCGCCAGCGCCGTACCGCCTTCCCGAACTCCGCCGTCGCCATGCCCACCAGTCTGCACCGCGGCGCGCCGGCCTGCCTGGTACCGGTGGTCCCAGGAAGACCGGTCGATTGGCTGATCACATCGTTGCGGCCACGGCCGCCGCCATCGAGGCCGACGGCGGGCTGGACGTACTGGTCAACAACGCGGGCATCGAAGGGCGGACGCCGGACGGAGGAGTCGCTGGCGCCGCCGAGATGATGCGCGAGCTGTTCGAGACGAACGTCTGCGGCGTGGTGCGCGTCACCCACGCGGCCGCTGCTGCGGCGGTCCGCCAACCCGGTCGTGGTTAACGTCAGCAGCGGCTGGCCTCGATGGCCCGCATGACCGTCTCGGGCACGCCGGCGTACGCCTACCCGGGGGTCGCCTACCCGGCGTCGAAGGCCGCGGTCAACATGGTCACCGTGCAGTACGTGAAGGCGTTCCCCGACCTGCGGCTACTTCGACACCGAAGGGGCCTTCCCCTGGTAGGCGGGTTCATGGCGCGGGCCTGTGTCAGGAGAGGCCGCTCAGTCCTCCGTCGACGACGAGCGTCTGCCCGGTGATGTACGTGGCCTGGTCGGAGAGCAGGAAGATCACGCTGTTGGCGACCTCCCAGGCGGTGCCTTGCCGGCCGAGGGGGATCGGGGTGTCGGCTCGGTCGGGTTTGACGAGTGTGGCGAGCCGGCCCAGGGAGGTGTCGATCAGGCCGGGCATGACGACGTTGACCCGGATCCCGCGGGGCGCGGCTTCGCGGCCGACCGAGCCGCGCAGCCCGTCGAGCGCGGCCTTGGACGTGACGTAGGCCGGGGCGTTGGAGGTGGTCGGGAGGCGTGCCGCGGTGGAGGAGATGAGCACGATCGAGCCTCTGGCGGTCATGACCGGCAGGGCGTGTTTGCAGCCCAGGAAATGGGAGCGCACGTTGACCGCCATGACGCGGTCCCACTCGCCGGAGGGTGTTCCGGCGAGGTGGTCGCCGGAGGCGATCCCGAGGGCCATGACCAGGGCGTCAAGTCCATCGAGGCGGGTGAGTACGTCGGCGATGAGGCGGGTGACGCCGGTGTCGTCGGAGCCGTCCACCGTGAACGCGTCGCCGGTGTGGCCCTCCCGCGTGATCGACGCAACGGTGTCGCGGGCGGCGGCGGGGTCGATGTCGGCGACCGCGACGTGCGCGCCTTCCCGGGCGGCCAGGATGGAGATCGCCCGGCCGATGCCGATGGGGGCGTCCGGCATGTCGTAGGTCTGCTGCCCGCCGCCGATGACCAGGAGCCGCCGTCCGCTCAGCAGGCGGCCGGCCGAGGCCGTTCCCGTACTCGCGTCGTGGAGAAGGCCGGGACCGGTGGGCGTGTTCATCGGTCCGTGAATCGTGCGGAGGCGTCGACCACGGCGAGGTGGGCCGGTTGGTCGATGTCGAGGTCAGCGCTTCGGGCTACGATCGCGGTGGCCACGTAGTAGCCCACCAGGCAGAGCAGCTCGACGGTCTGGCCGTCGCCGAGTGCTGCTCGGGCCGCGGCGATCGTCTGGGCGCTGACCTCGATGTGCGACACCGCTTCCGCGGCGAGCCGTACCACGGCGACGTCTGTGGGATCGAACACGGTGTCGGCGGTGTCGTGGGCGATCGCGGCGATCTCATCGGCGGTGACGCCGCTCGCGGCGGCGATCGCCTCATGCTGACTCCACTCGTAGCGGCACCGGGCGGTGTGCGCCACCGTCAAGATCGCCAGTTCACGCCGGCGGGCCGGCAGCTCGGTCGAGGCGAGCAACGCTCCACCCAGCGCCAGCCACGGTCTGATCACGGTCGGGGCGTGCGCCAGCGTTCGGAACAGCGCCAGATCCGGTAGGGCGGCGAGGGTGTGCCGGTCATCGGCGGACAGCTGTGACCGGTCGGGGTCCGGGATTCGCGCCATCCTCTTTTTCTCCTCTGCTGAGCGTGCAATTAGAATACTCTTCGGTATTGAGTACTCAACGGTATCATTCATCGTGAACCGTGACCGCAAGGGACCAACGCCATGTCGAAGCAGGCCCGACGACCCGCCGTACAACGCCGGCCGACGGATGTACGACGGCGGCTCCTCGACGCCGCCATGGACGTGTTCGCCAGAGAGGGCTTCTACGCGGCCACCCTCGATGACGTGGCGGCCGACGCCGGCCTCACCAAGGGGGCGATCTACTCCAACTTCGCCGGCAAACGTGAGCTGTTCCTGGCGCTGTTCGAGGAACAGGTGACGCGGCGCGCGCAGGTCGTACGAACCGCGCTTCTCGACGCGCCCCACGAATCCGGTGCCGAGGTGGCCTCGCCGCTGGCCGCCCTCGCCGACCGGCTCGCCGCGACCGAACCGAGCTGGCAGGTGCTCTACATCGAGTTCTGGCTGTTCGCCATGCGAAACCCGGACGCGCATCGGCTCCTCACCGCGGCCCGGCGCCGCCTGCGGCAGACGATCGCCGAACTCGCCGAGGAGGTGGAACAGCGATTCGGGTGGGACACCGGCATTTCCGGAACCCAGTGGGCGACAATCGTTCTCGGCCTCAGCAACGGCCTCGCCCTCGAACGTCTCGTCGATCCCGAGGCGGTCCCGGACGACCTGCTCGCCACGGTCCTCCACCGCCTTGTCGAGCATCCGTTCAACGCCGGCGGTAACGAGATGTCGTCCGGGGGCGGGCCGGCGAACAGCTGACCGACGGTGGTGATGGTGTACTGGCGGAAGCCGTCGCCGAACACGGCCTGGCCCTACTGGAAGGGGCGGTGGGGTCGGTCCTGTCGGTGCGCGCCTCTAGCATCAGTTCGTGACAGTGTCCGGGTATCTGCGCTATCCCCATCTCCGTGGCGATCTGCTGACCTTCGTAGCCGAAGACGACGTGTGGATCTCGCCGTTGTCCGGTGGCCGTGCGTGGCGGCTGTCGGCCGACGGGGTTCCCGTCTCCCACCCGCGGTTCTCGCCCGACGGGCAGTGGGTGGCCTGGACCAGTGATCGGGACGGGGCTCCCGAGGTCCATGTCGCGCCCGCCGAGGGCGGGGAGAGCCGGCGGCTCACCTACTGGGGCAGCTTCGGCACGCGCGTGTGCGGGTGGACGCCCCAGGGCGAGATCCTCGCGGTGACCTCCTGGCGGCAGCCGTTCCGCCACCACACCCACGCCTACGCCGTGCCCGTCGACGGTGAGCCCGCGCGGCCGATGGGCTGGGGGCCGGTCGGCTCGGCCGACGTCGCGCCGGGTGGCGAGGTGGTGATCGTCACGGTCGCCGGGCAGGAGCCCGCCTGGTGGAAGCGCTACCGGGGCGGGGCGATGGGGCGGCTGTGGGTCACGGCCGGTGACGGGTTCGCGCGCGTGCTCGCCGGGGTGGAGGGCAACCTCGACTCTCCGGCCTGGGCCGGTGGGCGGCTGGCGTTCCTGTCCGACCATGACGGGGTCGGGCGGCTCTACTCCAGCCTTCCCGACGGTTCCGACGTACGGCTCCACGCGGGCAAGGAGGACGACGGCTTCTACGCGCGGCACGCGAGCGCCGACGGAGAGCGCGTCGTCTACCAGTGTGCCGGTGAGCTGTGGCTCGTGGACGGGCTCGACGCCGAGCCCGCCCGTCTCGACGTACGCCTCGCCGGTCCGCGTACGGCGCGGCACTCCCGCTCGGTCCACCCGCGCGTCGAGGACCTGTCCTGCGACCACACCGGGCGGGCCAGTGCGGTCGAGGTACGCGGCGGCGTGCACTGGATCGCGCATCGCGACGGGCCCGCACGCGCGCTCGCCGCGACGCCCGGCGTACGTGCCCGGCTGCCGCGTGTGCTCGGCGAGACCGGTGAGGTCGTCTGGGTCACCGACACCGGTGACGGCGACGCCCTGGAGATCTCGGCGGTGGCCGGTGCCGAGCAGCCCGCCTCGCGGCGGCGCCTGGCCGCCGGAGCGCTCGGGCGGGTCGAGGAGATCGCCGCCGCGCCGGATGGGAGGACGGTCGCGGTGGCCGCCCACGACGGCCGGCTGCTGGTGGTCGACCTGACGAACGACGAGGTCGTCGAGCTGGCCAATGGTGAGCACGGCCCGGCCGAGGACCTGTCCTTCTCGCCCGACTCCGCATGGCTGACCTGGACGCACGCGGGGGCCGAGCGGCTGTCGCGGATCCGCCTGGCCCGGGTCGCCGACCGTACGGTCGTGGATGTCACGGACGGCCGGTTCGCCGACAGCGAGCCGGTGTTCACCGCCGACGGCGCCCATCTGGTGTTCCTGTCGTGGCGGGGTTTCGACCCGGTCTTCGACCCGCACTTCTTCGACCTGTCGTTCCCGTTCGGGTGCCGGCCGTACCTCGTGCCGCTGGACGCCGCGGCGCCGTCGCCGTTCGAGCCGACGCCGCAGGGCCGCGCGCCCTCCGAGAGCGAGGACAAGGACGACAAGGACGAGGAGAAGAAGCCGCCCATCGTCGTACTGGAGGGCATCGCGGCCCGTGTCGTGCCCTTCCCGGTGCCCGACGCGCGCTACTCCTCGCTGCTGCCGGTCAAGGGCGGGCTCGTGTGGCTGCGCAAGCCGCTCACCGGCATGCTCGGCGAGGACGAGCCGGGCGACAGCGCGCCCAAGAACGCGCTCGAACGCTATGACCTCGGTAAACGCACCTGCGATCAGATCACGACCGGGCTCGACTGGCTGGACGTCAGCGGCGACGGCAAACGCCTGGTCATCAGTACCGACGGTGACCTGAAGGTGCTGGCCTCCGACGGATCCGACGATGGCAGCGAGGACGAGGCCCAGATCGACCTGTCCCGGCTGCGCGTCACCGCCGACCCGCCCGCCGAGTGGCACCAGGCGTACGACGAGGCCGGAAAGATCGTTCGCGACTACTTCTGGGCGCGCGACATGAGCGGCCTCGACTGGGACGCCGCCCTGGCGAAGTACCGTCCGCTGCTCGACCGGATCGCCTCCCCCGACGACTTCGCCGACCTGCTGTGGGAGGTCTTCGGCGAGCTCGGCACCTCGCACGCCTACGTGTACGGCCACGGGCGCCGGACCGGCCCGTACCTCGGCCTGCTCGGCGCCGACCTCGAACGCGACGACGACCAGCTCTGGCGGGTGACCCGCGTGCTGCCCGCCGAGACCTCCGACCCGCGCGCCCGCTCGCCACTGGCGGCGCCGGGCACGCGTGTGGAGCCCGGCGACGCGGTCGTCGCCGTGGACGGCCGGCCCGTGGACCCTCGTACGGGGCCGGGCCCGCTGCTGGCCGGCTCGTGGGACACGCTCACCGAGCTGACCATCGCGCCGGGCGCCGGCGGCCCGGTGCGCCGCGTCGTCGTACGCCCGCTGTTCGACGATCACCGGCTCCGCTACCAGGCATGGGTCGCCGAGCAGCGGGAGCGCGTACGCGAGCTGGGTGAGGGCCGCCTCGGCTACCTTCACATCCCGGACATGGACGGCATCGGCTGGGCGCAGTTCCACCGCGACCTGCGTAGCGAGATCGCCGAGGACGGCCTCGTCGTCGACGTGCGCGGCAACGCGGGCGGCATGGTCTCCGAGCTGGTCGTGGAGAAGCTCGCCCGCCGCGTGGTCGGCTGGGACGTCGGCCGGCACCGGGGCCCGGTGAGCTACCCGCGCGACGCCCCGCGGGGTCCGGTCGTGGTCCTGGCCGACGAGCACACCTGCTCCGACGGCGACATCCTCACCGCCGCCGTACGCGCCCTCGGGCTGGGCACGGTCGTCGGCACCCGTACGTGGGGCGGCGTCATCGGCATCCACACGCATCGGCTCGTGGAGGGCACCGGCATCACGGTGCCGCGCCACGCGACCTGGTTCGACGGCCATGGCTGGGAGCTGGAGAACCACGGCGTCGCCCCCGACGTCGAGGTCGCGATGGAGCCGGACGACTGGGCGAAGGGCCGCGACCCGCAACTGGAGAGGGCCGTGACGATCGCCCTGGAACACCTGGCGAAGCATCCCGCGGCGACACCGCCACCCCGCCCCTGACCATCGCCGGCCGCCGAATATTCCCTGGTCGGCGGCTTTTACCAGTCGGCCCATTGACGAATTCCGGGCGCGGACGGTTCCATCCTTTGCTGGAATGTCCGCGTCCGGCCACTCACTGAACCATTTGACTGAGGTCGTGCATCGAACCCGACGTATCGAAAATGGCGCAGTAAAGATGCGCCGCGAAACGTCGGAAGTTAATTCCGGGAATAGGGGAGTCCCATGTCCGCACGTACCGTGATCGCATCCGTTGGTGCCGTCGCGGCACTTGGCGCCGCAGCGGTCGGCGTCGGCGCCGTAACTCAGCTGACCTCGAAGGACGCTGCACAGAACCCGTCCGCGAACGCCGATATCCGCGGTGGAATGACCACCGCCGCCGCCACGAGCCGCAGCCAGGTGATTTCACGGGCGCTGACCTGGCACCCGCACACGGCACAGCGAATTCCGTACAGCCAGTCGGCCACTCACAATGGCTACCGCACCGACTGTTCCGGCTATGCGTCAATGGCGCTCGGCCTGGGCACGCCGGGGCTGAACACCGTCGGTCTCGCGTCCTCCAGCACGAGCAGTCCCATCGCGATGTCCCAGTTGCTGACCGGCGACCTCGTCATCGACGCCACCGGTAACAACAACACCCGGCACGTCGTCATCTTCGAGAAGTGGGCCAACTCCGCCCATTCCTCCTACTGGGCGTTCGAGCAACGCGGCTCGTACGGCACCGACCACCGGGTCCTCACGTACGGCATCGGCGGGGGCGAGTTCCACGCGTACCGTCCGCACGTGCTCGGTGGTGGCGGCACCCCGCCGCCTCCCAGCGGTGGCAAGCACTGGGTGAACACCTTCGCCGCCGCGACCGGTTACGCCGGCGCGAACACCGCCAGCCCGCAGGGCGTGCTGAACAAGGGCACCAACTACGTCTACTGCAAGGTGTGGGGCGCGCGGGTCGGCACCAGCTCGCAGTTCAACCACTGGTGGATGAAGACCGACCTCGACCGGACCTACGCCGGCAAGAACGGGCGCGGCGCGTACGTCTCGGCCTACTATCTGTCCCGCTGGGGCAACGACGAGGCCAAGGACGTGAACGGCGCCGTCCTCCCGAACTGCTGACCCGGCGGCTCTGACCGGCCGGACCCCCGAGACGGGGTCCGGCCGTCGGCGTCTCTCTCGCCCGCGCATTAATGTGATATCACTATGATAGGTTTGTGCCTGGGAGTTCGAGAGGATGAGGGTCATGGACGTTGACATGCCGAGGCCGCAGGTCGCCGAACGCGTCGCCCACGGGGCGAGCGGCTGGCCGGTGCTGGGCGGGATCGTCGTGGCGGTCGCCGGGGGCGCGCTGCTGATCGTCACGCAGATCGGCGTGCTGATCGGCATCGGGATCGTGCTCATCGTCGCCGGGGCGATCGCGACGAACGGGCTGACCGCGGTCGCGCCGGGCCAGGCGCGCGTCGTCCAGCTGCTCGGCCGCTACGCGGGCACCATCCGTACCGACGGCCTGCGCTGGGTGAACCCCCTGACCACCCGCCGCAAGATCTCCACCCGGATCCGCAACCACGAGACCGACGTGGCCAAGGTCAACGACGTCGAGGGCAACCCGATCGAGATGGCCGCCGTCGTCGTGTGGCAGGTGGAGGACACCGCCAAGGCCGTGTTCGAGGTGGATGACTTCGTGGAGTTCGTCGCGATCCAGACCGAGACGGCCGTACGCCACATCGCCGGCAGCTACCCCTACGACGCGCACGGCGAGGACCAGCTCTCCCTGCGGGAGAACGCCGACGAGATCACCGGCAGGCTGTCGGAGGAGATCACCGCACGCGTCGCCTCGGCGGGCGTCCACGTCATCGAGTCGCGGATCACCCGCCTCTCGTACGCCCCGGAGATCGCCCAGGCGATGCTGCGCCGCCAGCAGGCCGGCGCGGTCGTCGCGGCCCGGCAGCGGATCGTCGACGGCGCGGTCGGCATGGTCGAGTCGGCGCTGACCAGCCTCGCCGAGAGTGACGTGGTCGACCTCGACGAGGAGCGGAAGGCCACCATGGTCAGCAACCTGCTCGTCGTCCTCTGCGGCGACCGGGACGTCCAGCCCGTCGTCAACACCGGCTCGCTCTACCAGTGACCGCCGGGGAGCCGCGCCCGGACACCGGCGGCGACGGCGAGACGCGCCAACGGGGGCGGGGCGAGCGGAAGAAGGTGCTGCTCCGCCTCGACCCCGCGGTCCACGACGCACTCGCGCGCTGGGCGTCGGACGAGCTGCGCAGCACCAACGCCCAGATCGAGTTCCTGCTCCGGCGTGCCCTGGGCGACGCCGGCCGGATGCCCGGCAACGCCGGCCGGATGAGACGGCCGGGACGACCATCCAAGGAGGAGTCCGGCGAATGAACCTGCCAGAGTCACTACCCGGCCGTATGTACCTGCTCGCCTACGACACCGAGAAGAACCGGATCACCTCGCGCTCCCAGCTCGGCCTGGTGCTGCGCGCCGCCGCGCTCACCGAGCTCTACCTGACCGAACGGCTCGCCGACGACGGGGGAAGGGCACGGGTCGCCGGCGCCGGTCCGATCGGCGATCCGCTGCTGGACGACCTGGTCCAGCAGATCGCCGCCCACCGGCCGCGCCCGTGGCACCGCTGGATCGGCCGCCAGGAGCACGGCACGGTCCGCACCGTACGCGAGCAGCTCGAGGCCGCGCACTGCCTCAAGGTGGAGCACCGGGCGATCCTGCCCGACCGCGTCGAGCTGCGGGACCGGCGCGCGGTGAAGCAGTACTCCGACGAGGTACGCGCGGCGCTGCGGAGACCTGCCGCGCGCGCCGAGCCGCGTACCGCCGCGGTGCTCGCGCTCGCCGCCCGCGGCGAGATCAAGACCGTGGTGTCGCGCCGCGACCGGCGTGAGCACCGGGGGCGGCTCGACGAGCTCGCCGTCTACACGGGCCCGGTGGCCGACGCGCTGCGCAAGGCTCTGCGGTCCAAGCGCGCGGCGGCGGCCACGGCCGGTAGCTGATCGGCACCAATGGTTTCGCGGAAAATGCCTCACTCGTCGCTGATATCGTCCGCGCCGAACCTTGGAATTCCTGCTTGACCGCTCGCGTGCCGGGGTACGCACGGGGGCGGCGACGGGGATATGAGCTGCCCTTTTGCCGTGTACGGGAATTCGGGGAAAGGGGTTTTCATATGTCCGCTCATACGATTATTGGGTCGGTCGGCGCCATTGTCGGAGTCGCCGCCGCGGCGGCCGGTATCGGGGCCGTCACATCGGGAGCCTCTGCCAATGCGGCACCGGCGTGCGGGGTGCTCCAGCCGGGCGCGTCGGCGGTCGCCCAGCGGGCGATCGGGGCGGCGTGCGGTCAGATCGGGGTCTGGTACTCCTGGGCCGGCGGCCACGGCCGGACCCCCGGCCACTACGACGGGCACGACCCCGACAGCCGCCAGGACGGGCAGCGCAAGGGCTTCGACTGCTCCGGGCTGGTGCGCTGGGCGTACTACAGGGCGACCGGCGGCGACATCCTCAACGGCGTCGCGAACGACCAGTTCCACACGAGCCACGCCGTCGCGAGGTTCTCGCCGCGCCAGGGCAGCGGGCCGCTGCTCCCGGGCGACCTGATGTTCTGGGGCGCGGGCCACATCCACCACGTCGCGATCTACCTCGGGCGCGGCCAGATGGTCGAGGCGTACGAGTCGGGGACGCACATCCGTACCGCGCCGGTCCGGCTCGGCGGCGACTACGCCGGGGCGGTGCGCGTCAACGGCAGCGGCGGCGGCAACCCGGCTCCGCCGCGTCCCGGAGGCGGCGGGAAGTCCTGGGTGGAGACCTTCGCGCCCGCCACCGGCTACGCCGGACCCAGCACCGCCGACGCGCAGGGCACGCTGAACAAGGGCCGCAACTACGTCTACTGCAAGGTCGCGGGCGCGCGGGTGAGCAGGGGCGGGCAGTTCAACCACTGGTGGCTGCGCACCGACCTGGATCGCGTGAACCCGGGCAAGAACGGCCACGGCGCGTACGTGTCGGCGTTCTCCCTGTCCCGCTGGGGCAACGACGAGGCCAAGGACGTGGACGGCCGGGTCATCCCGGACTGCTGACCGTACCGGCGGGCCGGTCCACGGGTACGGCCCGGCCCGCCGCGCGGGGTCACTCGCGCTGGGGCAGCCGCTCGGGCTTGACCTTCTGCCACTTCGCGATGAGCTCGGTCAGCTCCTCGCGGATGAACTCGAAGAAGGCGAAGGACTCGGCCATGCGACGGCCCGCCGGGGTGTCGGCGCCGAGCACCTCGATGCCCTCCTTGGCGCTGGCCTGCCAGCGGGAGATCACCTCTTCGCGGTTGAGGCTCGCTTCGTACCAGGCGTCGTTCTCGACCACGTAGTGGTCGCGCCGGGACCCCGGCTCCCGCTCGCGGCGGATCAGGTTGAACTGGATGAGGTAGCGCACGGCGCCGGAGATGGCAGCCGGGCTGACCTGCAGGCTCTCCGCGATCTCGGCGGACGTGAGGCGCCCGGAGTCGGTGCCGTGCAGCGCGGCGAAGACCCGCGCGTGCATGCGCTGGAACCCGGCGTCGGTCAACGCGGACGCGAAGCGCTCCACGAACTGTCGTACGGCTTCCGGGTCTCGGTCCGCCACATGATCACCACCCTCTGGTCGGGCGACTACTTTATACATTTTACTAACTTCACGAATTTCTGAAGACAGTGTACCTTCAGAAACATGACAGACGCTATCTCCGTGTCCGGGCTGGTCAAGACCTTCGGCCGGACACGTGCGCTGGACGGGCTCGACCTCACCGTACGGACCGGTGAGGTGCACGGTTTCCTGGGGCCGAACGGCGCCGGCAAGTCAACGACCATCCGCGTCCTGCTCGGCCTCCTGCGGCCCGACGCCGGTGACGTGCGGCTTCTCGGCGGCGACCCGTGGCGCGACGTCGCGACGCTGCACCGGCGCATCGCGTACGTCCCGGGCGACGTGACCCTGTGGCCCAACCTCTCCGGAGGCGAGGTCATCGACCTTCTCGGCCGGCTGCGCGGCGGGCAGGACGCCGAACGCAAGGCCGAGCTCCTGGAGCGGTTCGAGCTCGACCCGAAGAAGAAGGGCCGCGCGTACTCCAAGGGCAACCGTCAGAAGGTCGCGCTCGTCGCCGCGCTCGCCTCCGACGCCGAGCTGCTCATCCTCGACGAACCGACCTCCGGCCTGGACCCGCTGATGGAGGAGGTCTTCCAGAGATGCGTCCAGGAGGAGCGCGACAGCGGCCGTACGGTGCTGCTGTCCAGCCACATCCTGTCCGAGGTCGAGGCGCTGTGCGACCGCGTCAGCATCATCCGCACGGGGCGTACGGTCGAGACCGGATCCCTTTCCGACCTGCGGCACCTGACCCGCACGTCCATCACGGTCGAGCTGGCGACCCCGCCGGACGGCCTGGCCTCGCTGCCCGGCGTCCATGACGCGAAGGTCGACGGGGGCCGCGTGAGTCTCGAGGTCGACACCGCTGAGCTGGACGAGGTGTTGAAGCACCTGGCCGCGGCCGGCGTCCGCAGCCTGATCAGCCGGCCGCCCACGCTCGAGGAGCTGTTCCTCCGCCACTACGAGGAGGCCGGCCGATGAGCTCCTTCGCCGGCACCCGGCTGCTCGTCAAGATCAACTTCCGCCGTGACAAGGTCATGGTGCCGTTCTGGATCTACTTCTTCACGGCGGTGGCGATCGGCACGGCCTACAGCAGCCGGGCGACGTACAGCACCCTGGCCAAGCGGCTCGACTTCGCCGCGGGCCTGAACAAGAACCCCTCGATGCTGGCGCTGTACGGTCCCGTGCACGACGCGCACTCTGTCGGCTCGGTGAGCGTCTGGAAGGTCGGCGGGATCGCCGCCGCCCTGGTGGGCGTGATCAGCATGATCATCACGGTCCGGCACACGCGCGGCGACGAGGAGTCCGGCCGCCTGGAGCTGGTCAGCGCGGGCGTCGTCGGGCGGTTCGCCGCGCTCACCGCGGCCGTGGTCACCGCCGTGACGACCAACGTCGTGGTCGCCGTCCTCGTGGCCGCCGGGCTGATGGCCCTGGGGCTGCCGGTCGGCGGGTCGATCGCCTTCGCGCTCGGCTGGTGCGCCATCGGCCTCATGTTCGTCGCCGTCGCGGCCGTCACCGCGCAGCTGACCACGAGCGCTCGCGCCGCCACCGGCCTGGGGATCGCCTTCCTCTCCCTGTGCTACCTGATCCGCGCGGCCGGTGACGCGGGAGGCGCCGACGGCCCGACCTGGCTGCTCTGGCTCTCACCGTTCGGATGGGTGTCGCACCTGCGGCCGTACGCGGGCGACCGCTGGTGGGTGCTCGCCCTCGCCGTGGCGTTCGCCGCCGCCTTCCTCGCCGTGGCGTACCGGCTGGTCGGCGGGCGCGACATCGGCGCCGGGCTGCTGCCCGAGCGGCTCGGCCCGGCCGAGGGGCCCGCCGGCCTGCGCAGCCCGCTGGCGCTCGCCTGGCGGCTGCAGCGCGGCTCCCTGCTGGCCTGGACGGCCGGCTTCACGGTGTACGGCCTGGCGATCGGCGGTGTGAGCGACAACGTCGACAGCATGGTCGGCGGCAAGAGCGGGCGCGACGTGCTCAGCAAGATCGGGGGCGGGCACGGGCTCCTCGACGCGTTCCTCAACACGACGATGGCCGTCATGGCGCTGCTCGCCTCCGCGTACGCCGTGCAGGTCGTCCTGCGCCTGCGTTCGGAGGAGAGCGGCGGGCTCGCCGAGCCCATCCTGGCGACCAGAGTCGGCCGGGTCGGCTGGGCGGCGAGCCATGTCGCGTTCGCGATCGCAGGCCCGGCGATCCTGCTGGCCGTCGACGGAGTCGCCGTGGGGCTGGTGCACGGCCTGCGCGTCGGTGACGTGGGCGGACAGTTCCCGCGCGTGTTCTGGAGCGCGATGGTGCAGCTGCCCGCGGTGTGGGTGCTGGCCGGGATCACGGTGGCGCTGTTCGGCCTCGCACCGCGGATCGCCGTGGCGGCGTGGGGAGCGCTGGGCGTGTTCGTGCTGCTGGGGCAGCTCGGCCCGTTGCTGAAGCTCAAGCAGTGGACGATGGACATCTCGCCGTACACCCACGTGCCGAAGCTGCCGGGCGCCGCGATGCGCACGACGCCGGGCGTGTG
>Ga0193707_1000443_pt1 | contig 14111 bp, 16 predicted proteins | sample U3c2metaG_FD_143043 | JGI IMG/M metagenome (GOLD analysis project Ga0193707, IMG submission 143043) | Soil microbial communities from a riparian zone of the East river system, Colorado, United States - U3c2 | ecosystem: Environmental > Terrestrial > Soil > Riparian zone | place: USA: East River... | reverse complement strand
CCTCGCCGGCCTGGCCGGGAGCGTCGCAGCGGCCGAGCAGGAGGACGTCGCCGCCGTCCGCGAGGCCCATGTGCCGCCATTCGTCCACCGCGCGCAGGCAGTGGCGGTCGATCAGTTCCAGGGCGCTGGGCACGATTCCGGCGGCCGACACGGCGGCGACGGCCTCACCCGCGGCGACCAGCGTGTCGAAGTAGCCGACGATCGTACGCTCGGCGGCGCGGCTGCCCCGGAGCCGTACGGTGATCTCGGTGATGATCCCCAGGGTGCCTTCGGAGCCGACCATCAGGCCCGCCAGGTCATAGCCCGCGACGCCCTTCGCGGTGCGGCGGCCCAGCCGTACGGTCTCCCCGCGTCCGACGACCGCCTCCATGCCGAGCACGTAGTCGCGGGTCACGCCGTACTTCACGCAGCACAGCCCGCCCGCGTTCGTGGCGACGTTGCCGCCGATCGTCGACCAGGGCGCGCTCGCCGGGTCCGGTGGGTACCAGAGGCCCTGCTCGGCGCAGGCGCTCCGCAGGTCGTCGTTGACGACGCCGGGCTGTACGACCGCGAGGCGCTCGTCCGGGTCGATGGTGAGGATCGCGTTCATCGCCTCGAAGGAGATGACCACACAGCCGTCCAGCGCGTTCGCGCCTCCGGACAGGCCGGTGCCCGCCCCGCGCGCGACGATCGGCACTCCGTGCTCGGCGCACCGCGCGACGACCTGCGCCACCTCGGCCGTCGAACGCGGCCTGACCAGCGCGGACGGGCTCCCGTACGGCGCCCACTCCGCCTCGTCGTGCGCGTAGGACGCCAGCACGTCCGCGTCCCGGACCACGCGCCCGGCCGGCAGGACGCTCTCCAGCATGGACACCACAGACATCGCCGTCATACGTCGCACCTTATTCGACCCCGGAACTCTCCCCGGGCGTCAGTCGAGGGGCAGCGGACGGCGCGGCACCGGCGAGGACTGGACGACCGACGTCGTGGTTCGCCCGAAGGGCGTGAACAGGTCGAGGATGCCTTCGAGGTCGCCGATGGCCCGCAGGCAGACCTTGAGCACGAAGCAGTCCTCGCCCGTGATCCGGTGGCATTCGACCACCTCGGGGATGTCGATGGCGATCTTGGCGACACGCGGGATCTCTCGTACGGCCGGGCTGATCCGCACGATCACCGTGAGCGGGAAGCCGAGCGCCGACGGGTCGACCGCGGCGTGGTAGCCGGTGATCACCCCGGTCTCCTCCAGCCGCTGGACGCGGTCGGCCACGGCCGGAGCGGACAGGCCGACCCTGCGGCCCAGCTCGGCCAGGCTCGTACGCGCGTCCGTCTGCAGCTCACCGACGATCCTCAGGTCGATCGTGTCGAGGGGCTTGGATCCGTAGCCGTCTCCGGGCCTGGGTCGTCGAACCGCCATTACGGCACGGTATCGCCGGGGCGACCATTTCGTCATGGCCATTTCCCGTCAAATGAGAAGCGCTCCCGGCTGGTCCTATTTCGTGGGAAGCGCGGTCTTCCACTACCTCGGCCCGGCCTTCGCCGTGCTGCTGTTCGCCCGGGTGGCGCCGTCGGGTGTGGCCGGGCTGCGCATCTGGACCGCGGCCGTGGTCTTCGCGCTCTGGCGGCGCCCGTGGCGGAGGCTCGCCGCGCCCGGTCGCCGTACGCTCCTGCTCTGGGGGCTGGTCCTGGCGGTCATGAACACCTGTTTCTACGAGGCGGTCGCCCGGCTGCCGCTCGGCACGGTGGCCGCCATCGAGTTCGTCCCGGTGATCGCGCTCGCCGCCGCGGGCACCCGGACGGCGAGGAACGCCGCCGCCCTGCTCGCCGCCGTCGGCGGGGTCTACGTGCTGACGGACGTACGGCTGGCGGGTGAGCCGCTGGGGTTCGTCTTCGCGTTCGCGAACGCCGCGTTGTTCGGGCTCTACATCGTGCTCGCGCATCGCGTCGCGCAGGGCTCAGGCGACGGCGTGGACGGCCTGGCCGCGGCGATGCTCGTCGCCGCGGTCTGCGTGGTGCCCCTCGGCGTGTGGCACGCGGCCCCCACGCTGGGCCACCCGGCCCTGCTCGGCGCCGGAGTGGGCGTGGGAGTCACCTCGTCGGTGATCCCCTACGTCTGTGACCAGCTCGCGATGGAGCGGATGGCGCGCGCGACGTACGCGCTGCTGGTCTCGCTGCTGCCCGCGACGGCGACCGTGATCGGCGCCGTCGTGCTCGGGCAGGTGCCGAGTGCCGCCGAACTGGCCGGCGTCGGGCTGGTCGTCGTCGGGACCGCCCTCCATCGGGAGAGGGAGGGCGGTTAGGGCGTCGTGAAGGCCGGGTTGGTGCGCATGCGGCCGACCCTGCGGGGCTTGCGCCGGGTGGTGGAGCGCACCTCCGGCGCCCGGTGTTCGAGCGCGGCGCGGAGCTGGGCCCGGCCACGGTGGATACGGCTGCGTACGGTGCCCATCTTCACGCCGAGAGTCGCGGCGATCACCTCGTACGACAGGCCCTCGATGTCGCACAGGACCACTGCGGCGCGGTATTCCGGAGCGAGGGCGTCGAGTGCCGTCTGGATGTCGCCGTCGAGATGCTGGTCGTCGTAGGCCTGAGCCGGGCTCGGCTCGCGGCCGCGGAGCCGCTCGGCCGCGTCGTCACCAAGGCCCTCGAAGCGGATGCGCTGCTTGCGCCGGACCTGGTCGAGGAACAGGTTGGTCGTGATGCGATGCAGCCAGCCCTCGAACGTGCCGGGAGTGTAATTGGACAGGGACCGGAACACCCGTACGAAGACCTCTTGCGTCAGGTCCTCGGCGTCGTGCTGGTTCCCCGTCAAGCGGTATGCCAGGCGGTAGACGCGCGCCGAGTGCTCGCGCACGATCCCGTCCCAGCTGGGCGGCGTCCATGCCGCCGTGTCAACCTTCACCTGTCACCCCCGAAAGCGGTGTGTACATCAGAGTCTTGCCTGCGGGAGGTAAGGGCGATGTAAGGGCGCCACTCGTCTCTCACGATCTCCAGCATGTCAGCGTCGGCCTCCCTCAACGTCGCCCGTCAGGCGGGTCTTGGCTGGTGTCCTCGTCCACCGCGGGGCGGAGAGGATCGAGCGGTCGTTCATCCTCTGGAAGTAGGGGACCGTACACCAGGACTTACGGTGCCCGACAGTGGAGGGTTCAACCCAGCCGGGAATTCGTCACCGGTGCGACTCGCGTGGCCCCCGGGACAGGTGAGGGAGACGAAAAGGGCCGAACCCCATGGCCGGCCCTGACCTATGCTCCCCTGACACGAACCATGTCTAACTGGAAGTACCAGATCAAGGCCCTGGAAGCCCTGATCCGCAAGCTTCCCGATCCGTCCTCCCCCGCTCCACCCCAGCAGCGCCCCACTCCGCCGAACCGCTCCCGCCAGCTCAAAGAAACCGAAGCTCGTGAGGTGATCGCCGCCTACCAAGCTGGTGCTACCGCCTACCAGCTCGGCCAGCGCTTCGAGATCTCTCGCCACACGGTCAGCAAGATCCTCAAGCGTCACGGCATCAAGCTGCGACGGACCCGGCCTGTCACCCGAGCAGACCCGCCAAGCCATCCGTCTCTACGAAGGCGGCTGGTCACTAGCCAAGATCGGCGAACGCCTGGCAGTCAGTCCTGAGACTGTACGGCTGCGACTCCTGGAGCGTGGCGTACGGCTCCGCCCACGAGGCCCGGGAGCAAGTCATCAACGAAGCTAGGCGACTTCGCCGTAATCGAGTTTCAGGCCAACGTGCTCGGCGGTCTGGTGGTGCCAGCGCTCATGACGGTTGAGCTGGCGGTTTATCGCCGCGCGTTCTTGCTGCTCGGTCTCTTGGTTCTTCAGGATGGCATCCAGTGCGGTCTGTAGGTGGTCGACGCGAGGTGACAGCTCATCTCGAAGTTCATCAATCCTTTTATCCACATGCCGCGTCATGTCTCCAAAGAATTGGGCTAACTGCTCGTTTAATACGTTCTTTAGCTGCTCTTCATTCATACCTCTTTACTATGCGCCCGCGCACCAAGATCGTCAAGTTTTAGCTTATGTAAGTACCGGCAAAATGATGCCGTCCTCATTCCCCCATCTCCGCCCACACCAGCTTGCCTCGCCAACTGGATGGATACCATCCCCACCGCAGCGCCAACCGCTCGACCATCAGGAGTCCGCGACCACCTTCGGCTTCACGATCAGGAGCGATACGGAGCGGTGGCCGTTCGCTCCTATCCCACACTTCGATCAGCAGGCGTTCTGAAGCGTACGACAGGCGCAGTCCCACGTAGCCGATCTGCGCCAGGGCGTCGTATGGAACAGCGCCGGGCCGCTGACCGTAGACGACTTGGTGGTGCGCAGTCAGCGGCGTACTGAATTTTACGCCGTTGCTCATGAGCTCGGTGACAATGAGCTTCGCAGATGGCACATCTATGGTGGCCCGCCAATCGGTGAGCGTCGTTTCGAGGTGGCGACGTGCCCAGTATGCCGCGCTTGGTAGCGCAGCGAGCGCCATTCGGCGTTGGTAATACATTGGCTACCCTCCGCACAGGTCCGCGTTATTACGGGGACAAATAGCCTGTAGTACCGGCGCTTTTCGGGCTATTCCAGCCACGTATACCGTTTATGCGCGGCGGAGGTATAACTGTCCGGACAAACCTTTGGCTAGGCCCCTTGGCCCGGCCACAACCGACCGCCGCGAAGGAGTTACAGTCGGTTATGAATGCGAAGGGCGCTGTCCGGTTTTGCCGTACGTGCGGCGGTCATCTTGCGCGAGATAATCCGATGGCGCAGTGCACGCCGTGCCAAGCGAATTCACGGGCTCGTTTCGCTATGCCGCCGACGCTGCCTGCCGACTTCTGGGACCACGAACCGCTACGGGCCTCGCTCGACGCCTGGCATATAGGCAACGTCATTCGCGCGTACCGCCACCATCCTCACCACGGCCATCGGCCGTTGCCTCAGTCGATGGTCGCGAATCGGCTTAGCGTCACGCAAGCGCAACTCAGCCGCATCGAGAACGGCCCACCGGTCATGGACCTCAACCGGCTCGTATCCTGGGCGGAGACGCTCGAAATTCCCGCGCGCCTACTGTGGTTCAAGTTGCCGAATAGAAGACAAGACGGTTGACAATAACCGACGGATGTTCATAAATAGTGTTGACGTCCGTCAGCATTAATTACGGTGGAAGGTGACCTCGTCGTTGTTCTGCGGCTTCCCCAGATGAGCATCTATAGGGTTCGTCGGCCGCAATCCAACGAGGAGGTAGCTCGTGAGCGAGCAACCGTCCGTCCCTGGCGAGGAGAAGAAGACCGTCGCCGTCCGCGTCAGCCCTGCGCTACGCGGCCGGCTGGACTCGGTGCTTCAGATCGTCGGCATCAGCGTCAATGATGCTGGCATCGAAGCGTTCGAGGACTGGATCGCCAAGAAGCTGTCCGACCCCAAGGTCAGGGAGCGGGCCCTGGCGAGCCTGGATGAAGAAGAGCGCGCGCTACAGGCTCGCCGCCAATCCCTCCAAGGGCTGATCGGTGCGAGCGACGCCGGTACCGACAAGCCGGGCAGCCGCCGGGGCAACAAACCCTAGCGGAAGCGGCAGATGAGGCGATGGCCTCATCTGGCGCGGGCGGAGTCTGCCTAGATAGGACCTTGCGGTCAAATCTGGCAGGCTCCGCTATCTCACACACAAACGCCGCTGTCGACGACAGCACCGTGTAGAGCCTTAACCTCGCTGGTTGTTTTCTATTCTCTAGTGCGAGCGGTCCGACTTCTTTGCCATTTTGCTCAACTGCGAAGCAGCTGACTCCATCGCTCTCTCGTTAACTACTCGCCTAATCTTATAAATAGAGTCTGGTATCAGTGGTGTTGAGTATCGTAGATCGTACAAGCGATCTTGCCAGACCAGTAGATCCCGGCCTTCGATTCCCTGATCGACACTCTTCAAACGGCGTTCTATTGAACGCGCCAGATCTCTGCGGTCATGCGCCGCACGCCAGACACCTACTATGTATCGAAGTATGTCCAAGAACGCCGGTAGGACCGGAAGCAAGACACCGACCAGAAATGTAAGCAGCGAGAGGCCAACGCTAATGCTTATGCCAACGAGGACTAGCACCCAAGCTACAGTTGTCGCCACCCAGACAATAGCGGTCGTTCGCAGGAGCCGGTCGGTGTAGACCGCGTTAGCTCGTTGCGATATCGCTACTGTTGTAATTCCAGTGTTGTCTGCGCTTATCGGATACCAATCGATGAGCTTCTGCTCAGACGCAACAGCATCAAGGTCTTCGTTGGGCCCGGTTAGCGCGGAGATTTCTTCCATTGGAGGAAGCGTTGAACGCTCAATACTACTGGGCATGCCGAACACATAGAAATCAAACTGCTCTTGAATAGCTGCGGCTCTGGCTGTCATGGCGGATTGTGCATAGACAAGAACAGTCTGCCCCAAAAAGAGCCACAGTCCGGCGACCGCCCCTGAAACCACTGCAAGATGCGGCCAGACCACGGATATAACGGGCGCAGCGAGCCCGATCATGAGCATCCCGAACCAACGTAGACCAAGCCATCGCTTTGCCCGCGAGTACAGGCGACGTTGCGCAATGAGGAGTCCCAGCGCGCTAGCTTCGTTCTGTCGACTGCTCATTTCCACACTAGACGGAGGCGTATATTCAGGCTGAGGAATTGCTGCCATACGAGGCTCACACCTCACAGAAAAGATCTGCTCAACGATCAAACAGAAGCTTCAGTTGCTCAATCGCATCATCATGATCCCCATTTTCGGCATAGTCCTTAGCTTTTCGAGCGCGGACGACTGCCCTGTTAAGCTTAGAGAGGGCATCTTGATGATTCGGTTCCGATGAGCAGGCCCCGAAGCGTGTACTAAGTCCTGTGGGGTCATTCATCGCAGCCAAATCTGCATCGTGTATCTTCTTGAGTACTAGATAGAGATCCCATAGCGGCGAGTAATGCTTCTCGCCATCCATGTGCTTAGCCGCCCGCATCTCCAGGTAGCAGGATGACACCGGGACATTCCGGAGGTATTTCCAGGTCTTGAGCTGGCGAGCGAGTTTCTTTGCGGCCCCACTATGCTTCCGATTAACATCGTTGACATACTGATTGTGATCTTTCGGATACGTCGTCATCCAGCCATCGGCGGGATCGGCAATAGAAAATCCGGACGTACCCGCGTACCCAGGAACGACCTCCACATATTTGCCTGAAAATCGACAAACGACGGCAGGGCGACGGACAACGATTGTCGTCGATGGGAATCTGTCCTGGAGCGTCTCTTTGACCTTATTGAGCGTTGTCCAGGGCGAGTCGGGTCGGATCCCCTTGAGCGAAACGAGATAGTCAGCATCGCTGTGTTGCCAGACGCCAGTGCCGTGCCTAAGCGAACCGATCTCAAACATCTCACGCACCCCGAGGTATGAGTCGAGGCGGGCCTCGATGGCAGCGCGATGGCTACGAGCGGTATCGAATTCCGATGAAGTCGGGGTGTAAAGATTTGTCAGGTCATTGAGCCATGCTGTCGCTGTCTGTGCCATACCCTTGCCCCTCGCCAGGCCCAGCCATCAAGCACCAGCTCGACGGCTATGTTTCATCGGTCGGCCATACTCTGCGCGGGGAGGAGTCCCACTGTAGCCCTAGTAACCGACAGAAGGACCCGAAGGGAGAAGCCTCGGAACTTGGTTCTGCAGAGCGTTAGCGGTCTCACTACATCGCGTAAGCACATTGTAGCTTTGAGTGATCAGACGGTTCGATTCGCGTCTCGCTTTGTGGCCGATAGTTCCTCATCCAACACCCAGACGAAGGCCACGCCTGACCGCGGAAACACCCAGCCATCGAAGCTGATCTCCACCGACTGTGTCGGAACTGACCCTGGGCTCTGCGCGATCCGGGTTGGCTGAGCGCTGGCGACGAAGTCGAGCGTGTTCACATAGCGGATGCCGCAACCGCCGTAGCTGAACCCGATCTTCAACCCCTTCGTCGGCTTGTCGATGTCCAAGTACAGCAGGTGACCGTGCTGCTGGACGAGCGCTCGATACGTGTATGCCACGGTCACTTCGCGCTGATCCTCATCAGGCATCATGGCGGTGAAGGTCTGAGCAGTCTTGCGCTTGGAGCGACGGATCTTAATCGGCTTGCCGTCTACGGTGAACTGCACCAGCTCGAAAACTTCATCCGATGCACCGTTCAAGCCCGCCTTCGGTTGGAAGTATTAAACGCCGGCCGACGCGGAATCACGTAACAGCTCGCGGTACTCATCGAGATCCGACACACACGAAAAGCACATCACACGACCAACGGGCGCAACCCGGTACTCCCACCTAACCGTAGCGACGAACATGGCATCATCGCCATGCGTTGGGCCTTCATTCCATGGTGACAACACCACGGAGACATTCACGCCATACCGACGCTCTGCCGCATGAATGACTTGCTGACGGATGTCCGTGTAGACGTCGGCGGCAAGCTGCCGGTCACCAAGCTGGAGCGCAAGAGTATTTCGGGCAATCTGGTCAAGGGTGGCAGGTGACGCAACGCGGGCCAGGTCGTCAGCCTCGAAGGCGAAACCGTCGATCACGGCATTACGGATGGCCGGCGCCTCCTGGTCGAGTACGTCACGAAAGAGCTGCATGGTGCGGACGTCCGCGTCGCGTTGGGTGAAGTACTGCCATGCGATGGCGATCAGGCCGGAGGTGAACAGGCCCGAGCCGATGTCGGCTACCGGAAGCCGATTGAGCCAGGCCCAGTCGGATAAGCCCTTGGCCCAGTGCGCCACGATCAGCAGGAGCAGGCCCACAGCAGTCAACAGCGTGGCGAGGAGTGTGAGCTTGGTCTTGTAGAGGCGATGGAGTGCGTCTTGCATAATTCCAAAATCAATTATACCAAACTCGACCTTGATAGCCAGGCCGCTAATTAAGGGCGATCAATAGCAGGAAGCCCCGAGCGCCAAGGCGTCTCGGGGCTTCATCGGAATAGCGTCAGCTCTTCGTGCCGCCGCCACCACCGCTGCCGTAGCGCTGGTTCGTTGCCATTTTCCACCTCCCCTTTTCCACTCACACAAAGCCCGTCACACGGGTCCGCTGCTAGGCACAACGGCGTTACCGACTGTGGCAATAACCTTTGGCGTGTGGTATGCGGTAGGCGCATAAAGGTCGCATAATCTTTGCGTTTGAATGCTGATTCTCGGTCTAAATTCCAGAACGAACCTCCGAAAATGTCGGCGGGTTGAGTGAGCGGCAGCATCGGTGGGCGGGTAGAGCGGCGCGCTAACCTACTTACATGTCTGCTACCCACCCGACGTCATTCCGGGCCCTCGATGGCCTCGACCTGCGCGGCACGCTCGTCATGCCGACCGACGTCCGTGGCAGTGCCACTGTCCTCGTGCATGGTGGCGGGGTCACCCGCGACGAGGGCGGCTTCTTTACCCGCCTTGCCGATGGCTTGGCCAACGCCGGGCTGCCCTCGCTGCGCTTCGACTTCCGTGGCCATGGTGAGAGCGACGGTCGGCAAGAAGACCTCACCATTGCGGGCGTGGTGAACGACATCCGGGCGGCGGTGGAGCACGTCCGGACCGAGACCGGCAGCGGCCCGGTGAACGTCATCGGCGCCAGCTTCGGCGGCGGCATCACGGCGTTCTACACCTCGCGCTACCCCGAGACCGTGCGCCGCCTGGTGCTCTTCAACCCGCTGCTCAACTACAAGCGGCGCTTCGTTGATGACAAGCCGTACTGGCATGACGACCACATCGACGAGGCCGCTGGCGACGAGCTGGCCGCGCAGGGCTTCGTGGCCCACTCGCCGAGCTTCAAGTTGGGTCGGCCGTTGCTGAACGAGGTGTTCTACCTAGAACCGCACCGCGCGCTGGCGGATATCGCAACACCCACGCTCATCGTCCACGGCACCGGCGACACCTTCATCCCCGTGCAGTCATCCCGGGACGCCGTCAACCAGTTCGGCGGCGAGGCCAAGCTCATAGAGATCGACGGCGCGCAGCATGGCATTGCGGTCCATGACGATCCGCAGTACGCCGACCCCCAGACCCAGGAGTGGCAGGCGTTCGCCATCCGCACCGTCGCCGAGTGGCTGAGCGAAACCTAGGCCAGCACCGCCGCCCGGAGCTCCCGGACGTTCACACGGTCGCGCCACGGCTGAAGTTGGCCAACCACGCGCAGCACCTCTTGATGCGTCCGGGCTGAATTCGTCTCACGCGCTAGGAGGAGGGCGCGTAGGCCAACGGCGGCGGCCTCATCGGGTGCCTCGGCGGTAGCGAAGGCTGCGCTCTTCAGCGACAAGAAGTACCCGTAGTCGCGCCGCGAGAAGGTGTCCTCGGTCAGCCAGGTCTCATACAGCTCAAGCGCCTGATCGGGCCGGCCAGCCTCACAGTGGCAGATAGCGACCTGGAGCCCGAACAGCGCTTCGTCGTAGTGCGTGCCGATCGATGCACGCTCCTGGCCTGCTGCATCTTCGGCGAGCAACATTCGAGCCTGGTCGAGCTTCGGTTCGATAAGCGCCGGGTCGCCGCTGATCATGGCATGGCCGCGGGCCTCTTGTTGGGCAGCTTCGGCGCGTACCCGAGCTGGCAGGTGCCACGGTCCCTCCTGCGTGGCCTGCGCCAGCGTCAGCATGCGCAGGGCATCGCGCTCATCCCAGGCGGCTTGGCTCTTCTTCAGCAGCACGTAGCCCTGCATCGGCAGGTCGCTGGCGGCCTGCGCCCACTCCACAGCGCGGTCGCGCCAGTAGGTGGCCAGCTCGGGCATCGCCACGTCGCGGTACAGCCACCCGGCGAACTCCGCGGTTTGGGCGCCGACGGTGAGTAGCTCTCGTCGTACTGACGGCGTGCTGTCGCCCGCCATCTGCTCGATCCCAGCGATGAGGCCAAGCACGACGGGGATGGAGTGCTTGGGTCCACGCGTGCCGTCGTTCCCGGCGCACTCCTGGAGCTGACGGCGGAAGTAGCCGACCACCTCCAGATCGGTGTAGCGGCGGGCGTTGTTCAGTGCGGCCGTGATGTGCTTGAGCTCCTCCAGGCCGATGGCGGGCAACGTGACCGCCGCGACGCCGCGCTTGAGGAAGGTGCGGCGCAAGAGCTCGCTCATGCGCCGCCACTCATCGTCGTCACATATATCTGGTGTATATGGTTCCGCACCATATGACGGCCGGTCCTCTGGTATGTCTGCTTCCAGGCGTGAGAACCAGCGTAGGTGGACCGGAATGCGCAGGATATGCGCCCACTGGCTAAGCCTGTCCAGATCCTGGACCAGCGGCCCCTTCTCGATGCGGCTCAGTTGGGTCTGGGTGAGGAAGAACCACGAGGCGGCAACGCTTTGCGTGATCGAACGGCCGTGGTACGGATGCGTTCGGAAGGCGCGGACTACTCGCCCCAGGTGCCGGCTGGCCAGTGCTTCGCGCAACTGCGGCGAGTCCCAGACCCACGCGGGCACCTCCGGCGGTGCAACCAAGACATTCCGGGCCTTTTGTTGGCAGGCGCCGCAGAGGGACTCGTGATTATCGCGTGCCAGCAAGGTCTTGCACTGGCGACAGGAACGATCCGCGGGCTGAGCATCCATCCGCTTCGCCTTCGTCGAGGTGGGCTACGGCCGTGCGTTTTTGCAGTCTAACGACGTTACTAGTAGACGTGCCCACGAGTTATGCGACCTGTGCATATTCCGCACGCCTGACGCGCATGCGGATTCCAGGTGGCGCGGCCGAAGGTAGTGGCTTGACCTACCGCAGCACCCCCGGTCGGAGCCAGCCATGAGGATCGACAGCTCGCCCACCAGCGACCTCGCAACGACGAACGATGCGCTACTGGAGATCGGCAGACAACTCCAGGCGGCGTACGGCTTCATCACGGAGCTTGTCGCTGATCCACCGACGGGGTGGCTGCGCGTCATCCGGGCGGGCGCTGGCGTGGTGGCTCTGGTGGCGGTGAGTGGCAGCAGGATCTATGTGTTCGGTGACCTGTACCTCGGTCGAACGGACGATCCCTGCAAGGCTGCTGCACGCCTGGCCTGGCTGCTGATGCCCGGCGATGTCGCCGCTCGCCAGATGCAGGGGCAGTCATGAAGCTCAACGGGCACCCCGCTCATGGTGAACCATCTATGGCCACCGCGACCATGAGTCGTCGGGCGCCGCTTCGCGCCAAGGCTGGTGAGTACTTGTCAGCGCTACAAATTGCCATGCAGGCGACTGGGTTGCTAACGCGTTACGAACCGTTCCACGTTGGACCACCGCGGCTGGTGGTGACGAATCCAGCGGCGGCCCGTCCGCAAGAAGTCATCTATGCCGCACCGCGCAATTTGGATATGCCAAACGAGGAGTGGTGCTTCTGGTGGGCTTGGGGCGATCCGATCTGCCCGGTGGAAAACGTCGACGAAGCGGCCCGGCGGATCGCCATTATGCTCCGGCCGTAACGACTCGGCCGTATAAGCGGCAGGGCCGGTGTTGTATCGCGGAACTGGTTCTCTTGACCCGTGCTACCAGCGCCCACAGAGCAACGCTCCGACACCGGCCCTGCACAAAACCGACAGTTCAGGAGGTGAGGCATGAAGGACGCGCGTGAACTCAACTGCTTGCGGCTCGCTGCCTTGCCGAGTGCTGTATCGACTGCCCGCCAGCACGCTGCGCTGCTGCTGGCCGGGTGGGACATGGCGAGCCTGGCGGACACGACGACGCTGATCGTTTCCGAGCTCGTTACGAATGCCGTAAAGGCCGTAGGAATTGTCGACGAGGCTCCAAGCTGGGGCGACCTGCGCGAGCGTCTGACGACAATCTGTCTTTGTCTGTATCGCTGTCCGAGCGGCGTTGTCGTCGAAGTGTGGGACAGCGAGTCGCGCCCGCCCAAGCGTAAGGAGGCCGACGAGCGCGACGAAAGCGGGCGAGGTATTCAACTTGTTGAGGCGCTGAGCAAGCAATGGGGCTATCGCTGGCCGACGACCGGCGGCAAGTGGGTGTGGTGCGAGCTGACGGCTCACGACGCGAGGTCCTTATCCCCAACTACCGACAAAGGAGGCGAGCTGCTGAACGAACGGCTCACTCTGACGATTCCTAAGGAGGACGTATGCACAAACTGATCATTACGCCGTTCCTGGACGACTACATGGTGCTCCGTCCGGGCAGCCACGGTGGACTCCGGCTTCCCCCGCACCAGTACCGCGAACTCGGCCAGGTCGCGGCGGACGGTGGTCGCTGTCCACCCTGGTTGGCCGAGGCCGTGCGTCAGGGGTGGCAGCTCGACATCGGTGGCCGGCTGCTCAACGAGCTGGCGGTCGTGCGCGGCGAATCGCCGCACGGTTACGTCCGCGCCACCTACGAACTGAACCTCGGTTGTAACTACGACTGCGAACACTGCTACCTCGGGCTGAAGCGCTTCGAGGGCCTGGCCTGGCCGGAACGCGAGCGGCTGCTGCACATCCTGCGGGATGCCGGGGTCGTCTGGCTCCAGCTCACCGGCGGCGAGCCGATGATCGACAAGCTGTTCCCCGACGTCTACGGCACCGCCTACGACCTGGGCATGATGCTCACCATCCTGACCAACGGCTCGCGGCTCGCCAACCCGAAGATTCTGGAGCTGCTGACCACCCACCGGCCGCACGAGATCACCATCAGTGTGTACGGCGCGACCGAGGCGAGCTACGACGGGCTGACGCGGCGGCGGGGTGCGTTCAAGGCGTTTAGCCGTGGTCTGGCAGCAGCCCACGAAGCGGGGTTACCGCTCAAGCTCAGCCTGATCATCACCAAGACCAACGCCCACGAGGTCGAGCAGATGCAGGCCATAGGCGATGCCCTCGGCATCCCGCACCACCTGTACGTGAACATGTCGCCGACGATCTACGGCGGCGCGGAGACGCTGCCCTCACAGTCCGTCGAACACCTGCGCAAGCGCAAGCCATTCACCGGCTGCAACGCCGGGCACAGCTTCTTCCACGTCGACCCGCATGGCATGGCCAGCATCTGCAAGATCGGGCGCGACCCCAACATCCCGCTCATCGAGGAAGGCGTCGACGGACTCGCCCGGCTCGGCGAGATCGCCGACTCTCTGCTGCTGCGCCAAGGCGGCTGCACCGGCTGCGGCCTTCAGGGAACGTGCGGCACCTGCATGCCGCTGGTGCAGCTCTACCGCAAGGCCAAGGCTCCGCTGGCGGCCTACTGCCAGCACCGAGAACCGAGAG
>Ga0193707_1000442_pt1 | contig 14117 bp, 8 predicted proteins | sample U3c2metaG_FD_143043 | JGI IMG/M metagenome (GOLD analysis project Ga0193707, IMG submission 143043) | Soil microbial communities from a riparian zone of the East river system, Colorado, United States - U3c2 | ecosystem: Environmental > Terrestrial > Soil > Riparian zone | place: USA: East River... | reverse complement strand
CGCGTGTGATCATCGGCGTAATTGGGCCGGAGGCGCTCCTGCGCGAAAAGCCGATTGCCGCGATGGCGGGCGTGGAAGCAATCATCCCGGTGTTGAAGCCATACAAACTTGCCGCGCGCGACTCGCGCGGCTCCTCCTGTGTGGCAATTGGCGACGTGCGCCTGGGCGAACACGAGGATGTTGTCCTTATTTGCGGTCCGTGCTCGGTTGAAAGTAAAGAACAAATTCAGTCGATCGCGACGATCGTGAAAGAATCTGGCGCAAAGATTTTGCGCGGCGGCGCGTTTAAACCGCGGACTTCCCCTTATAGTTTTCAGGGGTTACGCGAAGAGGGACTTCGCTTTCTCGCCGAAGCGCGCGCGAAGACGGGCTTGCCCGTGGTTACTGAAGTGATGGACCCTCGCGATCTCTCCATGATCGAGAAGTACGCAGACTGCCTGCAGGTGGGCACCCGGAACATGCACAATTTTTCTCTCTTGAAAGAAGTCGGCCGCAGCACACTTCCCGTGCTGCTCAAGCGCGGATTCAGCGCCACGGTTTATGACCTGATCATGAGCGCGGAATACATTCTAAACGAAGGTAACCCTAACGTTGTCCTCTGCGAGCGAGGGATTCGCACGTTTGAGACGGCCGCCCGCTACACGCTCGATCTTAGCGCTGTACCAATCTTGAAGTCCAAAACGCATCTGCCAGTCATCGTCGATCCGACGCATGCGCTCGGTCTGCGCGAATTTGTCCCGCAGATGTGTCTCGCCGCAGTCGCTGCCGGCGCCGACGATTCCCCGGAAATGGCCAAGAGCGACGGCAACCAGGCGCTCACGCCGGAAATTTTCGCCGGGCTCGTTCCACGCCTTCGCGCCGTCGCCGCAGCCATCGGCCGCGCGCTGTAAGAATTTCGTCCCAGGGAATTGGTCCTAACGCGTTGAGGACAACGCGTTCCACCTTGCGCAAAGGTGGATCGGCTTCTCCTGAAGACGATGCCGACGTCAATCGCCGAAGGCGCAAGAATGCAGCAGCGGCTACAAGTCTGCGATAAATCGGCGTAATATTCGCCGTGGAAAAATCCGTCGGCATAAAGCTCCTGGAAAGTGTCGCAGCGAGTGAGCCGATCGCGCGCAAACTTGGCGCGATACGAGAGGCTCAGTGGCCGGTAGAGTTTTCGCACGTTATAGAGCCGGCACAGGCGTTTTTGGCCGCCGTAATCGCACACGCGTGCCATGAACGTCCACCCGATGACCGGCACGCTGCCGATTCCACTATCTGGGTCCTTTGTCCCAGCGTTCATTCTCAAGAACTGCTTTACGAGAGTTTGCTGAACTGGCGGCCAGACGCGCTTTTCCTGCCGGAAGCCGAGCTTGTCGCGGTAGAAAACGTTTTACCCGATCCGGAAATCGCGGCTGAACGACTGGCGCTGCTGATGGAGATCGAGCGCGACAGTGGTCCGCGTATCATCGTCGCGACGCGTGCAAGTCTCGATCAACCAGCGCCAAAGCGCGGCGCGCTCCAATCTGCTGTTAGCCAACTGCGACGCGGTGCAAACGCAAAGATGGAACAGCTTCTCGATCAACTCGTCGCCAGCGGTTATGAGCGCGTCGCCCAAGTAACAACTCGGGGACAGTTCGCCGTCCGCGGCGGCATTGTCGATCTCTATTCGTGGCACGCGCCATTGCCCTTCCGGCTGGAATTCTTCGGCGACCAAATCGAATCGCTACGCGAGTTCGACATCGACAGTCAAACCTCCGTGCGCGATTTAGCTTCAGTCGACATTTTGCTCGGAGCGGCCTCGCCAGATCGCTCTTTCGTATTCGGCGATCAGAGCGGTTTCGTTCGCGATTACGTTGCTCCGAATCATCTCATAATCGTGATTGAACCCGACATGGATGGCGGAGCCCCAGCGACGCCGGGCTCGCCCGCCTTCGCAGCGCTACGGCGTGGCAAGCTGGAGGTCGCCCCTCCACACATCCAGATCAGCGAAGGCTGGATTCAAACCGGTCCGGAAGATTTCAGCGGGGCGTTCGAAGACTGCGACATCGGTGAGTTTGCGGCCGGTGATCTCGCGCTGGCCGAGGCGAAACGGGCGCAGTTTATCCAACGTTTAAAAGAATGGCGCGCAAACAACACGCGAGTCGTCATTTATTTTCAGACCGAAGGCGAGATTGAGCGCTTTCGGGAAATTATGGCAGGCGCAACTGAAGGCGTCGATTTTGTCGAAGGAACCCTCCGGCGCGGCTTTTGTTTCCCCGCAGCCAATCTCGTCATCCTGTCAGCCGCAGAATTATTTGGGCGATTCGCGGTCCATGCGCGCAGGCATTTGCGTCGTGCGGAGCGCAATCGCGCGCAGATCGATTTTAGCGAACTGAACGAAGGCGATTTGGTTGTGCACCTCGAGCACGGCATCGGCCGATTTCTCGGGCTTATAAAAATCCCTCGTAGCACAGGCTTCCAGCCTGTGGGGCCGGCGGGCGTCTCGCCTGCCGATTCAGCAAGCAAGATGCTCGCTAGCCCCACAGACAAGATGTCTGTGCTACATGAAGAGCAGGAAGTTCTCGCACTCGAATTTGCAGATGAAGCGAAGCTCTACGTGCCCCTCGAGCAAGCGTACCTCGTTTCCCGCTATGTCGGCGCTGGGAAAAAATCGCCGCCGCTAAGCTCGCTCGGCGACGGGAAATGGGCCCGCGCCAAAATAAAAGCTGCGGCTTCCATTTTCGATTACGCCGGCAAAATGTTGGCGATTCAAGCGGAGCGGCAAATGCACCCGGGTTACGCATTCGCCCCGGACACAAAATGGCAGGCGGAATTTGAGCGTTCATTCCCGTTTCGCGAAACGCCCGATCAAATGAAGGCCATCATTGATACGAAAATCGACATGGAACGTCCGCGACCGATGGATCGCCTGATCTGTGGCGACGTTGGCTTCGGGAAAACCGAAGTGGCCGTGCGCGCCGCGTTCAAGGCGGTCATGGCCGGCAAGCAAGTGGCCGTACTCGCGCCGACCACCGTTCTGGCTCAACAACATTTCGAAGTGTTCCGGCAGCGCGTGCTCGATTACCCGGTGCGCATCGAAATGCTGAGCCGCTTTCGTTCGCAATCCGAACAGAAGAAAGTGCTACAACTGCTGCGCGAAGGCGGCGTCGATATCGTCATTGGTACTCATCGGCTCATCTCCGGCGACGTGGTATTCAAGGACCTCGGCATGGTAGTCATTGATGAGGAACAACGCTTCGGAGTTCTGCACAAGGAGAAGTTCAAAGAGCTCTTCAAACTGGTGGATGTGCTGACACTTTCGGCCACGCCGATTCCGCGCACTTTGTACCTTTCGCTTGTGGGCGTAAAAGATATGTCCACGATTGAGACGCCGCCGCTCAATCGCCTGCCGGTAGAAACCGTGGTGTCAGCCTACGATGAACGGATCATTCGCACCGCAATTGATCGCGAACTCGAACGCCAGGGCCAGGTGTTCTTTTTGCACAATCGCGTAGCGACGATCGATCGCGCGCGCGACCGGATTGTCCATCTTTGTCCCCAAGCCAGAGTTGAAATAGGCCATGGCCAGATGGACGCGGACGAACTCGAAGCGGTGATGGCCCGTTTCATTGGCGGCAAAACCGACGTGCTCGTTTGCACTACAATCATCGAAAGCGGCCTCGATATCCCGAACGCAAACACCATCATCATCGATCGCGCGGATCAGTTTGGTCTGGCCGACTTGTATCAATTGCGCGGACGGGTCGGTCGAGCCGAGCACAAGGCTTACGCCTATCTGCTCCTTCCCCGCGAGATGATGACAATCGGCGCAGCGCGCAAGCGAATCAGCGCCATCAAACAGTACAGCTCGCTCGGCGCGGGTTTTCGCATCGCCATGCGCGATTTGGAGATTCGCGGCGCAGGCAGCATTCTGGGCACGGCTCAGAGCGGCCACATCGTTGCGGTTGGTTTCGATTTGTATTGCCAGTTGCTCAAGCAGGCAGTGGCGCAGCTCAAGGGCGAGAAACCGCGGCTGCGGTTGGATGTCGATTTACAGCTCGATTTTGTCGTCACAAATGAAGCGGAGTTCGTTCCGGCCACAAAAACAAGGAGCGGCGGTCTCCAGTTCGCCGAAGCGCTTGGAAAAGCGCCTCTCCTCGAGCGAATCCCCGCTTTCATTCCAGTCGCCTATGTCAGCGATCCTGCTCTGCGAATACGGGCCTATCGCAATGTCGCGGAGGTAAATTCACATGAGCAATTGGATCGTCTGCGGCGCGATTGGCGTGATCGGTTTGGCCCTTTCTCTCCAGCAGTTGACAATTTATTTGCTCTCATCGAAATCAAGCTCGCCGCAGCGGAATCAGGAGTGAGTCGGGTGGAAGTACGCGAGCGCAAATTGATGTTGACGCGGCATGGAGATTTTATACTTGTCGCGGGCAAATTTCCCCGTTTAGTTGCAGCGAAAATCGATCAGTACCCCCGGGAAATACAGGAACTGATTAAAAAATTATGAGGAATCTTGTACGTCCATTTGCCGCCATTTTGCTTACTGGCTGTGGCTTTGCTCTATGGCCTTTTTATTGCGCTGCGTTTGCCCAGGAGCCCCAGGTTGTGGACGGCATTGCTGCGGTTGTGAATGGCGAGGTCATCACCTACTCGCAAGTACGCGCTTTGTCCGCGCCACGTGAAAAACTGCTGCGGTCGCAGTTGACCGGCAAGGATCTGGAAAAGAAGCTGATCGAACTGCGCGAGCTTGCTCTAAAAGATTTGATTGACCGACGCCTTGTGATCCAGGCGTTCAAAAAGGAAAGCTACCAAATCCCGGATCACATTGTGGACCAGCGGGTGCACGATATCATCCGGGATTCCTTTGGCGGCGACCGCAACACTTTCATCAAGACGCTCGAGGCGCAGAGCTACACGTTGGGCGAGTTCAAAGAAAAGGAACTGGAAAGAATAATGGTGTCGGCCATGCGCAGCCACAACGTCAAGACCAACTCGATTATTTCGCCCACGAAAGTCGAAGATTACTACAGGAAACATCACGAAGAATTCACAAGCAAGGAACAGATCAAGCTGCGAATGATCATGATTTCTGGCCAAAAGGACACCGCCAGCGCCCCTGCGCAGAAGGCGCTGGCGGAAGAAGTGCTCGGTAAACTGGCCGGCGGCGCGGAGTTCGATCGCACAGCCCAGGTTTATTCCGAGGACAGCACCCGCGACAATGGCGGCGACTGGGGCTGGATCGAGCGCAACACTCTGGCTGCCCCACTCGAGAAATTTGCATTCAATATGCCAGTCGGCCGAATCAGCAACATCATCGATTACGCCGGCAATTATTATATTATCAAAGTCGAAGATAAACGCGGCGGCACTACGCGTTCACTAGCCGAAGCGCGGGACGATATCGAGAAGAAACTGCTTCAGGAGGAAGCACAGGGTATTCAGGAACGCTGGATCGCCGGCCTGCGCGCAAAGGCTTATATCAAGACGTTCTGACGCGCATTCTGCTCTTCCTCTTTCGCTTAACCTCAGTCTGCCGTCTCTTCTCTTAATCCTGCTCGTGCTCGATTGAGCAAATTCGATTACGATCACGAGCAGGCGTTGGCTCACACACGAAATGCATTTGGTGTGTAAGCCGCCAGCTTCGCTGGCAGGAGCGGAGCGACAACGCCGGGTAGGGGCGAGGCATCCTGCCCGCCTTGAGCGCGAGCGAATAGCTGCATTAGTATCCTCTGTTCCTCGCTCCACTCGCGCCTGTTCCGGCTGGCCGTCCGCTCGCTCCTCACGGAGTCTCGCTATACCATTGGCGGCCAGCCTCCAGCAACCGAGGGCGGCTGCCACTCCACACTCTGTGTATGCTTGCCTCTTAACAGAGGATATTAATGTAGGAGCATGAGCACAACAAAACCGCGCATCGGCATCACGCTTGGTGATTGCGCCGGAATCGGACCGGAGATTGTCGAGACTGCATTGAAATCTGGTCGAGTCCCGAAATCAGCCGATTACAAAACCATTGGTAAATATCCTGACTGCACACCCGGACATCCCACGGCGGAAACTGCGCGTGCCGCTGGGGCTGCGCTCGAAGAAGCCGTTATACTCGGCAGACGCGGCGAGCTCGATGCAATCGTAACAGGGCCGATTCATAAAGCCCGGATGTACGACGTTGGTTTCAAGTTCCCAGGGCAAACGGAATTTTTCGCGGAACGTTGCGGCGTCAAAAATTTCGCGATGTGCTTGACGGGAGGAAAAATCACGGTCGCGCTGGTCACAACGCACATTCCATTGAGCGAAGTTCCACGCGCGCTTACGCAATCGGAGATTGTGCGCGTCGGTCTGTTGCTTGCGGATTTCTTGTCACGCCGCAGGTCGCCGCGGCGACCGAAGATGGATCGATCGAGTCCTGCAGCGCGAGGACCGCGTATCGCCGTTGCCGGATTAAATCCGCACGCCGGCGAATCAGGCAAGATCGGAAGCGAAGAAATCGATATCATCGCGCCAGCAATGGAGGAACTGAACCGATCACTGATCACGGATCATCCGTCTCTGTTTTCTGGTCCACACTCGCCAGACACGGTTTTTCACCGCGCCATTGAAGGCGAATTCGACGCGGTGCTTTGCATGTATCACGATCAAGGACTGATCCCACTGAAGCTGCATGGCTTTCACGAAGGCGTAAACGTCACGTTGGGACTCCCATTTCCTCGAACCAGCGCTGATCACGGCACTGCGTTTGATATTGCCGGCAAGGGTCTAGCGCGACCTGACAGCCTGATCGCAGCGATCAATCTCGCGGTGGAGCTGGCGCGATGCCGTGTCGAGCGGCGTCGACACATCGCTGGCAAATAATGACGAAGCACGAATGCCGAATGTCGAAGAAATTCCGAATGCCCAAATGACGAACCGCGATCAAGGCGTGTTTAATAAATCGGATTTCGTCATTATTTCGTCATTCGTCATTCTGATTTCGTCATTGGCAGGCGACAGGAGAGCAGGAGTACGATTATGAGCAGGAGTATGAGCCTGCAGAAATACGCTTCGGTCTTTAACATCGGGTTGCAAAACACGTTCGTGTATCGGTGGAATTATTTTCTGCGCGCCCTCTTTGGACTGATTCCTCTGGCTGGCACGGTGTTTCTCTGGGGCGCAGTCTTCAAAGAGCGTGGAGGCGGCCTGCACGGGTACGATTACAGCTCAATGATTTATTATTATTTGCTCACGATCCTGGTCAGCAATCTCGTCGTGCCGACAGAGGACGAATGGCAAATTGCTGCGGATATTCGCGAAGGCCAGATCAACTCGCTTCTCACCAAGCCAATGAGCTACCTGGCTTACCGGTTCAGCATTTTTTTGAGTGGCCGCCTCGTTTACGCATTCGTCACTCTTCCGCCAATCGCGCTGATCTTTGTTTATTTCAGGGATTACATCGTGCTGCCAGCCGATCCCCTCACCTACGTGTTTACGACGGTGTCGATATTGATGGCAGCATTCATTCAATTCTTTATCACTTACAGCCTGGCGATGTTCGCGTTCTGGATTTTGGAGATCACCACCATCGTATTCATCGTCTATTCGTTCGAATATTTCCTGGGCGGCCAGATGTTCCCCATCGACATCATGCCCTCCGCGATCCAGGCGGTGATGAAGTGGCTGCCGTTTTACTACGAGCTGTTTTGTCCGGTCGCGATCTTTCTTGGCCGATTAAAAGGAGCCGACCTCGTGCAGGCGCTGGCGATCCAGACTGGCTGGCTCTTACTCACATGTGCTTGCGCGAAGGCCATGTGGAAACGCGGCCTCGGCCATTATCAGGCCGTGGGCGGATAGGCAAAGCAACGTCGAACGCTCAACACCCAACGCTCAACGTTCAATTCAGCACTTCTGAGTTGGATGTTGGACGTTCAGCGTTGAACGTTGGGCGTTTCCATCCGAAATAGCACTCAATCATGGCTCGACTGCACGAATATCAAGGCAAAGCCATTCTTGCTGCGAACGGATTTAAGGTTCCACGCGGCCGCATGGCCTCATCTGCTGACGAAGCTGTCGCAGCAGCGAAGGAATTCGGCGGCGAAGTTGTCATCAAGATTCAGGCGTGGACTACGGGGCGCGCCGGCATTTGCGGTGTCGCGTTCGCGAAAACTGCAGATGACGCGCAAGCGCATGCTGAGCGCATGCTGGCGATGAAAGTGGGACAATTTCCAGTCGAAGCGGTGCTGGTCGAAGAGAAGATCGATATCGAACGCGAGTTTTTTCTTTCGTTCGCGATTGATGACGCTGCTCGCGCGCCGGTTATTATTTTCGCCGTTGGCGGCGGAACTGGAATTGAAGAGCGCGCTGCTTCAACGAGGCGAATTCCTTGCGACGTAAACCGCGGCCCTCTCGATTCGGCCCTTAACGAAGCCGTTGATGGATCCGGCCTTTCTCCGGCACACGCGAAGCAACTCGGTGACTCGATTCGAAAATTATTCACTGCAGCGCGCAGCGTTGAAGCGCGCTCGCTGGAAATCAACCCGCTGGTGTTGAGCAAAAGCGGCGATTTCGTCGCGGCCGATTGCCGGATCACGATTGATGATTACGCAGTGGTGCGCCATCCTGAACTGGGCATCGAAATCGCACGCGAATTCGACCATCCGCCAACGCCCCTGGAGCGTATCGCGTACGCCATCGAACAAAGCGATCATCGCGGCACATTTTATTTCGCGCAATTGGCAGCGACCGCTGCCAAGGCTTCAAAAGGTTTGGTTGGTTTTCACGGTGCGGGCGGCGGCGGTTCGATGATGTCGATGGACGCGATCGTGACCGCTGGATTTACGATTGCGAATTTCACCGACACAAGCGGCAATCCGTCGGCGTCAAAAGTATATCGCGCTGCGCGAATCATTTTGGCGCAGCCGGATCTGGTCGGCTATTTCGGTTCCGGCTCCGGCGTCGCAAGCCAGGAACAATATTGGTCTGCCTACGGGCTGGCCAAGGCATTTTGGGAACTCGATCTCGACATTCCCGCAGTTATTCGTTTGGGGGGCAACACCGAAGACCGCGCCGTGGACATTTTGCGACGGATATCAAAACTCCTTCGCGTGCCGGTGGAGGGCTATCGTAAAGCCGATACACCGGCCATGATTGCCGCGCGCTTTGCGGAGCTCGTCGCTGAAGGAAAGGGCGCCAAATGGAAACCCGGCCTACCGCTGGTGCCGAAGTTTGTCAAAAATCGATCAGGCACAACGCTACCTGTAAAAAATGGTCGTGTCTGGATCGACACCGCACAATGGCCAAAGATTCGTCCCGTAGTCGAAACGCACTCGGGCGGATTGATCGTCGATCGCCAAGGTGCGCCCGCAGGAGCATTGCCGAGCGAGCAGTTTGCCACCAAAGATTCCGAGTTGCTTGCCTGCGATGTCGAATGCCGGCTCGCCGGAATCGAAGGCTTCTATTTAGAGCTCGATATTCCCGGACTGGATCAACTGCTGGCTAGCGCATGACCGGAGCACAAGCATCTTGTCCGCCACGGGACGGATTCGCTGTGGTGAACCTGTGCGGCAACCGGGCGTCTCGCCTGTTTGACAGGTTCCTCGGCAGGCGAGATGCCCGCCGGCCTCGCAGCCAAGATGGCTGTGCTCCATTCTGCAAGGCTAACCAACTTGCAGAACAGCCATGATTTCACCAACATCACACCGCGATGGCAATTTTGATTGACGAGAAAAAGCGCGTTCTGGTGCAAGGAATTACGGGGCGCGAAGGCCGGGCGCGCACGCGACTGATGCGCGAATACGGAACGAACGTGGTCGCTGGCGTAACGCCGGGCAAAGGCGGCCAGAACGTGCTTGGCGTTCCAGTGTTTAACACACCGCGGGAAGCGGTGGATTCGTTAGGGGAAATCGACATCTCCGTGCTTTTCGTGCCGGCGGCCGGTGTAAAGGACGCAGCCATTTCCGCGATTGATGCAGGAATCAAACTGACCGTATTAGTCCCGGATCGCGTGCCTGTTTGGGATGCGATGGAGATCGCGACGGCAGCGAAAGCAAATGGCGCGACGTTTCTAGGACCGAACACGCTCGGAGCGTTGAGCCCGGGCAAAGGTGTGATCGGCATGATCGGCGGCCGCGCGGAGAGCGCGCGCCAGTGGTTCAAGCCAGGCGTTCCGAAAGGGGTTGGCGTGATCAGCCGCTCTGGCGGCATGGCTTCGAGCACGGGCTATTATCTCGGGCAAGCGGGCGTGCGGATTTCGACGATCGTGCACATCGGTGGTGATGCGGTTATTGGAATTCGTCTCCCCGATGCAGCGCTGATGTTTGAGGCCGATCCGTTCACGGAAGCAATCGTTATCTTTGGCGAAATCGGTTCTTCACAGGAAGAAGAACTCGCACAACTCACTATCGACCGGAAAATCACGAAGCCTGTTATCGCTTACATCGGCGGCAAGGCTGCGCGCGAAGGCACACGCTTCAGTCACGCGGGCGCGATCATCGAAGGTGGTCGGGGCACGCATGCTGGGAAAGTGAAAGCGTTGCGCGAAGCCGGCGCCACCGTGGTTGATGCGTTTGGCGAACTGCCGGACGCGGTCGTGGAGATTCTCAAGAAAATGAAAGGAGAAAGTCTGATGAGTGAAGCCGACAAAAACGCAGTGTGGAATACCGCCATCACACGCGTTCAGCCCAACAAAGTAGCAGTGCGCGGATACGACATCGCCGAGCTCATGGGGCGCGTTTCAGTTGGCGCAGCGGTTTATTTAGTTTTGCAGGGAGAATTGCCACCGCCGGCCGTCGCGCGTTTGATGGACGCGATTCTGGTCTCGTCGATCGACCACGGCGCAACACCTCCCAGCGCGTTGGCTGCGCGGACAGTTGCGTCTACCGGCGCGTCGCTGAGCGCGTCAGTTGCCGCCGGCATTATGTCGATCAATCGACACCACGGCGGTGCGATTGAAGATTGCGCGCGTCAACTCAAAGCAATCGCCGACCTCGCAGCGAGTGAATCGATTTCAATGGACGAAGCTGCTACGCGCAGGCTCGCGGCGATGAGAGAAACAGGTGAGCGCATGCCGGGATTCGGCCATCGCCTTCACACGAAAGATCCGCGCACCGCGCGCTTATTTGAGTTGGCCGGTGAAGCCGGCGTGGACGGCGTGCACATGCGAGCAGCACGAGCAGTCGAGAAAGCGTTCGCCGTCGCAAAAAAATCGCTTCCAATCAATGTGGACGGCGCCATCGGCGCGATCCTCACCGATCTGGGGATGGATCCGGCGGCATTCAACGGCATTTTCATGATCGCGCGCACGCCCGGACTGGTCGCGCATGTCATCGAAGAACAAACCCGCGAGAAACCGATGCGCCGCATCGATCCAGTCAATCACGGCTACGACGGCCCACCGGCCAGAAGGCTTTCTGGTAAGTCGCCCTCATGGAACCCATCTCACGAATAGCCGGCCGTGGCGGGCAAGTTTTTAGTCGCTGAGTCGGCCCGGTTGCCTTGAACAAGGACCTGCGAGACCTGCCTTACATTCCGCCAGCTCCACAGATTCTACAGCAACGCCTGACGCGTTATCCACGGCCAGAGATACAAGAGCCGGCAAAGTCGGTGACGATCTCCGGCTTCGCGCAGTTCCAATCGTTGATCAAAGATTCTTGCGGTCGGTGCCCGAAATGCCGCCGCCGCTGCTGATTTGACGGGATCAATGCAGTTCAGGGCGGCGATCATATACAGGCACGGCGCATTGATTCACAAGGAACGACAACTTGCTTTGCATTCGTTAGGAATCGTCATTGTCGGAGCGGGGGCCATTCTGGTTTTTCCTCTTCGCCCACCCGGCCAAGACTGGGCCGTGGCCTTCAATTTCGTCACAATCACTAAGGAATTGGAAGACCAGAGGGGTTGCACGTCATCTCAATAACCGTGTACTGCTTCCTTAGTATCGCCAGTTCAGCCTCTTGACGCTTCAAAATCTCTTGATAGTTGCGCGGTGGATTTCCCCAGCACCCCGTCAGCTTATAGAAATAAATCTCAGTTCCCGCACCATCAACCAGTTTTCCGTTCTTGCAGTTCGCCTTCAATTCCGTCAGTTTTTGCTCGACAGTAATTTTTTCGACGAGAGTCCGACCATCGGTTTGGACGAGCCTAGTAGACACTACGTCGGTCGGTTTCACATATTGTGGTAAACACTGGACTGTCTCAGCACAGAGGTCGGCCGCAACGGTCAATGCCAGAGAGATAACCGCAGGTGCAAACTTCATCTTACTCCATTTCTTCAGAAGACGCTCCGTTGTAGTAAACGTCGTACATTTTACCACTTACGACAAGCGTTACTCTTATCGGCCTTCCGGGATTTGCTCATCGGTTGCACACCAAAGATCCGCGCACGGCACCTTGTTCGAACTCGCGCGTGAAGCCGGCGTGGGTGGCATTCATATGCAAGCGGCGCGCGCAGTTGAGAAAGCCTTCGCCGCCGCGAAAAAAATCGCTGCCAATCAACGTGGACGTCGCCATCGGCGCGATCTTCGCCGATCTTGGAGTAAATCCCGCGGCGTTCAATGGCATTTTCATGATCGCGCGTGCGCCCCGACTCGTGGCGCATGTCATAGAAGAACAAACCCGCGAAAAACCAATGCGCCGCATCGATCCGCTCAATCACGGCTACGACGCGCTGCCGGCCAGAACGCTTTCTGGTAAGTCGCCCTCATGGAACCCATCTCACGAATAGCCGGCCGGGGCGGGCAAGTTTCCGTCGCTGAGTTGGCGTTACCACCCGCATCCGTCAATCAAGGAGCCAATCCCGGTTCAAAGCAGCGCATGCCTCTGGCCCGCCGCGGGCGGGCGGGGACGCTTGCTCTACCTTCACCAAATAGCAAATCGCGATCTAAGAAAAATCGACTCCCCGCAGCTTGAATCTTCTCCTGGAAAAATTTTCTAAAATTGTCTTGACACTTTTGCGGCGCTTTTAGTAAAAGCTTCTAACATGTAATCTCCATAATCTGTGTGATGACAACCCAGAACAGATCAAAAAAAATCGTTGAGTGGCTTGCTGAGCTGCTCACTCCTCATCTGCCAGCGCGCGGGCGCCTTCGCGAAGGCGACGACAACCCAGCGAATCACGTGTGCTCTGGCCCATGCTCCACTTATGAAAAAGAAATCTAATTCACAATCTGCGTTTTTAAACCTGCGGGTTTTCATCGGTCTGTTCATCGCTCTTGCGGGCGTGTTTCTGGCGTTGCTGGGTGCCGGAGCGTTTTCGAGCGCGACCGCCCAGAGCCCAAGCCAGAATCAAGATAATCTGGCGCAAACCGGAACTCAAGCGCCCCTTTTCCACCCTTACCGGAGGACGCCTTGGACGCCGCGGACGCAGCCTTTGCCACCGTTGCAGGCGCCATTGCTCCCGACAATCCAGCTCAGCACGGTGGCTTGGACGGCAATCGGTCCTGCGCCGTTGAACAGCGCCACCTTTACCGGAAACGTGAGCGGTCGCCTCACAGGGGTCGCGGCCCATCCCACGGACGCCAACACGATCTATGTGGCGCCAGCCGGCGGGGGCGTGTGGAAGACAACCAATGGCGGAACAAACTGGACCGCGTTAACGGATACGCAGAGCACGTTGTCGATGGGCGCGGTGGCCATCGCTCGAAGCAACCCGATGGTGATCTATGCCGGCACGGGCGAATCCAATAACTCTGCAGATACCAATTTTGGCCGGGGCATCCTGGTCTCCACCAATGGCGGAACAAGTTTTACCTTGAAGACGGGGCCCGGCGGCGTGTTTGACACGAATCGGATGACCTGTTCGCGGATCGCTGTCCATCCAACTAACGCCAATATCGCATACGCGGCAATGGCGGACTCGGGCAACAACGGCGTCGTCACCGACGGCATCACTGGCGTCTACAAGACGACCGATGGCGGCTCGAATTGGACGAACGTGACGATGGCCGATGGAAAAGACTCCTTATTCCCCTGGTCGGACGTGGTGGTCGATCCAAACACGCCCAGCACCGTGTATGCAGCAGTCGGTGCCCAGTCTGGCGCCGCTAATAACGGCGTTTACAAATCCACCGACAGCGGCGCGACCTGGACGCTGCTCAATGCCGCCCACGCGCCGGTAGGAGCATCCTTTGGCAGAATTTCCATCGCGATTTCAAAAGCCCAGAACGCGAACGTGCTCTACATCG
>Ga0193707_1000441_pt1 | contig 14132 bp, 16 predicted proteins | sample U3c2metaG_FD_143043 | JGI IMG/M metagenome (GOLD analysis project Ga0193707, IMG submission 143043) | Soil microbial communities from a riparian zone of the East river system, Colorado, United States - U3c2 | ecosystem: Environmental > Terrestrial > Soil > Riparian zone | place: USA: East River... | reverse complement strand
GAGAATCGACCGGCAACCTGGAACGCCAGATTCGGCTCAGTGAACGCGAGCCCTGGTTGGCCGCCGTCTACCGCCACGGCACGTAGCCACGCAGCGTCTCGTCGCAGGTCAGCGCCGGATACCGGAACTGCCAGCGACCGGTAGGGGGCGTATCCCGCGCCGTCGACCATGTGCCAACTGAACCGCTCGCCAGGGTCGGCCGCATCAGGGAACTGATAGCCGGTGACGCTGAGTTCGAGACCATGCCCGTCGCCGTCTACCAATCGCACAGCAAGGCAGTCTAGGAGGTTACGGCCCACTGCGGACCGACTGGAACGCAGCAACAGGTTCGTGGTCGCGCTCGCCCCTTCGTCGCCTGCGATCGACGACCCTGTGGCGTTGCCGGCACCCGACTCGGCAGCCCGGCCCGAACGAAGACTGTACGCCGCGTATTGGTGGGTGCTCATCCGTGCCAGTGACCTGGACTGATTCGGTGTGACGCAAAAGAATGGCGCTTTGTACTCCTACCGAGAGAAGGCGGCAGTCATGCAGCCCACCCGCATCATCGCGAACCTGTCTGTCCCTGACATTGGCGAGGCTCGCGACTTCTACGTGGACTATCTCGGGCTCAGCGACGAGGGGCTCAAGATGGGCTGGGTCTCCAGATTCCAGTCCCCGGACGGCCGGGCCGCCGTTCAACTCGTCACTCGCGACGCTACCGCGCCGCTCGACTCGGTGATCTCGGTCGCCGTCGGCGACGACGTCGAGGAGGCGTACGAGGAAGCGCAACGGCGCGGGTTCGAGATCGTATATCCGCTGACCACTGAACCGTGGGGCCTGCGGAGGTTCTTCGTTCGCGCCCCTGATGGCAACCTGATCAACGTCACCAGCCACAAGGACGACTAGTCGGCGCGGTGCGCACCGACTTGGTCAGCGCGGTTCTTCGACCTCTTCCTCGACGACAGGCTGATCGTGGGTCAGGTCGGGAATGGTGGTGGCGCCGATGTAGTCGCGGAAGAGTCTGATCTCGCCGTTGTGGATTTGGAACACCTGGATGCAGGGTGCCTCGAAGGGGGCGCCGGTGGTGGTGTGGCGGGCCTTGGTGATGAGTTCGACGATCACGATCTCGGGGTTCTGGGTTTCGTGCAGGTGGACGATCTGGAGGTCGGTGATCTCCATCGGGCGGTCTCCGGTCGTGCGGGAGAACTCGCGGATGGCGTCGCGGCCTTCGAGGCGGGTGGGGAGGCCGCCGACGGCGAAGGGCAGTTCGATCACGCCGTCCTCGGCGAACAGGTTCGCGAACGACTCCAGGTCGCGGGCGATGATGAAGCGGCGGCGGAGTTCGAGTACGTCGAGTGGAGTCAGCTGAGTCATCGCGGTCCTTCCGGTTTCATTGATTCAACGACCGTAGAACGAAATCCGGAATCGGTCAACGGGCGTAGAATGAACAGCGTGAGCGACTCCACGCCGCGGTCGTCGCGGGCACAGCAGCGGATCGACACCCAGGAGCGGATCCTGGCCGAGGCCCGGAGGCTGTTCGCCGAGTCCGGGTACGACCGGACCACGATCAGAGCCGTCGCCGCGGCCGCGAAGGTCGATGCCGGCCTGGTGATGCACTACTACGAGAGCAAACAGCAACTGTTCGCTCTCGCCTCCCGGACCGAGACACCGCCCGTGGTGAGCGGGACCGCGGAGGAGGTCGCCGAGCAACTGCTCGAGCGCCTGCGCCAGTCGCTGATCGAGGAGCCGATCGGCTCGCTGGCCGCATTGCGATCGATGCTCACCCACCCCGACGCCGCACAGGAGGTTCGCGGCAACGCGGACGCCCACCGGATCAAGGTCAGCAAGGCGATTCCCGGCGACGACGGCGACCTCCGTGCCGCCGTGGTCAGCGCCGTACTCATCGGCGTCGTCCTCGGACGCCACCTGGTCAAACTCGACCCCCTCGCCGACGCCGACCCCGAACAGATCGTCGAACTCCTCCGCCCAGCAGTCCTGTCTCTGACCGGCGTCGATCAAGCTCACGCCTGAATGCCAGACGGAGTACGCCGTGACCCAGCTCGGGGTGGGGAGGATGTTGTGCCCGAATCGGCACACGGTCGGTCGTTTTAACCCGCGGCGTCGAGATCGATCCTCCCCAACCACGCTACTGATGCGGATGACCTGGACGTGCATGCCGGAATAGCTCGGGACGGGACCCGGTTGCCGGGAGTATGGGACTTGAGATCGGAGTGATTCTGCCGGCGTCTACTCCGGATCCGGAGCGGCCGATTCTGGGAGACGTGCGGGAGAGCGCACGGTACGCCGAGGAGATCGGCCTGGACTCGGTGTGGTCGACGGATCATCTCATCGCGAGCGGGCCGATGCTGGACAGCTCGGTGGTGCTGGCGACCGCGGCGGCGGTGACCGAGCGGATCACCGTCGGATTCAACGTGATGCTGTTGGCGCTGCGACCGGTGGCGTGGGCGGCGAAGCAGGTGAGCACTCTGCAACTCGTCTCGAACAACCGGTTCGTCCTCGGCGTCGGCACCGGCAATCCGGCGCATGGTGACATCGGCTGGCGCGCGGCCGGGGTGGACTTCGCGGACCGCGGCCGGCTCACCGACGAGGCACTCGAGGTGCTGCGGGACCTGATCGCGGGAAGGCCGGCGGCACTCGCGGACGGCCTCGAGGCGACGCTCGCACCCGGATCGGCGGTGCCACCGATCGTTATCGCAGGCAACGGTACCCGAGCACACCGGAGGGCGGCGCGGTACGGCGACGGCTGGGCGACGATCGCGTTGTCGCCGGCCGAGGTCCGGACGAACCTCGACCGGATCAACGAGCTCGCCGCCGAGCACAACCGGACGACGCTCAAGGCAACGGTCGTCGCACCCCAGCTGGACGGCGACCCGACCGAGCAACTCGCCGCCTACGAAGCCGCGGGCGTCGAGCGCGCGATCCTCCCACCGTCAGGTGATTGGCGCCGCGACTACGAACAAGCCGCCACCCTCCGCTCCATCCTCCACAAGCCGCAACCCCGCCACCCCACACTGACCCTGTCCGTCACAACGGGTCAGATCCAACACGCGCACTGAGGCAAGTGCGTCGACTGTGAGGACAGTGTCGCCGACAAGCGTTTGCCGCAGGCAACCTCACTTCACTCGAGACGGTGGCTTCAGTGGCGGCGGCGGAGGTCAGCATCTGGCGTCTGGATTCCCTACCCGCTGACGATCTCCCCGGACACTGCGGTCTTGAGGACGGCGGTAGAACGGATGTCCGCGACCGGACACGTCACGATGTCCCGATCAAGTACGACGAAGTCCGCGAGCTTCCCGGGCTCTATCGAACCGAGCCGGTCCTCGACGCCCAGCACGGTGGCGGCGTCGGCAGTCCAGCCACGGATCGCTGCCGCACGGGAGATCGTCTTCGCCGGAGTCAGCAGACTGCGACCACTGCGACCGTCGGCGCGGGTCAGCGCGGCCCACAGGTGGAACAGCGGCGAGTGGGCGCCGTCGCTGGCCAGTGCGGTCGGTACGCCGGCGTCGGTCCACCACCGCACCGGTGTCACGTGCTCCCACTGATCGCCAGGCAACCGCTTGACGTACGCCGGCTCGCCGCGGCCGTGGTCCACTCCGGCGCAGACCTGTGCCAGCAGGCCCATCGCCGCGAGTCGTGCGATCTGCTCCCGCGAGACGTGGTGGAAGTGCTGGATCACCCAGCCCCGAGAGGTCAGTGGTGTCTCCCGATGAACAGCCTCCAGAGCGGCAACGGCGATCTCGCAGGCCGCATCGCCGGTGGCAAGGACGTTGAGCCGCAGATCGTGCCGGACGGCCAGCCGGGCGATGTCGGCCAGTTGCTCCGTGGAGAGCGCCGACGATCCGTTCCCGGGGACGTCGTGCGGATCGAGGTAGGGCTCGCTCACCACCGAAGTGCATGGGCGCGTCGAGCGAGACGGTCACACCGCGGATGCGCAGGCGGTCGTCACCCTTCCCTGCTCCCGCCGCGTCGGCGATCGCGGACATCCAATCCTCGATGTCCGCGCCGATCGGTACGTCGTACGTCCCGACCACTCGGCAGGCCAACCGGTCCGCGGCGCGCAGGGCCCGGAGATCGAGGACGAACCTGGTGTTGCCGTGACCACGATCAGGTCACCGCGCCGAGCCAGCAGTGCACCGTCGTACCAGTTGAGTCCGCCGGAGCCGGTGCTGAAGCCGCCACCGTGCAGGAACACGAGCACCGGGCGAGGGCCGTCGGCCGGTTCGCTGGGGGTCCAGACATTGAGGCTGAGGCAGTCCTCGGACTGCTCGGAAGTGCGGTCGCCGATCACCGCGGCGAGGCGGGAGGGTGGTTGCGGCGCGGCCGGGCCGACCTGGGAGGCGTCGCGTACGCCGTCCCAGGGCAGAGGTGGTTCGGGCGGCTGGAACCGTAGCGGTGGTGCGGCGTACGGGATTCCGAGGTAGGTGTCGACACCGGCATCCCGGCGTCCGTGGAGTCGTCCTTGGCTGATCGTCAGCTCTGGCCGGTTCATCGTCCGACCCGTCGCAAGGTCACAGCCTATGCGTCACAAAGCTGGCTGATTCCTGCGGATTCCGACACGATGGAGCACATCATGGTGGATTTCGATGCAATGGACGAGCAACTCATCCATGCGTTGCAGGTGGACGGACGAGCGTCGTTCAGCCGGATCGGCGCCGTCCTCGGTGCCTCGGACCGGACCGTCGCGCGTCGCTATCACCGGCTGCGCGAGGCCGGGTGCGGTGCGGGTCGTCGCGGTGCCGTCGAGCCGCCGGCTCGGGAGAGTCGACTGGCTCGTCCGGATCCAGTGCGCGCCCGACTCATCCGTCGCCGTGGCCGCGACGATGCCCACCACCCGGAGATCGCGTTCGCCGCTGCCGTCACTGGCCCGACCAATCTGTTCGCGTTCGTCCTTTGCGCGGACGCCGATGCCCTCTACGACTACCTCGCCACCCGGATCGGCACGCTCGCCGGCATCACCCACATCGAGACCGCCCCGCTGACCACCACCGTCAAACGAGCGGGCACCGTCCTCCCCCGCCGCTGACTTGACCTTGACACTGATGTCAGGCTTTACGGTCGTGGCATGGCAGGAGTCGTAGTGATCGGAGTCGGACCGGGGATCGGCGTGGCGGTGGCCAAGCGGTTCGTGCGGGAAGGGATGAGCGCCGGGCTGATCGCGCGCTCGGAGCAGAAGGTGAAGGCCGCGGCCGACGCGCTCGCGGGCGCAGAGGTCGTCGCGGTCACGGCTGACAGCGCGGATGCGGTGGGCTTGCGATCCGCGCTCGACCGGGTGATCGAGGAGTACGGCGTACCGGATGTGGTCGTCTACAACGCTGCGGTCATCCAGCCGGATGCGGTCGGCGACCTGACGGCGCGGCAGCACCTGGACGCGTGGGCGGTCAATGTGGTCGGTGCGATCACGACCGCGGCCCACGTCGTACCAGCGATGGTCGAGCGCGGCCGCGGCACGTTCATCATCACCGGCGGCATGCCCCAGGCGGTGTCGGCGTACACCAGCCTCTCTCTCGGCAAGGCCGGCGTCCGAGCGCTCGTCACCATGCTCGACCAGCAGTACGGCGCCGCAGGTATCCACGCAGCTACTGTCACCGTGAGCGGTGCGGTCGCTGCCGGTACGACGTGGGACCCGGACGACATCGCCGACCACTACTGGCGGCTGCATGCCCAACCGCGGGCAGACTGGACGCACGAAGTCGTGCTGTGAGCGGACTGGTCAAGATCCTCGCGATTGGCCCTGTCGGCGCGCCGCCGGCGTCGGTGAGACTGTTGCTGTTCGCAACCGATGAGGATCGCTGATGTATGTTCCCGCGCATTTCGCCGCCGATGACGAGGCCGTGCACGACCTGCTCGCCAGTCATGGCGCCGCCGATCTGGTGACGATGACCACGGACGGGATGGTCGCGACCATGCTGCCGTTCGTCTACGACCGGTCTCGCAACGTGCTGCTCGGGCACTTCGCCCGGAACAACGACCACTGGCGCCGGACCGTGATCGGCGAGGCGCTGGTGATCATGCGCGGTCCGGACGCGTACGTCACGCCGACCTGGTACGCGTCCAAGCGTGAGCACGGCCGGGTGGTGCCGACCTGGAACTACGTCACCGCGCACGTCTACGGAGCCATGACCGTGCACGACGATCCGGCCTGGATCGAGAACGTCGTACGGCGGTTGTCGGAGCACCACGAGGCCGGCCGGGCGCAGCCGTGGTCGGTCGATGACGCGCCGGAGAGGTTCGTCAGTGGGCAGCTGCGGGCGATCGTCGGCGTCGAGATCGCGATCACCCGGATCGAGGCGAAGCTCAAGCTCAGCCAGAACAAGCCGGAGGCCGACATCGACGGCGTGATCGAGGGCCTCCGCGCGGACGGCGACGACCGGACCGCGGCCGCGGTCGCCGAGCACCGCCGCTGACACGCCGTTCGCTATCAAACCGTTGTTTGGAACGGTATGCAGAGCCATACCGAGGGCCTATACGCTGGCTCGGCAGGCCTGCCGCACGCGTACAGGCGGTACCCCGGATTGATGAGGTGAGATCACCACGTGGCGGACGATCCCGCACATCTCCTTGCCGAGGCGCAGCAGGCCCTGGTGCAGCTGCTAGGGGCCATGCTGCGCTTCGTACGGCGGCAGCAGGACGCTGAGCGTGACAGGTTCCACCACCTGCTCGACTCGCAAGTTCCAGGGCTGCGCGAAGAAGTCGCGAGGGGCGGAGATCCCCCAGCGCTGATCGGTCGCGTCAACGCTGCCGTGCAGCCGGGATGGGAGGACCGGACCCACCATGTCGTCGGCTCGGTGTGGTCGAGTCAACCGATGTTCTCGGATCCGGACGTGCGGTCCGCCGCGACGAGGTACGCCGACCTCGTGCAACAACTCAACGGCGCCATCACCGAACGGCAGGGGCTGATCCGGGGCGCCAACTGGCGGGAGGTTCGAGCGCCTGCCGGGAGGACCTCTTCCGCGTGGGCCCCGATCCGTTCCCAGCCGAAATTCCTCCGAACCTCCCCGCAGACCGGTCCGCAACGATCTGGGCCGCCCCGGCCCCAGGCCGCCCGGACCGCGTCGCCTCACCGGCCCGGGACGGGGGACTCTGGGCCAGGGGCTTCGTCGACGCCTCCTTCGGGTGGGCAGTCGGCTCAGAGTGAAGGCACCGTCCAGAGGTTGCCCGCCGAGTCGTCCGGACGGGTACATCTGGACGTACGACTGCTGGGCAGCGTCGGCAAGGTAGTCGTGCGGGTGGACCCGTCCTGCACCCAGGCCGAGGTGACGATCCGTACCGCCGACGAGACTGGTCCGGCTGCTGACGCGGTCCGCGCCGCCACCCTGGGCGCGAGTCCCGATGGTCGGATGGAAGTGTCGGTCCAGGCTGCGACAGGGCCCACAGTCATTCAGGGCGACAACTTCACGGCCTTGCCGGGCAGCGCGCCGATCGAGATCGTTGCCGTCGTCCCGCCGGGAAGTTCCCTCACCGGTCAGACCGACCGCGCGCGCATCGAGACGACCGGCCTCATGCACGACGTTCACGCTAAGACTCTCAGCGGCAAAGTGACCGTCGAGCTTGCGGATACCGTCTACGCCGAGACCGCCAGCGGTGCCGTGGTGGTACAAGGGGCGGGCATTGTCAAGGCCGAGACCGCCAGCGGTGCCGTGGTGGTACAAGGGGCGGGCATTGTCAAGGCGCAGTCCGCTAGTGGCGATGTGACCGTCAAGCTTGCGGGCACCGTCAAGGCCGAGACTGCCAGCGGTGCCGTGGCGGTACAAGAGGCGGGCACTGTCAATACGCGGACTGATCGTGGTGCGGTGACCATCGACCGGGCGGACAACATCGACGTCCGGACCCTGAGCGGTGACATCAGGATGGGACGGACCGACCAGGTCGACGCGCGCTCGCAGAGCGGCGACATCACTATCGACGCCTTCGGTGGCTCGGCGCTCGCCTCGTCGAAGCAGGGCAAAATCTCGATTCACGCGACAGATGGCGGGCAAATCAGCGCAACTACGGACACCGGCAAGATCACGGTCACCAGCGACCCGGGGGTGGCGGAACGACTCACGATTCAGCCGTCGACCATTGGTGGAGAAGTCCAGACCCCAGCTGGCGCAAAGGTCACCGAGTCGGGCCAGGCCTCCGACGGTGCGCGGGACTTCACCAGCTCCGGGGGCTCGCAAGATCGCGAGGCCGGTCAGGCTCGTGGTGCCTGACCGAGGACTGTGGGTGGGTCAGGTGCCGGGTTTGAAGAGGCCCAGGTCGTACGCCTTGGCGACGGCGGAGGCCCGGTCCGGGACCTCGAGCTTGGCGTAGATGTTGAGCAGGTGAGTCTTGACCGTCGCCTCGCTGATGAACAGATGCGCGGCGGTCTCGCGGTTGGTGTTTCCGGCGGCGACGAGCCGGAGGACTTCGAGTTCGCGCGGGCTCAGAAGGTCAGGGGTGAGTGGCGTGCGGACGCGGTTCATCAGCGCGCTCGCCACCGACGGGGCGAGCACCGACTGGCCGTCGGCGGCGGCGCGGACGGCCCGGAGCAGTTCGTCGCGGGGCGCGTCCTTGAGCAGGTAGCCGGTCGCGCCGGCCTCGATCGCGGGTACGACGTAGCCGTCGGTGTCATAGGTGGTCAGGACGAGCACGCGAGCCGTGACACCACGCTTCGCGAGCTCGGCGATCGCGGCCAGGCCGCCCACGCCCGGCATCTGCAGGTCCATCAGGATCACGTCCGGCCGGATCGCCTCCGCGAGCCGGATCGCCTCGGCGCCGTCGCCCGCCTCACCGACCACCTCGAACTCGGGCTCGGTCGCGAACATCCCGCTCAACCCGTCCCGGACCACCGGATGGTCGTCCGCGATCAGCAGCCGGATCATGCCCGCGCCCCCGCTTCGGGCGTCGGGACACTCGCGGAGATCGCCGTACCGGAGCCTGGCTCGGACTCGATCTCCAGCGTCCCGTTCAGGGCCTCGATCCGCTGCCGCATCGCGACCAGGCCGAGGCCGCCATCGCGGGATGTGGTGCGGCGGGACGGGTCGAAGCCGACGCCGTCATCGCGGACGTCCAAGGCGACCTCCTTCTCCATGTACGACAGCGTCACACCGACGCGGGTCGCCTGGGCGTACTTCGCCACGTTCGCGAGCGCCTCCTGCGTCGCCCGGAGCAGTGCCGCCTCGGCCTCGGGCGTCATCACCCGCGCCGTGCCGGTGGTCGCCAGTTGTACGTCGATCCCGTGCAGAGCGGACCAGCGTCGTACGACGTCGGCGATCGCCTCACTCAAGGTCGCGGTCTGCAAGGGCTGTGGACGCAGTGCGTCCACCGAGCGCCGCGCCTCGGTCAGACTCTCCCGGGCCAGACCGACCGCTGCCGTGACGTGCCGGCGCCAGTCCCCGGCATGCTCGGCCGCGTGCAACTGGGTGACGATCCCGGTCAGGCCCTGCGCGAGGGTGTCGTGGATCTCGCGGGCCATCCGCTGCCGCTCGTCATGAATGCCGGCCTCGCGCGCCTGGGTCACGAGCTGGTCGTGCAGGACCGCGTTCTCGGCCAGGGTCACCTCGAGGCGGCGGTTGGTCTCGGTCAGCTCGTCGATCGCCTCCTGGCGTTGCCGGCTCAGCACATCACTGCGCCAGCCCAGCCAGGCGGCCAGGCACATCCCGACCACGTTCACCGCGAGGACCGCGACGTACGACAGCAAGCCGATCACGTCGGTCTTCGGAATGTCGTACGCCTGCGCGGTACCGGCGACGACCGCGACGGCGCCGACACCGGCCAGGCGGGACGGCCAGGGCAGCAGGGCGAACGCGTAGAAGTACCCGGCCGGGGTGAGGAAGCCGAACCACGGATCGCGGATCACCAGCACGGCCATGATCAGCACGAAGCCGGCGATGAAGACCGCCGCCGGCCCGCGCCGCGAGCGCCACGCCGGACGCAGGGTGAACATCCCCAGCATCCACAGCGCGGCTGCCGCACACAGCAGGACGTCGATGCGCAGCGACCGCGGCTCGTCGCGCTTGAACAAGACGGTGATCGCGGTCAGGAAGGCGAGCAGGACATACGGCGCCACGGTCACCCGCACCGGCCAGACTCGCTCGCTCATACGCCCTCCTTCACCGACCAGTGAACACCGACCGCAGGTGCTTTCCGTTGACGAGCAGCGCGACACCGAGCAGCAGCAGGCCGCAGATCGCCTGCTCGCCCTTCATCCACAGCGGGAACGTGCCGGGCAGCGAGATGATCACCACGATCGCGACCAGCATGACCGCCGACACGATCCGGAGCCGGAGGAATCCCTTCACCGAGCCGCGCGCCGCCCGCCGGGCGAACGCGAGCGTCAGCAGCGAGCTGGCGACCACGATCGTGCCGCGGGTCCAGACCGCGTCGTTGACCGCCGACGCGTTGTTGCGCAGGGCAATGATGGCGACCAGCGTCAGGAGGCTGATGGCGACGTACCCGCCGACCAGAAGTTGCACACTCCGCAACGCCGCCACACTCCGCGGGTGCTGCACATCGATCGTGGACATTCCGGCTCCTCTCGAAAAAGCTTGACCGTCGCAGCGTGGCGGTCAGCACCCCGCCGCCACATCGACCGCCAGGCCCCAACCCTCACCTCGTCCGGTGGACCGCTGACTCCACCGATCGGTTGATCCGGCGCCACGCAAGCAAATGATCGTTGCCCTGAGCACCTTGCTTCCGTGACAGTTTGTGCACGGATTGTCACGGACTGTTTGCGGCTGCGTGCAGATGTCCGGACAAGCCTGGCGGGCGCGGAGCGGACGACACATCGTCTTGTCAGGAAGCGAAATTGACGAGGAAGAGATCGAGTCAGCCGGTCGACCACAACGGGAGGGTCCGGACGCGTGCTCGAGACTTATCGCGGCATCCCACACCTACTGGACACCTGGCTCGTGCTCACCGGCATGGCTCTGCCGGTCGCCGTCTCGTCGCTGCGCCGGCCCGGTGACCTGGTCCCCCGGCTCGCGGCCTTCTGCCTGCCCGCGGCGTTCGCGCTGGTACTCGCGGCGACGCTCAGCCCGACCGCGCACCGGCTGGGCCAGATCGGCGAATGTGGCACCCACCTGACCACCACCGGCGGCCTGACGTCACTCCAGGGCCTGCTCAACGTCCTGCTCTTCGTCCCGGCCGCGGGCATGCTCACGCTCGCCAGTGGCCGCCCGGGCGACGGCATCGCCGCCGGGATCGGGATGTCGGCCGCGGTCGAGGCGGTCCAGGCGCTGATCCCGCAACTCGGCCGGTCCTGCCAATTGCACGATCTGATCGCGAACTCCCTCGGCGCGCTCTGCGGGGTGGGTCTCGCCGCCGGAATGCAGAGCATCACCCGCAGTCGCCGGCTCATGACCGCTCCGTACGACGTCGAGCACGCCGCGATGCTCGTCGTACGGCCGAGGGGTCCGGCCCGGCATCGGCGCGGCGGCCTGGTCCAGCGGCCTGTCCCGGTGCCGAAACTACGCTCGGTCGCCCGGGCGCGATGAGATGTCACAGAACGGGAACAGAGTTATCCGGATGGTTATCCACAGGTTGTGGATAGAACAGGGGATGACGGGGCGACTACGCGGAGATATCCACAGGTCAGGGCCGGACGTCCAGCCCGAGAGTGGCCGCGACGACCATCGCCTGGGTGATGTCGATCCGGGCGTCCTTGAGGACGCCGGTCAGTGGGTCGAGCGTGGACAGGTCGGATCCGCGCAGGTCGGCGCCGGTGAAATCGGCCCGTTGCAGCGACGCGCCGGACAGGTCGAGGTCGCGCAGCACCGCCTTTGCCGCCCGGATGCCGGTCAGTTCCGCCTCGCGCAGCTTCACGCCGGTGAACTCGGTGCCCTTCAGGTCCGCTCCCGGCAGGCCGGTGAACGACCAGTCGCCGCCGGAGACCTTCATCAGGTTGTACGTGCAGTCGTCGAAGTAGCTGCCGATCAGCTTGCACCGGGTGAAAGTGGTGTCGAACAGCGAGCAGCGGACGAACGTGCAGTTCACGAACGCCGCATCGGTGTGGGTCGAGGCGTTGAACCGGACCCCGCGGAACGTGCACTCCTCGAAGATTCCGCCGCGGTTCTCCACCTCGGTCAGGTCGGAGTCGATGAACAGCACCCGGTGGTACGTCTGTCCAGACGGGTCGGCGTCGTCCCAGTCGCGGATCGTCGACTCGGTCGGTGCCCCCGGTCGCGAGCGGTCGGCCATAACTCTCCCTCGGTCGGTGCCAGGAGTCCCCACCCTGCCATCCCGCGCCGGCAAGACGCAGTTGTGATGGGTACGACGGAGAACGTTAGGCCGACCGACAAGTACGAGCCGCACGATGGAGGGGTGACCGGAACTGAGCGGGTGATGGTGTTCGGCGCGGGAGGCTTCCTCGGCGCCAGGATCTGCGCGCTGCTCGCCGACCGCGGCATCGAGCACCGCGGGCTGAGCCGGAGCCGGGGTGAACCGTACCGGCTGTGCGACCTGGCCGCGATGCACTCGTACGCCCTGGACACCCAGATCGGCATGTACAAGCCGACCGTGATCATCAACGCCGCCGGTGCCACGCGCGGCGCGCCGGCCGACCTCGTCCGGGCGAACGTGATCGCCGTCGAGGCCCTGCTCGCCTCGGCCCGGGACAACGCCGGCCACGCCCGGTTCGTCCAGCTCGGCTCGGCCGCCGAGTACGGCGGCGGTCCGCACGGCACCAGCCTGGACGAGCAGACCGAACCCCATCCGGTCGGTCAGTACGGCCTCACCAAGCTGACCGGCTCGGAACTCGTCCTGCGCGCCCAACGGAACGGGGCGGACGCCGTCGTACTCCGGATCTTCGACGCGATCGGCCCCGGCGCGCCCGACAGCACGCTGACCGGTCGCGTGATCCGGGATCTCCGGTCCCGGCAGCTGATCGAGGTCGGATCGCTGGACGTCTGGCGGGACTTCGTCGACGTGCGCGACGTCGCCGAGGCCGTGGTCGCGGTCGCACTCGCGGACGCCAAGCTGCCGCCGGTTCTCAACGTCGGCACCGGACGGGCGACGCTCGCGCGGGACATCGCCGGTCAGCTGTTCGAGCTGAGCGGGCAGCCGGCCTCGATCGTCGACGACACCGAGCAAGAGGGTGCACTGGGCGCGCCGTGGCAGCAGGCGGACACCACTCTGATCGGTCAGCACCTCGGCTGGTCGCCGAAGATCGCCCTCGAGCAATCCCTCGCCGACAGCTGGTCCGGGCAGGGATAGGAGCCGGCCCCGGCGGTGAGACTGATCCGTCGGGACAGCGGCCGGCCGATCGGCGGGACCGCGGCGTTGGGAGGATGGTCGGGTGGAGATCCGCTCGCTCAGCCTGCCCGCGCCCGATCGGCGACCACCCGCGGTGAACGAGGATCTCGTGCTGACCGGTCCAGACTTCGTCGTCGTGCTCGACGGCGCCACCGCCCCATCCGGCGTCGACTCCGGCTGCCACCACTCGGTCGCCTGGCTGGTCAGCCAGGTCGCGACCCAACTCGCGCCACCGCTGCTCTCGCACTCGTCGGCTCCGCTCGCCGACCTGCTGGCCGACGCGATCACCGCGGTCCGAGCCACTCACGCCGGCACCTGCGACGTCACCAACCCGGACAGCCCCTCATCCACCGTCGCGATGATCCGCGTCCAGCCGGACCACGTCGAGCACCTGGTTCTGGCCGACTCACCCATCGTCGTGCGATCGCCGGCGGGCGCCATCACCGTCCACAGCGACAACCGCGTCGATCTCCTCCCCGAGTACTCCCTGGCGGCCGTCCGCCGGCTCCGCAACCAGCCCGGCGGTTTCTGGGCGGCGAGCACCGAGCCCAAGGCGGCGTACGAGGCAGTGACCGGTACGACGGATCGCGCCGACGTCGAGGTGGTCGCCGTACTGACCGATGGAGCGTCGCGGTACACCGAGCGCTACGGCCACTCGTGGGACGATCTGATCGACGTCCTCACCGTCGACGGACCCCGAGAGCTGGTCACGCGAGTCTGGGCGTACGACGAGGCCGCGCACCCGAGAGCTTTCGTGGGAAGCGGTACGACGACGCGAGCGTCGTACTGTGCCGACCTAGGTGTGCTCGGGCATGAGATTGGTAGCAAGCAGCCGAGTCGACAGACCAGCGCGCGAACAAAGCCAGCCGCAGCCAGTGGGAACCCCAGGAGCGCCATGGTCAAAGCGTTGGGGCCGGGCC
>Ga0193707_1000440_pt1 | contig 14134 bp, 13 predicted proteins | sample U3c2metaG_FD_143043 | JGI IMG/M metagenome (GOLD analysis project Ga0193707, IMG submission 143043) | Soil microbial communities from a riparian zone of the East river system, Colorado, United States - U3c2 | ecosystem: Environmental > Terrestrial > Soil > Riparian zone | place: USA: East River... | reverse complement strand
GGCGTCCAGCACCCGCAACGCCTGCGGCGTCGTCCATGCCAGCCCACCGAGATGCCCGCGCGACGCCATCGACCGGATGAACACCCCGGTGTCCGTGGCGTGGTCCTGCATCCGCACCCGGTCCCCCAGCAGCGCTCCACCGGAGAACGGCGACGACGGGTCCACCGCGAGTACGCCGACGCGCTTCCCGGTCTCGCGGTACGCCGAAACCAGCGCCGACGTCGACGTGGATTTGCCGACGCCCGGCGAGCCCGTGATGCCGACGATGTGCGCGTGCCCGGCGTGCGGCGACAGGGCCGCCATCACCTCACGCAGCAGCGGAGACTCGTCCTCGACCAGCGAGATCAGTCGAGCGACGGCCCGGGAGTCACCCTCCCGGGCACGCTCGACCAGCTCGCCGACAGGCGCGGTGCGTCGTGGCATCAGGTCTCGATATCAGCTCTGCGGCACGCGAACGATCAGGGCGTCGCCCTGGCCGCCACCACCACACAGGGCCGCGGCGCCGACGCCACCTCCGCGGCGCTTCAGCTCCAGCGCGAGGTGCAGCACCAGCCGGGCACCGGACATGCCGATCGGGTGGCCGAGCGCGATCGCGCCGCCGTTCACGTTGACCTTCTCGACGGCGACCTGCAGCTCGCGCGCGGACGCGATCCCGACCGCGGCGAAGGCCTCGTTGATCTCGATCAGATCCAGGGCCGTGGGCTCGATCCCTTCCTTGGCGCAGGCCTTGACGATCGCGTTGGCCGGCTGGCTCTGCAGCGTCGAGTCCGGCCCGGCGACCGAACCGTGCGCACCGATCTCGGCGAGCCAGGTCAGCCCGAGCTCCTCGGCCTTCGCCTTGCTCATCACGACGACGGCGCAACCGCCGTCGGAGATCTGCGACGCCGAACCGGCCGTGATCGTACCGTCCTTGCCGAACGCCGGCCGCAGCCTGGCCAGCGACTCGACCGAGGTATCGCCGCGGACGCCCTCGTCACTGTCGACCACGATCGGGTCGCCCTTGCGCTGTGGCACCTCGACCGGAATCACCTCGTCGGCGAACACGCCGTTCTTCCACGCGGCGGCAGCCTGCTGATGCGAGCGGGCGCTGAACTCGTCCTGCTCCTCGCGGGTCAGCTTGAGGCCGGTGGCGTTGACCTGGTCGGTCAGCGCACCCATCGCCTGGTCGGTGAACGCGTCCCACAGCCCGTCGAACGCCATCGAGTCCACCAGCGTGGTGTCGCCGTACTTGAAGCCCTCGCGGGACTTCGGCAGCAGGTGCGGGGCGTTCGTCATCGACTCCATCCCGCCGGCCACGACGACGTCGTACTCCCCGGCGCGGATCAGCTGGTCGGCGAGCGCGATCGCGTTCAGGCCGGACAGGCAGACCTTGTTGATGGTGATGGCCGGGACGCTCATCGGGATGCCGCCCTTGACCGCGGCCTGCCGGGCCGCGATCTGACCGGCGCCGGCCTGCAGCACCTGGCCCATGATCACGTACTCGACCTGGTCCGGTGCCACACCGGCCTTCTCCAGGGCGCCCTTGATCGCGAACCCGCCGAGGTCGGCGCCGGTGAAGCCCTTGAGGCCACCCAGCAGCCGCCCGATCGGGGTCCGCGCGCCGGCGACTATGACACTGGTGTGCTGTGAACTGCGGGTGGCGTCAGACATGCTGTCACGATACCTGCGACGACACTGGTACGCCGCTGTCGATCAAGTCACACGGGTCGTGTCAGCTCGGCCACTTTCGATGGATTCCACTGCCTGTCCTGCGGCACGCTGACGACATGGAAGCCCTGTTCGACGCGATCGACCACGTCGGGGTCGCGGTGGCCGACTTCGACGACGCCGTCCGATACTACGCCGACATGTTCGGAATGACCGTCGCGCACGAGGAGATCAACGAGGAGCAGGGCATTCGCGAGGCGATGCTGTCGGTCGGCGACTCGGGGTCGTCGATCCAGTTGCTGGCCCCGTTGTCGGACGCGTCGCCGATCGCGAAGTTCCTCGAGCAGCGCGGTCCGGGCATCCAGCAGCTCGCCTACCGGGTCCGCGACATCGAGGCCGTCTCGGCGACCCTGCGCGAGCGCGGCGCCCGACTGCTCTACGACGAACCGCGGCGCGGCACCGGAGGATCGAGAGTGAACTTCCTTCACCCGAAGTCGGCCGGTGGAGTGCTGGTCGAACTCGTTGAGCCACCGGCCTCGGACAGGGTGTGACGGCGCGCGCCGAGCGCTGCTGAGTGGCATGGAGCGGACTACGCTGTTCGAGTGCTGAAGGACAGCGCCACCGAGTCTCTGCACGGTGTGCCGGCCGGGTTCCAGCACGACGCCTTCGTCTACACATCCGACGAGGAGTTCGTGCGACTCGCGGTGCCGTTCGTGCACGATGGTCTGGCGGCGGGGGAAAAAATCGTGGCGGTGCTGCCACCTGAGCGGATCGCGCTGCTGAGCGAGGCCCTCGGCCCGGCCCGCGATCAGGTGGATTTTATCGATATGACTGTTGCCGGAAGCAACCCTTCTCGGTTGATCCCGCTCTGGCGGGACACGATCGCACGGCAGCCGGACCACGCGGTGCGCGGACTCGGCGAGGCCGCCTACGCCGGCCGGAGCGCCGCCGAGCACGACGAAGTCCAGCTGCACGAGGCACTCACCGACATCGCTTTCGCCGACGACCGGTTCTTCCGGCTGTGCTGCGCGTACGAGGCGTCCGTCGGCATCGACCCGACCGCGACCCACTCCGGCGGGGAAGCCCTTGCGGACAAGACATTCCGTACGGCGCTGAGCGACGTACCGGATCAGGCCGAGCGGTGGGAGTTCGGGCTGCCCGACCTCGGGCACGTGCGGCAGTGGATGAACGCGCAGGCGTCGTCGTACGGGGTGTCGCGGGATCGGCTGGACGACCTCGCGCTGGCGTTGCACGAGATCTGCACGAACAGCATCCGATTCGGTGGCGGCCGCGGGACGCTGGCGGTGTGGACCGTGGATGGTGCCCTGATCTGCGACGTGGCCGACCGCGGCCGGATCGACGACCTGCTGGTCGGGCGCGTGCTGCCGCCGCTCGACGGGATCGGCGGGCGCGGCGTCTGGCTGGCGAACCAGCTCTGCGATCTGGTCCAGCTGCGGTCCGGGGACGACTTCACCCAGGTGCGGCTGCACACTCGCCTGCGTTGATAAGACCACTGACAACGGTGGACTGCACAAGTGACGGTCGTCTCAGCCGTCGCCAGCTGTGTTACAGCGCACAGCCAGGCGTGCATACTCAGCGGTAAGTTCCGCTCACACTGACCGCCGCTGCAGGAGGTACGACGTGAAGCAGATCCTCGAAGCGATTCTCGCCGGTGATTCCGCGGCCGTCGGTGCGCTCGACGTACCGGACCATTACCGCGGCGTCACAGTCCACGCCGACGAGGCGGGCATGTTCGAGGGTCTGGACAGCAAGGAGAAGGATCCGCGCAAGAGCCTGCACCTGGACGACGTGCCGACGCCCGAGCTCGGGCCCGGCGAGGCGCTGGTCGCGGTGATGGCGAGCGCGATCAACTACAACACCGTCTGGACGTCGATCTTCGAGCCGGTGTCGACGTTCTCCTTCCTGAAGCGGTACGGGAAGTTGTCGCCGCTGACCGCGCGCCACGACCTGCCGTACCACGTGGTCGGCTCCGACCTGGCCGGCGTCGTCCTGCGGACCGGCCCGGGCGTGAACGCGTGGAAGGCCGGCGACGAGGTGGTCGCGCACTGCCTGTCGGTCGAGCTGGAGTCGCCGGACGGGCACAACGACACGATGCTCGACTCCGAGCAGCGGATCTGGGGTTTCGAGACGAACTTCGGCGGACTGGCGGAGATCGCCTTGGTGAAGTCGAACCAGTTGATGCCGAAGCCGGCGCACCTGACCTGGGAGGAGGCCGCGTCGCCCGGGCTGGTGAACAGTACGGCGTACCGGCAGCTCGTCTCGGCGAACGGCGCGAACATGAAGCAAGGGGACGTCGTCCTGGTCTGGGGCGCGTCCGGTGGACTCGGTTCCTATGCGACGCAGTTCGCGCTGAACGGCGGGGCGATCCCGGTCTGCGTGGTGTCGTCGCCGGAGAAGGCCGAGATCTGCCGGGCCATGGGGGCGTCGTTGATCATCGACCGGTCGGCCGAGGGGTACCGGTTCTGGAAGGACGAGACGACGCAGGACCAGAAGGAGTGGAAGCGGTTCGGGGCGCGGATCCGGGAGCTGACCGGCGGGGACGATCCGGACATCGTGCTGGAGCACCCGGGGCGGGAGACGTTCGGGGCGTCGGTGTACGTCGCCCGGCGCGGCGGGACGATCGTGACGTGCGCGTCGACGTCGGGGTTCATGCACGAGTACGACAACCGCTACCTGTGGATGAACCTGAAGCGGATCATCGGCTCCCACTTCGCCAACTATCGCGAGGCGTGGGAGGCGAACCGGCTGATTGCCAAGGGCATGGTTCATCCGACCGTCAGCCGGGTCTACCCGCTCGAGGAGACCGCCCAGGCCGCGTACGACGTCCACCGGAACCTGCACCAGGGCAAGGTCGGCGTGCTCACCCTCGCTCCGGCCGAAGGGCTCGGGGTCCGGGACCTAGAGCTGCGCGAACGGCACGAATCGGCCATCAATCGCTTCCGCGACAGGTAGTTGTCCCCAGTGGACCGATTGGCTGGTTTCGCCGTACTTCTGACAGGCTTAAGGTGGGGGATTCACGCTGAGCCGCCAGAAGGGAATCTCGGGAATGCCTGACGAGTCGAGCCTGCCGTTCTTCGACCGTACGGCGACCGCGGCCGGGGGCTTCCCGGTCAGCCGTCGCGGGTACGACAAGCAGGCCGTGGACGACTACGTCCGCGCGCTGGAAATGCAACTGATCGAGGCACGCAACCGGGCCGACGGGCTCCAGGGCAGCGTCGCGCCGATGCAGCGCCAACTCGAGGAGACCCGGCGCCAGCTCGACGCCAGTGCGAACCCGTCGTACGCCGGGCTCGGCGATCGGGCCGCCCAGATCCTCCGGCTCGCCCAGGACCAGGCGTCCGAGGCGCTCGAGGAGGCCCGCCGCGAAGCCGACGAGCTGCGCACCACCGCGGCCAAGGAGGCGTCCGCCAGCCGCGCGACCGGTGAGCGTGAGGCCGAGGACATCCGCACCGTCGCGCTGAACGAGTCCGACAGCATGCGCCGGACGGCCGAGGGTGACGCCGCGGAGGTTCGCCGTACCGGCGAGACCGAGGCATCCGAGGTGCTGCAGGCCGCGCGGCGGAAGGCCGAGCAGCTGCAACTGACGGCCGAGTCGCAGTCGAGCACGCTGAAGAACGGCGCCCTGCACGAAGCGGAGAAGATCCGGACGGCGATCCAGCGCGAGTCCGCGGCGCTGCGGGCCCGATTGGCCGACGAGCGTGAGCAGCAGGCCAAGGAGCTGGCCGACAAGCACCAGCAGATCGCTGCCGACACCGAGAACCTGACCACCCAGATGCGCGAGGCCGCGGAGGCCTCCGAGCGGCGCGTCGCGGAGGCGACCGAGCAGGCACGGAAGATCCGCGCCGAGGCGGAGGAGTCCGCCGAGCGGACGATCTCGCGGTCGCGGCGGGAGGCGGAGCAGTTGCTGACGACTGCCCGGACCCGCGCCGAGGCGGAGCTGGCGAACGCGGCGGACGAGGCGGAGCGGTCGCGCACGATCGTCGCGCGGGAGACCGAGCGGCTGGCGAAGCGGCGCGACGGCATCCTGACCCAGATCGCCGGGCTGAACGAGATCGCCGGCAACATCGCCCGCCAGGCCGCCGAGCTTGACTCCGAGACGGCCGCCCCGCTCTACGTGAACCCCTTCGCCCGCCGCCCCCAGGCCGAGTCGAGCGACTCCCTCAGCGGCCCCGCCCCCTTCGCCGGCCCATCCGCCCCGGCCGCCCCCTTCGGCGACCCTTCGGCTTCCGGGCCGGCTGACTCCCCCGCGCCCTCCGGCAGCCCGTTCGGCGAGTCGTTGGCCTCGGGTCCGGCGAGCAGCCCGCTCGCGGGTGGCACGCCGGCGCCGGATGAGTCGTCGTACGACGAGGAAGGCGACGGACCGTTCACCGGGGCGAGCCCGTTCGTCGGGCTCGACGCGGGTGAGGCCCGGGTCGACGAGACCCGGATCGACACCAGCCTGCGCGTCGACCCGAAGGACGCCGGCGACCTCGCCGGCAAGACCGCCGGCGGTCCCGCCGAGCCTTCGGACTCCTCGGGCTCCTCCGGCTCCGCGTCGTCTGCCGCGTCGTCCTCGGCTTCCACCGCGGACGACGTCGAGCCGATCGACTCGACGAGCATCGACGAGTTGCGGCTGGATGACCTCGCGAACGAGCAGACTCGGGTGCAGGCGCGGCCGGACGGTTCGGCCGCCGAGGACGAGAAGACCGACGAGGCCAAGGCCGGCTCGCGATCCCCGAAGGACAAAACGACGTGACGCCACCCGGCGACGACACCTCCACAGCGACCCCCGACCGCGACCTCGCCGAGGCCGCCCGCGAAGCCAAGAACGCCGCCGCCGAGGCCCAGGCCGCCGCCGTCGAGAGCGAACGCGCCGCCGACCAGGCCGAAGACTCCGCCGACCAGGCCAAGAAGGCTGCGGCGGAGGATGCGGAGGACGATCTCGCCGGGGAACTGCTGATCGAGGATCGCCACCCGGATGTCGGGATGGGCCTGCCCGGTCCGGCGATCCGGCGGTCGAACCCGTTCGTCTTCGGGTTCTTCGCGGCCCTCGGCGTCCTGGTCGCCTGGGGCCTGTGGAACGCCCTCGGTCACGCCCGCTCGGTGCTCATCCTGCTGCTGGTCTCGATGTTCATCGCCGTCGGCCTCAACCCTCTGGTCGAGTGGTTCATGCGTCGCGGCCTGAAGCGCGGCCTGTCGGTCGGCGTGGTGTTCCTACTGATGATCCTCGCGGTCGTCGGCGTCGGCTTCGCGATCGTCCCGGTCGTTTCCGACCAGATCAACAGCCTGATCAAGAACGCCCCCGACTGGCTCGACCTGCTGCAGAAGTCGAAGTCGCTGGACGACCTCAACAACCGTTACCACTACATCCAGAAGGCTCAGGACTACATCGAGGACCCGGCGCTGGCGCAGAAGGCGTTCGGCGGCATCCTCGGCGTCGGCAAGGTGGTCGCGGGCGCGCTGTTCAACACGTTCACGATCCTGATCCTGACGCTGTACTTCCTCGCCTCGCTCCCGTCGGTGAAGCGGGCGGCATACAGCCTGGTGCCGCGCACCCGCCGCAACCGCGTCTCGATCCTCGGCGACGAGGTCCTGACCCGCGTCGGCGGTTACGTGAGCGGCCAGTTCATGGTGGCGCTGTGCGCCGGCGTCTGCATGTTCATCTTCCTGGAGATCGTCGGCCTGGGTAATTACGCCGTGGCGCTGGCGATCGTGGTGATGTTCTGCGACTTCATCCCGATGGTCGGCGGCCTGATCGGCGTCGTGGTCGTCGCCCTGATCGGCTTCACCACCGGCCTCTGGACCGGCGTCGCCTGCCTCGCCTACGGCATCGTCTACCAGCAGATCGAGAACTACATCGTCGCCCCCCGCATCATGCGCCGGGCCGTCGACATCCCCGGCGCCGTAACCGTCATCGCCGCCCTCCTCGGCGGCGCGCTGCTGGGCGTGGTCGGCGCCCTCCTGGCCATCCCGTCGGCCGCCGCCATCCTCTTGATCATCCGAGAGGTCTGGGTCCGCAAAGCCGACGACTCGTAACGCCCTGTTTCACACAAGCGCGCGTAGACCTAAATCGGTCTACGCGCGCTTGTGCTGTCACGTACCCTCCCGACTGAGCCAGCTGCCACGGCCCTGCATACCCGTTCGATCGCCTCACCCCACTGTGAGGTTTCCCCTTGTGGATAAGGGCTCTGGAGTACCTCCGGAGTTGGCGCGGCGAATGAATCTCGCGTAAACTAGAACGTATGTTCGAGGATGATTTGACGATGCTGTCGCCGGCCGACCTACTGGAGTCGGCCGCCGACCACCGCGCCGAGGCCAACTGCCGCGACGCAAGACTCCTCAAACATGCCTTGGTCTACGCCGACCGCTACCACCCCGATGCGTGCCCTACTCGTCCCGGTCGCCGGTCGTATGAGGGCCGGGAACGCGCGGTGGTGCTGGGTGGTGAGGGATGTCCGCCGATCGCGGAGTTCGCGATCGCCGAGTTCGGGGTGATGCTCGGCCTCTCCCCGGGCGTGGCCGGCGACTTCATCGGTCAGGCGCTGGGGTTGCGGCATCGGTTCCCGTTCACGTGGGCTCGGGTCCTGGCGGGTGAGGCGACGCCGTGGAAGGCGCGCCGGATCGTGGCGGAGTGCTCGAAGTTGTCCGAGGAGGCCGCCCGCTACGTCGACAAGCGTGTCGCGCCGCTGATCGATTCGCTCACGCCGTACCGGTTGAGCAAGGTCGTCACCGCCGCCAAGATTCACGCCGATCCCGCGGGTGCCCGTGCCGAGGCCGAGGAGAAGGCCAGCGAACGTGGTGTGTTCGTCGCCCGCTCGACCGAGCACGGCACCAAAGCCATGTACATCCGTGCCGCCGCGGGTGCTATCGCCCGCAACGACGCCACCCTCACCGCCATCGCCGAGGCCTTGAAAACCTTCGGCGACACCCGCCCGGTCCAGCTCCGTCGTGCGGAGGCGGTCGGCATCATCGCCGACTCCCGCTACACCCAAGAACTCCTCGCCCAGGCGAGCACCCACCGCCTCCACCACCCCGACCCGGCCTCCGAACCAACGCCGCCGGCCGACTCTGGCGCCGGCCCGACGGCAGATCCCGTGGCCTGCTTCGGCGCCGGCTCGACGTCCGGGCGCTTCTCGCTGCCGGTCGCGCAAACGTTCCCGCTCGCGGAGATCGCGGAAGCGCATCGTGTCAGCGAGAACGGTCACGTCCGCGGGAAACTCGTGCTGGTGGTCGGCTCTCTAGCTGAATTGGAGGCGGTCGTGCAGGATGGCTTGGATGTCGGCGAGGCGGTTCAGGAGGATGAGGGCCGACTCGTGGCGGGCCCGCGCATACCTCTGGAGGGCAGGTGTGACTGCGCTGGGGTTGTCCAAGGGTTCGGCTAGTGGGTAGGTCGACGCGAGGGTGTAGGCGCAGCCGACCGCGGGGACGGAGATGAGGTCGTCGAGGTGGACGGCGGGGTGCGCGACGCGTAGGCAGCGAGCAGTTCGGGGAGACCAGTGAGCCATTGGTCGCCCAGGAGGATGGTTCTGGGATCGCAGCCGATGCGCGCAAGCTCCCAGGACAGGAAGCGTGGGTTCGGGGACTGGAAGTCGATGACGGCGGCAACCTTGTCGCCGCGGAGCAGCAGGTTCGGTGAGGCCAGGTCGCCGTGGACGACCTGGGTCGTCAGGTCAGGCAGGCGCGCGAGGATGTCAACTGCGTGGTCCAGGAGATCTCGTCGCTGTTCGGCGGCGTCCAGACACCACTGCTCGAAAGGTGTTCCGCGGCGGTTGTACTCACTGATCAATCGGTCAAAGCGGGACCGGGCGATATCTCGTACGCCCGTTCCAGGACGCATCGCCGGCGTGGCCGCCGGGTGGTCGGCGAGGCGGCGGTGGAGGTTGCCGAGGACCGTGCCGACCGCAGGCCACCTCTTGCCAGTCAGGCCACTCTCAGCCGTTTCAGAGTCGTCGACGTAGTTCCACAAGGACATCGGGAAGGCATCGTCAATCAGCTTGCCGGCGCAGGTACGACGTACGCCCGGCACCGGCACCTGGTCCGAGCGCGCGAACTCGGCCAACTCGACTGCAGCCAGCTCGTCGGGCCGGAGGCTGCGGTCGCGGTAGACCTTGGCGAACCACTCACCGCCGTCGTCGTCAGTGACACGGAAGTTGGTGGTCACCGTGCCCGCGTGGATGCGAGTGATCTCCACCGGCCGCACGTCGTAGCTGCGGACCAACGCGTCAGCGATCTTGCTCATCAGGACAAGCTAAGGCCCAGCGAGTTTGGTGATTTCTGGGGTGGGGTTGGAGTTGAAGGCGCAGGCTCGGGGGTAGCCGGCTAGGCAGCCTCGGGTGGTCATGAGGGCGGTGTAGTAGTCGATGTAGCGGAAGCCGTAGGTCTCGCCACGGGCGAAGGCCTGGTGGCGGATGGCGGAGATCCAGCGGTAGAAGGCTTCGTCGGGGATGGGGACGTACTGGCTGGGGTGGAAGCCTTCCAGGTCTTCCCAGTTCTCGGCGTGCAGGAAGTTGCGGACCGAGTGCCGCGGCAACTCGTGGTCCATCGGGAGGCCGGCCAGGAAGCGGGCACGTTCGGCCAGTCGGGCGGCATTTTCGTGGTCGCTGTGGATGGAGTGTTTCCAGTGGGTAATGATCGTGTCGGGTTGCTTCTCACGGATCACCCCGGCCAACTCGAGCGCGACGTCGTCGGTATCGGGGAGGAACCCGTCGCTGTGGTCGAGGACCTTGAAGTCGGCGCCGATCGCGGTGGCGAAGGCCTCGCCCTCGGCGATCTTCTGCTTCTTGTACTCCGACGGCGACAGCCGCGGGTGACCACGCTCCCCCGGCGTCAGGGCGACGATGGTGGCGTTCGTACCTTCCAGGACCAGCTTGGCCAGGGTGGGGCCGGCGGTCAGGTCCATGTCGCCGATGTGCGCCCCGATGGCGAGCACTGTTCTGGTCACAAAGGTCTCCTCACTTCAGGCCACTCAGTACGACGCCTCGGACGTAGTACTTCTGGAACAGCAGGAACACGACGAGCACCGGAAGGGTGCTGAGCACCAGGCCGGCCATCACGATCGGCATGGTGCGGTCAGGGTCGAGGAAGCTCTGCAGCAGCTGGATACCGACCGGCAGGGTCTGCAGGTCCGGGTCGGACGACGAGATGAGCAGCGTCCAGATGTACTCGTTCCACGCTCCGATGAAGGTGATCAGGCCGAGCGTGATCGCCACCGGCTTGGTCTGCGGGAGCACGATCAGGCGCCAGATCTGCCATTGGTTGGCACCGTCGATCTTGGCCGCCTCGAGCATCTCGTCCGGCAGCGACACCATGAACTGGCGCATCAGGAAGATCCCGAACCCGCTGACCGCGAACGGCAGGATCAGCGAGATGAGGCTTGTGGCGAGACCACCGTCGCCACCGCGGCCGAGGATGTCGTTGCCACCGGCCAACGGCCAGTTGAGCATGATCAGGAACGTCGGGATCAGCAGCAGGAACGGCGGCAGCATCATCGTCGCGAGGATGAACCGGAAGATCACCGCCCGGCCGCGGAACCGCAGCTTGGCCAGCGCGTAGCCGGCCAACGACGACGTGATCAGCACCGACACGGTGACGCTGATCGTGACGATCACGCTGTTGCGGAACAACCGGAAGAGTTCCAGCTGCGAGAAGGCCTCGCGATAGTTGTCCAGGTTGAACGACGAGGGCAGCAGCTTGTACGGGATCACGCCGTACTCGCCCGGGCCCTTGAACGAGCTCATCACCATGTCGAGGAACGGCATCACCATCGCGACCGCGCCGAGGACGACGATCAGGTACGCGAACCACGGGAACCCGCCACGACGCCGTCTCACGAGGTCTCCTCTCCCCGCCGGCGGGCGATCCACAGCTGCAGCAGGGTGATCACGAGGATGATCACGAACAGCACCATCGCCATCGCGCTCGCGGTCCCCCAGGCGCCGAACTTGAACGCCCGCTGATACATCTCGAACGCCGCCACGTTGGTCGCGTTGACCGGTCCACCATCACCGGTCATCACGATGATCAGGGCAAAGGACTGCAGTCCACCGATGAACTGGGTGATCAGCACGAACAGCAACGCCGGTCGCAGCAACGGCAACGTGATCGACCAGAACATCTGCCACGCGCCGGCCCCGTCCACCTCGGCGGCCTCGTAGTACATCTCCGGGATCGCCTTCAGTCCGGCGGTCAGGATCAGTACGGCGCCGCCGATCGAGGCCCACGCGTGGACGATGGTCACCGACGGCAGGGCGTACGACGCATCCGACAGGAAGCCGACGCTGTTGACACCGAGCTTGTTCAGCACACCGTTGATCAACCCGGCCGGCTGGTACATCATCTTCCACACGTTGCCTATGGCCACCACCGTGGCGACCACCGGCAGGAAGTACAGCACCCGCCAGAACCTTTGGAAGCTGAGCCGGTCGATGCAGTAGGCAACCAGCACCGAGCCGAACGTTGCCAGCAGCACCGACCCGAAGGCGAACAGCAACGTGTTCACCAGGATCGGCTTGACGAAGCTGCCGTCGAAGCTCAGCACCTCACGGAAGTTGGCGATCCCCGCCCAGTGGATCGTGCCCAGGTCGAACCCGCCCCAGTCCGAGAACGCGAGCACGATCGCGAAGATGAACGGCAGGATCAGGAACACGCAGAAGAACACCAAGGTCGGCGCGAGGAACAGGTACGCCGCCCGCCCTTCGCGATGCAACCGCCCGCCGCGGGTCGCGGTCACCGGCACCGCGCCCGCGCGCAGGGCACTCTGGGTCGCCGTCACTGTGGCTTGACGGCCTTGGCTGCCTGGGCCAGCGCGTCGTCAGGACTCTTGCCATTGGCAAGCACCGTCGTCCGGCACCTTGGCCACCACGTTCGCCTTCTGCAGCTGGCCGCCCCACAGGCCGTAGGCGCTGACGATGTCGGCGCCCCGGCCGCCGGTCTGCCGGACGGTGAGCGTCGTCAGGAGGTCGTCGAACTTGACCACGTCCGCCTTCACCTGGATGTTCGGGTTGTCCTTGTTCCATTCCGCGATCATCTTGTCCAGCCCGGTCTTCGACGGGCCGTCGCTGTAGTGGCTCAGCAGCGTGAGCTGGACCTTGCCGCCACCTCCCGAGCCGCTGCTGCCGCTGCAGGCAGCGCCGGTCGCGAGCAGACCCACGACAACCGCCAGCCGGAGCCCCTTGGAGCGGAGTCTTTTCGTGATGGGCATGTCAGTCCTTCTCGTCTGCCGGGAGCAGGAGCGCCCGGAGGATGGTGAACGTGCGGGTGATGCTGAACCCCGTCTTCAGATAGAGCTGCCCGGCCGCCGACTTCTCGCCGGTCCACAGGAACCAGGCACTGTGCGCGCCGAGGGCAACCATGCGCTCCAGCGTCAGATGCAGCAGCACCTTGCCGAGCCCGGTTCCCCGCGAGGCCGGCAGGACGCCGAACGGCCCGAAGCGGTCGATCACCGCCTCGTAGGTCCCGTGCATCGCCCAGCCGAGGATCCCGCGGCCCGGATCACGAGCCACCACGATGCGGTCCAGTGGCATCCCCGCGACGACGGCCTCGCGGATCGCGCGGGCCCAGTCGGGATTGAACTCGCCACCGGCGATGGTGATCAGCGATGTCAGCTCGTCGCCGGTCGGTGTGCCGAAACTGTACCCCTCGGCCGTCAGCGCCTCGACGCGTTGTCCGACGTCTGCCGGGATCTCGTACCCGACCAGACTCCGGTCCATCGCGACCGCGTCGTACTGGCGCTCGAACCCGACCGCCGACAGCAGCCGCCCGGCGGCCGGGTAGCGGGCGGCGTCCAGGCCGGGGAGGAAGTAGTTCGGCGTGTACGACGAGAAGAAGACCTCGGAGCGCCCGTGGTCGCGGAGCCAGTCCATTGCCGCGGTCAGCAATTCCCGGCCGACGCCGCGGCCGCGGTGATCCGGATGGACGAAGAAGAACGGGATCCACCCGCTCGCGGGCTCCAGGTCGTCCGCGTCCACGGCGATGACGCGGCGGACGGCGAAGGCCGCGCCGACGACCTCGTCGTTGTGTACGGCAACCTTCAGCCCGGCCGCGTCGAAGTTCCGGTCGAGCAGGAAGAGGTCGCGCAGCCGCGGGTAGCCGATCGGATCGGCCGGGACCGCCGCGGTCCAGGCCGCGGCGAGCGCCGGGCCGTCGCCGACTTCGAACGAGCGGATCATCACGCTGTCCCTTCGTAGAGCAGTACGTCCGGTCGCACCCATCCTGCCGGTGTGGTTGCCTCGGGCAAGAGAGCGACCGGGTCGTCACCCGCTTCGAGCGCCTTGCGGAGCGAGTCCGACCCCCACAGCTTGTCCAGCGACGGCAGCAGGCCGAAGTCGTCCGGATAGAGCTCGTTCAGCACCCGGAGCATCACCAGCGCGGTCCGCACCGGTTCGTAGGCCGCCCGATCGACGAGGTGCAGCTGTACGCCGGACACCGCCTGGCCGGTGTGCTTGCTGAAGACAGGCTCGAACCAGGTACGACGGAAGATGACTCCGGG
>Ga0193707_1000439_pt1 | contig 14136 bp, 14 predicted proteins | sample U3c2metaG_FD_143043 | JGI IMG/M metagenome (GOLD analysis project Ga0193707, IMG submission 143043) | Soil microbial communities from a riparian zone of the East river system, Colorado, United States - U3c2 | ecosystem: Environmental > Terrestrial > Soil > Riparian zone | place: USA: East River... | reverse complement strand
CAGGTCGACTCCCGTGGCGTGGCCGGCCCGCCGCGCGGCCAGGCGGGTCAGCTGGCCGTTCCCGCATCCGACGTCCAGTACGCGGTCGTGCTCGCCGACGGCCGCCGCCGCGAGCACCTGCTCGTTGAAGCCGCTGTTCACGGCGTCGTACCGGCTCTGGTGCGCGGCCCAGTGCCCGCCCTCGTACCCGTTCCACGCCTCGGCCTGCGCGGTGTTGACGACTCGCATGAGATCCCCCGATTCGTTATGAACAGATGTTCATGAACATACGTTCATAACGCGCCACGCGTCAAGCGAGAGACGCCCGGCGAAGGGACGAAGGGGCGAAGGGCTGCGGCTCCGTGAGTTCCCGGCATCGCGAGGCCTGCCGGCGCGCGGGCGGGGGTCGGCGAGGCGCTCGGTGTCTCACGCGTGGCGGTCGGCCGCAGTGCTGCGGGCGCTCGCCCTCGTCCGTCTCGTACGAGACGGGCGCCGGCGCGGGACTCGGGACGCTCGGCGATTCACCGGATGACGATGCGGCACGGCCGGGCGGCATGGTGGGGTGGTCGCCATGGCGACGATACGAAAGCGGATCCTGCGGGCGGCGTTCGGAACGCCGCGTGGCCCGGCCGGGCGGCTCGGCGGAGCCCTGATGGCGCGGAGCAACGCCGAGCAGGAACGACGCGCCGTCGAGCTGGCCGCGCCAGGGCCCGGCGCCCGGGTCCTGGCCGTCGGGCACGGACCCGGTGTCGGGCTGGCCCACCTGGCGGAGGCGGTCGCGCCCGGCGGGCGGGTCGTCGGTGTGGACCCCTCCGCGAGCATGCGGGCCATGGCCGCCAGACGCTGCGCGGGCCCGCTGGCCGAGGGCGTGCTGGAGCTGCGTGACGGCGACGCCGAGCACACCGGCTGCGAAGACGCGGCGGTCGACGCCGCGATCTCGGTGAACAACGTGATGATGTGGGACCGCCCGGCCGGGTTCGCGGAGCTCTTCCGCGTCCTGCGGCCCGGCGCGCGACTGGTGATCATCGTGCACCGCCACGTCCTCGACACCTCGCCCGAGGAGCTGGGTGAGGAGGCCGAGACGGCGGGTTTCACCGACGTCGAGATCGCCACCCGCGAGCGGCGCCGCAACGGCCCCGCGATCGAGCTGCTCGCGACCCGCCCCGCGGACGGAGACTCCTCGTCCGCGGGGCCGGCGCGGCTATGACTCGTCGGCGGCGACCTCGAGGGCGTGGGCCAGATCGTCCGGGTACGGGCTCTCGAACTCCACCCACCGCCCGTCGGACGGGTGCTCGAAACCGAGGCGTACCGCGTGCAGCCACTGGCGTTTCAGCCCCAGCCGCGCCGCCAGCGTCGGGTCGGCACCGTACGCGAGGTCGCCCGCGCACGGATGGCGTACGGCCGACATGTGCACCCGGATCTGGTGCGTGCGGCCCGTCTCCAGCTTGATGTCGAGCAGGCTGACCGCGCGGAACGCCTCGATGGCGTCGTAGTGCGTCACCGAGGGACGGCCGCCCGCGACGACGGCCCAGCGCCCGTCCCCGGAGGGATGCCGGTCGATCGGCGCGTCGATGGTGCCCCTCAGCGGGTCCGGGAGGCCCTGGACGAGGGCGTGGTAGCGCTTCTCGACGGTGCGTTCTTTGAAGGCGCGCTTGAGCACGGAGTAGGCCCGCTCGCTCTTGGCGACGACCATCGCGCCGGTCGTGTTGGCGTCGAGGCGGTGGACGATGCCCTGACGCTCGGCGGCGCCGCTGGTGGCGACCGTGTGACCGGCGCCGAGCAGGCCCTCCAGCACGGTGGGCCCGGTCCAGCCGGGGGTCGGGTGGGCGGCGGCGCCGATCGGCTTGTCGACCACCACGATGTCGTCGTCCTCGTACAGGATCGACATGCCGGGCACCGACTGCGGTCGTGGTACCGGCGCCGACGGCGGGGCCGGCAGGGTGACCTCGAGCCACGAGCCCGCCTGCATGCGGTCGGACTTGGCCCCGGCCTGGCCGTCGACGAGCACGTCGCCGGAGGCGATGACCTCGGCCGCGCGGCTGCGCGAGAGCCCGAACAACCGTGCCAGCGCCGCGTCGAGGCGCTCACCTTCGAGCCCGTCGGGGACGGGCAGGCTGCGATGATCGGCCATCAGTGTTTGACGTCCCGACGTGAGCCGTCGTTCTCAGCCCCATGATCAGGCGAAGCGTCTTCCGGAGGATCCGAGGACGGCGCGGGCGCCTCCCCGGACGCCTCCGCGGGCTCCTTCTCGTCGCCCTGTTGCACCGTGCCGTCCACCTGCAGCCCGCGCGAGGCGAGCAGGACGGCCAGGACGCCGCCGCAGACGATCGACGCGTCGGCCAGGTTGAACACCGGCCAGTGCGGCAGCTCGATCCAGTCGACCACGTGGCCGCGGAACACCCCCGGCGAGCGCAGCATGCGGTCGCCGAGGTTGCCCAGGGCGCCGCCGAGCAGCAGGCCGAGCGTGATCGCCCAGGGCAGGCTGCGCAGCTTACGGGCGTAGCGGAGGATCGCCACCACCACGCCCGTCGCGATGACCGTGAACACCAGCGTCATGCCGTTGCCGATGTTGAAGGCGGCTCCGCTGTTGCGGAGCACGCGCAAGGTCAGCAGGCCGCCGAGCAGTGAGATCGGCGGCCGGTCCGGCAACGTCGCGACCACGATCGCCTTGGTGATCACGTCGAGCGTGAGCGCGGTCACCGCGATCGCGACGAGCACACCGATGCGCCGTGGCCGGACGCCGTCGTCCTGCCTTGAGTTCATGGCGTCGCTCAGCGACGCTCCTCTCTCTGTTTGCATAGCACGCATAGGGTCGCACGTGGGAAGGCCTGCAGGCGCGCCTTACCGACGGGCTGGCCGCAGGACTCGCACACGCCATAGGTTCCCTGGCCGATCCGGTCGACCGCGCGCTCGTTCTGGGCGAGCAGGTCACGGGCGTTGTAGGTGAGCGCCATCGCCTGCTCGCGCTCGAACGTCTTGGCCCCCGCGTCCGCCTGGTCATCGCCCGCGCCCTCGGCCGCGTCGCTGATCCGCTCGGCGATCTGGGACTCGGCGGTGGCGATCTCCGCGCGCAGGTCGGTCATCTCGCGTTCCAGCCGGTCACGTACGGCGGCGAGCTCGCCGGGCGTCCATTGGTCCTCCCCCTTGCGTACGGGCAGCCGCTTCGCGGTCGCCGGGGAGATCTTTCGCGCCGTCGTGGACGCGCGCCGGGTTCCGGAGCGTGTCGTACGCGGTGCCTCAGCCGTGGGATTTCTGTCCTTCGGGCCGGCAGTGCCGTCCATAGTCGGGCCCCCCTTGCGCCGATCATCTCTGGCAGTCCGGGCAGCATAGGTCGCGGCTCATCGAGACGGCAAATGACCAGGTCTTGTAACACGCCGAATATGTCCCAATACGCACCGCCAGCAAGGGCTCCGCAGGTCGGCGCCTTGCCGAAGCTTGACCCGGAGAGCCCTCCACGATCCATCGAAGCGGCAGCTAAACACCCCGGTTTCAGACAGATCGTCCGGCTTCCCCAGGCTCCGTGACCGGCACCCACCGCGGTAATCGGGAAGAACTCAAGGCCCCCCGTACGTTATCGTCGCTACTGGCAAGGCGTTGATGGGGACACCTGCCGCCGTAAGCAGCCCAGAGCGACCCGGAGACGGTGAGAGTCCGGGGGTGTGCCCGGCGGTCTGATCACCCCGTAGCCGCCGGCAGAACGGTCGAGCAGACCCAGTAGACCCGGCAGCCGAGAGCAATGAGCGGGTCACCTCCGCCGACGATCGGCACGAGGTGGCCAAGGAGGGTGGTACCGCGGGGCTCATCGCCTCGTCCCTCCGGTCCACGTGTCTGTCCGTGACGCCGGAGGAGTACCCATGCCCGACGACCCGCAAGCCCGTACGATGCGCGCCCTCCCCGCCCAGGTCAGCCTGCCTGAGCTGGAGCACGAGGTGCTGAGGCGCTGGGACGAAGGCAAGGTCTTCGAACGATCCCTCGAACAGACCGCCGACGGTGCCCCCTGGGTGTTCTACGAGGGCCCGCCGACCGCCAACGGCATGCCCGGCGTGCACCATGTCGAGGCCCGCGTGTTCAAGGACCTGTTCCCGCGGTTCAAGACCATGAAGGGCTTCAACGTACGCCGCAAGGCCGGCTGGGACTGCCACGGCCTGCCCGTCGAGGTGGCCGTCGAGCGTGAGCTGGGCCTGTCCGGGAAAAAGGACATCGAGGAGTACGGCGTCGCGGAGTTCAACACCCGCTGCCGCGAGTCGGTGCTGCGTCACGTCGACGCCTTCTCGGCGATGACCGAGCGCATGGGCTACTGGGTCGACCTCGAGCAGGCGTACCGCACGATGAACCCGGACTACATCGAGTCCGTCTGGTGGTCCCTCAAGGTCGTCTTCGACAAGGGCCTGCTCGTCCGCGACCACCGCATCAGCCCGTACTGCCCGCGCTGCGGCACGCCGCTCTCCGACCACGAGCTCGGCCAGCCCGGAGGCTACGAGACGGTGACCGACCCGTCGGTGACCGTGCGCTTCCCGCTGGCCGAGGGCCCGCTCGAAGGCGCCGACCTGCTCGTGTGGACCACCACTCCCTGGACCCTCGTCTCCAACACCGCCGTGGCCGTGCACCCGGACGTCACGTACGTGGTCGCGGCGCGCTCGGGCGAGCCCGGCCGCGTCATCGTCGCCGAGGCGCTGTTCGCCCGGGTCCTCGGCGAGGGCTGGCACATCGTCTCCCGGCACAGCGGCTCCGAGCTGGCCGGCACCGCGTACCGGCGGCCGTTCGACCTCGTGGACATCCCCGACGCGCACCGCGTCCTGACCGCCGACTTCGTCACCACCGAGGACGGCACGGGCCTCGTGCACCTGGCGCCCGCGTTCGGCGCCGACGACTTCGCCGCGTGCCGCGCCGCCGGGTTCCCCGTCGTGAACCCGATCAAGCCCGACGGCCACTTCGACCTCCCGACACCGCTCGTCGGCGGGGTGTTCTTCCGCGACGCCAACGCCCGCCTCATCGACGACCTGAAGGAGCGCGACCTGCTCTTCCGGTCCGAGGCGTACGAGCACAGCTACCCGCACTGCTGGCGGTGCCACACGCCGCTCCTCTACTACGCGTTGCCCGCCTGGTACATCAAGACGACCATGATCAAGGACCGCCTGCTGGAGGAGAACTCCCGTACCAATTGGTATCCCGAGACGATCAAGGAGGGCCGGTACGGCGAGTGGCTGCGGGGCAACGTCGACTGGTCACTGTCACGGAGCCGCTACTGGGGCACTCCCCTGCCGGTCTGGCTGTGCGCCGACGACCATGCCACGTGCGTCGGCTCGCTGCGTGAGCTCGGCTCGCTGGCCGGGCGCGACCTGGACACGCTCGACCCGCACCGGCCGTTCGTCGACGACATCACGTTCGCCTGCCCGGAGTGCGGCGAGGAGGCGCGGCGCGTACCCGACGTGATCGACGCCTGGTACGACTCCGGCTCGATGCCGTTCGCCCAGTGGGGCGCCCCGCACCGGCAGAACGAGACGTTCGAGGCCGCCTACCCGGCGCAGTACATCTGCGAGGCGATCGACCAGACCCGCGGCTGGTTCTACTCGCTGATGGCGATCGGCACGCTCGTCTTCGACCGCTCCTCCTACGAGAACGTCCTGTGCCTCGGGCTGCTCCTCGCCGAGGACGGCCGCAAGATGAGCAAGCACCTCGGCAACGTCCTGGAGCCGATCCCGCTGATGGACAAGCACGGCGCCGACGCGCTGCGCTGGTACATGGCGGCCGCCGGCCAGCCCTGGGCCGCCCGGCGGGTCGGCGACGCCGCCTTGGAGGAGATCGTCCGCAAGGTGCTCCTCACGTACTGGAACACCGTGTCGTTCTTCGTCCTGTACGCGAACGCGGCCGGCTGGACCCCCGGGACACCGGCGCCGGCCTCGCGGCCGCTGCTGGACCGGTGGGTGCTCGCCGAGCTGCACCGGACCGTACGCGAGGTGGACACGGCGCTGGAGAACTTCGACACCACCGCCGCCGGGCGGCGGCTCGCGGAGTTCATCGACGACCTGTCCAACTGGTACGTCCGCCGCTCCCGGCGGCGCTTCTGGGAGGGCCCGGAGAGTGGTGCGGACTCAGAGGGTGCCAACGCCTCGGCGTTCGCCACGCTGTACGAGTGCCTGGAGACGCTGACCCGGCTGATGGCGCCGATCGCGCCGTTCCTGACCGACTACGTCTGGGGCGTCCTGCGGCTGGAGGACGCGCCGGACTCGGTGCACCTCGCGGCGTGGCCCTCGGTGGACGAGGCGCTCCTCGACCCGGACCTGAGCACCCAGATGGCGCTCGCCCGGCGGCTGGTGGAGCTGGGCCGCTCCGCGCGCGCCTCCTCCGGTGTCCGTACGCGCCAGCCGCTCGGCCGCGCCCTGGTCGGCGCGGCGGGCTGGGCGTCGCTGCCGGGCGAGCTGCGCGACCAGATCGCCGACGAGCTGAACGTCCAGGGCTTCGACACACTCTCCTCGATCGGCGGGGACCTCGTGGAGTACGTCGTGAAGCCGAACTTCCGTGAGCTCGGCAAGCGCTTCGGCAAGCAGACTCCGCTGGTCGCCAAGGCCATCACGTCCGCCTCACCGGCCGAGCTGACCCACGCGCTGCGCGACGCGGGTACGGCGACGGTCGAGGCGGCCGAGGTCGGCAAGGTCGAGCTGGCCCCGGGCGACGTGATCGTCACCGAGCGGCCACGCAGCGGCTGGGCGGTCGAGAGCGCCGCCGGCGAGACGATCGGGCTGGACCTGACCGTCACGCCGGAGCTACGCCGCGCCGGGCTGGTCCGCGAGGTGATCCGGCTGGTGCAGGACGCGCGCAAGAACACCGGCCTGGAGATCACCGACCGCATCGAGCTGTGGTGGCGTACGACCGACGCCGACCTCGACGAGGCGCTGCGCGACCACGGCGGCGACGTGGCCGCCGAGGTGCTCGCGGACGCGTGGCACGACGAGGAGCCGGAGACCGACCTTCCGGCCAACCGCGACGAGGACCTGCGGCTGACCTTCTGGCTGCGCAAGTCGTCCTGACGCGGCGCCCGGCCGGATCGGGGCGGAGCGTACGTCGCTCCGCCCCGGCGGCCCGGTGGCTGTCCCCGGCCGATGACGTTGGCTGACCCTGTTTCGTGCGGAATGATGCACCTGTGGACCTTCCAGAGAGGCCGGCCGAGCCTGATCCGGCACGCATGCGCGCCTCGGACGCCGACCGCGACCGCGTCGCCGACCAGCTGCGTGAGGCCCTTGCCGAGGGCCGCCTGACCGCCGAAGAGCACGCCGAGCGCCTCGACGCCGTCTATGCGGCCAAGACGTACGCCGACCTGGCTCCGATCGTGCACGACCTGCCGGCGACCGGCGGCATACCCGCGCCGGAGAATCCGGCCGCCACCGCCGGACCGGCCGGACCCGCCGTCCGTGACGACCTTCCGGCACCGCGGGCCGGTTCACCGAACATCGTGGCCGTCTTCAGCGGCGCCGAGCGCAACGGACGCTGGCTGATCGAACCCCAGACGAACGTGGTCTCGGTATTCGGCGGGATCGAACTCGACCTGCGGCAGGCGGTGCTGTCGCAGCGCGAGGTCACGCTCAACATCGTGGCGGTCATGGGCGCCGTCAACATCACGGTGCCACCGGGCGTACGCGTGACGAGCTCCGTCGCGGACGTCTTCGGCAACACGTCGCTGCCAGGAGACGGCACGGCCGACCCGAACGCTCCGGTGGTACGGCTCACCGGCCTGGCCCTGTTCAGTTCGGTGAGCGTACGACGCCGAGACGCCCGCAGCACCAAGATCTCGGGCCGGATGGACCACCGGGAGATCCACTCCGAGCAACGCCGCATCCAGCGTGAGTTCCGCGAGAAGCAGCGCGAGGCCCACCGGGAACTCCGCGACCAGCATCGGCAACTCCGGCGGCACCGCCGAGGCTGACCAGCCGAAGCCGTCGCGACCACGTCGGCGAACGCGCAAATGATCGGCCGGACGGCGATGTCGAGAATCGGTGACCGGCTCCGTCCCCGTGGTGAAGGCGACCAAAATAGGGTCGCATCAGCACCGAGGAGAAACACGATGGCCAAGTACCTGCTGCTCAAGCACTACCGCGGCGCTCCGGCTTCGGTCAACGACGTTCGCATGGACCAGTGGACGCCGGAGGAGATCTCGGCGCACGTGCAGTACATGCGCGACTTCGCGACCCGGCTCGAGGGGACCGGCGAGTTCGTCGACAGTCAGGCGCTCGCCCCCGAGGGGACGTTCGTCCGGTACGACGGTGAGGGGCGCCCGCCGATCACCGACGGCCCCTTCGCCGAGACCAAGGACGTCATCGCCGGCTGGATGGTGATCGACGTCGACAGCTACGAGCGCGCCGTCGAGCTGGCCGGGGAGCTGTCGGCCGCCCCTGGGGCGGGCGGAAAGCCGATCCATGAGTGGCTCGAGCTGCGCCCGTTCCTGTCCGAGCCGCCCACCATCACAGAGTGACCTCTCAGATGAACGAGGTCCTGCTCAGGAGCCTCACGCCGAGCGTGCTCGGGATCCTCGTCCGCCGCGGAGCCGACTTCGCGGCGGCCGAGGACGCCGTACAGGACGCGCTGGTCAAGGCGGTCCGCGTCTGGCCGGCCGACCCGCCGCGGGACCCGAAGGGCTGGCTGGTCACCGTGGCCTGGCACCGGTTCCTCGACGCGACCCGGGCGGACGCCGCCCGCAGCCGGCGTGAGGACCTCGTCGACGAGGAGCCGGCGCCCGGGCCCGCACTCGCGGTGGACGACACGCTCCAGCTCTACTTCCTGTGCGCCCACCCGTCACTGACGCCGTCGTCCGCGGTCGCGCTCACGCTGCGCGCCGTCGGCGGGCTGACCACCCGCCAGATCGCCCAGGCCTACCTGGTGCCCGAGGCGACCATGGCGCAGCGCATCAGCCGCGCCAAGCGCACCGTCTCCGGCGTGCGGTTCGACCAGCCCGGCGACGTCGCCACCGTGTTGCGCGTCCTCTACTTGGCCTTCAACGAGGGCTACTCCGGCGACGTCGACCTCGCCGCCGAGGCCATCCGGCTCACCCGGCAGCTCGCGGCCGCGATCGACCACCCCGAGGTGGCGGGGCTGCTCGCCCTCATGCTGCTCCACCACGCCCGGCGCGCCACCCGGACCGCGCCCGACGGCAGCCTGGTGCCGCTCGCCGAGCAGAACCGCAGCCGATGGGACACCACGTCGATTGCCGAGGGCGTCGAGATCCTGCAGGCCGCCCTCGCCCGCGACCGGCTGGGCGAGTTCCAGGCCCAGGCCGCCATCGCGGCACTCCACGCTGACGCGCCCACCGCCGGGGAGACCGACTGGGTGCAGATCGTCGAGTGGTACGACGAGCTCGCGCGCCTGACCGACAGCCCGGTCGTCCGGCTCAACCGCGTGGTGGCCGTCGGCGAGGCCGACGGACCGCGCGCCGGGCTGGCGGCGCTCGCGGCGCTGGACGACTCCCTGCCCCGCCACGCCGCGGTGGCGGCGTATCTCCACGAACGCGACGGCGACCTGGCGACGGCGGCACGGCTGTACGCCGAGGCGGCCCAGAAGGCCCCCAACCTCGCCGAACGCGACCACCTGACGCGCCAGGCCGCCCGGCTCAACACCCGCCGGTGTCGCTGACGGCTCGCGCTCGGATCTCCCCGAAGCACTTGGTGCGACCCTGTGGCCAGAGCGGTCGCCTCACAGTGAGCAGGCGGGTCGAGACCGGCTGCGCGACGCGTCGCCGGATCCCTCACCGCCACCGGACCCCGACCGCCACCAGCCCCTGACCGTCGCCGGACCACTTACCGCCAACGGCCCCTGACCCCTTACCTCCGCCGGATCCAGACCGCAGCCGGACCGCCGGCGGCGTGGTCGGTCAGTACCGGTCCTCCGGGGCCTTGTCGGGCTGGCAGACCAGGCATGGGGTGCAGCCACCCTCTATGGCCTCGGCCGGCGACATGGTCTCCAGGTCGTCGGCGTCCTCCGCGATGTCCTCGATGAGGGCGCAGTCGGGGCGGTGGTAGCGCTTCGTGCCGCTCAAGATGCGGACGAACGGCAGGTCCGGGTGCTCGGCGGATTCGGTGTCCGCGTGGTCGCCGTCGGCGTCGGCGTCGGCGTCCGAGAAGGCGTCGTCCGGCTCGTCGGCCGAGAAGGCGTCGTCCGCGGCGGGCGTCGTGCCGGTGGGCTCGGCCGTGTCGCCGTCGTGCTCGTCCGTGGCTTCCTCGTCGGCCGCTGAGGTCTCGTCGGCTACTGAGGCCGCGGCGCTCTCGGCCGGTGACTCGTGCTCCGGCTCGGCGTCGTCCGGCTCGGCGTCGTCCGGCTCGGCGTCGACGTGCCGGTCGGCGGTGATGTCATCGTCCGTGTCCGCATCGTTGGCGTTGGCGTCGGCGTCCGCGTAGGTCGTGGACGGTGCCGGGCCGTCGGCCGGGTCCTCGTCTGCGACGTCCGGAGTGGCCGCGTCCGGGACGTCCAGAGCGGTCGCGTCGTCGGTGTCCGCGTCGTCCGTGGTCGCCGTGTCCTCGTGGTCCAGCGGTTCGAAGAGGGACCGGCTGCGCGCCAGCGGTCGCTCCGTCGCCGGCGTGGATGCCGTCTCGGATTCGGGGATCTCGTCGAAGTACGCGGTGCCGGCGGCCGGTTCCGTCTCGGTGAAGGCGTCGGACTCGGGGGCCTCGGTGACACCGGCCGCCGCTGGGGACTCCTCGGCGGGCTCGACGTCACGTGTGTCGAGGTCCTTGTCGCTGTCTTCGTCCTCGTCCAGCTTGGTGACGGGCAGGTCGGTCCTCGTCACGAGCGACGGGACTCCGTCGGCGCGCTCTCGCCGGGCTCGGTGAGAGCCGCTCGCGCTGCCAGGGCCGTGTCCGGGAGACACGCCGTGCACGCGGTGAAGCCCTCCTCGCGTGCCTCGACGAAGGTCAGTTCTTCCTTGTCGCGGCCGGCGAGCTGACGGCAGGTCTCAAGGTGGTACCTCTTGCGGCCGGGGACGACGAAGACGCTCGTCTCGGCGGGCACTTCGGTGGCAGCGGCGGGCGTCACCGTGACCGGTGCGTCCTCGCCCGCTCCCACACGTGCCTTGGTCTTGGCCGTACGGGTGGCCTTGGTGGACCGGCTCGCCGCGGACCTCTTGGTGGACGCCTCGGACTCGGCGCTGCCAAAGAGCTCCTTACGGCGCAGGAACACCCCGACTGCCAGACAGAGGGCAGAGATGATGCTGACTCCGATGGAGACATAGATCAGCTTCAGCCCGTCAAGCCCCGCAATCTCGTGCCCGGTGTTGCCCGTGACGATGCCCGTGACAAGAAGGGCGATCGCCAGGACGACGAGCACACCACTCAGGATGATCACGCAGGTCTCCCTCTACCGGCCGTCGTACGAAGATGCGCAGACACGCTAGCGCAACTTCGGTTGATTCGGCCGCCTCCAACCGGCTACCACTTCGTTCAAGGCGAGACATTCGCCTCTCATGACGCTGTCGTGGTCAGCGACGGTCGTGCGGCGGGTTGTCGGCGGTGTGGAAGCCCCCCGTGCTGGAGTGCTGCGCGTGCTGGACCGACTCGCCCTGCTGCAGCGGGAAGGGATTCTGCCCGGTGTTGCCCGGTCCGACCGACGGCTGGCCGTTGCGCACCTCGGCGTGCTGAGGCACGGCCGGCTGCTGCGCGGGCTGCGGGCCGGTGCCGCTGGGGCCGCCACCGAAGGGGCCGCCGTGGCTGGCGCCGGCTTCGAGCTCACGCAACTGACCCTCAAGGTAGGCCTTGAGGCGGCTGCGGTATTCGCGCTCGAAGGCGTTGAGGTCATCGACCATGCGCTCAAGCTCTTCACGCTGCTGGACCAGGGAGCCCATCGCCTGGCGGTGCCGGTCCTGCGCGTCGCGCTCGAGGGACTCGGCGCGGTTGCGGGCCTCGCTGACGATCTGCTCGGACTGGCGGCGCGCCTTGCCGAGGATCTCCTCGGCCTCGCGCCGGGCCCGGCCCAGGGTCTCGTCGGCCTCACGGCGGGCGTCGGCTATCGCCTGGTCGGCGGTCTGCTGCGCGAGCGCGAGCACGCGCGCGGCCGTGTCCATGTTGTCCTCACCCGGGCTGCTCACGGGCGGGGGCGGGGCGGCCGCTGGGGGCATGCCAAGGCCACCGAGCATCGGCTCAGGCTCCGGCTTGTGCTCCAGATGCTTGGGCGGCTCGGGCATATGCGTCATCTCAGGCTTGGGCTCAACGATGGGAGCGGCCATCGCCGGCACCTTGCCACGCAGGCACTCCGCGAGCTTGGCTCGCAGCTCCTCGTTCTCCTGGATGAGCCGGTCGAGCTCAGCCTCGACCTCATCGAGGAAGGCGTCGACCTCCTCTTCGTCGTATCCCGGCCGCAGCCGGGTCGTACTGAACTGCTTGTTCCGCACATCCGCGGGTGTCAGCGGCATCTGGTCTCCTTGGCGCGCTTGGAGTCTGTCCCCGAACGGACGGTACCCGATCAGAGCGGCTGGACGATGATGATCAAGAACCAGACCACGAAGAAGAGCACCGTGAAGCTCAGGTCGAACGCAACGTTACCCAGCCGAACGGACGGGATGAAACGGCGTAGGAGTCTAAGGGGTGGATCAGTGATCGTGTAAGTGGTTTCCGCGAGTACGAGCACCACCCCTGTAGGCCTCCATGACCGGGCGAACGCCTGGAGCGTCTCGAGCACCAGCCTGCCGATGAGGAAGAGCAGGAACAAGTAGAGCGGGATGCTCAGGTAGTTTCCAAGGTTCACGGACACTCTCGCATGTGACTGTCAGCTCTGATTGAAGAACCCTCGTTCTGCCATACGGGCCTTGTCTTCGGCGGTCACCTCGACATTGGCGGGGGACAACAGGAACACCTTGTTCGTAACACGCTCGATGCTTCCGTGCAGGCCGAATATGAGACCAGCCGCAAAGTCGACGAGACGCTTGGCGTCACTGTCGACCATCTCGGTGAGGTTCATGATCACCGGGGTCCCTTCCCGGAAGTGCTCTCCGATCGTGCGGGCCTCGTTGTAGGTCCTGGGATGAAGCGTAGTGATACGCGCGAGGTCTGACACCGCCGACTCGGCAAGTGAGGGCCGTCGCTCGCTCGCGAGGGCCTTCTGCTCGTCTTCGGCCTGGTCCGATGCACCAAGGGTCGGAACGGATGACTCGTCGTCCGTACGCTCCGCCCGGCGACGGTCCGCGGCTTCGTCGTCGTAGACGTCGTACTCGTCGTAGTCATCATCGTAGCGATCGTCCTCCACAAGGCCGAGGTAGACCGCCATCTTGCGCATCGCGCTGGCCATACGCCCCCTCCGTCGTCTGCCGACAGGAGTTCCCTGCGGGAAGCTTCCGCTGATCGATCGTTACGTTTGAACACGGACGCCAAGGTCCACTGTGGGGACATTACCTGACGATTGCCCGTCGGCCTCCGAGCAACGCCGTACCAACACGGAGGTGTGTCGCGCCGCTCACGATGGCCTGTTCCAAATCGCCACTCATGCCCGTGGAGACCGCTTTGGCACCCGGGTACTCGGCGCGTAGAGAAAGGGAGATCTCGGCCAAGCGCGCGAATGCCGGAGCCGGGTCGGCGTCGAGCGGCGCCACGGCCATGACGCCGCCGAGCTCGAGCCCGTCAGCGGCGGTGATCGCCTCCGCGAGCTCGGGCACGCCGTCCGGCCGTACGCCGCCGCGGCCCTCCACCTCATCCAGCGAGACCTGGATGAGACAGCGCAACGCCCGCTCCGCGTCAGTGGCCGCGCGGGACAGGGCCGTGACCAGCCGGCGGCGGTCGACGGAGTGGATGACCTCGGCGTACGAGACCACCGACCGGACCTTGTTCGTCTGCAGCTGGCCGACGAAGTGCCAGGTCAGGTCGAGGTCGCGGCACTCCGCCGCCTTGGCTGCCGCCTCCTGGTCACGGTTCTCCGCGACGTCGGTGACACCGAGCTCGGCGAGCAGGCGTACGTCGCCGGCGGGGAAGGTCTTGGTAACGGCGATGACGGAGACCTCGCCGGGGGAACGGCCAGCCGCGTCACACGCCGTGGCGATGCGTTCCCGTACGGCAACCAGGTTGGCGGCCAGGTCGTCTTTGCGGCTCATACCTCTTCATCCTCCGGGGAGACGGAGTCGTGTGCGGCCGAGGCCGCCGGGACCAGGATGACGGCGACCCGCCGAAATCCAGAAAAACACTAGACATGGCC
>Ga0193707_1000438_pt1 | contig 14142 bp, 8 predicted proteins | sample U3c2metaG_FD_143043 | JGI IMG/M metagenome (GOLD analysis project Ga0193707, IMG submission 143043) | Soil microbial communities from a riparian zone of the East river system, Colorado, United States - U3c2 | ecosystem: Environmental > Terrestrial > Soil > Riparian zone | place: USA: East River... | reverse complement strand
GGTGATCATGATCGAGGGGATTTTGATCCCTTTCAGGTCACTGATGAGGTTGAAATCCCCCAGACTTTCCCAGACGGATTGCTGCACCCTGCCGACGACTCGGAAGGGTGTGAGGTCCCTTGCGTTCCGGGGATCCGAGAAATAACCCGCGACGCCCAGCTCGAAGGCGCGCTGCCGGTACGCTTCCGGATCCCGTTCTCTGAGGCCCGACGCCGCCAGCTCTTCGCGCATCCCGTGTATCTCAGGAGTCAGCTGCCGGCGGGTAAACTCGGCCTCGAACTGAAGCCGGTACTCCTTCGTCAAAGGCGCCGGACTAATGAGAGCCATGCGATCTGGCGCGCGCAGATGGGGGTTTCCCCGCTGTTCGATTACGTACAGGAGCGCGAGCATCGACCCCCACGAGTACCCAACAATCGACAACGGGTCGAACGCGAACTCGTCGACGATCGCGCCCAGATCCTCGACGTGGGTTTTCCAGGTGATCGGAACGCGTGCGTCGGCTCTGGAACGACCGCCGCCCCGCTGGTCGTAAAAGAGCAGATCGTGGTTCTCGCCCAGATGCAGCATCTGCGGCAGCAGATACCGGTGGTCCGCCCCCGGCCCGCCGTGAAGAATGAGCAGCTTCGTTGCATTCGGGCGACCGTACTTCACCCAGTACAGCGGCGACCCCGCGGTCGTCGTGAATCCCTCCTCGCGTGGCGCGGGGATCGGCTTTGGCATGGAGAGCTAGGTTTGCGACTTCGGGCGAAGGGGGACCGCGTTGCGCTCGGATGCCCGGGCGACAAACACTCCTCGGCTACCGCGCCGTGAAGTCGGTCTTGCTCGTCACCACCCGGCAGGTCTCGGCGATCAGCTCCGCGGCGTGATCGATGTCCTGGAGGCTCACCAGCTCATTCGGCGAATGCATGTAGCGATTGGGGACGGAGACGAGCCCAGTCGCGACCCCTTCGCGCGCGATGTGAATCGCGTCTGCATCCGTGCTCGTCTCGCGGCCGGCGGCGTGCAACGAGAAGGGGATCTTCCGGGTCTCCGCCGTCTTCAGCAGCATGCCGAACACCACCGGCGAGATGATAGACCCGCGCGTCAACACCGGGCCTCCTTCGATGGCGGCGTCGCCGTATTCCTTCTTCTCGACTCCGGGATGATCGATCGCGAACGTTACATCGACGACGATCGCCATCTGTGGTCCGATGCAGTTCGCGCACACGCCCGCGCCGCCTCCGCGGTAGCCGATCTCCTCCTGCGTCGTGGCGACGGCGACGACTTTGGCCGAACCGGGCTTGTCCGCGTATCGGCGCAGTGCCTCGAGGACGACGAATGCCCCGATCCGGTCGTCGATCGAGCGCGAAACGAGTCTCCCATTCGGAAATTCCATGGTGCGCGAATCGATCACGCCGGCATCGCCCACCAGCACCATCCCCTCAGCCTCTTTCTTCGTCTTGGCGCCAAGGTCCACCCAGATCTCCGTGAACTTCGCTGCCTTCTCGCGCTCTTCCAGTTTGATCAGATGAATCGGCTTTTTGCCCACGACGCCGAACACCTCGCCATGGCGGCCCATGAAGCGGAGCCGCTGCCCGATCAGCACCTGGGGATCCCATCCCCCAATCGGTTGGATGTACGCGTAGCCCTGGTCGTCGATGTAGCTGATGATGACGCCGATCTCGTCGATGTGGCCGGCCAGCATGATCGTGGGCTTGCCGCCGCCATTCACTTCGGCGAGGCTATTGCCGGCGACGTCCCCGCTCACCTTCGCGAATTTCTTTGCGTGGTCGCGCCACACCTTTGCGGGGGCCGCCTCAAAGCCGGAAGGGCCAGGCGTATCGAGCAGCTTTTTCAGAAAGCTGAGAGAATCAGAGGCTATCATCAGGATATGTAGGAATTTGTGTAGAGGCGGGGCACAAACCGAAGAGACAGCGGGATTGTCGAGGGCGGGTCGAATATAGCATCCCGCGGGAGGCGCTCCTAACATGGCGCGCGAACGAGTCTTGCAAGTCAGAGATCGCCGTTGGTGCTCAATCCTACGCCAGCGGTTGCCATGTCCACGCCACGATTCAAGAAATGAAAACAAGCGTCATTCTGTTGCTCGCGGGGTTATCCGCGCCATTGGTCCCGCCGAGCGCATCGGCCCAGGGCACCGCGACTTCCGCGCCAATCACCGACATCCGATACGAGGTGACGTTCACGCGCGCGAACGGCGAGCGCCGACGGGTGACATCTGCCATGACGTTCACCGTGGGGGGGACGAATCCTGTCCTTCTCTCGATTCCCGAATGGACGCCCGGAGCCTATGAGATCGCCAATTTTGCGCGCGACGTCTCCAACTTCTCGGCGGAGCAGGCAGGGACCTCGCTGACCTGGGACAAGATCGATCCGGATACGTGGCGCGTCCGCCCACGCGGCGTGGGCGAGGTCACGGTGAAATTCGACTATCTGGCCGACAGCCTCGACAATGCCAACACGTGGTCGCGTCCCGACTTTCTTCTGTTCAACGGGACGAATCTCTTTCCATATCCGGAGGGCAGGGGATTCGATTTTCCGGCCTCAGTGACGGTGAACACCGAAGCCGGATGGAAGATCGTGACCGGGATGACGCCGGCGGGCGCGCACCGCTACTCCGCACCGAACTATCACGATCTAGTAGACATGCCTTTCTTCGTGGGGCAGTTCGATCTCGACAGCGCGCAGATCTCCGGGACGTGGGTCCGCTTTGCCACATATCCGTCGGGAAGCGTTACCGGCGGCGCCCGGGTCGCGGTCTGGGAGGCGCTCAAACGCGTGATTCCGGCAGAAGTGAAGGTGTTCGGCGAAGTGCCGTGGAGCACGTACAGCGTGCTGCAGATCACCGATCCATCGTACGCGGGCGGCTCGGGGCTCGAACACCAGAATTCCCACGTCGATGTCCTGAGTCCCGGAATGCTCGGCACCCCGGTGCTGCCATCCCTCTACGCGCACGAAATCTTTCACGCCTGGAACGTCAAGCGCCTGCGCCCCGCCGATCTCTTTCCCTACAGATACGATGAAGAGCAGCCCACACCGCTGCTTTGGATCAGCGAGGGGATCACCGACTACTACGCCGATCTGGCGGAAGTCCGCGGCGGGATCGTGGATGCGAACGGCTTCTACCTTCTCACCGATGACAAGATATCCGAAGTCGAGGCGCTGTCACCGACGGCGCTGGAGGATGCGTCGCTCTCGACGTGGATCCATCCGCGGGATGGGACCGAGTACATCTACTATTCAAAGGGATCGCTCGCCGGACTCCTGCTCGACATCATGATCCGCGACGCAAGCGACAACCACAGCTCGCTCGACGATGTGTTTCGCACACTGTACAACACCGCTTACAAGAATGGTCGCGGCTTCACTTCTGACGAATGGTGGAGCACCGTGAGCAAAGCGGCGAAGGGAAGATCCTTCAGCGATTTCTATACGCGCTACATCGATGGCCGAGAGCCATTTCCCTATGACAAGGTTCTGCCGCTGGCGGGACTTCGGCTCGCGCGCGATACCACTCATGTACCTCAGCTCGGAATCGCGAGTCTTCAGGATTCGACCGGCCTGCAGGTGACGCAGGTGATTCCGGAAAGCGCCGCGGCCGTGGCAGGCGTCCAGCCCGGCGATCAGCTCATTTCCGTGGGCGGATTCAGCGCCGACGATCCAAACTGGACCGAGAAATTCCGCTCGCGTTATGCTCACCTGCCCGAAGGCACGGAGCTTCCCGTTGTCATTCGACGCGGTGGCGCGAATCAAACTCTGACCGCTCGACTCCATTTCGTCACGTCGGTGGGCTCACGCCTGATCGAAGATGCGCGCGCGTCTTCAAAGGCGCGGCGGGTTAGAGACGGACTACTGCGCGGAGAAACCCAGCCCTAACCGCCCGCGCTCGCAGCCATCAGCCGGCCCGCCGACAGCCCCCGGCCGGTCATAAGTTGCAGTTTGTTGCAGTTCAATTCTTGAGGACAGCTTTTGCGATGGTCTGTAACTGCATGTTGGACGTCCCCTCGTAGATCGTCCCGATCTTGGCGTCACGGTAGAACTTCTCCACCGGGTAGTCCTTCGTGTAGCCGTAGCCTCCGAAGAGCTCGACGCAGAGCGACGTGACGCGCTCGCACACCTGTGAGGAGAAGAGCTTCGCCATCGCTCCCTCGCGCGCGATGTCTTTTCCGGCGTCCTTGAGACGCGCCGCGTTGTAAACCATCAGCCGCGCCGCCTCGACATCTGTCGCAGCCTGGGCGATCTGGAACTGAATCCCCTGGAATTCGGCTAGCGGCTTGCCGAATTGCTTGCGCTCGCTCAAGTACTTGATGGTGGCGTCGAGCGCGCCCTGCGCGACGCCGATCATCTGCGCGCCGATTCCGACGCGTCCTTCGTTCAGTGTGTTGATCGCGATCTTGTAACCCTGCCCCACGGGACCGAGCACGTTGTCCGCCGGAACCTCGCAGTTGTCCAGCAGCAGCTCGACGGTGCTCGAGGCGCGAATCCCCAGCTTGTCCTCCTTCTTTCCGACCTTGAATCCCTTGAAGTCCCGCTCCATGATGAAGGCCGTGATCCCTCGATAACCCGCCGATGGGTCGGCGTTCGCGAAGACGACGAAGATTCCCGCCTCCGCCCCGTTGGTGATCCAGAGCTTCTGACCATTCAGGAACCAACGATCGCCGCGCTTCTCGGCGCGCGTGGCAAGGCCGAACGCGTCGGAGCCCGAGCCTGACTCCGAGAGCGCGTACGCGCCGACGACCTCCGATGTGAGCAGCGGCAGATACTTCGATTTCTGCGCGTCGCTGCCGTATCGGACAATGGGATAGTTCACCAGCGTATTCTGAACGTCGCACACAATGGCCGACGCAGCATCCACCTTGCTGATCTCCTCGACCGCCAGCGTCACCATGAACAGCGATCCGCCGGCTCCCCCGTACTCCTCGGGAACCTCGATGCCCATGAGCCCGAGCTCGAAATACTTCGGAAACAATGCGGGGTCGATTCTCCCTGCCTTCTCCATTTCCGCCGATCGCGGGCGCACTTCTTCCTCCGCAAACGCCGCAACAGCGTCGCGGAACATCACCTCCTCCTCGGAGAGGAGGGTCAGCGGAGACGTTGAGGCGGTCGTATCAGCTGGCACGGAGGTCGATTCCCCTGCGGTCTACCAAATTCGCGGCTGAAGTGCAGTCGCGCGAACCATTGGATCACCGTCCTTGCATCCCCATGCCGCCTTGAACTCCGGCATGTTGCTGAACGGCCCATTCACACGCCACTTGGCCGGCGGATGCGGGTTGGAGGCGACGAGGAATCGGAGGAATTCCGGTCGATCGAGCGTGCGCCACACCTGTGCCCAGCCGAGGAAGAAGCGTTGCTCCGGGCTGAAGCCGTCGATGACCGGTTGTGGATGCGCGGCGAGAGCCCGCTTCATCGCCGCATAGGCGACGGTCAAACCGCCAAAATCGCCGATGTTCTCGCCGAGCGTCAGCTGCCCCTGCACGTGTGTAGCGGTGTCGATGACGGTGTACGCATCGAACTGCTTGACGATTTTCTGCGCCTCCGCGTCGTAGCGCGTAGCGTCGTCCTTGCTCCACCAGTCTCGCATGTTGCCGAACTTGTCGAACTGTCTGCCCTGGTCGTCGAAGGCGTGCGACATCTCGTGACCAATGACAGCTCCCATGGCTCCATAATTCAGCGCGTCATCGGCATTGGGATCGTAGAAAGGCGGCTGCAGTATTCCCGCCGGGAACACGATCTCGTTGAGAAGCGGGTTTTCGTACGCGTTGACGGTCGGAGGCGTCATGCCCCATTCAGTGCGGTCCGTCGGCTTGTTGATCTTCGCCCAATCGCGCGCCGAGGCCCACTGCTGCCCTGCGAGGACGTTTGCGAAATATCCGGTGGGACTGATCTGAAGCTTCGAGTAGTCACGCCACTTGTCGGGATATCCGATCTTGCGGTTGAAGGCGTCGAGCTTGACGAGCGCCTGCTGCTTCGTTTCCGGGCCCATCCACTGCAACTGCTCGATGCGCGAGCGCAGCTCACGCACGAGGTTGTCGACGATTGTCACCGCTCGTGCTTTCGCGGCCGGCGAGAACTTGCGCGCCACGAACTCCTGGCCGAGCAGCTCGCCGAGGTAGTTGTCGGTCGCGTTGACGCACCGCTTCCAGCGCGGGCTGATCTCGGTCGCGCCGGTGAACAGCTTGTTGAACTCGAAGTTCTCCTTCACGAAGGGTGTGCTTAGTGAAGGAGCAGCGCCGTTGACCAGCCGCCAGCGCAAGAGAGTCTTCCAGTCGGACAGCGGCACGCTTGTCAGCATCCGGTCGAAGTTCTGGTAGAATTCCGGCTGGCCGACGTTGACCTTGGTCGGAATCGGCGCTCCGAGCTCCGAATAGAACTGCGCCCATGAAAAGTGCGGCGTGAGCGAGTCGACCTGCTTCAGCGTCATGCCGTTATAGTTCTTGACTACGTCGCGCAGCTGAATTGGGGTGCGTGAACCCTTGGCGAACTCGGTCTCGACCGCCAGGACAGTACTGGCTTCAGCGTTCGCCGTTGCCGGAGCATCGCCGAGCAGCTGAAACATTCGTGAGACACTCGCCGTGAATTTCGCGCGCAGGTTGGCCGACGCAGTGTCCGTCTTCGTGTAGTACTCGCTGTTTGGAAGCGACAACCCGCCTTGATACAGGCCGGCGATCGTATTTGCCGCATCCTTGGCGTCCTGCGCGGATCCCTCCGAAATGGGCGCCAGTCCGTAACTCTTTTCCAGCTCACCGAGTGCCCGCTTCAAATCGTCCACGCCGTTGATTGCCGCAATGCGATCGAAGCCCGGCTTGAGCGGTGCCGCTCCAAGGCGCTCGATGGCGACCGTGTCCATGCAGGTACCGTAGAATGCTCCGACCTTCCACTCGCCCGAGCCCGGCTTGTACTGCCCGGACTTCACTCGCACCACACTGGTGTCGAGGATGTTACGCAAAACCTCCTGGTTCTGATCGAACAGCTGATCAAACGCACCGTAAGAGGGATAGTCTCCCGGAATCTTCGCACGTTGCAGCCAGCCGCCGTTGGCGAACTCGTAGAAATCCTGGCAGGCAGGGTACTTCGTATCGAGGTTGGCGCGATCGAAGGGGACGGTCTGCAATGGTGCCTGCGCCCGTACCGTAACGGCGAGCACTAGAGACAGAGTGAGCGAGCTGATGGCAGTACGATGCAAGTACATCAGGAATTTCCTCCAGGAAGGGCTGTCTGGCGCGCCGTCTTGGTACGGCACGCGTCCCCACAAAGTTTCTCTGAACACTCCGGATCCCAGCACCGATCCGCCTCGGCGCCGTCAACAGGTATCACGGCTTCAATTCCAGCGCGCTCGAGAATGAGCTCGGCGAGCTTTTCGTGGACCCCAAAAGCTGGCGTTACGCTGAATGTCACATGCGGAAATGATCGGGCTGCCTCCGCCACCATGCGGGGGATGTCAGTCGTCGAATGTCGCCCCGGCGAGAGCATGTAGGGAAAGACGATGACGTCCGTCGCGCCCCCATGGACGCAGTCGGCGAATCCACGCGCAATGTCCGGGTCGGCGAGCTCCATGTGGGCGTAGCACACGGTCACTTCCGGGCCGGCCATCGTCTGGAGGAGATTCGACATGCAACGGAGCATGTCGTTCGCCTCCCGTTTAACGGAGCCGTGATCGACGATCAGAATTCCCTTCATGGGTGCAAAATGGCGCCGTGCCCGCTTGGCGACTAGTGCGCGGCCTCGTCGAGGCCGGTTCCCCGGTGCCAGGTCGGCACCGCCAGGCCGCCGGCGTCGTCGTAGAAGTGGATTTTGTCGGGCGCGTAGATCTTGGTGAGAAAGACGATCTGGCCGGTATGCATCGAGAAGTGCTCCACCACGTGGTACACGGCCGCAAGCACCGTCGTGTCGCGCTCCTGGATCACGATCGAGCGGCTCAGATCCGCTTCCGTCAATCCGGCGAGCACACCGTCGGCCTCGCGGAGGACTGCCTCCAGATTGTCGAGCAGTTTCGACCCGTCGGCGCCATCGGTTTGCGCGAATTCGCCGGCGCGGTAGCGGGTGATCGATCGTCCACCAATGCCGCCGAGTATCCATTCGGTGATGTTTCCGGTGAGATGGACGAGGAGATTGCCGATGCTGTTGGATCCCTGGTTCGGCCTTGCCCACACCGCGCTACGGGGCAGCGCGTTAACGCAGTGCCGGAGCTTGATCGGATACTCCTTGGTCAGCCAGTAGCGCGAGCGCGAAAGGAAGATCTCCGGAACTGACACTACGCCGTCCGGGCCTGGGCTGGAGCGAGCGTGTCGCGAAACACTTCCAGCGCCAGCTCGACCTTCCCGAATGGAGCCGACACCTGCACACCTTGCACGTGGGGCTTCACGCGCTCGAGCATCTCTCTGGCGATCGCGATTCCTTCAGCCACTCCGTGCTCCTTGGATTTAGCGCTCGCCGCGCGCATCCGCTCGATGACCTTCGCCGGCACGACCACGCCGGGCACTTCGTTGGCGAGGAACTCGGCGTTGCGCAGCGAGACGAGCGGCCAGATTCCGGCGACGATCGGGATGCGCGTATGCTCGATCGTCGACAGGAACTTCTCGAGCTGTTTCACATCGAACACCGGTTGCGTGATCGCGTACTCGGCGCCGGCTTCGACCTTCCACTCGAAGCGCTTCAGCTCCTGCGCGGGATCGAGTGCGGCGGGATTCACGCCGACACCGATCGCGAACCTCGTGGGCGCCCCAATGGCATTGCCGCCCGGATCCAGTCCGTGATTGAGCTGGCTCACCAGGTTCGTCAACCCGATCGCATCGATGTCGAACACCGCCGTCGCGTTCGGATACGGCCCCATCTTGGGCGGATCACCAGTGATGAGCAGGATGTTGCGGAGGCCAACCGCCGCCGCGCCCAGCAGGTCGCTCAGCATGCCGAGGAGATTGCGATCGCGGCAGCAGTAGTGGGTTACCGTTTCGATTCCCACCTGCTGCTCGATCAGGACGCTGGTGAGCAACGCACCCATGCGGCTCTGCGCGCGTGGTCCATCCGGCACGTTCACAGCATCGACTCCCGCATCCCTCAGGCGCGATGTGTCCATTAGCATCTTCGATGCGTCGACTCCGCGCGGAGGCACGATCTCCACCGACGTAACGAACTCGCCGGTTGCGATCTTTCGCGCCCACTTCGATCGCTCGGCGAAGGGTACGGGCTGCACGCCCGGATCTTCGGGCGGAACGTCGGGTTGCACCTGCCGCCGCTCCCGCGCCGGAACCCGCGGCTGTCTCGGCGATAGCGGGCGCACACCTTCTACCATCGCCGCGATGTGCTCGGGCGTGGTCCCGCAACAGCCCCCGACGATTTTTGCCCCCGCCTGGACCAGGTGGTGCGCGTAGGTCGCCATGTACTCGGGGCTCGCCATGTACATGCTGCGCCCGCTCACATCGCGCGGCATTCCGGCGTTGGGCTGCGCGGTCAGCTTACGCCTCGTGACCGGCACCATCTTCTCGATCGCGTCGAGGATTATCTGCGGACCGACAGAGCAGTTCAGGCCGATCATATCGGCGCCGAACGCGTCCAGCGACTGCGCGATATCCTCGACCGATACTCCGTACGGCGTGTGGCAGTCGGAGCCAATGGTCATCTGCGCGATGACGGGAATGGTCGGATCCACTTCGTGAGCAGCGAGAATCGCCTGCTCGATCTCGTGCACATCGGCGAACGTCTCGAGAATGAAGAGATCACAGCCGCCTTCCTTGAGCGCCTGGAGCTGCTCGCGGAATGTCGCCCGCGCTTCGTCAAGACTGGTGGGCCCGAATGGCTCGAGACGAACGCCGAGCGGACCAACAGCGCCGGCGACAAGGATATCGTCGTCCGCGACTTCGCGGGCAATCCTGGCCGCGGCGCGATTGATGTCGGCAACCTGCGCCTCGAGACCATACTGCGCCAGCTTGATCCGGTTCGCGCCGAACGTGTTTGTCTCGAGAACTTCCGCCCCTGCCTTTTTGTACGCTTTGTGCACGTCGCGGATGAGATCCGGGGCGCGGAGATTCAGCTCGTCGTAACACTGGTTGATGAACACGCCCTTGTTGTAGAGCATGGTGCCCATCGCACCGTCGAAGACGATGACCTGATGCGGGTCGAGAAGCCGGGCGATCAGCGGATTCTCAGGCAACGGCGGCCTCCGCTTCGGTCGAAGCGCCGGTGTCCGCGCCACGAACCGCGTAGTATTTCGCTTCGGGATGATGGATGACGACCGCGGCCGTCGACTGCTCAGGAAGAATCTGGAATGCTTCGGTGAGATCCATGCCGAGCGCTTCCTTCGCCGGGAGGAGCTTGAACACGGTCGCGTGATCGTCGAGGTCGGGGCACGCGCCGTAGCCCCACGAGTACCTCTTACCGCTCGGCACTCCCAGCTCCTTCTTGATGCGCTGGTGCGCCCACTCGGCTACGGCCTCGGCCGCCTCAACCGAGAGGCCGTGCGAATAGAACGCTTCGGTGTACTCGTTCCTGGCCTGTAGCTCCTCGAATCTCTTCGTCGCTTCCCTGCCCACGGTTACGATCTGTAGCGGAATGACATCGACGTCGCCCGAATCGACACTGCGGACATAATCGGCGAGACAAAGTCGCTCGCGGCCGACCATGCGCGGAAAGTGGAAGCGCGCGATCTCGCGCAGCGAGCCGCCGTCACTGGAGTAAGCCGCTGGATCGTAGATGATCACGTCGTTCCCCCGTGACTGCGCGGGGAAATAACCGTAGACCATCTGTGGCTTGATCCAGCCGTTCTTCTTTGCGTCCTTCTTCAGCCGCTCGAGCGCGGGCTCGAATTCGTTCTTGATGGTCGCCTTGTACTGGTCGCCCGAGCCGCGCGCGCCCCACTGGAGGCGATAGAGCTCGTCGAGATCGAGTAGATCGAAGATCTCATCGATCGGAACGTCGCGAACCACCCGCGTTCCCCAGAATGGTGGCGACGGCACGGGGTTGTTGGCCGCGACATCACTGCGGGCTCCGCCGGCATCGCCAACGGCGATGTCCTTGCCGACGGCGGTACGCAGGAACACGTCGTTCCGCGCGTCGTCGAGGTTTTTCACCACGAACAGCCCGCGTTTCTTGGGGTCCTGGAGCACGTCCATCGTCTCCAGCCCCTCGAATGCGTCCTTGCAGTAAAACACGCCCGAGTCGTACGCGCGCTCGCCTTCGACGAAGAGTGCGCGCCGGCCAAAGCGTCGATTGATCGCTGCGCCACCGATCAGCACCGGGATCTGCATTCCGCGTTTGTCCAGCTCCTGAACACAGAGCGGCATCTGCTTCGACGTCGAGACGAGCAGCGCGCTCAGCCCGATCGCATCGGCACCGACCTCGACCGCCTTGTCGAGAATCGTGTTGACAGGAACCTGCTTGCCGAGGTCGAAGACTGTGTAGCCGTTGTTGGAGAGAATGGTGTTGACGAGCGATTTGCCGATGTCGTGCACGTCGCCGTACACGGTCGCCAGCACGACTTTCCCCTTGGTGTATCCCTCCGCTTTCTCGAGGAAGAGCTCGAGATGCTTCACCGCTTTCTTCATTACTTCAGCGGACTGAAGCACGAATGGAAGTATCAGCTCGCCGGCGCCGAACTTGTCGCCGACTTCCTTCATCGCCGGAAGCAGCACCTCGTTCAGTACACGGACCGGATGCTTCCGTACATCAGCGGCATCGAGTTGTTCTTCGATGCCCTCTTTCTTTCGGTGCAGAATCATCCAGTGGATTTTCTGCTCCGGCGTCATGCCGGCCGTGGGATCTTCTTTCTCCACCTGCGCTGCGGCACCGCCGCCACCAACGTTCGAGAAGTACTCGATGAAGCGCTGAAGTGCGTCGGGACGTTTATTGAAGACGAGGTCATCCGCCAGCTCGCGCTCGCCCGTCGAGATTTCCGCGTAGGGCCGGATGTGCGCCGGATTCACAATCGCAGCGTCGAGCCCCGCCTGGACGCAGTGGTGGAGGAAAACCGAGTTGAGAACGCCACGCGCCTCCGGGGTCAACCCGAAGCTGACGTTGGAGACGCCAAGTATCGTCGATACGCCCGGAAGCTCGCGCTTGATGAGACGAATGCCTTCGACGGTCTCCTTCCCGGAATCGATCCACTCGGCATCGCCGGTCGCGAGCGTAAACGTCAGCGCATCGTAAATGAGATCTTCCGGCGCCAACCCATACTCACCGACCACGATATCGTAAATCTTCTTTGCGACCTCGAGTTTTCTTTCTCTCGTCTTGGCCATTCCGATCTCGTCGATCGTGAGCGCGATCACCGCGGCTCCGTGCTTCTTCACCAGAGGCACGACGGAATCGATGCGCTTGCGGCCGTTCTCCATGTTGATGGAGTTGACGATCCCGCGACCGGGGATGTGCTCGAGGGCGGCCTCGATCACGTTTGCCTCGGTGGAATCGATCACCAACGGAGTCTCCACGCTCATCGACAGGAGCTTCACCACCTTCGACATCTGCTCCGCTTCATCCCCACGCTCGGTCAGAGCGACGCAGACGTCGAGCACGTGCGCGCCGGAATCCACCTGCTCGCGCGCGACCTCGAGGATTCCCTCGTAATCGTCGGCCAACAGCAGGCGCTTCACCTTGCGCGAGCCCTGCGCATTGACGCGCTCGCCCACCAACAGCGGCGGCGGGTCCTGATGCAGCGTGATGGCGCGCATGGCGGAGCTCACACGAGGGACGTGTTGCGCATGATTGACGGGCTTCGAGGCGCGCTCCGCCTCGCGAACCGCTCCGACGATCGCGGAGAGATGTTCCGGAGTCGTGCCACAGCATCCACCGACAATGCGGACACCGAAATCCTTCACGAACTCCGAGAGCGCGGTCGCCATCGGTCCTGGCTCGAGCGGATACACGGCCTCACCGACGCCAGTGTTGAGCGGAAGCCCCGCGTTCGGAATCACCGACAACGGAAGTGTCGCGTGCTCGGATAGATAACGAACCGGCTCGCGCATATGCTCGGGGCCCGTCGAGCAGTTCAGCCCAATCACATCGACACCGAGCGCTTCGAGTGTCGTCATCGCGCTCGCGATGTCGGTTCCCAGGAGCATGCGCCCGCTCACGTCGAGCGTAACCTGCGTCTGCAACGGGAGCCGCCGTCCGATCTCGACGAACAATCGCTCGATGCCCGCGACCGCTGCCTTCACCTCGAGGATGTCCTGCGACGTCTCGATCAAAAGCAGATCGACTCCGCCCTCGACTAGGTACTTCGCCTGCTCGTAGAAGTTGTCTGCCAGCTCGGTATACGTGATTTGGGACAGCACGGGATCGGAGCTGGACGGCAGCATCCCCGTGGGACCCATCGAAGCCGCGACAAAGCGTGGCTGATCCGGTGTCGAGTACTTGTCAGCAGCTGCGCGCGCCAGTCGTGCGGCACCGACGTTGATCTCACGAACCTTGTCGCCGAGCCCCCATTCCTTGAGGCGGCGGGGTGTCGACTGGAATGTACAGGTCTCCACGACATCGCATCCCACCGCCAGGAACGACTCGTGGATCGCCTGGATCACGTCGGGACGCGTGAGAACGAGATTGTCGTTGCACCCCTCCAGCGCTTTCCCGCCGAAATCCTCGGCTGAGAGGTTGTAGCGCTGGATGTTCGTCCCCATTGCGCCGTCGTAGATCAACACTCGACGACTCAGGGCCTGCAGATATGGGGATTCGATGCTGCGTTCGGTCATATTCCTGTTGCGATATCAGATAGTCCGAGACGACACATCAGCTTCGTCTCGGTCAGCCAGGCCCCGCTCAGCGGAGGGATAAGAAAAAGGCCCACGCATAGGCGCCGGGCGAGCGCTTTAGCGGTTTGTTTAACGTGGCCGCAAGTTGCTTTAAATCGCCACGGGTTCAGTTGTGCCCTTCACTATAGTAGTGGGGGAGTCAAGGTTCGGCAAGAACCATTGAGGACTGCGAACCAACTGCTACTGCGAATTGCGGACTAATTGAGGACTGCGGGCCAACTGCTATTACGGATCGCAGACTAACTGCGGATTGGGGGACTAACTGCGGACTCCGGACTAACTGCGGATTGTTGGACTACCTCCGGATGCCGGACTCCGGACTACGTGCTTAACGCCGTGAGGGCCTGATTAGCCTTCCGCGTTCACGGGGGATTGTTGCGAGCAGGAGCCGGCGTATCTCTTCGAGTTT
>Ga0193707_1000436_pt1 | contig 14150 bp, 15 predicted proteins | sample U3c2metaG_FD_143043 | JGI IMG/M metagenome (GOLD analysis project Ga0193707, IMG submission 143043) | Soil microbial communities from a riparian zone of the East river system, Colorado, United States - U3c2 | ecosystem: Environmental > Terrestrial > Soil > Riparian zone | place: USA: East River... | reverse complement strand
GCTACCAAACCGTAAGCTGACTTTCAACAATCGAAATACACGCGAGATAACTCGCGTGTATTTTTGCGTACGGTGAAACCAGACGCGCACGTCGGCGCGATTTGTGAGCGACAGCGCCGCGCGAACATGTTTGCTCAAAGCAAAATTCGATTAGTCGAATGTGCACTCGCCATATTATTTGCGTTCTGCGCCAGTTGTCTGGCGGCGAATTGGCAATCGACAATAAGCAAGGAGCCGCCGGGAAATTTTCCCGAGTTGCGGCCTCTGCGAGCAATGTATCGATTTGGGTGGTCTGGCCTAACCGCAGCTACTGGTGATGTTCGCTTTACCCGGGAGGGAGACAAGTTTGAGTTTGACGGCACCGGTCGAACCGTTGGCTTCGTTCGTGCCCTTTGGAAATTCGATGTGAACCATCACGCAGTCGCGGACGTGCAGACGCTGCACCCGTTCGAAACGCAGCAAACCGAGAACTATCGATCGAAGAAGCTTGTCACTCATCTGGCGTTTACCAACAACGGAGTCACTCGGACGAGAACAGAGGGCGAAGGCGCTGCTGCCGGAACGAAGACGCGTGAGTTCAGTTTTCCAAACCTGTTCGATCTGCATTCGGCGGCGCTTTACTTGCGCAGCGAGCCGCTCAAAGACCGCAGCGTTTATCGCGTCGTGGTGTATCCGGCAACTAACGCCTATCTGGCCACGATTACTGTTGCCGGGCGGGAAAAAATTTCTGTGCACGCGGGCAGTTACAACGCCATCAAACTTGATTTGCAGTTGAAGCGGGTTGGCAAGCATCTCGAGTTGGAACCGCACCGGAAATTTCGGCGCGCTACAATCTGGGTATCCGACGACGCGGACCGGCTTTTGCTTCGGGTCGAAGCGCAAATTTTTGTCGGCACGATTTTCGCCGATCTGCAATCCGTGCATTTCGAGAGCCCGCGGTAGCGACGTGGCGCTGCGCGGTTCGTGCCACCGCAACTAATCAGGAACCCACTCACCACGAATCGGCGGGCCGGGTGGGGGACGCATATGCCTGCGTGATGGACCGTAAAACGGCTGCCGCGGTCCGGGTAGCAAGCGAAGCGCTGTAAGCGTTTCGAGATCCAGCCGCCCTGTTACCGAAAGTCCTGTTCGGGATTGATAGGCGCGCAGCGAAAATTCCATTTCCGGCCCATAAACACCATTGATTTTGTCGTGATACAGATCGCGGCGGGCCAGCGCTATCTGAGCCGAGATCACCACATTTCGCTGCACTGTGGGAGGCGCGGCCTCAAATGGCGTGCCGGCAAATACTCCGGATGATGAGGTGCCCGGCGCGACGGGATTTGATGGATAAACTTGCTGACCTTGCGGTGCATTTTCGAACGGTTCAGCCGGTGCCGCAGGCGTGGCGTTTTCAGTAACGTCCGCAGACTGCTCACTGGGAGTACTTTTCGCAGCAAGCGCTGGCGATGCAGCCTTTGATGCCGGTGCTGTGGAAGCCGAAGAACTAATTCCGAGTGACTGAAGCGTTTCTGTGTTGAGGTCGCCAGTAACCTGCAGGCCGTTTCGAATTTGGTAACGGCGAATCGCTGCAGTCAGATTCGCGTTCTTCTCACCGTTGATCTCGCCGTAGTAAAACCCCTGGTCCTTCAGCGCCTGCTGCACATTCTCGAGCAATTGATCGGCGCGCGTCAGCGTGAGCGACGCCAGCAAGATCAGCGCAGCGATCCTCGCTTTCATTTGATGTTCTTTCGACGCCGTCTGCTTGTGTCTATTCAGTGCTTTGGCGATTTGTCGCGGCCACCGCTGTCTGCCGCCGGCTTGCCGCCTCACGATAACGTAGGATGCCGTCTGAAATCGCAGCAGCGATTTGATTGCGGTAATCCTCACTCGCCAGCCTGGAAATGTCCTCTTTGTTCGTGAGAAAGCCGCCCTCGATCAAAACCGCAGGAGCGGTGACGTTGGCGATCACAAAAAACTGCCTCGCTTGGGTGCCGCGATCCACTGCACGAGTGCGCGCAACCAGCGCTTCCTGCATAAACCCGGCAAGATTCTGGCTTTCCGGATTCGGCGATTCCGAAAGCGGTCGCCACAGGAAAGGCAGCCACGAAGCCAAGAATGAACCCGCAGTGATTTGGTGCGCGGCGTAGTACGTCTCCACTCCGGTGGCCACCGGCTTGTTATCTTCGTTGAAATGGATGCTGACAAAAATGCAATTCCTTACTCGATTGGCGAAGGCTGCGCGGTCCGCAAGCGAGACATACGTGTCGCCCAGCCGAGTCATCAATGTCGCGACTCCTTCCGAATCCATCAGACGGTCGATTCGGCGCGCCACGTCCAACGTCAGGTCTTTTTCCAAAACGCCGCCGCAGACCGCGCCGGAATCCTTTCCGCCGTGACCCGGATCAAGAACAACGACCGTAAACGGTTTCGATGGAGCTGATGACGGCGGCGTTTGCGGCCGCGTTCTTACCTGGTGTCGCACCGGTTGGTGAAGCTGGATCCAGACAAACGAAGCCACCATTAACAACAAGCCGGCCAACGCCAGCAGATTCCGAAGCGCCCGTTTCATGAGTCACTCTTTGACGAAAATTTCCCTCCACAACTTATTCGTGAATGAGCGAGCGCAATTCCGTATCTGACAGGCAACGATAACGAATTGCTCTGGCCGCGTCGCGCTGCAGCAGTGCTGCTTCAATTCCGCTGGTGGCGAGTCGTTCGTGTCGATATTTGAGAACAGCATCGCGGGGTGGCAGTTCATTTGAATCAGTGGCCTGCAGCGAGATGTGTCCGACAGTCCACGCGTCGATCGCGCAGTTAACCGCCCCTTCAAAACTGGCGTCCGACCGGTGGTGGTCTTTTAGGAATGTTTCCATCAGTTCTCGCGATTGCCGTGTGCCGCTGAGCGCAGCGAAATCCTGGCGTGCAATCGCATAGGTTGCGCCGTTTGTTGCAATCTCGCCGTCGTATTCCACTCGTAAAAACAAATCTTCCTCCGCGCGTTCGCCCACTTCGGCAAAGACCATGCGCGCCAGGTAAGGCGGGCCATAAACCTGTTCAAACGCGGCTTTCATTACGGGACTAAGCGAGTAATGAACCAGCCGGCGCAATGAAACATCCGCCGCCGAGCGCGTGAATCCCTCGGTGCTTGCCAATTCAATCGCCGCCATTCGCAACCGCTCGATGTCGCCTGGATGACCAATCGCTCCCATGCCGATGCGGTCGTAGATCTCGAAAATTTTCTGGCGCCTCTGGCCGAGGGTGAGAAACAGAATACCATCACGATACCCGAGCGCTGTGATCGGAGTCCCCGGAGCGAGCTGCGCTTCGATGTACTCACGCCTGTTGGCGATCGCCTCGACCCAACGATACGGCTCTTCGATCATGCAACCGTTTCCTTGAACACGGCGGCAATCTTGCTCTCCGGCAAAGTCGTGATGCCTTCACGCGACACAACCTTTATGAGCGGAAAGATTTTCCCGCTGCGATCCACGCCGGCCGTCGCGGTGTCCGATTCCGCAGCGGTATCAAGGGCCCGCAATGCGATCGTGACCGCCTCGTCTTCGTTCAACTGATGCAGCGGTTTGGCGCCCCAGTGATTTTCGTAATAAAGAATGCCGCGAACTGCAGGCGATCCCGATCCCGTTGCCGCGTAATTCGTCGCTTCAAACTGCGCACCCATGGCATCGTAAAAATAAAGTCGCGCGTCCGGTTTTGAATTGTCGTCGTAAGTTGCGAAGATCGGCACGACGATTCCCACGCCTTGCATGACGAAGCCAAAATTGTCACGCAGTAGTTTCGACAGCGCGCGCACTTTTCCGTCCACACTCATTTCCTGGAGTTGAGTCCGGCGAAAATATTGCAGCGAGTGTTCCAGCACCCGCGCCATTTCCCACGCGGTCGCCGGAACGCCTGCAATTGCCATGATGGAATGGCGATCGATTTCCAAAACTTTGTCAGCGCGATCGTACACAACTGTGTTTCCGGCAGTCGCACGGCGGTCGCCGGCCACTAGTACGCCGCCTGAGAATTTGAAAGCCAGAATCGTGGTGCCCTGAGTTGGCTGCCACGCTTTTTCTTGCGTGCTGCTGTTGGCAATCGGACTAATCTCCGCCGCCGGGCCCAGCAAACCTTTGCGCCGCAGCAGCGCTGGCAAATCGCCGGCTGCGCCAGAAATGTTCTGGTCGAGCGCCAGCGGTGACGGCTCCATTATTGACCTGTGCGCTGGCGATAGCGCTTGGATTGATTTGGATCGACCTTGCGCATTTTTTTCAACAGGTCTTTGGTGTCCGGCCTCGAAACATCCGGCGAACGGGGCCCTCCTCCGTCGCCTTGCTTTGGTCCCCATGGAGCCGGTTCTGCCGGCTTTTGAATGCGCTCAGGCATAAAAAAATTTAAGGGCAAATATTCGAAAGGCAAGCTGCGCGTCGCGCTCCGTTGAAGCGTTCAATCGTTGCAGCGTTACATCGATTTCAGCATCAACGATTCCCACGTTTCCACCGTTGAACGCTTCAACGTGGCGAAGCCGCTTGCCAGAGAATTTTGCTGGTGGCAAAGTGTCGGCCCATGAAGGTTGCAGCTGTTGCTTGTGCGGCATGCCTGGTCGCGCGTTCGGCTGTGCTTGCACAGACGCCGGAGCCCACAAAACCAGCCGAAGCCACTCAGATCGAGGCGCTGGCAAAAAAGATCGACGAACAAAACACCAAGATCGATGCGCTTTCCCAGGAGATTCTCAAAATGGAACAACAACTATCACACGTCCGGCCGGGAGTGATGATCGGAGAAAACACGCCTTCAGCGGCGCCAGCTGCTGCTCCGATAAGCGCTCCGTTGCATTCTGCTGTGCCCGGCAACACTCACACCGTCGCGCGCGGGGAGACGCTCACGTCGATTGCTAAAATGTACAAGGTGACGGTGGACGAACTCCAAAAAGCCAATCACATCGAAGACGGCCGCAAATTGCAGGCCGGCCAGACGATCACGATTCCGATCTCCGGAAGCCCGACGCCGACGCCCGCAGGTTAACGGATTCAGACGGAAAACTGTTCCTCTTCCTCGAGCGTTTCCGACGGAACAATTTCCTCTCGTGGCTCAGTCTCGCGCGATGGCGACGCTTCAAGCAAGCTCTGCTGGCAAAGCCGCGCATACTTTCCACCAAGCGCGAGTAGTTCCTCGTGCGTGCCGCGCTCAATAATTCGGCCATGATCGAGCACAAGAATTTGGTCGGCGTGAACAATTGTGGAAAGCCGATGCGCGATGACAATCGAAGTGCGATTCGCCATCAACCGCTCCAGCGCCTCCTGAATCAGGCGCTCCGTCGCCGTGTCCACGCTCGCGGTGGCTTCGTCGAGAATCAGGATTGGCGGATCTTTCAGCAGCGCCCGTGCGATTGATAATCGCTGCTTCTCGCCCACGCTCAATTTCACGCCGCGTTCGCCCACGACGCTGTCCAGTCCTCCGGGCAACCGCTCGATGAATTGTCGCGCATTGGCTGCGTCGATTGCCCGCCACAATTCGGCGTCAGTCGCGTCGGGTTTGCCCATTAAGAGATTCTCGCGAATGGATCCGTTGAACAGGAAACTTTCCTGTGTCACGACTCCGATGGCTTCGCGCAATGTGCGCAGGTCGTATTCGCGAATTGGTTTTTCGTCGATGTAGATTTGACCGCTGCTCAATTCGTAGAAGCGCACCAGCAGATTTACCAGCGTCGATTTTCCCGCGCCTGTCGCGCCCACCAGCGCCACCGTTGTGCCCGGCACCGCATGAAATGAAACATGCCTGAGCGCGGGCAATCCTTCTACGTAACTGAAGCTGACGTTTTCGTAGCGAATATCGCCGAGGATTCGCGCTTTGTAGCCGCGATCGGTGATCGCGGCGCCAGGGTCACCGACCCCGGCTACAGCGCCAGGCTCCGTTGGTTCATCCAGAATTTCAAACACGCGTTCGCCAGCGGCTCGTCCGGCTTGGACGAGTTGATTGAGCTGGTGGAGTCGGGTGACCGGGTCATAGAGAAACGCGGTCAACATTAGAAAGGCAACCAAATCGCCTATCTGCATGTTGCCTGTAAGCACCGCGTGTCCGCCAAAGCCAAGCACAAGCAGCGCGCCGATCGCTTCAAACAGCGACATCGACGGGCTGTAAATTGCCCATACGCGCATCACCACCAGCGTTGCATGCCGCAACTGGTCGCTTACTCGATTGAATCGGGCGTGCTCTCCGCGTTCGCGGACGAAGCTTTTGATCTGCCGGACGCCTGCGAGATTATCGTGCAAGAGCGCATTCATGTCGGACGCAGCACGCCGCTGCAATCGATAGCGCCGGTGCGCGGTAAGGGTGTATGTGAGCGCGCCGGCAATCAAAAATGGCAACGGCACGAGCGCGAGTAATGCCAGCTTCAGGTTAAGGTAAAACATCACGCTGACCACGATTGCCACCTGCAAAATCGCCACCACGCCCTGCTCGATCCCATCAATCAGCACGCGCTCGACTGAGTTCACGTCTTCAATCACGCGCGTCATCAAATCGCCCGTAGCGCGATTGTCGAACCAGCGCAACGGCAGCAGTTGAATGTGCGAATACAGATCGCTGCGCAGATCGAAAATGACCCTTTGCTCAAACGTATTATTGAGAATGATTCGGAGTGAATTGAAAAGGTGCTGAACCAGAAACGCGCCAGCCGCCAGCACGATTAACGGGATCAATTTCTCCGGCCGTTGCGCGCGCACCACGTCGTCGATGATCCATTTTGTAGCCGCTGGGAAAACGATCACCATCAGAGTGCTCAGGATGGCACAGGCCAGAGTTCCGGCAGCAATCCACGGATACCGCTTCAGATAGCCAAAAACGCGCCCGACCGTATTCATCCACGAGAAAGGTATCCACGGCCGTGCATCATGCGAATGTGCCAGCGGCGGCCTTTTGGCTTTGAGGGGTTGGCGGGAACAGGAGTTCATGGGTAAATTCGCGCGTGCCCAAGGAATCACACCCGTTGTGCGACGAAATTCACATCGCGGAACTGGAGATTTCGACACGAATCGGAGTGCCAGAACAAGAGCGAGCTGCTCCGCAGCGCCTGACGGTCAACATCTCCTTCTGGCCTTATCAACAGACTCGCGACGTCGCAGACAACATCGCCAACACCGTCAATTATTCAGTTGTAGCCGACGAAACGAAGCGCTTCGTGCGCGATCAATCCCTTAGCCTCATCGAGACATTGGCAGATCGTCTGGCGAATCATCTGCTGAAAACTTTTCCGATCCAGAAAGTTACCGTCGAATTGCGCAAGTTTCCTCTGCGGGACGCGAAGTATGTGTCGGCGACAGTGACGCGGAGTGCCTCCGTCGGTTGAAAGCCGTCTGCCCGGTTTAACGATCTAACGACTGATCTGCCGAAGCATTTCGCATCGAGTCGCGTTGAGAAACAATGCACCCATGGGTGGTTTCGGGTGAATTGTCCCTACCGGTTTGCCGCTCGGGACACCGGCCACTACAATTGGCGGATGAGAAACGGAAAATGGGAAACGATTTCCAGTGAACGGCGATTCGCCAATCCTCACCTGGAAGTTGTCACGGATCGGGTACGCACGCCCGCGCGGCGGGAAGCGCGCGACTGGACGGTGGTGCGTCGGAAGGCGGCCGTGGTCATTGCGCCGATGACGCGCGACGGAAAAATCATTCTCATTCGCCAGGAACGGATTCCGATTCGCCAGGCGATATGGGAAATGCCGTCCGGCCAAATTGATTCTGTAACCACGGGCGCGGACGCCAGCCACGCGGCGGACACAATCGAACAGGTCGCGTTGCGGGAGTTGCGCGAAGAAACGGGTTTGGAGCTGTGCGAAGACGGCAGGTTGACCGCGCTAGGTCATTATTTCTCCTCACCCGGATTTACAAATGAGCGTGGTTATTTCTTTCTCGCGCGCCCGGTTCGCCCCTGCAAAGAGGGTCCACGTCGGGACGAAGGTGAATCGATTCTCGATTGCCGCGAATTTAGTGTGGAAGAAATACGCCGCATGATCGCGGAGAACGACATTTGCGACGCGAATACACTCGGTATTTTTGCCACGCTCGCCGCGCGCAGTCTTATCTCACTCGCCGCGGCCTGATTCCTCCCACCGATGGCGCTGCGAGACATTTTCAAATTCCGCGATCTACCGGAAAGCGAAACTTCCAAGCCGTTTCTTGAGCACCTGGAAGACCTGCGGTGGACGATCGTGAAGATGGCGATCACGCTTGTCGTCGCCATGACTGTTTGCTTCGCGTTTCGCTCGACATTGGTTCGAGTCCTGCAGGCGCCGTTGCGGGATGTCGGTTCGCAAATCGGAACACTCAAGGCGCTCGGGATCACTGATTCGATCGTCATTTCGTTTCATCTGGCATTCTACGCAGGGATGGTTCTCTCGTTTCCGCTGCTGCTGTACTTCATCGCCGAATTTATTTTGCCGGCGCTCACGGTGATCGAAAGACGCTTTTTGTTTCCCGCGATCGGCGTCAGCTTCGCGCTGTTTCTTCTCGGCGTATTGCTTTGTTACTATTGGCTGCTGCCGAAAACGATTCTCTTTTTTTTCCGGGACACCGAGTCGCTCGGATGGGCGCCCACCTGGACGGTGCAACAGTATTATTCGTTCGTAACGCGATTTACCATCGGCTTCGGTCTGGCCTTCGAACTACCGGTGGTGGTGCTGGCGCTGGTCCGGTTTGGCTTGATCACAGATTCATGTCGCGCACCCGACCGTATGCCGTGGTGCTGATCTTCATTCTTGCGACAATCATCACGCCAACGCCGGACATTCTTACCTTGGTCGCGCTGGCGCTGCCAATGTGCCTGCTGTACGAAAGCTGCATCTGGATCGCGTGGTTAATGGAACGCCGAGCGCTGAAGCAAATCGGGTCGTAATTGCGTGCATCAGCCCGTTAACGAATTTCTTTTTGGGGCGTTTGCGTTGCTGCTTGGAGCGGCCGTCGGGTCGTTTCTGAACGTCTGCATCTATCGCTGGCCTGTTGATCTTTCCATTAACCGGCCGCGCCGGTCGTTCTGTCCAAGCTGCAAGCAACCGATCCGCTGGCATCACAATCTGCCGTTGATCAGCTGGCTCGTTCTTGGCGGGCGCTGCGCAAATTGCGGCGCGAAAATTTCTTTCCGCTATTTCGCCGTGGAGCTGGTCACCGCGTTGCTTTTCTTTGCGGTATGGCAACGATTCCCGTGGCAGATCGCGATCGTGTACTGGATTTTCGTTTCCCTGCTGATTATCGGAACGTTTATCGATTTCGAACATTTCATCATTCCAGACCGCGTAACGATCGGCGGAGTTATCGCGGGCGTCGTTTGCAGTCTCGCCGTTCCGGCTTTGATGGGAACTGACTCGCGAGTCGCGGCCGGCTTGCGCGCTCTACTCGCCGCTGCGCTCGGTTACGTGATTCTTTTGATTGTGCTCGAAGCTGGCAAAATTGCTTTTGGAAGAAAACGGATTCGATTCGACGGGCCGACGCCGTTCAGTTGGACCAAACGTGGCGAGGACGCTGATTTCATCGTAGGGACCGAAGAAAGTCTGTGGAGCGATTATTTTGCGCGGGAAAAGGATCGCCTGCTGCTTCAGTGCGATGAGGCGAGGATCGATCATCACACGTTCGGAAATGTGATGCTGGAATTTCGTTACGACCGCGTCACGGCCAACGGACAGCTGCTGATGCTCGATGATGTGACACACATTTCCGGTGTCGCTCGTGAGCTGGTGATTCCGCGCGAAGCAATGGGACGCGGTGACTTGAAATTTCTCGCTGCGATCGGCGCATTTCTCGGATGGCGTGCCGTGTTATTTAGTCTGTTCGCGGGGTCGCTGCTGGGGTCGATCGTCGGGTTGGTCACACTGGTCGTGGGAAGGCCTGTTTGGTCAGCCAAACTGCCCTTTGGACCCTATCTCGCCTTTGGCGCGATTAGCTGGATGTTCTTTGGGCAGATTTTTCTGCGCTGGTACGCGGGTCTGCTAACGCCGTAAAAAGCCAATCGTTATTTGGGCGTTGTGCTTCCTTCATCATTGGTTGAGCGCCAACTCGGCGGACGGCTGAGTAGCTGAAGAAGCAGTTCTGCGACGGAGCATTAAAGCCAGGTTGATCAGCTCACACTTTCCCCAGCGCCGCAGGCCGCGCCAGATCTGTTTCCACAGCCGAATGTCCGGAACAAATCCATCGTAAAGCTCGCGCCAGCCGGTATTCTTCTTTCCGTAATAACCGGTTGCCCATCGCCGCTGTGCCAGCGCAATGAGACGGCGATTGTAAAAACTCATCGTGTTGCGGGCGAACCTGCCTCCCGCACCTGTGAACGGCAGGTTGAGAAATGCACATTCGGGATCGCCATAAACTGAGCGAACCAAGCCGAGATAGTAACTGCTTACATCGAGAAGGAGCGCTGCCGACATCAGCTCGGCGTCTCCCATGTAGTAATATTTATCTTTATACAGGCTCTCGAACCAGTGACGATAGGTCATCGGATATTGCTCGTTGTAATGACGGAGCCGCTCGCTCACGTCTTCGCGACCGAGGCTGCGTGCGATTAGGTCGGCCACGTAGTAGGAAGTGTATGAGCAAAAGTCCAGGCCCGGGCTGTAGAGCGGATCGATGAATCCAGCAGCGTCACCCACCAGAGCCCAGCCTTGGTCGCAAACTTTTTCGCTGTGATACGGCAACATCGACAAAGCGTGCACGTCGCCTTCAATCACTTTTGCTTCGCCGAAAATTTCGCGGCCGACCGGATTTTTTAGAATGTGTTCGTGCAGCCGTTGCGCCAGAGTCGCCCCCTCCGGCAATTTGAAGATGCGGCTGTCGTAAACGATTCCGGCGCTGACGTCGCCGCCTTGCAAGGGAATGATCCAAACCCACCAGCCGCGCCCGAAGAGATGGTTCGTCGCCCACTCACGCGCGGTGCGACAACTATTGGCGTAATCGGGAAAACGCTGACGCCATTCATAGCTGTCCCATTGCTTCACCCCGGTAAATCGCGCCCAAACAGCATTGATCGGGTGCTCGGTGTTTGGCCGGAAATGTCCAAGCTTTCGTGCAAGCATCGCAGCGCGTCCTGTGGCATCGACAATCCAACGCGCCGAGACGGTGCGCTCGGCGTGATCGACGACAGCGCTCATCTTCTGGCCATGCCCATTGTCTAACTCGATGTTTGCTACCTTCGCCGGGCGCCATAGTTCGCAACCAGCTTCGACGGCAAGCTCAAGCATGTACGAGTCAAGCTTTGCGCGATCGACTTGAAACCCGGGCAGGCGGCTCTGATATCGCGTGCCAACTTCGACGCAATCGTCAAAGCGCTGGTCAGGGCGATTCGAAAACCACAACCGCAACCCGTGTTTCGGCAATTGATGGTGGCCCAGGTAATGAGCCAGACCCAAAATGCGGGTCAGGTAACAACTGCTCACCTCGGTGGTCGATTCGCCGACCTTGCGATCGAACTCGACTGCCTTTTCGATGATGAGGACGCGTGCCTCAGGTTGTTTGCGCTTCAGCATCAGAGCTGTGGCCGCACCGGAAAACGCACCACCGATGATTACGACGTCATAGTCGACAGCCATGATAATCAAGACAATGCGCTTGGCGCGGTGCAAAGGCAATTGTATCTGGGCGCAGGCGGAATTTCTCTGGGTTCTGTGCTCCCCAGAAACGCGAGGTCTTGCGGACGCAGCGCGGGCATTCAACGTTGGACCTTGCAGACGATGATTTTTCGCAATGCGCGTTTGATTTTTCCCGATGGCGTTCGCGATGGATTTGAGCTCGTCGTTCACGGAGAAGAAATCGCGGAGATTCGCCAGCAGACGGAGACGCGCGGGGAAGACGTTGTTGATCTCCACGGAAATTATCTCGCGCCGGGTTTTATTGACCTTCACGTGCATGGCGCGCTCGGACGCGATACAATGGAAGCGTCTGTCGAGGCGTTTCGCGCAGTTTGCGATTTCCACGCGAGCGGCGGTACGACATCGCTCCTGCTAACGACCTCGACAGCAGCACTCGACAAAATCGTCAACGTTTTGAGAGCGGTTGGAGATTGTCGTTTAGAGATCCGCGCGATCGCGGGCGTTCACGTCGAGGGACCATTCATTTCAAAAGCGAAGGTTGGCGCGCAACGAGCGGAGTTCATTCAGAACCCGGCGTCGGCTGCGGTGCAGCAATTGCTCGAGCACGCGGACGCGATAAGACGCGTTACGATTGCGCCGGAAATACCGGGAGCCCTTAAGGCGATCGAAGATTTTCACGCGAACGGAATCAACGTCAGCGGAGGACACAGCGATGCCTGGGACGAAGATGCGCGGGCGGCGTTCGACCGCGGGATGCGCAGTGTGACGCATACGTTCAATTGCATGTCGTCAGCACGGCGTCGTGGCGTCTGTCGCGTTGCCGGTTTGCTTGAGTTTGCGTTAGGCGAGCCACAGATCAGCTGTGAGCTGATCGCGGACGGTCACCATGTTTCTTCCACATTGATGAAAATGTTGTATCGCGCGAAAGGACCGCGCGGAATTTGTCTGGTAACCGATGCAACTGCCGGCGCCGGACTGTCAGACGGATCGCGATTCGCGCTCAATGGCAGAGAATGCATCGTGGATGGCGGCGTCTGTTTGTTAGGCGACGGCTCAGCGCTCGCGGGCAGCGCTGCGCGAATGATCGATCTTATTCGAACCATGGTGACCAAGGTGGATGTTCCGTTGTACGAAGCGGTGGCGATGGCGAGTCAAAATCCTGCCCATGCAATCGGCCTCGAGCGGAAAGGGGAACTGAACATCGGTGCAGACGCCGATTTCGTTGTGCTTTCGCCACAGCTGCAGGTCCTGCGAACGTTCGTCTCAGGCGAACAGGTCTGGTCTGATTAACACCGCGGCTTTAGCCCGGTGCGGGAGACCACGAACAATACCCAAGCCGTTTCAACGGCTTAACACGTTTAGGAAACCGTTGAAAATGGTTCGCTATTCGTCAGGCGCTTTTCATCATCGGGCTGGTGTTAATGAGATTCACAACGACATCACAAACTCAGCGATGTCGAGCGCGGCGCGAGGCCGGCTAAGGCCAGAGATGTTCGCCACCCATTCGCGCCATTGTTTTGCGTCATCGGCGAATGCGCGCTGCACTTGCGCGATGACCTGGGGTGGTGAAAGCGCGATTGCGCCTGCATCGGTTTCCACAATCAACTGCGCGTTGCCTTCCTCCTGACCAGCGACGACATGATTGATAATCATGGGACAACGCGCAGCGATGGCTTCCTGCACGGTAGCGCCGCCGGCTTTGCCGATCAGTAAATGACTTTCTTGCAACATGCGCGGCAGCTCGTCGGTCCAGCCGACGATCTTTGCCTCATGTCCATCCACAGCAGCTTCAATCGCCGGCCGGAGTCTATCGGCGCGGCCAATCGTCACGGTCAGATCTATCGGAAGCTTGCTCAGTCGGCGTACAAGATCCGGTGCGCCGTGTGTAGCCGCATGGATCATGTACAGGACGCGACGCTTAGAGGCCTCCGAGAGTGACGCGCGACTTGAGCCTGCAAAATCAGCGAACTTTGGGCTTACCGGGAATCCGAACACTTTGATTTTTTCCGGTGCTACACCCACTTCTCGCAAAACGGCGGCGCTCTGTTGGTTCGCAACGACGAAATAATCGGGCGCGCTGCGGTACCAAGAGGCATTGATTGTGATGGAATCAGTGACAACCACCACAATCTTGCACGGCCGAAAGCGCTCCGGGTTTTGTGCGATGATTTTTCGAAGCACATTCGGATAGGCGGGAAAAGTGCAAATTACGACGTCAGGTTGAAATCGCCCCAGCAAAGCGGCGAAATGATCTTGTAGCCGAGAAAATCGAGAAAACTCTCCGTCGAGATCTTGTTTTCGATCGAGCCACCGATAAACGACTCCCCAGGCTCGCGGCGCAAAATTGACGAGCGCGAGATAGCTTCTTCGCACGAACTCGTTCAGCGACCCATACGCTTCCGCGAATAGATCACGCATCTCAACGTCAGCCGATTCCGGCGCGACGCGGGCCAGTGCGTCGCGAATTCCTCGCGCGGCGCTATTGTGACCCTCTCCGAAGCTGGCGGTGAGAATCAGGATTCTCTTTTTCACAGTTTTTCAGGTCAGCATGCGCAACGTGAAATTCAGCTGCGCGGCAAAACACGGCGGAAGTTTACTC
>Ga0193707_1000435_pt1 | contig 14165 bp, 17 predicted proteins | sample U3c2metaG_FD_143043 | JGI IMG/M metagenome (GOLD analysis project Ga0193707, IMG submission 143043) | Soil microbial communities from a riparian zone of the East river system, Colorado, United States - U3c2 | ecosystem: Environmental > Terrestrial > Soil > Riparian zone | place: USA: East River... | reverse complement strand
TGTTGCCAAAAACTCCCCGATCCCGGTAAGCGGCGACCTATCTATATGGCGGACCTTTGGGTAGAAACCCGACACGTTGTATGAAATTTACTGATTCTTTCAAGTCTGAAGAACACGAAGACCACCATAATTTTGTTTCACTTACGAGAAGCCTATGTTTTTTTGCTCATGGTATGAAGCTTGCGGAGTCGCCTGACCATTGGCGAAAAGGCTTATGTAGGAGGTTGACATGAAAAAGGTGATTTTGGCGGTAGCACTTTTGGTGGGTCTCACTCAGAGCGGCTGTGCGTTTCTCGGTGGCGCGGCGCTGGGGAGTTTGGCGACCGGCGCGGGCTACGAAGTGAACGCGCACAACCAGATGGAGAAACTGGAGGCCGACTACAAGAACGAGAGAATCTCACGCCGAGAATACGAAGCTCGTAAAGCGCAGATCGAGAAGGGCTCAATTATTTACTAGCGGCTGCGATGAAACTGAGGCACCGTGCGGTCTCGGTTCTGGCGCTGGGAGCACTCCTAGCGGGTGCTCCCGGCTGCATGGAGGACATCGCACTTTTCCCCCGTCCGACGCTTCCAGAAGGTCAGCCGGACGTGGTCGGCTCGGTCGAGCGCGTGGATCTTGCTGCGAGGCGGCTCTATCTCCGTTCGAATGGCGGGGAGCGCCGAGCCGTAGACTATAGCCGGGATGCGCAGGTCTTCTACCGCGGGCGCACATATCCGGTGACGCGACTCGCGCCGGGCGATGTCGTCGCGATGCAAATAAAACAGGATACGAGTGGTGAATCGTATGTGAATTTAATCCGCATTGAAGAAGAGCATGTCAGTGATCGTGGTAAACGTGAAGATTTCACCGCGGCGCCGCGCATCGAGACGTTAGCCGGAACAGTACAAAGCGTAAACCAGCGCGACAACTCTTTCGCGCTCGACAATCGACCTGGTCAGATCGTTTCGGTGGCTTTGTCAGAAAACGTGCGAGATTCCGACAGAGAGCGTTTTCGAACCCTTCGATCCGGTGATCATGTCAGAATCGAGGGGAAATTCGTCACCAATGATCGATTCGAAATGCTCAGTTTCTTAAACGACGAGTACTGATTAGAGAAATTCGGGGTCTTTGACAATCGGCCGGTCCGTCTCCCCTAACCGATCTTTTTCGGCCGATAAAACTCAATCGCGTTTTTGTAGAAAACATTGGCTCTTTTTCAGCTCCCAACGTAACCAGCGCCGCGCCGGCGCGCGGTTGCTGCTCAGCATTAGGCGGTGAAGGGGCGACGATCTCAAATGGGTTCAAATCGTTCCAAACGCCTGCCCTGAGTCTGTCGAAGGGTTCAATCGCTTCGCTTGGTTCAAATCGTTTTAAGAATTGAACGGATTAGTGACGAGCCAAGTCTGACTGAGTGAAGCTATGATGTCGACGCGTTCTGCTCGGCGTCTACAGTTTTCCGCACCGCCGGTCGCTTCAGCGTGCGGTCGTGCCAAGCCCCATGAGCTGCCGCTCAAATATCGTGCTCACGGATTGGCATAGAGACGATCGATGTAGCCGCTCGTGTCGAGCTCTCGCAGGAAATTTACGTTGACGAATTGCCCCGGGTTGCTGCCCGCGGCCTTGGGATTGGTCTTTGCCAACTGATCGAGAATCGCCTGAATGCCCTTCAGAGTGGGATAAGGCTTCTTCGGCAACTTATCGGCGTAAAAGCTGTAGGCTTCCTCCACCAGCTCAGGGTCATCGGTCTTTAAATACTTTCTCAACACCTTGAAGGAAAAAGCTTTGTCGGTCTTGTAAGTATGGACGCCCTCCACCATCGACTTGACGAACCGCCGGGCGATCTCCGGCTTGTTTTCAAGAACCTGTCTTCCCGCGGAGATGCTTGCGTTCTGGAATTCGATGTTGAGCGCTCCGAGATCAAGCAGAAAATTCATACCCATCCTGCGCGCCACGATGGTGTCGGGCGGCAACACCACGGTTCCGTGAATGGTGCCGGAATTTAACGCCGCAAGCCTCGTCGGCGCGCTCGCAATGGACATGAAAGTGACTTCGCTGGGTTTGATACCGAACTGGCCAAGAGCCAGCACCGTGGCCTGATAAGTGGACCCGCTCAGCGAGGCAACAGCTAGTCTTTTTCCCCGCAGCTGCTCGGGCGACTTGATATCTTTCACAGTGACGAACTTAAAAAGAATGGCATTTTCAATTCCTAGCAGGATCATGCTTCCCGAGCCGGCGAGATTGGAAGAGATAATCGAGCTTCCTCCCGTCAAGGTGAAAGGAATATCCCCGGAGGTCAAAGCCTGGGACGCCATCGTGCCGCCGCTAAGGTAAATCAGGTCCACGCCCAGGCCGTTTTTTTCAAAGTGGCCCGCCTCCTTCGTGACCCAAAGTGGCGCGGTCAACGCCGAGTAGATGCTATATCCCGCGGGAACTCTCTGTGCTCCCGCGGAAGATCCTCCTAGGACGGAAACCGCCAGAGCGATAGCCACCAGCGAATTGCTTAGGAATCTATACGCCAGGGTCGACCTCATCGCGCGGAGATAGGAAGGTCGCGTGGAGACGCAAGTTAATCGAGTCTGACCTGAGCGAAGCTATGATGTCGAAACGTTCTGCTCGGCCTCCACAGTTTTCTTCACCGTCGGCCGCTTCATCATGCGGTCATACCATGCCGTGTAGGCGCTGAGATCCTTCATGGGAAACTTGCCGCGCTCGCCCCAGCCGTAGAAAACGAGAGCGTAGGGATCGACGAGCGTGTAATCACTGCCCATGATCCACTCTTTTCCCTGGATCATGGAGTCGATCTCTTGGCAATTGGCCCAGAATGATTTCCGTCCGTTTTCCTTTACCCCTGGGTGCGCCGCTTCGCCTTCGGCAAAACGCTCGGGCCGGTTCACGCGCTGGTACGAGGGATGCACGATACTGGAAAACCAGCACATGGTGCCGATGCCGCGCGCCTCCTCGGCCGGATCGGCCGGCATGAGCTTCTTTTCCGGAAACCGCCGCGCCAGGTATGTGAGTATCGCCGTGTTCTCGACCAGGATCTTGCCGTCGACACTGAGCGCCGGTACCTTACCCCGCGGGTTGATCTTCTGATACTCCGCGGTCCTCTGCTGCCCCTTTGCGAGCAGGATCGGCTTTGCCTCATAAGGCGCGCCGGTTTCTTCGAGACCGATATGAGAGGCCAAAGAACACGCGCCGGGACTGAAATAGAGCGTCAGCATGGGAACAACCCTCACTTTCGAATTGTTTTAAGGCAGCGTATGCGCTAACGCGTTATCCTGTCAACATCCTTCAGTTTGATCTCTGGGGGTTCAAATCGTTCCAGACGTTCAATCGCTTCGCTTCGTTCAAATCGTTTAGGAATCAAACGGATTAGGGTCGGGGCACGGGGTCGGGCTTTCCATTCTAGACAATTTGTTTTCCCCATGGAGGGGAATCGAGAGAGTCAGATTTCGAAATCACGACTATTTTGCGCAGAAGACTCCGGGCGTCAGATTCAGAGTCAGACATTTAAAGTATTTATTCACGCGGCATTGCTGTCCGACATCCCGTAGGATCGACGAACACGACAGCGTGCTCAGCCGCCGGCGAAGCGCAATCAGCGTTCGAACCCGCTGAGGTATGTTCGGATTAAAATCGCGCTTGATCGACCTTTAGTCCCAGCGCATGTTTTCCGATCAACTCGTAGTGGGCGAGGCGGGCCTGGGTATGCTGGCTGATCACGTGAATGTCCTGGAAGTAGCGCTGGATCGGGTTGCCTTCGAAGATCGCCGTAACGCCGCAAGCATTGTACACGGAATCAACGACGTCCACCGCCAGTCGAATCGCATGAGTCGTAGCCAGGCGGAGGACGGCGCGCCGGTCCGAGCTGATGGCGCCGGTGGACACCGCCTCGCTCCAAATGTCGCGCACCGACTCGATTAAAAAGGCGCGCGCGGATCGTAGTTGAGCTTCGCCGCGGCCGACGGTCGCTTGAATCGTCGGTTGATCCCGCAAGGTGGCCTGCATGGAGCGAGGCGTCTTGGCACCCGCAAGGTCAAAAAACGCATCCAAGCACGCGCGCGCTGTTCCCAACGCCACCGCAGCGTCGCCCGACGCAAACAGCAATCTCCGTGGGAACTGGTAGAGTGGTCCGCTTTCCAAGAGCGGCGCTCCGGCCTGAAGAACCGTTCTCTCAGCGGGCACGAAGACATCCTTCACGACAAAGTGATAGGTCCCCGTCCCGCGCATACCACGCACGTTCCACGTGTCCAGCAGCTCGGTCTCGGCAGCGGGCACAAACAGGTAGCGCTCCTCGGGTTGACCGTCTAAAAGTCTGGGTTGGCCATTTTCCTGGATCAGAGCGCGTGCCGCCAGCCAGGCCGCGTGCCGGCAACCCGAGCTGAAGCCCTGTCGCCCGCTAACCCGGTAACCGCCGGGGACCACGACAGCCTAGGCTGTTGCCACCGGAGTATTGGCGACGACGCTATGAGGCGTGTCGATCCAGATCAAGCGCGCGATGTCGCGCGGCATTTGCGCGGCGTAGGTTGCGAAAACCGCGCACTGATTGACGACCCAGCCGGTGCTCGCGTCGGCTTTGCCGAGCTCTTCCAGAACTTGCACGTAGGTCGGCAAGTCGACCTCGGCGCCGCCGACGGTATACGGAATCAACAGCTTGAAAAAACCGTCGGCCGCCAACGCCTCAAAAAGCGGCCGCGGCAGCTCCCGATCCTTCTCGATCTGATCGGCGCAGGATCGGATGGTAGGGGCCATCTCCTGCGCGGCGTCAAGCGGCGATCGAGTCTCTCCCGTGGACATGGGTGCGCCTCGTCAGCGACGTGAAGTTTTTGCCGTTTCGAAACCCGAAGCAAAGAAGCGCTTATCGAGAGATGACCGGGTTCTCCTCCGGCACCGAAGCGGATTGAGCATTCGCTGCGCTTCTGAAAGCTTCTCTACTGCAGCAAGATCTCAATGTCTATCGCAATATTTGGATCGCCTTTCCCAGTTGTGCTTTGACCGACGGGAAAGATCAAATGTGCGTCATCGCGGGGGTGTTCGTCCACGGCAATTATTTTGAAACTTCTACGATTGTCACGAAATTCTAATTGCGGGATAAACACTATACATCCGGTCGATAAAGTCGCTGTCATCGAGTTTGCGCACGATGCAGCGATGACGATCTCCTGCAGTTTTATCTCGCCGACGCGCGGGTTGCTGCTCGCATCAGGCGCTGAAGAAGAGATTCGCGAGAACGTTGGCGATGCCCCCGCCCGGGCTTCAGGATAAAATGAGGGTGGGGGACTTTTGAGTCTTACGATCTTGGCCCGTCGAATTATGACTTCTTTGCCGCGGCCGGCTCTTGCTGGTCGATGACCTTGACGACTTTGCCGGGATCGGATTGCTTGTCGAACTGTAAGACGAAATATTTCGCTTTAACCGGATCGCCTTTGTTGTCGAATTCGATCGACCCGGTGATTCCTTTGAAGCCTTTCAAGTTGCGCGCGGCGGTGGATACGTCCGTGCGCGTCGGCTTCTTTCCCGGGTTCACCTTCAGCCATCTTTCCATCGCTTGATAATCCGCGCTGGTGAAGGGTCGGGCATAAATCCTCGCCTTCAACGGTTATTACGCAATCGTGGGTGATGATTGGAGATCTACTTCGTCTTGATCCCAAGCTCTTTTTGCGCCTCTCGGACAATTGAAAGATCCGCCACTTCGCTCGGAGAGATCTCGCGTTCCAGCCTGGCTTGCTTTTTCGCTTCATCAATCAAGAGGCGAATGCCATTGTCGGACAGACCTCCGTCGTCATTGGCCGTGTGAAAATGAAACGGTAGGAAAAAGACTGCGAGAAGCAGGAAAATGCCGATCGAGCGCCGTCGAAACGCGACTTCAGACAAGAACAGCTCCTCGATGTTCATATGCTCCGTTAACCTAGCGATTAGTGGTTGTCAAACCTGCAGAGCGAGCGTAATTGGACTGGTTCGTATCCGTACCAACGGCCAGGTAATTGCCGCCTGTTGGTGAATATTCATCAACGCGGTAAGATTAGGACAATTTGACTGATCCGGGATCACCCTAGCTGATCGACGATATCGGCGTCACTAATGATCGTGTAAACCTCCTGTGGATTGGTGCGTCTAAGCCCATTAGACCGCGACAAATCTTCAAGAATCAGGAGGACTTGGGTATGATCAATGGAAAATCGCTTTTTGCCACTGGGCTTTTGGCATCGGGGCTGGTCCTGACGGGCTCGCCGCTGGACGTAAAGGAAACTAACGGCGATCGGCGCGAGCTGCGCCAGGACCGCAGGGAATTTCGCCGCGACGCGAAAGACGCGCTGAAGAACTAAAGGGGAGCTAGCGTGACTCCTACTGAGCCGGCGGAAGCGATCAGCGCTCTCCGCTGGCCCTTCCTTGGTTTCTCCGGCCCGGCAAGATCATCAAAGGATTGGAGTCCATTAGTGAATCCGGGGGACGAGGAGTTAGTGGGGTTGGCCCAACAGGGCGACCGCCGGGCATTCGAGGAACTCGTGGAACGCCATAAACAAAAGGCCTATTACATCGCCTTTGACTTCTCGCGCGATCGCGAAGACGCCAAGGACCTTTCGCAAGAGGCGTTCCTGAAAGCTTTTACCAATCTCAAAAACTTCGACGGGCGATCGAGCTTTTATACTTGGTTCTACCGCATTCTTGTCAACCTTTGCCTGGATTTTAAGCGGCGTCAAAAACGTACCCCGACAGACTCGTTTGACGAAACCCTGGAGAGCCCTATGGAGTCATCTTACGAACCTCAGAAACCACCCGCACCCGATCAACAAGTGTTAGCCGGACAGTTTTCGCGTCGGATCGGTGAAGCGCTCGAAGCTCTGCCGGCCAGGCAAAGAACGGCGTTCATACTCAAAAATCATCAAGGACTATCGATCAAAGAAATTGCCGACCTGATGGAGACCGCAGAAGGCACCGTCAAGGTGCATTTACATCGCGCGGTAACGGCGCTCAGACGGAGCCTGGCGGAATTTGCCTAGGAGGTATGTATGGCGGATCGTAACAATGCCCTCTCTCTTCCTTGCAAGGAATTGGAAGAAAATCTCGTGCTGTTCCATTACGGCGATCTCGCCGACACCGAGCGCGATGCGCTCCAAGTCCATCTTGGCAGCTGTGCCGGCTGCGCCGATTACTTGAAGGAACTTACGGCGCTTTTGCCGCTGACGATCAAAACCGACGAGCCACCGCAAACTTTTTGGACGGACTACAGCCGCGAACTGCGCCACAAGATCGCCGAGGCGAGCGAAAAGAAATCGTGGTGGCAGCGTCTCGGCGTCCTATTTCAGCCGCGGCTCGTCCCCGCGTTTGCCGCCGCCGCGGTGGTCGCCTTGGCGCTGACGCTCACTTTGGGCAAAAGCATGTGGCGCACGAATGATTCGGCGCAAGAAGATGCCGCCATGTTGGAAATCCTTCCGGTGGCGGAAAATTTGGAATTTTTCAATGCTATGGACGTGCTAGATGACTTGGATCTCTTGGAGTCGATGGGCAACCAAAGCAACGCCGCCTAGCTTAGCGAGGGAACGCCATGTCGTTGAATCGCTCGTTAGTTGCACTCGCGTTGTTCGTCGCATCAGCCAGCTTTGCCGCGACCAAAGACACCGAGATGCCTGATCGAGAAATGTTAAAGATGATGGACCTCCTGCGGGAAATGGAAATGATCAAACAAATCGACATGCTCCAGGACATGCACAACGTTGAAACCGGAGGCGATCAGGTCAAAAACACATCGCCACAAAAAGCCGCGTCGGGAAAAAACAAGGAGACCGCAAAGTGAGGCCATTGATAAAGTCCATCGGTCGTCTTTGGCTTTTGGTTCTCCTCTTCGCTCCGGCGGCGTGGGGCCAGCCGTTGCCGCGCGGAGAGGCGCTGGCGCAATCTGACAATGAAGCGCTCGAACGTTGGCAGCGCATGACGCCCGAGCAGAAGCAGGAGCTGCGCGATCGCTTTCAGCGCTGGAAAAATCTCCCCCCAGGCGAGAAGGAAGAGCTGCAGCGAAAGTACGACAATTGGCGCCGGCTGGCGCCGGAAGAAAAAGCTACGGCACGGCGCAATTTCGAACGGTGGCAAAAAATGCCGCCCGAGCAGCGCGAGCGCCTGCAAGAACGCTGGCGCGAATGGCGCGACTTGCCGCCGGAGCGCCGCGAAGAGTTGCGCCAACGATTCCAAAAGCTGCGTGAAATGCCGCCGGAAAGACGGCAAGAGCTGCGCCAGAAACTCATGGAACGTCGCGAACGGCTGACCCCTGAGGAAAAGCAGCAAATCAGGGAAAAAATGCGGGAGCGGTTTGATCGACTATCGCCGGAAGAGAAGCGCGAGACGAGAGAGAAGCTACAGGAGATGAAGCAGCGCGGCAATATCGAAGAAAGAAAACAGTTTCGCGAACGGTTGCACGAGAAACTTCAGCAACGCAATGAAAAGGACTAGCCGATGAGCGCGTCACTGAGCCAAGAGCAAAAAGTCATTCATTTTTTAAATCGCACGAGTTTTGGACCGACGCGGGAATCGGTTCAAAATGTCAACCGACTCGGACTGCGTGCCTATCTCGACGAGCAGCTTGATCCCGAGAAGATCCCGGACAGCACCGTAGAAGAGAAAACCGCCGGACTGAAAACCATGCGGCTCAATACCGGCGAACTCTTCAATCTCTATCCGCCGCCGAAGGTCGCCAAAGAGCGCGGCGCCATGGCCGGCGAAATGCAGGCGCCGCGGTTCATTATCTTTGAGCTACAGCAGGCGCGCCTGTTGCGCGCCGTGCACAGCCAAAGGCAGCTCTACGAGCTGATGGTGGATTTCTGGAACAACCATTTCAATATTTTCGCCGCCAAGGGCGCCGACCGCTGGCTGACGACTTCCTACGACCGCGATACGATCCGGCCGCACGCGTTCGGCAAATTTCGCGATTTGTTGCTGGCGACGGCGCAAAGCCCGGCCATGCTTTTCTACCTGGATAATTGGCTGAGCGTCAGCCCGAATACGACTCTGACGAGAATGCCCGCCAACGCGCGCCGCCGCGGACTGAACGAAAACTATGCGCGCGAGATCATGGAGCTTCACACCCTGGGCGTCGACGGCGGCTATACCCAGCAAGACGTGCGCGAAGTCGCCCGCTGTTTTACCGGATGGACGCTATTGCGACCGCGCGGCGATGCCGAGTTTCACTTCGAGCCGCGCCTGCACGATCCGGGAGTCAAAACGGTTTTAGGCACGCGCATCACGGGCGGCGGAATGGAAGATGGAATCAAAGTCATCGATCTGCTGGCACGCCACTCTTCGACGGCAAAGTTCATCGCCACCAAGCTGGCGCGCCGCTTCGTCGCCGACGATCCGCCGGTGTCGGTCGTCAATCGTGCCGCCGAGGCTTTTCGCCGTAGCGACGGTGATATTCGCACCGTGGTTCGAACCATTGTCGACTCACCTGAATTTTATTCCCCTGAAGTTTACCAAGCCAAAGTGAAAAAACCTCTCGAGTTCGCCGCCAGCGCTTTGCGCGCAACGAACGCGGAGACGAGAGTCACTCTGCAACTCTTGCGCTACCTCGGTCGCATGGGCGAGCCGCTGTTTCTGGCCCAGCCGCCGACCGGCTATTCGGACCTCGCCGTGTCTTGGATCAGTCCCGATATGTTGTTGACGCGCATGAATTTCGCGGCCGATCTGGTGAGCAATCGCCTTGACGGCGCACGCGTGCAGGCGGATGCGCTGCGCGATACTCAAGCGTTCGTTCGTCTGATCGCTCCGGATTCTCTTTCCCCGGCGACGCGCGCAGCGTTGGCGGAAACCGACGCGAGAGAAGCACCGGCGTTATTGCTGGCTGCACCGGAATTTCAACGGAGGTAACGATGGATTATTCGCGCCGCTCGTTTCTTAAATCGACTGGAATGGGGTTTTTAGCATTTGGACTCCCGCCGACATTTCTCGTGCGTGCTGCGGGTGCTGAACAAAGCGGACGCGGCAAAGTCTTGGTCGTGGTGTTTCAGCGCGGCGGCATGGACGGACTGAACGTCGTGATTCCGTTTAAAGACCGCGCCTATTATGCGCTTAGGCCCAGCATCGCCGTCGCCGAGCCGGCGTCCGGCGAAGCGCGCGCCATCGATCTCGACGGTTTTTATGCGCTGCATCCCGCTCTGGCGCCGCTGAAAAATATTTACGACAAGGGCCAGCTGGCGATCGTGCACGCCGCCGGTTCGCCGGATAACAGCCGCTCGCATTTCGACTCGCAGGACTACATGGAGCTCGGCACGCCCGGAATCAAGAGCACGCCTGACGGTTGGCTCAATCGATGTCTCATTGAGAAACGCGCTGCCGACTCGCCGTTTCGCGGCGTTGCCGTCGGTCCGCAAACACCGCGCATGCTGGCCGGCACGGCGCCGACGTTGTCGATTTCTTCCATCGAGGAATTTCGCTTGCGCAATGCAGCGATGGCCCCGGCATTGGAAAAACTCTACGCCAATTCAAACGATCCGTTGTTTCGCCGCGGTGGTAATAGTCTGTTCGACGCCATGGGAAAATTGCGCGCCATCGAATCTAAGATACCGGCGAGTACGGCAAGCTATCCCCCGGGAAGACTCGGCGTGGGGCTGAAGCAGATCGCCCGGCTGATCAAGGCCGATGTCGGACTGGAGATCGCCTTTGCCGAAATCGAGGGATGGGACACGCATGTCGCCGAAGGCGCCGCGACGGGACAATTGGCAAATCGTCTTAAGGAACTCGGCGATGGGCTCGCGGCCTTTTTTCAAGATTTAGGCGATCGCATGGAAGACGTCGTGCTTGTGACGATGTCGGAGTTCGGCCGCACCGCGCGGGAAAACGGCAATCGCGGCACCGATCACGGCCACGCCAACGTCATGTTCGTGCTCGGCGGACGCGTGCGCGGCGGCAAAGTCTACGGTCGCTGGCCAGGCTTGGCGCCGGAAGTTCTCTATGAAGGCCGGGATCTCGATCTGACTACGGATTATCGGACCGTGTGCGGTGAAGTTCTGGCGCGCCATTTGGCGCAACGCGAGCTTGGGAAAATCTTTCCCGGTTTTCGTTCGCCGAGCTCGCTGGGTGTCGTCGTGTGAGGGCACGGCATCCGGTGCCTCTATGTTTCTGACGTTATCGAGACGGCATCGGCAATCCTGCCGTCGCGGTCTTGAAAGCGATACTGCAAGTCGTACAATCGCGCGTAGAGCCCGCCTTGGGCGAGCAGCTCATTGTGGCTTCCTTCTTCCCAGATCTCGCCTTTGTGAACGACGAGAATCCGATCCGCATGTTTGATCGTCGATAAACGGTGCGCGATGATCAGCGCGGTGCGGTTTTTTAGCAGCTCTTGCAGCGCTTCCTGAATTAACGCTTCGGTCTGGGTATCGACCGAGCTGGTGGCTTCGTCGAAGATGAGAATCTTGGGGTCGAACGCCAGCGCACGGGCAAACGAAAGCAATTGACGCTGGCCCTGCGAAAGAGTCGAGCCGCGCTCTTGGACTTCCTCGTGGTAACCGCGCGGCAAGCGCTCGATGAACGGCGCAATCTGGGCGCGGCGCGCCGCTTCGAGCATCTGCGCTTCGGTGATGCGCGCATCGCCCAAAGTAATATTGGTGGCGATGTCGCCGGAAAAAAGAAAAACATCCTGCAAAACCAAACCCAGGTGGCGGCGCAGCTCTTGCTTGTTCCATTGGCGAACGTCGATGCCGTCGACGAGAATCGCGCCGCGCTCCACGTCGTAGAACCGGCACAAGGCGGAGATGATCGAAGTCTTGCCTCCGCCGGTGGCACCCACGAGCGCGACCTTCTCGCCGGCGCGCACGCGAAAGGAAATATTTTTAAGCACCGGCTCGCCCGGACGGTAGGAAAGCCAAACGTCTTTGAACTCGATCTCGCCGGCAAAGCGATCACTTTTTTTCGGCTGCGGCGGATTTTTAATCGTCTCCGCCGTATCGAGCAAGGCGAAGATTCGCTCGGACGACGCCATCGCCGCCTGCATAATGTTATATTTCTCCGCGAGATCGCGGATCGGCTGATACATGCGCTGGACATACTGGATAAACGCGACGATCACGCCGGCCTGAACCGCGCTCGAAAGAATCTGCCGGCCGCCGTACCACAATAAAAGCCCGATGCTGAGCGCGCTGAATATCTCGATCACCGGGAAAAACAGCGCGTTGTAGCGGATGCTGCGCAACAGCACGTCGCGATAACTGAGGTTGATCTCCTTAAAGCGCTGATACATTTTTTCTTCTTGGCCGAAGGCCTGAACGGTGGCGACACCGGCGATGTTTTCCTGCAGGCCGGCGTTCAGACGGCCGAGAATCAGCCGGCTTTCGCGGTAAACCTCGCGCGCCCGCCGCCGATAAAAGCGGCTGGCGTAGAGAATCACCGGAAAGGCGGCGAGGCAAACCAGCGCGAGCCGCCAATCGAGCCAAAGCATCATCGCGGCGATGCCAAAAACGATGGAGACATCGCCGAGAAGCCCGACCACGCCGGTGCTAAAAAGCTCGTTGAGCGTTTCGACGTCGTTGATCGTGCGCGTTAGGAGCCGCCCGACGGCGTTACGGTCGAAGTACGCCAAATCCTGCTCTTGCAGATGAGAAAGAACTTCCATGCGTAAGTCGTGCATGGCCCGTTGGCCGGTATATTCCGTCGTGTAAGTCTGAATAAACAGGACGACGAAGCCGAAGCAGACGACGCCCAAATAGGCCAGCGCCATCAGATCGAGTCCGTGCACATCATGCTGAGCAATGTAGCGGTCAATGGCGACCTTGGTAATATAAGGACCGAGTAGCTGGCTGCCGGTCTGGAGCATGAGAAAAACGAAGGAGATCGCTAGCAGCTTCCAGTAGGGCCGCAGATAGCGCAGGATGCGCGCCATCAACCGGGCATCATAAGCCTTGCCGAGAATCTCCTCTTCGTGGTGCAATTCTTGGCTCACGGGCGGCCTTCCGCGCGCGTCAGAGATTCGACCTCACGCGCTAAACTTTGGCGCCGATAGAGCTCGTAGTAGGCGCCGCGCCGCGCGATCAGTTCTGCGTGGGTGCCCTGCTCGATCAGCTCGCCGGCTCTCAAGTAGACGATGCGGTCCGCCTCGCGCACCGTCGAGATCCGATACGAAATCAACAAGGTCGTGCGGCCACGCATGAATCGTTTCAGCTCGCGGAGAATTTCCTCTTCGGTCTCGGCGTCGACGCTGGAAAAAGCGTCGTCTAAAACCAAGATCGGCGGATTCTTGATGATCGCTCGGGCCAGCGCCGTGCGTTGCTTTTGCCCGCCCGACAAGCGCATGCCGCGCTCGCCGATCACGGTGTCGAAGCCGGCGCCGAAAGAGTCGATCGCCGGCAAGAGTTGTGCGATGCGCGCCGCTTCGTCCACCCGATCGGTATCGCCGTTCTCCGCCCCGAGAAGAATATTGTCCCTGACCGACCCGAAGAAAAGAAAAATCTCCTGCGAAACGTAGCCGACGGCGTCCTCCAGGCGGCGGGCCATCTGCTTGATATCTACGCCGTCGACAAAGATGGTCTGATCATCGGGCTCGTAAAGCCGCAGCAACAGGTTGACCAAGGTGCTTTTGCCGGAACCGGTTTCGCCGACGATGCCGCAGACGGTTCCGGCGGGAATCTGCAGATTGATATTTTTTAACGCCGGCGCATGCGCTCCATCGTAGGCGAAAGTGAGGTTGCGAAACTCGACGTCGCCACGGATCGGCAGGGCGCGGTTCGACACCGGCAACGGTTGATAGCGGGGCGAAATCGGCATGTCCAACACTTCAGCGATGCGGCTGAGCGCCGCCGTGCCGCGCTGGTATTGATTGGCCGTATAGCCGATGGCCATCAGCGGCCAGGTCAGCATCCCCAAATATCCGGTAAAGGCGACGTCCGCCGAGCCAGAGCACTACGGTGGCAGCCAATCCCGTCATCACCTGCATCAGCGGCCAAAAAACTCCCCACAGCGTGGCGAGCCACATGGATTTGCGGCGATATTCGGAGCTGACCGCGTCGAAGCCACGGATCTGGTTTTGCTCCTGCGCGTACGCCTGCACGACGCGAATGCCAGAAAGATTCTCCAGCACGTAAGCGCTCATGTCGCTCAGCTGCACTTGGGTTTCGCGCGACCAGCGAAATATTTGCCGGCCGAAGACACGCACCACGAGGGGAATCAGTGGCATCGCGAGCATGGACCAAAGCGTGAGCCAAGGATC
>Ga0193707_1000434_pt1 | contig 14175 bp, 14 predicted proteins | sample U3c2metaG_FD_143043 | JGI IMG/M metagenome (GOLD analysis project Ga0193707, IMG submission 143043) | Soil microbial communities from a riparian zone of the East river system, Colorado, United States - U3c2 | ecosystem: Environmental > Terrestrial > Soil > Riparian zone | place: USA: East River... | reverse complement strand
GCCATATTTTTGATTCACTGGCGTCGGCTGTTATGGGGGCGTCCGCCGGCACCACCAAGCTCCCAAAGGCCGAGAGCGAGATCCCCTCGGGAGACGCCGGGGCTACTAGACTTAATTCTTCACCGCACCTTTGCTGCGAACCTCGGACGGTTCCTTGGTCTTCAACAAGTCTTTCAATTCGGTCATGAACTCCTGGACGTCTTTGAAGTCCAGATAAACCGAAGCGAAGCGAACGTAGGCGACCTTGTCATAGCGGCGAAGCCGGTTCATGATCAACTCGCCCACTTCGCTGGTCTTGCGCTCCCGTTCCGCCGAATCGATCACGAAAGCTTCCGCCTCGTTCACAATCTGCTCTAACCGGCTGATGGGGACGGGGCGTTTTTCGCAAGCCCGCAGCAGCCCGTTCAGCACTTTCTGGCGGTCGAATTTTTCCCGTCGCCCGTCCTTCTTTACCACCATGTAGGGGATTTCGTCGATCCGCTCGTAGGTGGTAAAGCGTTTGCCGCACTTCAGACACTCGCGGCGGCGCCGGATGGAATCAGCTTCCTTGCTCTCGCGCGAATCCACCACTTTGTCATTTTCAAAGCCGCAGAAAGGGCACTTCATGTCACATGGGATGAAGCTTCGATTGCATTGTAACAGGCGCAAGATGGGCCGACGTGCGCGGAGTTCCTTCGACTTAGCCTACCGTAGGAAATCTTTCCAACTTGCCCATCCGTCCAGTCAGACTGCGGGCGGCAAACTGGGAACTGGTTCGCTCGCTCCTTCTTGATGGCTCTCTTTGGACAGCTTACGCAAGGACAGCCGCTCGTGATGAGCCAACAGCAAACCTAGCGGTATGACAGCCACAAACGTCGTCAGCCACAGCATGATGCCGCAGCTCGCGGCCAGTTCCTTGGGTACGTCGAAGATGTGCTCCAGCGCGGCGATGGTGGCGAGTTGCGAACCTCCGCCTACTCCGGGCAGTTGCAGCACGGAACCCAGCATGCTCGATCCCATGAGCAGAAGCACCTGGACCAACCGGATATCGAGTGGGTCTTCCCCGAAAACATGCGCGGTTTGATGATAAGCAATCGTAATTTCGTGGTAGGCAACCGCGATGATCCACCACATGCCAATCGAAACGATGACGAGCAGGAGCAAAGAGACCGGACCGTGGATTGTATTCAGCCCTTGGCCAAATTCACGGATCTTCTGGGCGATCCGGTGGCTCAGTCGGGAGCCCCAGTGCGAGAAACGGTGTTCCACCCAGCTTGCCAGGTATTCCCCCTTGCGACTCACCACGATGGCGCCCAGCGCCAGAGCGATGACCATTCCAAAAAAGAGAAGGCCGCCGTCACGAAAACGGGTGTAGTACTCGGGGTGCGGAAGAGACCTTCTTGAACTCGGCAGGAAGATGGCCACGGCGATGAGCACGGCAAACGCGCCAATATCGAAGATTCGCTCAACTGCCCAGACGGCCAACTGGGAAGAAACCGGCAGGTTCTGTCGCCGGGCGATCAGGTAAGGCCGGATGAATTCTCCGGGACGCCCCAACAGGGCCAATCCCGTAAAACCGATCAAAGTGGGGGGCACCAGTTGTAGCCACGATGCCTGCGGGCGGACCGGGCGCAGAAAAATCTTCCAGCGAATCGCCCGGAAGATGTAGGCGAGGTAAATGAGACCAATGGCGTGGACGATGTGCCAGGGTCTGACCTGCTCAGTCTCATCCCAGAAGGTAGCCCAGTCGAAGCTTCGCCAATGACGGAACTGAAGGTATACCAGCATGGCGAACACAGCCAGGATTCCGCCGGTTATCAGAATGCGTTTTCTATCCATGTTTCGGGGGAGGACACAAACAGTTGGTACGGTGCCGAGCACGGCACCCGTGCAAAGTGACCTAAACCAAGGTAACTGACGGGAAGGCAGGGGTCAACGCACGGGCTGGGAGGCAACATTGGGAATCACGGCTTGCTTTACCAACGCCGGCGGCTGGTTGGTTTTTTTGCTCCCCATGGCTCTGGCAGTCGCCCCGGCCGCCGCTTTGCGCTGGGCCAGCTTCTTGCGATTGAAGTCGCGAACTATTTTTGCCACGTACTCGCGCGTTTCGTAGTACGGTGGCACCCCACGATATCGTTCCACTCGCCCAGGCCCGGCATTATAAGCGGCTAGCGCTTTGATCAAATCGAAGTTGTAGCGCTCCAGTAGTTCGCTTAGATAGCGCGTGCCTCCCTCCACATTGGCGTTCGCGTCGAAGGGGTTGGAGACCCCCAGCTTCGAGGCGGTTTGGGGCATCAGTTGCATCAGGCCTTGCGCCCCTTTGGGGGATACGGCGCGAGGATTGAATCCGCTCTCCGCGTGGATCACGCTGTTGATGAGATCGGGATCGATGTGATGCCGGTCGCTGATGGTATTGATTACCTCACTCAAATTCTGCGGTTTCGGTTTCGGGGGAGGAGCAATAGCAATGGGAGGCATGACCTCCCTGTCAAAGCGTTCGATCTGGTCGGTGGCAATGTCGACATAGCTGGACTTGTCGGCGCCAAGGTAAAGCCGAGTCACGGCGCCCAGGTTCTCGCGCCGTTCATGTCGAACCGAGAAACCATTGTGCAGGATGGCGAGATCGGTGGCGAAAGCCGGGACCGCGAAGAGCCACAATCCAAGTGCGAATCCGAGTTTATTGAAATCGCGCATCGCTTGCCCGGCATCCCGCCGGCCGTCCCGGGGGCGTCTCGCGCTCCGCAGTGCGAGCCAGGGAACACCCCAGAGCCTGTCCGAGACTGTCGAGGGAGCAGCTGTCGGGACGTTGGCGCTACAAGGATTCCACGCCCAATACCTGCTCAATCGCCGCCGCCACGCCGTTCCGATCATTCGACAAGGTTACCGCCCAGCCGTTGCGGCGCAACTCCTCTGACGCATTCCCCATGATAAACGGCACCCCCGCGAAGGCAAGCATTTCTATGTCGTTGTAGTTGTCACCAATGGCCATGACCTGTTCGCGGGAAATGCCACGGAAATTGGCCCAGCGCTCCAGGGCATGGCCCTTGGAACATCCGTGATTGAGCACGTCAACGATGGAAAGGTCACGGGCCTCATATTCGGTACGCAGCACCGTGACCTCTAAACCGCTTTCCGCCACCGCGGCCTGGGCCTGCCGCATGCGTGCGATCGGCCCGCAGAACATGGCTTGCACAGGGTCACGGGTCAGCGAGTCCTCAATCGGGATCACGAAATCGATGTATTGCAGATTCTTTTCCAGCCACCGCTGAATGCTCGCGTTCAATTCGTTCATATGTTCCAGCACGATCGCGCCTTTGGCTTCGGCTTCGAAGGTCAGGACCGTGTTTCCGCGAAATTCCCGCATCTTGGCACAGAGTTTGCGGCAGGTTCCGGCCGGGAGCAGGTCCCGGTGAAAGGTTTCACCGGCAAGGGAACGCGTAATCGCGCCATTCGAGCTGATGACCCATAGGTCAAAGCCAAGTTGTTGCACGATCGGCAGGGCAAAAGCGTGACGCCGTCCAGTGACGACCACTACTTCTACTGCTTCCGCGTTGGCGCGGCGCAAAGCCGCCATATCCACCGGCGAGATTTTAAATTCGGGATTCAGCAGGGTGCCGTCGATATCGATGGCCAGCAGGCGGATGGGAGGCTTCACTACAAAGATTCTAGCATCGGAAATGAGGCTGTAGTTCGATAGCGAGCAGGATCAGACGCGCTTGCCTATCTTCATCGCGGGCCGGGCTCCGTACTATACTGCTGCATCTACGCATGGGATCGTTACTATTTTTCGCGTTTTCCTGGTGGGGTATTCTGCTGCAGGCGTTCGCGATTATTCACTTTATCCGGCGCCGCCCCGACACCTTCTGGCTGTGGATCATCATCGTCGGCGGCTGGCTCGGCGCCCTGGTCTACATCGCGCTCGAAGCCGTTCCCGATGCCGGTTTGCTGCGCCAGTCCTTCAAGGGTTTTCCCCGACGCAAGCGTATCCGCGAATTGGAGTCAGCTATTTTGGATAATCCTTCTGCAGGAAACTATGAGGAACTCGCCGACTTATATCTTGAGGAAGGGCAGTTCGCCCGGGCGCGGCAAGCTTATGACAAGGCGATTTCGTCTCGCACGGATTCGCCGGATCCGTTCTACCGCCGCGGTATCGCTGCGATCCGGCTGGGCGATTTTGCAGCCGCGCTGCCCGATCTGGAACGCGTGGCGTCAAAAGATCCCACCTACGACTTTCATGGCGCTGCTGGATTGCTAGCGCATGCTTACGCCAACACCGGCCAGCCGGAGCGGGCAGACGCGCTGTTCCAGCAGGTGACCAAAATTTCCACCTCGTCCGAGACCTATTACAACTACGCCTGCTTTCTCGCGTCCCAGCAACGCACGCCCGAAGCGCGACAGTGGGCCGGGCAGATTCTGGCCAAGAAGCCCAATATGCCCGGATATTTACGCCGGCGCGAGCGCCCCTGGTTCCGCAAGGCAAACGCGTTGCTGAATCGTCTGCCCGGCAAATGAGAGCCACAGAGAAGGTAACTGGAGACGCCGGTCAAGGCGTTTTAGTAAGCTGAGGGCGACGCGCTGCCAATGCTAAACTTCTGACGTGTCCCCTATCGCCTATCTGGAGTGCACTAAATGTGGTGCACAACTGACCGCGGACCAACCTCAAACGACCTGCCCCAATGACGGCGGCGTGCTCTATGTTCGCTATGACTTGGGAGCCTTAAAGCACAACTTTAAGCGTGACTCACTGCTGACTCGCCCCCCAACCATGTGGCGCTACGCCGAAGCGCTGCCAGATGCCAGGCCTGTTTCTCTGGGCGAGGGGTTCACGCCTATGTTGCTCAGCCGGGAATTTCCCGGGGTCTACATCAAAGACGAAGGCCTGAATCCGACCGGCTCTTTCAAAGCGCGCGGTCTCTCCGCCGCCGTGACCATGGCCAAGGCGTACGGTTTGAAAAAGCTGGCTGCCCCTTCCGCCGGAAATGCGGCTAGCGCCTTGGCCGCCTACGCCGCCGCGGCCGGTCTCGAGGCATACATTTTCATGCCCCGGGATGTGCCCCTTGCCAATCGCGTCGAGTGTGCGACCTACGGCGCCCAAGTCACTCTGGTCGACGGTCTCATCAGCGACTGTGCCCGCATGGTTGCGGAGCGCAAAGGCAGTGAAGGATGGTTTGACGTCTCCACCTTGAACGAACCCTTCCGTGTCGAAGGTAAAAAGACTATGGGGTACGAGGTAGCCGAGCAGCTCAATTGGAAGCTGCCGCAGGGCATCATCTATCCGACCGGGGGTGGCGTCGGCCTGATCGGCATGTGGAAGGCGTTTGAAGAGATGGAAGCGCTGGGCTGGATCGGCTCCGAACGCCCAAAGATGGTTTCCGTGCAATCCACTGGTTGCGCGCCGATTGTTAAAGCTTGGGATGAAGGAAAGCCCAGCTCCGAATTCTGGTCCGGGGCGTTCACCTTGGCAGCCGGTCTCCGTGTCCCCAAACCCTATGGGGACTACCTTCTGCTCGATATTCTGAAGAAAAGCGGCGGCCTGGCTTTGTCTGCGACCGACGCAGAAATAATGGAAGCGCTGCGGCATTGGGCCCAGGTCGAAGGAGTCTTTGCTGCTCCGGAAGGAGCAGCGTCACTGGCTGCCTATCGCAAATTGCGCTCGATTGGGTTCTTCGTTGCCGAGGACAATGTTGTGCTGTTCAATACCGGATCAGGTCTTAAGTATCTGGAAGTCATTGATGGACAAAGGAGCGGAGAGAAACCGCCAGCCTCTCGCCAAATTGGCGGAATCATTGGCCCGTATTGAAGGTAGTGCCGTCGGGAGAACGACTCGCTTCCTAAGACCTGCCAACCTGCGGAGTAGCTAAAAATTGCCGCGAGGGTCCCAAGGGTGCTGTGATGGTTCGGAGATTGCCTGTAGATGCCTTAGTCAGTTGACCTAAAAGCCCATAGGCATCCTTCGCCTTCGTGATTGCTTCGCTTTGCGAGCAATCGCTCCCGCTCAAATGACCGGGGAAGACCGTGCCGGCATCAAGCTCCGCTTCCTTCGTGCTACATTTCCCTCGGCGGACCTTATGGAACAGCGTCTCATCCTCATCAATCTGCTGATCAAGCTGGGTGTGGCTGCCTCTGCCGCCAGCATTCTCGGCCGCTCGGTGGAGTTCAAATCTCTGCTGTTCCGCGATGAGCGGAACTGGAAGCAGAAAATCTACCTGGTACTGTGGATAAGCATTCCCTTGGCTCTTGGGGTCTGGATCCGTTTCAGCGCCAAGAGCTTTCTGGCTGGCGATTTGTCTTTCGAGACCACGGTGCTGCTGGGCGTGATTGGGGGACGGCTCACGGGGGTGTTGGGCGGCGTTCTGTTAGCATTCCCTGCGCTCTGGCACGGCGAATGGGCGACCTTGCCTTTCAATGTGCTGTGCGGCTTTGTCGCTGGACAGTTGCGCAACTTTGCTCCCAATCGCGAAGATATCTGGTCGTTTTCCCCTTTTGTTGACCTCAGCATCTACCGCTGGATCCGGCGGAACCTGCCCAAGCCCCATCCCTTCGAGTGGCAGACTATGTTCTTCATCACAATTGTGGCCCTGCGCTTTGTGCATACCGAGCTTTCGCGTTTTGTACCGCATGCCACTTTTAGCCTGGAAAGCCCGACCTGGTGGGTGGAAGTCCTGATCTATGCCACCTCGGTCACCGTCATTGGTACAGAACTCAAAATCTGGAACAGCGTGCGTATTCAGATCAAGCTGGAAGAGCAGGAGCGCCTGCTGCTGCATTCCCGCATGGAGGCGCTGCAGAACCAGATCAACCCCCACTTCCTTTTCAATACCCTAAACTCGGTCTCCTCGCTGGTTCGCTTCGATCCGGATACCGCCCGCCAACTGATCATCAAGCTGGCCAACATTCTGCGGCGCCTGCTCAACAGCAGCGATGCCTTCGTGCTACTTCGCGAAGAAGTGGAATTCATCGACAACTATTTGGACATTGAAGTCGTCCGTTTCGGCCGCGACAAGCTACGCGTGGTGAAGGAACTCGAGACCTCATCCCTTGATACTATGGTCCCCAGCATGTTGCTGCAGCCCTTGGTGGAGAACTCCATCAAGCACGGCTTATCGTCGAAAATCGATGGCGGAAGCATCTACCTGCGCAGCCGGCTTACCGACTCGCACCTCATCATCGAAGTGGAGGATGATGGCGTGGGGATGGGTTCGGCCAGTCTGCTTGAGCGGCCGACGGGCTTGGGCGGAACCGGAATTGGAATGGCCAATGTGGCGGAGCGGCTGAAAGTCCTCTACGGCGATACGGCTCGCATGACGATTGACAGCCGCGAAGGCAGGGGAACTCTGGTCAGGTTGCGCTTGCCCGTCCTGCAGGGGACAGGCGCGATTCCGGAAGCTTTCTATGAAGCGCGTTCCAGCACGCGACGGTAAAAATCCTCATATTGCGGAATGATCCTGCTGGCGCAGAAACGCGATTGTGCCACTGCCCGGCTCGCCTTGGCCGTTTCCTGCAGTGCCTTCTCGTCATTTAGCAACTCGATCGCATAGCGTGCCATCGTTTCCACATCGCCCACATCCGCCAGGTACCCACTTTTCCCATGCTCAATCAATTCAGGGATGCCGCCCACTCGCGTGGCGATGGGCACGACTTCACACGCCATGCCTTCCAGCGCTGCCAGCCCGAACGATTCCAATTCGCTCGGCAACAGCAGGATGTCGGCGAGAGCCAGCTTCTCCTGCACCTGTTCCTGCTTGCCCAAAAAGATCACGTCGTTGTGAATGCCTTTTTGCACCGCCAGCCATTCGGCGCGCGAGCGGTCTGGGCCGTCACCGATCATCAGCAACTTGGAGGGAATCTGCTTGCGCACCAGGTCAAAGATCTCGATGCAATCAGTCACCCGTTTGACCGGGCGAAAATTGGATAGATGAACCAGCAAGCGCTCACCGCCGGGGGCGTACTCTTGCCTTAACTCCGAGGTGTTCTCGCCCCGGCTGTACACATCGCAATTGACGAAGTTGTAAATCACCTGAATGTTGTTGCGAATGTCAAATTCCCGCAGCGTGCGTTCTTGCAGGTACTGCGAGATCGCGGTCACCCCGTCGCTTTGCTCAATCGAGAAGCGGGTGATCGGAAGATAGGAGCGGTCGAGCCCTACCAGCGTGATGTCGGTTCCGTGCAGCGTGGTCACGAAGGGAAGCTTGCGTCCGCGGGGTTTAGCAGCCATCATCTGGCGCGCCAGCAAAGCGCTTACCGAATGGGGAATCGCGTAGTGCACGTGCAGCAGATCGAGGTCGTAAAGTTCGGCCACTTCCGCCATCCGCGAAGCCAACGCTAGGTCATAAGGAGGGTAGTCGAACAGCGGATACCGGGATACTTCTACTTCGTGATAGTGAATATTGGGATGGGGACCAGTCAGCCGAATGGGTTGCGCATAGGAAATGAAATGAACTTCGTGACCGCGCTCGGCCAGTTCCAGCCCCAGTTCGGTTGCGACCACGCCGCTGCCGCCATAGGTCGGATAGCACGTGATGCCGATTTTCATGCCCTTCTCTTCCACTTCTCGTCCTCGTTCTTCCCATTCGATGGTCGGCGCGCAGCCAGGATTCAGATATTGACTGAAAGCTTTATGCGGGGAAAGCAGAGGATCGCACTAGAACGCGCCCTGCACGTTCTCGGAGGGCTGCGAGTCGGCGGCCATGGCCTCGGCCTGCCGTTGCAGGCGTTGCTGAGTCGCCAGGTCGAGGCCGGTAAACTCAATGCCCATGCCTACACCACCATCGCAGGTCCTGACCACCGCTGGGGTGGCAACTCGTTCTGAACCCAACCAGAAGGTTACGGTTAGGACCGTTCCTACGGGAAGGGGGATCATCGTCGCTACATAACATCCGCTGCCATTCACGTCTGCCGCGTTCGTTTTCATGGCCGCACCGCCGCCCTGCTCATCTCGAATTTCGATGGGCAACGGAACCCGCTGCCGGACAAACTTTCTCTTGTCTTCCGAGGCCGCTGCGCTGCGGGGAGCGGGTGCCACGCTCTGCGGCTTCTCGATTTCGTTCTGCCACGGGCATCGCTGCCCTTCCACCATCTTCACTCCCGCTTCAATCTTTTGGACCGGTCCGGCATCGACTACCCATATCACTTTGCACCGCGCTTTTTGCTCGCCGAATTGCACCCCTACGACGTCTCCCGGCTTTAGCTGCTTTTCCAACCCGGCAACCTTGGCGCCGTGTAGGCTGATATTCCGGGCATGCGCATTTTGGGAGAAGGGGCGACCTTCCGCGTCCAACCCAAACACTCGGATTGGAAGATTCACGTCGACTCGGGGCTCTGGTTCCTTCGGCATGGGATTTTAGAATCGCTACCCCGCTGAACTTTTAGCATTAAATCATATATTTTGGCGCCGCGACTCATCCAAAGGCCGCCAAATCGCGGTAGGAGATGACTTGTACCCTATTCGCCAGCAGTAGGTCACGTGTGGAGGGGGAAGTAAGAATGCGCAATTCCTGCTCGCGGGATTCCCGAAGTCTGGTGTGAAGGTTTTGCAAATCGGCGTCGTTGTAGCCTGGGTGACAAACCAGTTCCCAGATTCCGTCAGGTAGACGCTCCACCATACGGCGAAGCAATCGCTCGTCGAGCGCGCCAGTTGCCACGATGGCAAAGGTCCCGTCAGGAGTAATCATTTCAGCTTGCCGCACCGCCTCACGAAATTGCTTCGCCAAATTTCGCAAGATTCCAACCTCGGTCCATCGCCGCCACAAACTCGGGCGCTCGACCAGTTGCGAAGCGCGGATTTGCTCAAATGGATTCCGTATCGCTCTCACTCCGCAAGCCTGGGCGGCACGCAAGATCGGCATGAATACTTGCGGAAAAATGTGAGTGTGCTTATGCGAATCCAGGTGTGTAACCGCAATCCCTGATGATTGCAGCTTGCCGATTTGCATCGCAGCTTCCGCTTCGATCTCATCCGGAGCCAGACGCCCTAGCAAGGCCAGTGCGGCAAACTTGCTGATACCGTCGCGGAAACGTGGAGTTCCGCTGGTGCTGCTGCCGGGATCAAGCAGACTCTGCGTCGCGGTTTGCGGGAGCAGGGGAGCGCCGTCTACCAGGACAATGTGACAGCCCACGCCCAGTCGAGGCCGAGACCGCGCCAGTGAAACAGCCTCACCGAATGCCAGCCCATTGGCCATCAACGTGGCCGAGGTTACGATCCCGGCTTCGTGTGCCTCCACGATGGCGCGATTCACTCCCGCAGTGAGGCCGAAATCGTCGGCGTTGATGATCAGACGGCGCACCGCGCCAGTCTAGCAGGGATAAGCGGGATGACGCGCCAGCCGCGGGTCAGTCCTTCGCCCTACTGACACTTGATCCGTCGCTCCATCGTGGGCGGCTGCGCGCAGACGCTTCGTCGGGAAGGGTTGCCGGCTGTCCCCGCCTCCTGGATATGACAACTTCGGCGATGAGGTTCTCGATCAACGCGGAACCCTTTTTGGGGATGGCCTTCACGCATCGTGGCAACAACGAAGACGTTCGCGCGGAAAAGTCTCTGTGTCGCTTTTCCGACAAGTGTGACCCTGTAGGGTGCGGTGCATAGCAATATCGAGATGTTCCAAGTGCTGGGTGGCGCATAACGGGGGCCCGGTCGAACCGACTAGGATGGGCGTGTATCAACCTCATGCGGTGACGACCAAAAAAGCAGGGCCCGTAAACTGAATGCAACTGGTCAAGCGTGCGGTGTATATCCTTTGCTACACTAAAATCGAAGCTACGGGGCGGTTAGCTCAGCTTGGTTAGAGCGCCTGCCTTACAAGCAGGAGGTCGCAGGTTCGAGTCCTGCACTGCCCACCATTCAACATTCGGGTCGCTCACATACTCGTGCGGCCCTTCGGGCAGACGCAGTGCAGTTCCCTTACCGGCCGACTACCGGCCGACCTGAAAATCAGCCCGGCAGCCGTGATCTACCCAGATTCCGCGACGATCAAAACCCCAACTGCGGCCTTGCCGGCATGACGAGTCGCTGTGTTGCTTGATCAACTCCACGCCGCCGCGCGTGTCAGCTGGGCAGTAGTGCCGGTGCATGTCATCCGATGAGCAAGAGACGACCTGTCCCTGGCCAGACCGATCGTTGTCACTTCGATACCCATCATGGTCCCGATCGCGGTCCCGATCATGGTCCCGATCCCATCCACCCCGGTCTCCTTCAATCGCGAAATCAGCCCGGCAGCCATGGTCCACCCAAATGCCCCTATCATCCGAGCCCCAACTGTCGCCTTCACGGCAGGCCGACTCGCTGCGCTGTTTCACAAGCCGAACGCGGCCGGGCGCATTCGCCGAACAGTAATGCCGCTTACCGTCGTCGGACGAACACGAGATGGTCTGCGCTGCGCCGCGTGGGATGAAAACTGCGAGTGCGGCCACGACTAACCCGAATTGAACCCAATGTTTTGTACTGGACATTCCTGCCCTCCTGAAAATAGTCAGTCACTCTTGAATCTAGTGCCCTGCCGCGCTCGGAGGCCGCTGAACAGCTTCCAACAAACTGTGCCTAACATTATCCCCATTGGCCACCGACAGACTGTACAAGACTGCTCACATAGGGCTTTTCGTGTTCCAAGGAAAAACTCTGGGCGGCGCTCGATATGCCTAGGCCGCCTTTTTTCTCGGAACCTTAGCGCCTTTTTTGCGAGCTTCCGAAAGACCAATGGCGATCGCCTGTTTCCGGCTTGTAACTCTGCCGCCTTTGCCGCCCTTGCCCGAGCGAAGCGTACCTCGTTTTCTTCGACGCATGACGCCGGCCACTGTCTTGCCTGCCGCCTTGCCGTATTTGCCGCGACTCGAACTTTTGCGCGAACTATGAGTCTCCTTCTTCGCTGCCATCGATTTCTCCTGCCACTTAGAGGGAAAACTTGCGCGGCAGGTTGCTCGGAGCAGAGGTTTACAAGCGTTTCGCTGAGCTAGCGCCAGCACCGACATCTACGGTACCAACAGCAGCTTCCCGGTGGTTTGCGTCCTGACCAAATCGCGAAGGGCTTGCGGGGCGATTGGCCCGGAGTTCCTCTCGGGTGGCTTCATATCGAGCATGGCGTCATCCGCGTCCGACTCCCTCGCCAGTTCGGCTTTTTCCTCGCTCGAAACCGTGCCGATAACGCGATCTCCCGGATGGTGCGCCATCTGCACTAGCAGCAGCCCCGACTCCACCTGCCGCAGCCTAGACTTTACTCCACCCGCTATCCCCGCAACCACTTCCGCTACTTGCTTGCCCGGCCACAAAAGGGCGAGAAACCTTGTAACGGCCCTGGCGTTGACGAATATCGATGATGTTCACCGGTGACGGCCACGGCCTCCACCACAGCTTCGTTATTCTTCGCTCGTGGAATAAGAAGTTTCACAAGCTCGAGTGCTTCCGGTCCGCCCGGGTTCTCTTGCCTTGATAGCCCTCATGATTACCCTTTGGAGTCTGAAGGATTCAGCCCGCGAACCTCAACACTGGCCGAGTGGGGATGGAGTCACCCCGGCTGCCCGGCGGGACGAAATTCCTCCGGTTCATCCTAACGGCCGCAATGTCGGGCGAAGGCGAAGCTACAAGACTGACTAGAACGGACTAGAATGAAGGCGGCAAAGAGCCGGGGAGAACGCAGGATGAAGACTGTGGGGGTGATTGGAGGTATCGGCCCGGAGTCAACAGTGGAGTATTACCGCCTGATGATTGCAGCCTATCGCGCGCAGAGACCCGACGGCAGCTATCCGTCGATCATCATCAACAGCATCGATATGCACAAGATGTTGGGGTTGATCGAGGCCGGTGAATTCACCCAAGTAACTGAATATTTGGTGGGCGAAGTTAGAAAACTGGGCCGGGCCGGCGCCTCCTGTGGGCTGCTGGCCGCCAATACCCCCCACATTGTGTTTAATGAAATTAGCCGACAGTCACCGATTCCGCTGGTTAGCATCGTGGAGGCGACATGCGAGGCCGCTAGGAGCTTGGGATTGAAACAGGTCGGATTGTTCGGTACGCGTTTCACGGTGCAGGGCCGGTTCTATCCCGATGTGTTTTCCAAAGCCGAAATCAAACTTGTGCTGCCCAACTCCGAAGAACAAGCCTACATTCACGACAAGTACATGAACGAATTGGTGAAGGGAATCATTTTGCCCCTGACGCGCGCGCGCCTGCTTGCGATCGTGGATCGCTTAAAGCAGCAAGAGCGCATCGATGGACTGATCCTGGGGGGGACAGAACTGCCACTGATCTTGGGGAATGTTACAGATCGCGGTATCCCGTTCCTGGACACGTCGCGGATTCACGTCCAGGCCATGGCCGCGCGGGCGTGGTCGTAAGGATCTCGCGCGTCCGAGATCAAGCGAACGACCCACTAGCGCTGACGGCGTTCCCCCAATTGCTTGGTGAATTTGAATACTTATTGATCGGCACACCAACTGCACGAGGCGCCATGTCAGTGTGGTGCTGCCTATTTGTTTTCGATCGAAAGCAGGTGGTGAGAGTGCCGCCGCTCAGGTCGTGCCCTGATGCGATCCTCGGCTGAATCTTGCGCTAAATTACGACAAATATCAGACGATTTTCCTCAATTGTGCTTCTCTCTTGCTCAACAGGAAGAGCTTGTTGCATATTCGAACTCTGGCTATGGTGAAAACCATCCCAAGTGGTCCGCTCCATCCAGGTATGCCTCGCACTGGCAGTCGAATCATTGTTCTGGTTGTGCCCCCCGTGGAAGAGCTCGATCTGGTTGGCCCCCTGCAGGTCTTCAGCTCTGTCAACCGCTTGGCCGGACGCACCATCTATTCGGCCGAAATCGTCACCAACTCAAGAGAACTGATCGTTAACAGTGAAGGCGGGCTGCTCACTTTTCTGGCGCAGGCCCATTTTCAGGATGTGAAGGAAAGATTCGACTCGGTCCTGCTGGTGTGTGGTGTAGGTTCTCGAACGACACGCGATCCGGCTCTTTGTGCCTGGCTCAAGACTATTTCAACCGGGGTGAGACGCCTAGGCTCCGTTTGTGTGGGCGCCTTCCTGCTTGCAGAAGCTGGATTGCTGAATGGGAAAAACGCCACGGCCCATTGGAAATTCGGGCAGCAATTGGCCAAGCAATATCCAAAGGTAAAGGTGCAGTCAGACCGTCTTTGGGTCAAAGATGGAAATGTTTACACGTCAGCAGGCATCTCGGCCGGCATCGATCTGGCGCTGGCATGGGT
>Ga0193707_1000433_pt1 | contig 14176 bp, 14 predicted proteins | sample U3c2metaG_FD_143043 | JGI IMG/M metagenome (GOLD analysis project Ga0193707, IMG submission 143043) | Soil microbial communities from a riparian zone of the East river system, Colorado, United States - U3c2 | ecosystem: Environmental > Terrestrial > Soil > Riparian zone | place: USA: East River... | reverse complement strand
GGGGCGCCACCCCCGGCGCCCCGCCCGCGATCAGGGGCGTCAGTCGACGTCGACCCAGTCGAGGGTGCGGTCGACCGCCTTCTTCCAGCCGGCGTACCCGGTGGTGCGCTGTTCGTCGCTCCAGTGCGGCTCCCAGCGCCGGTCCTCGTTCCAGTTCTGCTTGAGCTCCTCCGTCGTACGCCAGAACCCGGTCGCCAGGCCCGCCGCGTACGCCGCGCCGAGCGCCGTGGTCTCCGCGACGACCGGCTTGGAGACCGGCACGCCGAGGATGTCGGCCTGCATCTCCATGCACAGCTCGTTCGCGGTCACGCCGCCGTCGACGCGCAGGACGTCGAGGGTGACGCCGGAGTCCTGCCGCATCGCCTCGACGACGTCACGGGTCTGGTAGCAGATCGACTCGAGCGTGGCCCGCGCCAGGTGGGCGTTGGTGTTGAACCGGGACAGGCCGACGATGGCCCCGCGCGCGTCGGACCGCCAGTAGGGGGCGAACAGGCCGGAGAAGGCGGGTACGAAGTAGACGCCGCCGTTGTCGTCCACCTGCCGGGCGAGGGTCTCGCTCTGGGAGGCGCCGGAGATGATGCCGAGCTGGTCGCGCAGCCACTGCACGGCCGACCCGGTCACCGCGATCGAGCCCTCCAGGGCGTACACCGGCGCCTCGGAGCCGAACTGGTAGCAGACCGTCGTGAGCAGCCCGTTCTTGGAGCGTACGACCTCGTTGCCGGTGTTGAGCAGCAGGAAGTTGCCGGTGCCGTAGGTGTTCTTGGCCTCGCCGACGCCGAAGCAGACCTGCCCGACCGTCGCCGCCTGCTGGTCGCCGAGGTCGCCGGACAGCGGCACCTCGCCGCCGACCGGCCCGTTCGCGAGCGTCGTGCCGTAGAAGTCCGGGTTGGACGACGGCTTGATCTCCGGCAGCATCGCGCGCGGGACGCCGAAGAACGACAGCAGCTCGTCGTCCCAGTCGAGCGTCTCCAGGTTCATCAGCATCGTGCGGCTGGCGTTGGTGGGGTCGGTGACGTGCACGCCGCCGTTGACGCCGCCGGTGAGGTTCCACAGGAGCCAGGTGTCGGTGTTGCCGAACACCGCGTCGCCGGCCTCGGCCGCCTCGCGTACGCCGTCGACGTTCTCCAGGATCCACTGGATCTTGCCGCCGGAGAAGTACGTCGCCGGCGGGAGCCCGGCCTTGGTGCGGATGACGTCGCCGCGTCCGTCACGGTCGAGCGCGGAGGCGATCCGGTCGGTACGCGTGTCCTGCCAGACGATCGCGTTGTAGTAGGGGCGCCCGGTGCGGCGGTTCCACACGACGGCGGTCTCGCGCTGGTTGGTGATGCCGAGCGCGGCGAGGTCGGACGCGGAGAGGTTCGCCTGCCCCATCGCGGTCTCGATGACGGACCGGGTGCGTTCCCAGATCTCGACGGGGTTGTGCTCGACCCAGCCGGGCTGGGGCAGGATCTGCTCGTGCTCGAGCTGGTGCTTTCCCACCTCGTTGCCCGAGTGATCGAAGATCATGAATCGGGTGCTCGTAGTGCCTTGGTCAACGGCTCCGACGAAGTCGGCCATGAAGGTCGCCTCTCTTCTCGTACGTGCTCAGGCGTTCTCAAGATCGGGGTCGGCCGGGACGCGGCCGGGCTCCTCCGGCTCACCGCTCGGCAGGAACCGCCCGATCAGCACCTTGTACAGGCCCGCGCCGACCACGCCGCCGATGAGGGGGGCGATGATGGGCACCCAGAAGTAAAAATCGCCGTACTGGTCACGGAACGCTCCGCCGTACCCGGTGAAGAACGAGGCCAGTCGCGGCCCGAAGTCACGCGCCGGGTTGATCGCGTAGCCCGCGTCCGTACCGAAGGCCATCCCGATCGCCACGACGATCAGGCCGATGATGAACGGCGCCAGGTTGGCGGCAGGTGAGGTGTTGCGCAGGTCGGTCACGGCCAGGATCAGGAAGAGCAGGATGGCGGTGCCGATCACCTGGTCGCGGAAGGCCCCCCAGGTGTGCACGGGGAGCGCGCCGTTCCCCGGCAGGGTGGAGAAGACGAACTGGCTCTTGATCGTGTGCCCCGGGTCGAACTTCGCGAGTACCTCGGTGTAGTTCCACCGCACGATGAGCGCGGCCACGAAGGCGCCCAGGAACTGGGCGATCGAGTAGGGGAGCACCTTACGCCAGGAGAAACCCTGGAACACGGCGAGGGCGACGGTGACGGCGGGGTTCAGGTGCGCGCCGCTGATCCGCGCCGCGACATACACACCGAACGTGACGCCGAGGCCCCACGCCCACGCGATGCTGTCGTGATCGCCGAGGCCTGTGGTGGCCACGACCTGTGCGACGACGCCGATTCCGAACAAAATGAGGATCAGCGTCCCCGCGAACTCAGCCGCCAGCTCACCGGCCAGCCCTGGATGCTTCAATCGCTCTGCCACGTCTCCTCCTTGGTGATGACGCCCGGTTCGGGCGCCCCGAGGCACCGCGCGATCGGCGAAGGTTGACGCCTCTCGCGGCTGACCGGACGGTAAGTCGGCACGGCCAGAGGGTCAACAGACATGTGCCGACATTGTCGAACGCCGCCCTGCGTTGCCAGCTCGGGACGATCTCCACTGGTCATATCGGGCTCGACCGGACGGCTACGGGAGCGTTCGGGGCGGCTCCTCAGCTCACCAGTGCCGACATTGTCGAACATGTGACGACATCGCTATAGTCCGCAGCGTGCCCGGCCCGGTTCAGTCCATCGAGCGCGCGGCGGCGATCCTCCGCCTGCTCGCGCGCGGCTCCGGACGGCTGGGCGTCAGCGAGATCGCGGGCTCGCTCGGCCTGGCCCGCGGCACCGCGCACGGCATCCTGCGTACGCTCCAGGGCGTCGGCTTCGTCGAGCAGGACGAGGAGACCGGCAAGTACCACCTCGGCGCGACACTGCTCCACCTCGGGACGAGCTACCTCGACGTCAACGAGCTGCGGTCCCGCGCGATCAACTGGGCCGACGCGCTCGCGGCGCGCAGCGGTGAGGCCGTACGCATCGGCACGCCGCTCGATGGCAAGGTACTCGTCGTCCACCACGTCTTCCGGCCGGACGACACGTTGCAGACCCTCGACGTCGGCGCGCTCCTGCCGGCGCACGCGACGGCGCTCGGCAAGGTCCTGCTCGCCTACAACGCGGACGCGACGGCCGCGCTGCACGGCGACCTGGAACCGTTCACGCGGCGTACCAAGACCGTCCCCCGCGACCTCGCGAGGGCACTGGCCGAGGTGCGTGACATGGGATGGGCCGGCGAGCTGGAGGAGATGACGGTCGGCGAGGCGGGCGTCGCCGCCCCGATCCGTGGCCAGGGCGGGCTGGTGGTCGGCGCCATGGGGATCCGGGGCGCCGTCGAACGCATCTGCGGCCCCGGGGGACGGCCGAACCCGACGTTGGTGACCTACGTACGCGACGCCGCGCGCGCGGTCTCCCGAGACTTGGGGGCCTCCCGCTGGTGAGGCCCGGCTACCCGACCTTGGAGGCGGGGACGCGATGGTAGAGCGCTACGTGATGTCGGTCGACCAGGGCACGACGTCCACGCGATGCATCCTGTTCGACCATGGCGGACGCCTGGTGTCGGTGACGCAGCGCGAGCACAAGCAGCACTTCCCCAAGCCGGGCTGGGTCGAGCATGACGCCATGGAGATCTGGCGCAACCTGGAGCGCATCGCGCCCGAGGCGGTCGCCCAGGCCGGCGCCACTCCCGACCAGGTGGCGGCGCTCGGCATCGCCAACCAGCGCGAGACGACCGTGCTGTGGGACCGGCACACCGGCCGGCCGATCGGCCACGCCGTCGTCTGGCAGGACACCCGTACGGACCGTCTCGTCGACGAGCTGTCCGCGCTTCCCCAGGCCCAGATCGTCCGCGAGCGCTGCGGCCTGCCCCTCGCGACCTACTTCTCCGCCCCGCGCATCCGCTGGCTGCTGGACAACCGGCCCGGCCTGCGCGAACGCGCCGAACGCGGCGACGTCATCTTCGGGACCATGGAGAGCTGGCTCATCTGGAACCTCACCGGCGGTCCCGACGGCGGCCTGCACGTCACCGACGTCACCAACGCCAGCCGCACCCTCCTGATGAACCTCACCACGCTCGACTGGGACGACGAGCTGCTGACCTTCTTCGGCCTGCCGCGGGCGATGCTGCCGCAGATCCGGCCGTCGACGGAGACGTACGGCACCGCGCGGCAGGTGCTGCCCGGCGTACGCATCGCGGCGGCGCTCGGCGACCAGCAGGCGGCGTTGTTCGGGCAGACGTGCTTCGCGCCCGGCGAGGCCAAGTGCACCTACGGCACCGGCGCGTTCCTGCTGCTCAACACCGGCACCGAGCCGGTCCGCTCGACCCACGGCCTGCTCACCACGGTCGGCTACCAGATCGGCTCCGAGCCCGCGGTGTACGCCCTGGAGGGGTCCATCGCCATCACCGGCGCGCTGGTCCAGTGGTTCCGCGACGGGCTCGGGATCATCAGCAGCGCCCCGGAGATCGAGACCCTGGCGCGCACCGTGGACGACAACGGCGGCTGCTACATCGTGCCCGCCTTCTCCGGGCTGTTCACCCCGTACTGGCGCAGCGAGGCTCGCGGCATCATCGTCGGCCTGACCTCCTACATCACCAAGGGCCATCTCGCCCGTGCCGTGCTGGAGGCCACCGGCTGGCAGACCCGCGAGGTGGTCGACGCGATGAACGCCGACTCGGGGCTGGCGCTCAAGGCCCTCAAGGTCGACGGCGGGATGACCGCCGACAACCTGCTCATGCAGTTCATCGCCGACGTGCTCAACGTGCCGGTGATCCGGCCGATGGCCGCCGAGACCGTCTCCCTCGGCGCCGCGTACGCCGCGGGGCTGGCCGTCGGCTACTGGCCCGACCTCGAAGGACTGCGGCGCAACTGGCACCGGGCGGCCCAGTGGCTGCCCGCGATGGACCCCGCGCGCCGTGACGTGGAGTACGACAACTGGCACCGGGCGGTGGAGCGCACCTTCGACTGGATCAAACCGGAGAGCTGACGGTTCTTAGCCGCCGGGACGTCCCGTCAGCGCCGCGCCGCGGACCGGCCGGTCCAGTCGAGGCAGAGGACGACGGCGTCGTCGGCCGGCTCGGCTCCCTCGTAGTGGTCCAGGAGACCGCGCGTGAGGCTGCGCACCGCCTCGGACGGGCTCTGCAGGCGTGTCTGGCGGAGGGCGCCCGCGAGGGCGCAGGTCTCATAGCTCTCCCCGCGCGGCGATCTGGCGGTGGAGAAGCCGTCGCTGAGGATGACGAGCCGGTCGCCGCTCTCGACGGCGAACTCCTGCTCGGTGTAGCGGGTGTCCTCGAACATGCCCAGCGGGAGCTGCGCCTCCAGCTCGATGGGCTCGACCGTGTTGCCGCGCATCCGGAAGATCTTCGGCGAGCCGGCGTCGATGACCCCGACGAGCCCCGTCGCCGTGTCGAACCGCAGCAGGATCGTGGCGACGTGACACTGCCCGTTGTGCTGGTTGTGCACCGTCTCGTTGGCGAGCGTGGCCTGGTCGATGAGGTCGGCCCCCGAACGCCGGGCATTGCGCAGGGCGCCGACGGTCAGCTGGGTGAGCAGCGCGGCCTCGACGCCGCGCCCCATGCCGTTGGTCACGGACACGGTGAGGCCGTCCGCGGCGGCCGACCAGTCGAAGTTGTCGCCCCAGATCGCGTACGCGGGCTCGAGCTGCCCGGCCAGGTGGTACTCCTCCGACACGCACGAGCGCCCGGGAAGGAGCTCCCACTGGATCTCCGCGGCGAGGGTGAGCCGGTTGCGCCGCCGGGCACGCCGGTGGACGTCGGTGCCGCCATCAGCGATCTTGATCGCGCGGGCGAGAGTGTCCGCGAGCGCCGCGAGGTCGCGCTGGATCTCCGGGCTCGGCTCGTACGGCCACGAGACGGTGAGGACGCCGCTGCGGTCACCCTGGACCGAAAGGGGCAGGTGGAGGCACCAGGTGTCACCGTCCGCGGGCGGCTGCAGGAACGCCTGCTGGGCGGCGTAGGCGCGCCCGGCGGGCGTCCCGTCCATGCGGAACCCCGGGCCTTCGGCGCCGATCGGGATGAGGAAGTCCAGCCGGTAGTCCGCGAGCAGGAGCTCCGCCGAACTCGCCCCGTAGGCGTCTTCGATGGCCGCGACCGCGACGCCGGCGACGGCGTACGGCCGGGCGTCCCAGATGGCGCGTTCGGTGGTGCTGAGCCGGTCTTCGGGCATGGTCTCGTCTCGATCGGTCCGGCCGCCCATGCTGATGGGCGGATCTGGCTGCGTGGCGCGGGCGCGTGACTGCCCACGCGCGATGTGTGACGGGAGGGGTATGGTTGCCGATGTGGGTGATTCATCGCAGCTGTCACAATGCGCTGCTGCGATCGATTCGGCAGCGGAGTCCATCGTGCGGATCTGGACCGGGCCGCAGAGCGCGCCCGGTGTTCCGGTTCCGGCGACTCAGCTGCGCGTTCTGTTCGTGGTGGAGCAACACGGAGCCATCAACCTCAGTGGGCTGGCCGGCGAGCTCGGTGCGCTCCTGTCCTCGGCCAGCAGGCTCTGCGACCGTCTCGAGGCCGCAGGGCTGATTGTACGCGAGTCGGGTCAGCAGTCCCGGCGGGAGATCGCCATCCGGCTGAGCCCCGACGGCGAGGCCCTCCTCGACCGCGTACGCCAGGAGCGCCAGGAAGAGATCAAGAAGGTCCTCGCCCGGATGTCGCCCGGCGCTCGCAACGCCCTGCTCGCCGGCCTCACCGAGTTCCAGTCCGCCGCCGACGAGTCCGCCCCGGCCGGGCCGTCACGCGACATCTCGATGCCGGCCTGACCTGCGGTCTGGCTTCACCGGGTGGTCACGGCGCGGCGGTGCGGAACATCAGCAGGCACGTGTCGTCCTCACGAGCGCTGTCCCGCAACATCTCGGCGAGCACCAGGTCGGCGACCTCGTCCAGCCCGCCGGCCGCCCGCCCGAACGCACGGACCAGCCGGTCGATGCTCTCCCCCAGCGGCACTCCGCGTCGTTCGATGAGCCCGTCGGTGTAGAAGAGCACGGTCGAGCCGGGTTCGGGACGGATGCTGAACTCCTCCAGGGCCGCGCCCTCCAGCGGCATGCCCAGCAGGAAGTCGTGTCCGTCCAGCACGGTCACCGTGCCGTCCGGCGCGCGCAGCAACGGCGGCGGATGGCCCGCGTTGGACCAGCGCAGCACGCCGTCGCCGGACACCTGCGCGAGCACCGCCGTGGCCAGGTCGTCCGGTTGCAGGTGCGACAGCAGGCGATGCATCCGGGTCAGCACCTCGCCGGGGCCGCCGGCGTCCATCGCGAACGCGCGCAGGGTCGTACGCAGCTGCCCCATCAGCGCGGCGGCCTGCAGGCCGTGCCCGGTGACGTCGCCGACGACGGCCATCATGTCGCCGTCGGGGCGCTCGAACGCGTCGTACCAGTCGCCGCCGACGTTCAGCCCCGCCTCGGCGGGCAGATAGCGGGCGGTGAACTGCAGCCTGCCGTCCTCCGGCAGGTCGGTGAGCATGGCGCGCTGGAGGATCTGGGCGACGTCGCGCTCGTGCTCGTAGCGCAGCGCGTTGTCGGTCGCGGCGGCGGTGAGCCGGGCCAGCTCGGTGAAGACCGCGACGTCCTCGGGCGCGAAGGAGCCCGAGGGCGGCTCCGCGGCCAGGACGCCGAGCGTGCCGCCACGCGAGATCAGCGGGATGGCGAGGATCTGGTCCTGGTCCAGCGTGGTGTCGATGCCGGGAACCACCTCGTCCTCACCCGGCCTGCGGGTGGCATGCTGGGCCCGGCCGCTGGCGAACGCCTTCTCCACGAGCGGGTGGGTGCGCTCGGCCGCGACCTCGGCGTCGGTCTCAGCGCCGGTCTGGAACTTGACGGGGTCGAGCATCCCAGGGTCGCGGACCAGCCATACGGCCATCCGGGACGCGTAGCGCGGGACGACGATCGCGTGCAGCCGGCCGAGGATCTGCTCGTGGTCGAGCGACTCGGCGAGGCTGGCGCCGGCGTGGGCGAGGAACGCCAGCCGGGCACGGGACGCCTCGGCCACGGCGTGTCCCGCGCGCTCGGCGGTCAGCAGCCGCCGCTGCAGGTCACTGGCATGCCGGAGCCGCTCGGTGGTCTCGGCGAGCTCGGCGTGGAGCGCGAGGACCCCCTGGTTGGTCTGCTCGAGCTCGCGCCGGTGCCATCCCAGCGTTTCGTGCTGGCCGATGATGACGTCGAGCAGCTCGGCGCCCCCGGACCGCGGGTCGGCACAGGCGTCCTCGCCGCCGGCGGTCTCGCCCACGGCGATCGCCACCGTGGCCGTACGGTCCGGTGCCCCGCCGCCTCCGACCGTGGCGCTCAGGCACGCGTCGTCGGTGACGCTCAGGGCCATCCAGCCGTCCGGGTGGTGGTCGCGCAGCGCGCTCGCGACGTCCGCGAGGAAGCCGGCGCGTTCGTCGGCGAGAACCCCAAGGCGGCCCATCGCGGACGCGAGGGTGGCCAGTGCCACGGCCGGATCGCCGATCGGCCCGTGGTGAATCCGCGCACTCATCGTGGTCCATTCTCCGGCGATGCGCGGACCACGACAACCGTGGCATCGTCGTTGCCGCGAAGTGCGTCCCGCCAAATGAGAGCGGCCAGGATCGCGGGGTGGTGAGCATCCGCGCCCGAGTGGTCGGCGGGATTCCAGCGGCTGGTGATGCCGTCGGTGTGCAGCACCAGCGTGGCGGGCGCGAGCCAGTCGGCGGAGACCACCCGGTGCAGCCGCGGCCGGGCGGTGACGCCCAGCCCCTGGCCGACGCCGAGGATGCCCGGCCGGGACATGAGCGTCTGGTCGGCGCCGGGCCGGAACAACCGCCCGCTCACGTTGCCCATCCCGGCGAAGGAGAGCTGCCGGGCCCAGCCGTCGATCTGGACGATCGCCGCGGCGGCGCCGCGCGTCACCCGCAGGCCGATGTCGATCTCACGCAGCAGCCCGGCCGAGTCGAGGGCGGGCTGCTGCTCCATGAGTTCGAGCGCGGCCTGCCGGGCCTGGGCCGCCTCGACCCCGTGCCCGAGGCCGTCCACGACGCCGACGGTCATCCGGTCGCCGTCCCAGGCCAGCCCGAAGCCGTCCCCGACCGCCGACTCGTCCGGATGCGGGGTGATGATCCCGCCGACCTCGACCGGCCCCTCGGGCTCGGCGGCGGCCGGGCCGAGGCGCGCGAGCACGACGGTCCCCTCCCCCGGCCGGCTGTAGAGGTCGAACCCGGCGGCCGCGCGCCGGCACGCGCCCAGCCCGGCCCCCAGCGACGAGCCCGTCGTGAAGCCGTCGGTCATCGACGTGGCCACGTCGGCGATGCCGGGCCCGCGGTCCACCGCGACGATCTGCACCGTCCCCTGGCCGGCGACGCTGATCAGCAGCCGCCCGCCCACGGCGTGCCGGACGAGGTTCGTGGCCAGCTCGGTCGCGACCAGCTCGCAGGCGGCGAGGTGGTGTGGCGTCAGACCGGCGGCCAGCGCCGCCGTAGCCGTCGCCGCGGCGGCGCCGTGCACCTGGCTGGCGTCGGTCACGGCGACGTCCCACGCCTCGGTGACCATGATGCGCCCGCTCATCGCCGGGCTCGCTGCCCGGCACGCGACCAGGAGACGGCCGTGACGGTCGTGCCACCGCCCGGCGTGCTGTCGATCGTGAAGTCCTGTACCAGGCGGCGAGCGCCGCCGAGCCCCAGGCCGAGCCCGTTGCCGGTCGTGTAGCCGTCGGACAGCGCGGCGGACACGTCCTTGATGCCAGGCCCCTCGTCGGTGAAGGTCAGATGGATGCCCTGTCCGCGCGGGCCGTCCTCGACGGCGAGGTCCATGTACCCGCCACCGCCGTGCACCAGGGTGTTGCGCGCGAGCTCGCTGGCCGCGGTGACGATCTTGGTCTGCTCGACCAGGCTGAACCCGGCCGCCACCGCCGCCTCGCGTACGGCCTGGCGCGCCCCGGCGATCTGCACGTCGCTGCCGATGTGCACGCGCGTCACGTCGTCCGGGCTCATCGGCCCGCCTGAGGCCCACTGTGCCCGAGGATCGACAGGGCGTCCTCCAGCGATCGTGCGGTGCGCAGCCCGCGAAGGCTCAGCCCCATCTCCACCAGGGTGATGGCGACCGACGGGCGCATCCCGGCGATCACCGTACGGCCGGCGAGCATGCTCGTCGCGGCGGCGATCTCGGACAGGATGCGGGCGAGGAAGGAGTCGATGATCTCCACTCCGGAGATCTCGATGATCACGCCGCGGGCGCCGGCGGCGGCCATCTCGGTCAGGTCCTGTTGCAGTGCCAGCGCGGACTGGTCGGTCAGCTCCTGCTGGATCGCCGCGATGAGCACGTCGCCCAGCCGAAGGACCGGGATCCGCTCCGCGCCGGACTCCGCGCTCACACCTCCCCCACGACGGTGACACCGGACTTCTCCAGCGCCCGGGCCAGGGCGTCGGCCAGCGTCGCCCGCGTGGTGATGTCTCCGAGGTCGATGCCCAGCTGCACGATGGTCTGCGCGATCTGGGGACGGATGCCGCTGATCACGCACTCGGCGCCCATCAGGCGTACCGCCATCGCGGTCTTCAGGAGGTACTGCGCGACCACGGTGTCGACCATCGGCACGCCGGTGATGTCCAGGATCGCGACCGCGGCGTTCTGGTCGACGATCGCCTGCAGCAGCGTCTCCATGACGACCTGGGTACGGGCGCTGTCCATGGTACCGATCAGCGGTACGGCGACGACCCGGTCCCACAGCTTGATCACCGGAGTGGACAGCTCCAGCAGCTGCTGGCGCTGGCGGTCGATGACCTCGGCCCCCTCGCTCAGCGCGATCTCCATCACCACGACCCGCAGGGTGCCCATGAGCTCCACCGCGTCCAGCGGTGCCGCGCCGTCGTCGCCGCGGTCGGCCACCTCCTGCTCGACGACGCCGACGACCGGGGCCTTGAGCTGGGAGACCTCGTTCGTGATCTGCGCGAGCGTGGAGCCCGCCTGGCTCCGGGCGGCCACCATCTGCCCCAGGTGCGGCCGTACGCGGTCGAAGCCGGGCGCGGAGGAGTCATCGAGCCGCTCGTTGCGGGCGACCTCCGCAAGGACCTCGACCAGCCGGTGCGCCGCATCCACCGCCGCATCACGGCCGGTGGTGTAGACGTTGCGGAAGATCGGAAGATCCGCCCACTGCTGCGCCACCTGCTCGGCGCGAGCTTCCAGGACCTCAGCCACCGTCACCGGCGCGGAACCGTTGGAACCCACCATAGAGCCCACCACTGTCACTCGTATTCTCCCTGGTCACGCGATTGACCCACCCAAGAGTCCGCCGCCACCGTGCCCGTACGGTAAAAAAAGCTTGCCAAGCGACAATTATATCGAATTCGGGCCTATGGCGCGCCTTCGGTCGAACGATGTGCCCAGCGGGAGACCCTGCGGCCAATGAGAAGGTAGGCGGCCACGGCACCGAGCGTGTTGAGGATGACGTCGTCGGCGTCGAACGCGCGTCCGGCGATCATCGTGCCCTGCACCGTCTCGATGCACAGCGAGACGAGCCCGACGGCGAGAAGGATCCGCAGCGGGCCGCGGAACCGCGTGGAGAGGACGGGGAGCAGGACACCGAGCGGCATCAGCAGCGCGAAGTTGCCGCCGATCTCCAGCAGCGCCGCACGGACGCTCGGCTGGTCGAGGTAGAGCCGCAGCGTCTGCCCCGGATGGGTGTTGTCGTGGACGTACTTTCCGGCGCCGGGATCCGGCTGCAACGTGATGCGGGAGATCACCACCGCGAAGGCCGCGACGCCGGCGAGCCCGAGCAGAATCCAGAGCCCGCGCACGACATAGGTCCAGAAGGAACGCGTATTGCGCTTTTTGGAGCCTTTGCCGGAGCCACGACGCGCGCCTTCCGGGTCGGGGGTCGCCGCGCGGATCGTAAGGATCGCGCGCGGGCGCGGAGCTTGATGGGGGCCACATCGTAGCCATCCCCGAAACCAGATGACCTATCCGTGCGCCGCCCGGCGGCGTCGGCCGGAAATCAGGCGGATCAGACGGCGGATCAAACGAACGTCTCGTCGACGTAGCACCAGCGCCAGTCTTCCCCCGGCTCGAAGGAGCGGACGACCGGGTGTTCCAGCGCGGCGACGTGGGCGCGGGCGTGGCGGTTGGGCGAGGAGTCACAGCAACCGATGTGCCCGCAGGTCAGGCACTCGCGGAGATGAACCCAGCGCGAGCCGGTCTTCAGGCAGTCCTCACAGCCCACGGTGGTGTGCGGGGTGACCTCCGGAGGCAGGGCGGAGATGTGCGGACAGCTCCCGGTCATCGCGCGGCCCTCCTCGTCGCCCGGCCGGCCCGGCAGGCCGGCCGTACTCGCTCCAGCGTCTCACCCCGGCCCGGCTCGAGCGCCGCCGGACCCCTGCGGGCCGGGTGCCTCAGGAGTTCGCGGAGCCGTAGACGGACTGGACCATCGCCAGCGCCCAGTGCATGCGGCGGGCGAACTCGTCGGGATGGTCACCGGCCTCCTGCGCGACGCACGCGAGACAGGCCGTACAGTCCTCGCCCCAGACCCTCAGACCGTGCTCGATGGTCGTACGGACCTGCGCGGCGGTCGGGGTCTCCGACGCCTGGAGCGTCGAGGCGAACAGGACCTCGGCGAGGTCCGACGCGCTGGGAGTGAGAGTGGTCGCCATGGGGGCCTCCTTCGCCGCCGGCCTGCTTGCCCCTGGTAGGCGGCCGGTCACGCGCTGGACTCGATAACGAGGGCATACCTGACCTATCCCCGGAGCCATGCTGATCATGCCGCCGGGGAAGGGTCACTGCGCATTCGCACAAAAGGCATGAAGGTCAGTCCTCACGGGCACCGATCGCCTCCGCCGGACGCGTGGCCAGCGCGATCCGGCCGGGCACGCTCGTGGCGAGCAGGGCCAGCGCCGCCGCGACCGCGACGACGGCCAGGTACGCGCCCGGCGGGAACGCCGGTCGCGCCGAGCCGGTCATCCCCGCCCCGTACGCCGACAGGGTGCCCAGCGCGATGGCGGTCCCCAGGACGGTGCCGGTGAGCGTGACCGTGAGGGTCTCCGCTCGGAGCATGCGCAGGATCTGGCGCCGGGTCGTGCCGACCAGCCGCAGGAGCGCGAACTCGCGGGACCGCTCGGCGGTGGCCATGGCCAGCGTGTTGACGATCGCGATCGCCGTGAACGCGATGACCAGACCCATGATGACGATGTCGACCTCGGCGTTCTTGTTCTGCCGGGCCTCCCTCAGCGCCTGCGCCCGTTCGGTCGACAACGCCCGTACGCCGGGGTAGGCGCGCACCGCCTGCCGCAGCGCCTCCGCGGAGCCTCCCGCGACGAGCACCTGCGGCGCGAGCGGGTCATCGACGTGCGCCGCGACGGTGTCGTAGGGCAGGAGCACGTCGCCGAAACCGAGCCCGCGACCGTAGATCGCGGCGACGCGGGCGCGGAGCGGCGTGCCGTCGCCGAGCGTGAGGGACATCGTGGCGCCGAGGCGGACGTGCATGTGCCCGGCGGCGGTCGTGCTGACCGCCATGCCGCCCTCGCCGAGCCGGTCGAGCGACCCGGCGCGCACGTCCGGGTCGATGGTCCGCGCCAGCCCGGCCGGCGTGACGCCCTGGGCTCCGTACTTGCCGCGGCCGGCGCGGATCGTCGTGGGCAGCATCGCGGTGGCCGCGCGTACGCCGGGCAGCGCGCGTACGGCCGCGGCGGCCTCGCGCGGGACCCGCCCGGAGAGCACGTTCCCGGCCGTCACCCCGTCGCGTGCCTGGCGGGTCGCCGCCGCGCTCAGCGTGGCGGGCGCGAACAGGATCGTGCAGGTCATGCCGATCGCGAGGGTGAGCGGGGCGATGACCGTGGCGAGCCGCCGCGTGTTCGCGCGGTTGTTGGCGGCGGCCAGGTGGCCGCTGACCCGCGACAGCCGCAGGGGCGGGCCCAGCAGCGCCGTGGCCATGCGCGCGATGACCGGGCCGAGCAGCGCGACCGCGAACCCGGCGAGCACGACCGCGAGGAAGGTCACCGGGGTCGCGGCGGCCTCCCTGTCGAGCGTACGGAGCACGGCCAGCAACGTGACGTGCCCGGCGAGCATCACGAGGCCGGCCAGGGTGCGCGCGAGCGGCGGCGTGCGGGGTTCGACCGCCGCCTCGGCGAGGGCCTCGGCGGGCCGGATCCGCGCGGTCCGCCGTACGGACACCCGGGCGGCGGCCCACCCGGCGAGGAGGGTGGCCA
>Ga0193707_1000431_pt1 | contig 14209 bp, 12 predicted proteins | sample U3c2metaG_FD_143043 | JGI IMG/M metagenome (GOLD analysis project Ga0193707, IMG submission 143043) | Soil microbial communities from a riparian zone of the East river system, Colorado, United States - U3c2 | ecosystem: Environmental > Terrestrial > Soil > Riparian zone | place: USA: East River... | reverse complement strand
CGGGCACGACCGGCACGGGCACGACCGGCACGGGCACGACCGGCACGGGCACGACCGGCACGGGCACGACCGGCACGGGCGAGGCGACCGGGTCCTTGACCGGACCCGGTGGTGCGATGGGTGGGGATGCCTCCGCGAGTAGTGAGCTGACCGCCCTGCTGGGGAAGACCAGCACGACCTGGGCCGCCACCAGCGGCTCCCAGTCGGCGGCGTCGCTCGAGCTCGCCAGCGGGAAGTCCGTGATCGCGATCGGCGGCTTCGGTGGCAGCGACGACGCGCCGACCTTGGCACAGTTCCAGCAATGGGTTGCCGAAGGCAAGATCGACTACTACATCGTGGGCGGTCAGGGCGGCGGCGCTGGCGGCAACTCCACCGCCGCCACCGAGATCCAGGCCTGGGTCACCGCCAACTACACCGCCACCACAGTAGGCAACTCCACCGTCTACAGCCTCACGACCTGAGCTCCCGCGGACCGGTCGCGTACCGAAGGACGGGTAGTAGTCAGTGCCGGCTCGCGGGTTCACGCGGCGACGGGTGCCGCGGAGCCGACTACTACCCGTCCTTCGGTACAGCAGGCGGGCATCCAAGGGCTCGCCGGATCCCCACCACTCACCAACACCCTGAATCCACCGCCTTCCCACCGACCCACCGCTCACCCCAACCACCGCGACCACCGTTGGAGAGTGACGGTGGTCCGACGGTCGGCGGCACCCGGGAGCTGAACCTCCAGCCCATCACAACTCCACAGCTCGGCACTCAGGCCCGCGTGGCCGCCCGGCTGAGTGCCGGTTGTGATGGCCTGGCGGTCCCCGCCGTTCTCTCACATGGCAGACTCTGGTGGCGTGACGGCGCAGATTCTGGACGGTAAGGCGACGGCGGTGGCGATCAAGGACGAGTTGAAGGTCCGGGTCGCGAAGCTGGCCGAGCAGGGCGTGGTGCCCGGGCTCGGCACCATCCTGGTCGGGGACGATTCGGGCAGCCGGGCGTACGTGGCGGGCAAGCACCGCGACTGCGCCGCGGTCGGGATCTCGTCGATCCAGGTCGAGCTGCCGGACACGGCGACCCAGGACGAGATCGCCATGAAGGTCCGCGAACTCAACGAGGACCCGGACTGCACCGGCTTCATCGTCCAGCTGCCACTGCCCAGGCACGTCGACACGAACACGATCCTCGGCCTGATCGACCCCGCCAAGGACGCCGACGGCCTGCACCCGATGAGCCTCGGCAAGCTCGTGCTCGGCCAGGACGGTCCGCTGCCGTGCACCCCGAAGGGCTGCGTCGAGATCCTCCGGCGGTACGACGTACCGATCGCCGGAGCCCACGTGGTCGTCGTCGGCCGCGGGGTGACCGCCGGCCGGCCGATGGGGCTGCTGTTCACCCGCCGGTCCGAGAACGCGACCGTGACCCAGTGCCACACCGGCACCAAGGACCTCGCCGCGGTGGTTCGCACCGGCGACATCGTGATCGCCGCGGCCGGGTCGGCCGGCCTGATCACGGCGGACATGGTGAAGCCGGGCGCCGTCCTCCTCGACGTCGGCACCAGCCGCAACGCCGAGGGCAAGATCGTCGGCGACATCGAGCCCGCCGCCCGCGAGCACGCGGCCTGGATCGCCCCGATGCCCGGCGGCATCGGCCCGATGACCCGCGCGATGCTCCTCACCAACGTCGTCGAGGCCGCCGAAGCGAGCCTGGCCTGATGACCCGGCCGGCTGAAGCGGGCGTGACGTGCTGATGGCGGGAGAGGCTCAACGCCGGAGCGAGTGGCCTCTGGTCCTGACGCTGCTGGTCGGCCTGACCGGCCTGATCGTGCTCACCTTCTACGACTGGCGCAACGGCGTCCTCGTCTTCGCCGCCGGCGTCATCCTCGCCGGCGTCCTGCGCGCCTTCCTCACCGACACCGCCGCCGGCCTCCTGCATGTCCGCGGCCGCATGTTCGACACCGCCCTCCTCATCGGCGTCGGCGCCGCCATCGCCATCCTCGGCCTCATCGTCCCGAACTGAATCAGGCCGGCCATCAAGAGCTGATGCCGAAGAGCTGTTCCAGCAGCGCCGCCGCCGCCCAATCGGCAACCTCCTGACTGGTCCGGCCGAGGTCGCGGGTGAACTGGCTGAAGATCTGAGGCCCGAGTACGACGAGGAGGATGTCGCGGGCGCGCAGTGTCGGCAGCCCGGCGCGGAGGTCGTGCTTCCGGGCGAGAAATGCGATCGCGCCCTCGTAGCCCGCGCGGCGCAGCCCGTCGTTGTACTCGTAGCCCGTCCGGGCGTTCTCGTCACCGAGCACGGCCCACACCAGCGGGGCAGCCCGCCCGAAGACCGCCATCGTTCCGTCGACGAACAAGCGGATCGCCGTCGACACGTCCGGCGCGGCCTCGGCAGCCTGCCACCACGACGACAGATGCGGCGGTATGCCGTCCGGCCCCTCGACCGCGTACTCGTACGCCGCCTGCAGCAACTCGCCCTTGGTCCGGAACGTGAAGTACACCGTCTGGACGGCGACACCGGCGTCACCGGCGACGGAGTCCATCGTCGTCGCCGCGTACCCCTGCTCGGTGAATCTCCGGTACGCCGCCTCGACGATGCGCCGGCGGGTCAGCTGCGCCCGTTCTCTTCGCGACGGCCGGGCCTGCATGCCCTTGACATCTGCCACGGCTCCCCGGTCCGGAGGTGACCGCCGGGGGCTAGTGGAAGAAGTGCCGGGTGCCGGTGAAGTACATGGTGATGCCGGCCTTGGTTGCGGCCTCGATGGCGGCCTCGTCACGGATGGAGCCGCCCGGCTGAACGACCGCCTTGACGCCACCCTCGATGAGGACCTCCAGCCCGTCGGGGAACGGGAAGAAGGCGTCGGAGGCGGCGACTGATCCGGTGGCCCGGTCGCCGGCTCGGGAGACGGCCAGGCGGCAGGAGTCGACGCGGTTGACCTGCCCCATGCCGACGCCGATCGACGCGCCGTCCGCGGCCAGCAGGATCGCGTTGGACTTGACCGCGCGGCAGGCCTTCCAGGCGAAGGCCAGGTCCGCCAGCACCCCGGGCGACGCGGCCTCGCCGGCTGCGAGCGTCCACGCGGACGGCTCGTCGCCGGGAGCCTGGAAGCGGTCGGTGTGCTGCAGCAGCAGGCCGCCGCTGACCGCCCGCATCTCGACGGTGTCGCCGTCGGTCGGCGCAGTCGCCACCAACAGCCGGATGTTCTTCTTGCCCTGCAGGATCTCGACCGCACCGTCCTCGTAGGCCGGCGCCACCAGCACCTCGGTGAAGATCTCCGCGACCTGCTTGGCCAGCTCCACCGAGACCGGACGGTTCGTCGCGATCACACCGCCGTACGCCGAGACCGGGTCGCACTCGTGGGCCCGGCGGTGTGCCTCGGCGATGTCCTTGCCGACCGCGATACCGCACGGGTTCGCGTGCTTGATGATCGCGACGGCCGGTTCGCTGAAGTCGTACGCCGTACGCCGGGCAGCGTCGGCGTCGACGTAGTTGTTGTACGACATCTCCTTGCCGTGCAACTGCTCCGCGGCCGCGAGGCCACCCCGGCCGTTCACGTACAACGCGGCCGGCTGGTGCGGGTTCTCGCCGTACCGCAGCACCGCCGCCTTCTCCCAGGTCGCCCCGACCCACTCGGGGAAGCCGGTGCCCTCGGAGGTGTCGGTCAGCCTGCTGCCCATCCAGGACGCGACGGCGACGTCGTACGACGCCGTGTGCACGAAGGCATCGACCGCCAGCCGCTGCCGCTCCTCCACACTGAAACCACCGGAAGCCAGCGCGTCGACGATGTCCGGATAGCGCGAAGGAGACACCACGACCGCCACGTTGGCGTGGTTCTTCGCCGCGCCGCGGACCATCGACGGCCCGCCGATGTCGATCTGCTCGATGCACTCGTCCACCGACGCGCCGGATGCGACGGTCTCGGTGAACGGGTACAGGTTGCTGACCAGCAGATCGAACGGCTCGACCCGCATCTCGGCGAGCTGCTCCACGTGCTCGGTCTTGCGGACGTCGGCGAGCAGACCGGCGTGCACCTTCGGGTGCAGCGTCTTCACCCGCCCGTCCAGGCACTCCGGGAACCCGGTCAGGTCCTCGACCTTGGTCACCGGTACGCCGGCCGCCGCGATCCGGCCCGCGGTGGAGCCGGTCGACACGATCTGGACCCCGGCCTCGGACAGCGCCTTCGCGAGCTCCTCCAGACCGGTCTTGTCGTAGACGCTGATCAGCGCCCGGCGGATCGGCCTGCGGTCGGTGCTCACTTCAGTCGAACCTTTCGTCCGGTGATGGTCCAGCCGTCGCGGATCAGGCGGCCGACCCACTCCACCAGCTGGCGGCGTTCGACCTCCTTGATCCGCTCGGTCAGGCTTTCTTCGGTGTCGTCGTCCTCCACGGGTACGACGACCTGCGCGATGATCGGCCCGGTGTCGACGCCGCCGTCCACGAAGAACAGCGTCGCCCCGGCCACCTTGACGCCGTACTCGAGCGCGTCCCGGGGCCCGTGGATCCCGGGAAACGCGGGCAGCAGCGCGTTGTGCGTGTTGATGTAGCGGTCGCCGAACGCGGCCAGGAAGTCGTCACCGACCAGCTTCAGGAACCCGGCCGACACGACCAGGTCGGGCTTGTGCTCGGCGACGGACGCGGTCAGCGCGCGATCCCATTCGGACCGCTCGGCGTACTGCTTCACCGTGTGCACGAAGGTCGGCACTCCGGCGGTCGCGGCCCGGTCCAGCCCGGCGATCCCGTCCCGGTCGGCACCGACGGCGACGACCTGAGCGCCGTACGCCGGATCGGCGCAGGCGTCCAGCAAGGCCTGCAGGTTCGACCCCGAGCCCGATACGAGCACGACGAGGCGCGCCCGCCCAGAATCGGACGCCGCGGGGATGGGCGCAACCGGGTCTGTCACGCGCCAAACCCTATCGCTCGGCGTCGGCCTCGCTGTCAGCCGGTCGGCGGGACGCGACCACGGCGGCCGCGATCGACGCCCCGATCGCCATCCCCGCGGCCAGTACGCCGGCCGCCGGCAGTGCCCCCGGGACTCCGAAGGCCGACATCCGTCCAGGCCCGGCCGAGCCACCGGACAACGCCATGAGCACGTAGAGCAGCACCCCGGCGACCAGGGCCGAAATAGCGCCACGCAAGGCGAACGCATCCCAGCCCAGCGCCTCGGCGTCCTGACGCGCGAGCCCACGCCGCACCACGACCAGTCCGGCGACCGCACCGGCGACCAGCGGCACCACAGCTGTCAGTACGAGCAGGTACGTCGGTGTCGCACGATCCGCGGGTACGGCGGCCAGCAGCGGAAGGGCAGGCAGGTTCCCGACATCCACGCCGGTCGGGGCAATCGAGGTACCCACGCCCAGCTGGAATCCGGGTCCGGCGAGGAAGGCAACGACGTACAGGATCATGTTCGGCACCAGCATCAGGCAGATGGCGAACAGGACCACCGACCCGATCACACCGGCGTTCAGGAGCTCCAGCATCCCGGTGATCCGGGAGAAATGGATCGCCAAGACTACGGCGTACAGGACCGACGCGATCGCGAACACGGTCAGTACGGCGGCAGCCGCGGCCGGCACGGCGTCCCGCAGGCCGCTGGGGGTCGCGTCGGCGATGTCCTCCCCCGCACCGGACTCGACCAGTACGCCGATGGTCCCGGCGACGAGAGCGAGTGACGCGGCACCGAGGAAGGCGGACAGCGGATTGACCTTCAGCGCACCGTCCGCGGCGAGCAGGGCCACCACGAGCGCACCGAGGCCGTAGACGACGGCGAACGACCCGGTCAGCAGGATGAGGTCGCGGGTCCGGTCGGCGGCGCTGGTCCGGGCGGCGGACTTGCCACCGCGATACAGGCACCAGCCGAAGAACAGGGTCAGACCGAGCGGCGCGATCGTGAGGGACCCACCGCCGAGCGTCACTCCGGCCTTGTGGGCGACCAGCCAGGCCGATGCGCCCGCGCGGATCGCTCCGGAGGCGCCGCCGAACGTCGCGGCCAGCCAACCGATCACGGCGACCGCGGCACAGGTGAGGAGTCCGGTCAGCAGGCAGGCGCCGGCGGAGATCACGGCCGACACCACCACCGGCTTGGTCGGGGCGGTGACCGGATCTGGCGTCAGGGCGGGTCCGGGCGCGTGATTCTGTTCACCGTTACGGGCGCCCGGACGGTTCAGCATGTCGGTCATCTGACTCCCATCGTCACCCGGCCGCCGGACACCACTCGTCCTGACACGCCGGATATGGAAGACTTCAGCCCGCTTGCTCACGCTCGGTTCGGAGATCGTGACTGGCGGCCCTCGCCTGCGAGTAGCTGACTGTGGGCAGCGAGGGTCCACCGGGTACTGTCGGGTGGAATCAGTCAGGAGGTCGAAGCTTTGGCCGGTTCCCACCGCGCACAACGCGGCGGCGGTCGCGCCGCTGCCCGGGAGGCGCGCCGGCAGAAGGCGCGCAAGCGGAACCAGACGATCGCCGCCGGCGCAGCGGTCGTCGTACTGGTCGGCGGCGGCGGTGTCGCCGCGCTGAACGCCTTCGGCGGCGACGGCTCGTCCGGCCCGAAGGCCGGCAACGGCCCGTCCGACGACAAGCCGACCGACTCGAACGTGCTCGCCGACGGCAAGGCACTGCTCGACGGTGCCGGCGCGAAGCCGCTGGCCGCGACCGGCGCCTGGGCGGTCACCAAGACCGCCGACGGCAGCACCGCGCCGGACAAGGTGTTCGTCTGCCAGTCCCAGCGGTTCGCCGACCCGGCCGGGCTGCGCACCTGGGTCCGCACCTTCCAGAACTCGGCCACCAAGGACACCGCGGTCCAGTACGTCGAGGTGTCGAACGACAAGGCCGCCGCGGGCAGGGCGTACACCTCGATCGTCGGCTGGCTGAGCCAGTGCTCCGCCCCGCAGACGCGGCTGACCACCAGCTACGTCACGAGCGGGGTCGGCGAGCGCGGCGTGATCGCGGTCTTCGGTCAGCCGTCCGGCACCAAGACGCGGTACAAGACGATCGCGGTCACCTTGGCCGGCCAGGCCACCATGGTGGTCGAGCACGACACTCTCACCGGTACGCCGCCCCAGCCGGGGCCGGTGCTGGCCACCGCGAGCGCCGCGGCGAAGAGGATCTGCGGACAGTCCGGCGGCTGCGGCGCCGGGGCGCCGGTGGCCAGGGCCGGCCTGCTGCCGAGCACCGAGTCGCCCGGGTTCATGGCGCCGGTCGACCTACCGGTGCTTCCCGAGATCAGCAAGCCGTGGGTGAGCGCGCCCGCGAAGACCGGCCCCGGCACCGGCTGCGAGCGGATGGACCTCAAGAAGGCGAAGGCCTCGAAGTACGGCTCGCTCACCTACGTGACACCGGACGCAGACGTACCGACCGAGTTCGGCCTCGACGACACGGTCGCGAAGTTCGCGTCGACGACAGCCGCGGCCACCTTCGTCAGCCAGGTCCGCAAGAACGTCGACGGCTGTGAGAAGGACGTCTCGACCGCGAAGGTGGAGTCGACCGGCTCGATCTCGACCAGCACGATCACGGGCGAGAGTTGGCAGGCGTCGTACGACACCGGCGGCGGGAAGAAGTTCACCTACCGGATCGGCATCGCCGGGTCCGGGGACCGCGCGGTCTACCTGGTGTTCCCGGTGCTGAAGGACCTGGACATCTCCGACGCCGTGTTCAACGAGACGCTGACCCGCGCGGCCGAGCGATCCTCGACGTACAGATAGCGAACGGGACCCGCACCGGTGCGGATCCCGTTCGCTGCTGCCTGGCTTACTTGGTCAGGCCCTGCATGATCTCGCGCATCAGGTTGGCGGTCTCGGTCGGCGTCTTGCCGACCTTCACGCCGACGGCCTCGAGAGCCTCTTGCTTTGCTGCTGCTGTCCCGGACGAGCCGGACACGATCGCGCCGGCATGGCCCATGGTCTTGCCTTCGGGTGCGGTGAAGCCGGCCACGTAGCCGACGACCGGCTTGGTCACGTTCTCCTTGATGAACGCGGCCGCCCGCTCCTCGGCGTCACCACCGATCTCACCGATCATCACGATCGCGTCGGTGTCAGGGTCGTTCTGGAACGCCCGCAGCGCGTCGATGTGCGTCGTACCGATGATCGGGTCACCACCGATACCGATCGCCGACGAGAAACCGACGTCCCGCAGCTCGTACATCATCTGGTACGTCAGTGTGCCGGACTTGCTGACCAGGCCGATCCGGCCCTGGCCGGCGATGTCGGCCGGGATGATGCCCGCGTTCGACTCACCCGGGGTGATGATGCCCGGGCAGTTCGGGCCGATGATCCGGGTGGTACCGGACGCCTGCGCGGCGGCGAAGAACGCCGCGGTGTCGTGCACCGGCACACCTTCGGTGATCACCACGACCAGCGGTACGGCGGCCTCGATCGCCTCCAGTACGGCGTCCTTGGTGAACTTCGGCGGCACGAAGATGACCGACACGTTCGCGCCGGTCTCCTTGACGGCGTCCGCGACGGTGCCGAAGACCGGGACCGATTTGCCGTCGAAGTCCTGGCTCTGACCCGCCTTGCGCGGGTTCACGCCGCCGACGATGTTAGTGCCCGAGGCAAGCATCCGGGTGGTGTGCTTGGTGCCCTCGGAGCCGGTCATGCCCTGGACGATGACCTTGCTGTCCTTGGTCAGGAAGATAGACATTGTTCGGCGATCCCTTACTTCGCAGCCAGCTCGGCGGCGCGCTTGGCGGCGCCGTCCATCGTGTCGACCCGCTCCAGACCGGTCAGACCGGCCTCGTCGAGGATCCGGCGACCCTCCTCGGCGTTGTTGCCGTCCAGCCGGACGACCAGCGGCTTCGTGACGGCCTCGCCGCGGCTCGACAGCAGCTCGAACGCCTGGACGATGCCGTTCGCGACCGCGTCACAGGCGGTGATGCCACCGAAGACGTTGACGAACACGCTCTCCACCTGCGGGTCCGAGATGATGATCTCCAGGCCGTTCGCCATCACCTCGGCGCTCGCGCCACCACCGATGTCGAGGAAGTTGGCGGGCTTCTGTCCTCCGAACTCCTCACCGGCGTACGCGACCACGTCGAGCGTGGACATGACCAGGCCGGCGCCGTTGCCGATGATGCCGACCGAGCCGTCCAGCTTCACGTAGTTCAGGCCCTTGGCCTTGGCCGCGGCCTCCAGCGGGTCGGCCGCCGAGACGTCCTCGAACTCGGCGTGCTCCGGGTGCCGGAAGTCCGCGTTCTCGTCCAGGGTGACCTTGCCGTCCAGCGCCTCGACGCTGCCGTCCTCGAGCTTGACCAGCGGGTTCACCTCGACCAGCGAGGCGTCCTCGGCCAGGAAAACGTCGTACAGCTTGACGATCTCCGGTACGACGGCGTCGATCACGTCGGCCGGGTACTTCGCGGCCTCGGCGATCTCGCGCGCCAACGCCGCGTCCACCCCGGTGGCCGGGTCGATCGAGATCTGCGCCACCGCGTCCGGATCGGTGTGCGCGACCTCCTCGATCTCCATGCCGCCGGCGGCCGACGCGATGCAGAGGTAGTTGCGGTTGGCCCGGTCGACCAGGAAGGAGAAGTAGTACTCCTCCGCGATCGCCGCGGCCGGGACGATGTTCAGGATCTTGACGACGTGACCCTTGATGTCCAGCCCGAGGATCTCGCGGGCCGTCTGCTCCGCCTCGTCCGGCGAGGAGGCGAGTTTCACGCCACCGGCCTTCCCGCGGCCACCGGTCTTCACCTGGGCTTTCACGACCACCCGGCCACCGATCTTCTCGGCCGCCGCGCGGGCTTCTTCCGGAGTCGTGACGACCTCGCCTACGGTCGTCCGCACTCCGTGCTTGGCGAAGACCGTCTTCGCCTGGTATTCCATCAAGTCCACGACTGTGGTCCCTCTCTCGCACCTGTTCGAGTAGGCCGCGGCAGGCGGGCTGTTCCCGGAGGAGGGCACGGTCGCCGGCGCGTTCCGTCGGCCTGAGACTAGCCACCTCGGTGGTCGCCGCAACAGCCGGGGTACGCGCTGAGACAACCGTCACAGGAAACTTCGCGGGCCATGCAAGGCTTGGCCGCATGACCGATCCAGGAAGCAGACCAGCTGACGACTGGTGGCGTAGCGCCGTCGTCTATCAGGTGTACCCGCGCTCCTTCGCCGACGCCGACGGCGACGGGACCGGCGACGTGAACGGCATCCGGGCCCGGCTACCCTATCTGGCCGACCTCGGCGTCGACGCGATCTGGATCAGCCCGTGGTACCCGTCTCCGCTGCTCGACGGCGGGTACGACGTGTCCGACTACCGCGACATCAACCCGGAGTTCGGCACCCTGGCCGACGCGGACGCGCTGATCACCGAGGCGCACGCGCTCGGGCTGCGGATCCTGATCGACCTGGTGCCGAACCACTGCTCCTGGGAGCACCCGTGGTTCAAGGCCGCGCTGGCGGCGGGCAACGGTTCCGCGGAGCGCGAGCTGTTCTGGTTCCGCGACGGCAAGGAGGGTGGGCTGCCGCCGACCAACTGGCCGGCCGCGTTCGGTGGCGGCGCGTGGCAGCAGATCGAGGACGGGCAGTGGTATCTCCACCTGTTCGACATCTCCCAGCCGGACTGGAACTGGGACAACCCGACGGTGATCGAGGAGTTCGACGCGATCCTGCGGTTCTGGTTCGATCGTGGCATCGACGGGTTCCGGATCGACGTGGCCGACTCGATGGCCAAGGACGCCACGCTGCCCGACGTACCGCTGCACGACGGTCAGCCGACGCGGGAGAAGTACGTCGGCAACCCGTTCTACGACCAGCCGGGCGTCCACACGATCCACCAGCGGTGGCGGGCGATCGCCGACGAGTACGCCGATACTCCGCAGGGCCCGCGGGTGTTCGTGGCCGAGGCGTGGTTGTCGCCGGCGGAGCGACTGGCGCAGTACGTGCGGTCCAACGAGCTGCATTCCGCCTTCAACTTCGACGTACTGCGCTGTGCGTGGGACGCGAAGGAGTTGCGCGAGGTCATCGACCACACCACGGAGAGCCTGTGGGCCGTCGGTGCGCCGGCGACGTGGGTGCTGAGCAACCACGACACGATCCGGCACCGCACCCGGTACGGCCGGGACCAGCGGGACGCGCTGGAGGGCGCGGGCGTCGTACCCACCGATCTCGAGCTCGGCCGCCGCCGCGCCCGGGCCGCCGCTCTGCTCGAGCTCGCCCTCCCCGGCGGCGCCTACATCTACCAAGGCGACGAACTGAGCCTCCCCGAGGTCGAGGACCTGCCCGAAGACGTCCTCGACGACCCCACCTGGGAACGTTCCGGCCACACCGTCCGCGGCCGCGACGGCTGCCGCGTCCCGATCCCGTGGTCCGGCTCGGAGCCGCCGTACGGGTTCGGCCCCGGCACCGGTCAGCCCTGGCTTCCCCAACCCGCCGACTGGTCCGGGCTGACCGCCGAGACCCAGGCGACCGACCCGGCCGGCCACCTCACCCTCTACAAGACCGCCCTGAGCATCCGCCGCTCCCACTCCGCCCTGGGCGAAGGCCGCCTCGCCTGGGACGACAACGCCCCGGCCGGCACCCTCTCCTTTACCCGCAACCCGAGCTTCCGCTGCGTGGTCAATCTCGGCGACGCCCCCGTCGAGCTGCCCGCCCACCAACGGATCCTGCTCACCAGCGAACCGCTCACCAGCACCCAACTGCCGACAGACGCAGCCGCCTGGCTAGAGCTCTGAAAAACAGGAAACGGCCGGAGAGACTCCGGCCGTTTCCTGTCTCTGCTAGCGGTATCGGTCGCGCCGATCCCGGTCTTCACGGTCCCAGCGATCCCGGTCCTCCCGGTCCCGGCGGTCACGCTCTTCGCGGTCCCGCCGGGATCGGTCCTCCCGGTCCCGGCGGTCACGCTGTTCCGCCTGCCGGCGGAACCAGTTCACTTCACGCCACCTGCCGTGAGGCCGGCGACGATACGACGCTGGAACAGCAGGACGGCGATCACCAGCGGGATCGTCACCACCACACCGGCGGCCATCTGGCTGGTGCCGGTGAACTGCGAGATGATCACGTTCGCCGTCTGGATCGACTTCTTGTTGGTCATGCTCAGCGCGATCAGGAACTCGTTCCAGGCCGCGATGAAGGTGATGATCGCGGTGGTGAACACACCGGGCGCGGCCAACGGGATGATGATCTTGCGGAAGGCCTGCGCCGGAGTGCACCCGTCCACCATCGCGGCCTGCTCCAGTTCTTGCGGCATCTGCCGGAAGAACGAGGTCAGGTTCCACACCGCCAGCGGCAGCGCGAACGACAGGCTGGGCACGATCATCGCCTGGTAGGTGTTGATCCACTTGATGTCGACGAACAGCTTCAGCAGTGGCACCACCAGCGAGATGCCGGGGAACATCGACGTCGTGATGATGATCGCCAGCACGATGTTCTTGCCCTTGAAGTCGAGCCGGGCCAGCGTGTAGGCCGCGATCATCCCGATGACCAGCGTCAGGATCGTCACGGTGCCGGCCACGATCAGGCTGTTCAGCAACCCCCGGCCGAAGCCGTTCGAGCCGCTGAACACGTCCTTGAAGTTCTGGATCGAGAACGGCGCCGGGATGATCTCGTTCGAGAACTGGTCGGCGGGCTTGCGGAACGCCGACACCACCATCCAATAGAACGGCGCCAGGCAGTACATCACGATCAGCGCGACACCGATCAGCGGCGCCCACCGGCGCAGCGGACTGGACTCGGCCGTCTTGAGCTTGGCGCCACCGCCAGCGGGCTGTGCAGTTGCGGTAGCCATTACATTCCACCTCCACCGGACGCCACGGCACCGACCGAGGTGCTGGCCGTGTTCTGGACAGCGTGCTTCTTCCGCCACCGCTTGCCGTCGCCACCGCCCGGCTTCTTGGCTCTGGCCTCACCGATCACGTCGGCGCCGAGGATCCTCACGAACGCGTAGGCGACCACGGCGACATAGACGAACAGCACCGTCGCATAAGCGGCCGCCGGACCGTAGCGGGTGTTGAAGGCTTCGTCGTACGCCAGCATCGACAAGGTCTCGACCGAGTCCTTGTGCGCGCCGACCAGGACGAACGGCAGATCGAAGATCCGCAGGGTGTCGAGGATCCGGAAGAGCACTGCCACCAGCAGTGCGGGCTTCACCAAGGGCAGCGTGATCTTGGTGAAGGTCTTCCAGACGCTTGCGCCGTCCACCTTTGCCGCCTCGTACACCTCCCCCGAAATGGTCTGCAGTCCGGCCAGGACCAAGAGACCGATGAACGGCGCGGTCTTCCACGTATCCGCGATGATCACCGACGCCTTGGACTGCCAGCCTTCCGTCGACCACAGCACCTGCGTGCCGAGCAGGGCGTTGGCCACCCCGTCGGCTTGGAAGATCCACTTCCACAGCAGTGCCGAGATGACGGTCGGGATCGCCCACGGGACCAGGATGCTGGCCCGGACGATGCCGCGGCCCTTGAAGGCCTTGTGCATGATCAGTGCCATCACGACACCGAGGACGGTCTCCAGCACGACGCAGATCACCGTGAAGAACGTTGTGTTGTAGAACGCGTTCCAGAACCGGTGGCCGGTGTCGCCCTTGAAGATGGCGGCGTAGTTGTCCAGCCCGACGAAGGTCGAGCCCTTGACGATGAAGCCGTTCGCGTCGAGCTTCGTGCCACTCGTGAAGAGCGACTCACGCAACGCCGAGATGATTGGGAAGAGAACGACGAGTGCGAGTACGAGCATCGTCGGCGAGAGCAGTGTCGCGGCCAGTCGGCCGGTGCCCTCGTTGAAGCGCTGCTGGCGCTTCGGTTGCTTCGATTCTTTGGCCGGCCGCTGCGCGACCGGGGCGGTTGCAGTCACCTGCGCCTCCTAACGCTTTCCCGGGCGAACCCGGGCAGGGACTGGCCGGGGCCGGTGCGCGGTCACCACCTCACCGCGCACCGGCCCCGGCGCATCGGTCATTGCGTGAGCGATTGCAGCTTGGTCTGCAAGTCGGAGAGCGCCTGCTGTGGTTGCGTCTTGCCACTGAGGGCGTCGTACGCCGCCTGCTGGATCGCCGCCGTCACATCGCCGTACTTGACCACCCGCGGCCGCGGCTGGGCGGACCCGATCGAGGCCTTCAGCGGTGCGAGGTACGGGAACTGCTTGTTCAGCCCCGGGTCGTCGTACAACGAGGCCCAGGTCGGCGCCTGCGACGTCTTCTCGATGTTGGCCTTCTGGCGAGCCTCGCTCGCCATGAAGTTGATGAAGTCGATCGCGGTCGCCTTGTTCTTGGCCGATGACGCGATCGCGTAGTCCTGACCACCGAGCGACGAGACACC
>Ga0193707_1000430_pt1 | contig 14234 bp, 20 predicted proteins | sample U3c2metaG_FD_143043 | JGI IMG/M metagenome (GOLD analysis project Ga0193707, IMG submission 143043) | Soil microbial communities from a riparian zone of the East river system, Colorado, United States - U3c2 | ecosystem: Environmental > Terrestrial > Soil > Riparian zone | place: USA: East River... | reverse complement strand
ATGGGACTAGTAGTGGACTAAGACTGATACCCAGAAGACCTGCACCGACGCCCACTGCCCGTTCCAGACATCGCGGCGAGTGTGCCACTGTTTGTTTACGAAAGCTGACAAAGAGTTGACCATCAAATGACATTCCGTCCGCATCTCGCCCTTCATTCGTCGTATCTAACTCCATATACATTGTGAAAAGCATTTGACAACCGAGGCTCTGGGAGGCACGTGTGGAGTAACACTTGACGAGCACAGTTATCAAAGGTGAAAGTCACACGTTTCAAATAAGGAGAAATCATGAAGAAGTCGTTGTTAGCCGTTGTACTTACTCTGACTTGCCTTCTTGGGTTAGGCATAAGTGCCCGCGCCCAGGACCTAGACAAAGTCGTTGTCAATGTCCCGTTCGAATTCGTGGCCGGAGGTCAGACACTTCCTGCGGGTGGATACAGTGTTAGTCGTGTCTCGGATCAGACATTTTCAGCCTTAGTTATCCGCAGCTACGACAACAACGCGTTTCTGCTCCCTATGTTCTTCGATGGGGTTTCTGCTGACCAGGCAGAGCTTCGCTTCGACCATGTAGGAGGCAAGTACTTTCTCAGTGAGGTTAAAACTCCGGCGGGCGTTTATGCCATCAGGACGCCACGACCTATGACCCAGGTAGGCCAGGTGAAGGATCAAGGCGCCATGTCTTCCTCTGGGACCAATTAAGTCGGGTACAACATCGGTTCCCACACGGTTGTGGCAGGGAGTTCAGAGCCTGGAAGTGCATCCATGTTCCTGAATTCCCCACCCCAACCAACAGCCAACGGGCCTTTGCAGCGCAATCGAAATGAGCCAGGTTCGGCGTCGTACAAATCATGAAAGTAAGTTATGGAGGACAACTTGAAAAGAACCTTGTTATTCGCACTACTCATGACCTTGGCACTACCTGCGGGGCTGTGGGCTCAGCAGGCCGGCTATTCCCAGACCAACCTGGTCTCCAATACTGCCGGCGTAGCCAACACTACAGACACTCAACTTCTGAACCCCTGGGGAATCTCGATTCTTCCCGGGCAAGATTTCTGGATCGCTAACAACAACAGCGGGATCTCCACGCTCTATGACGCACAAGGCAACAAAGACGCTGCACTGGTCGTGACCATACCCGGGGCCGCACACAATCCAAACGGTAATTGTAGCCCCGGCTGCCCCACGGGAAACGTTTCAAACGGCAACGGCTCCTCCTTCGGCGGCGGACAGTTCATTTTTGACACCGAAGATGGCATCGTCGCCAGCTGGACAGGCGCCAGCAACACAGCAACAGTGGCCTTCGACAACTCCGCCAGTGGCGCGGTTTACAAAGGTCTCGCCTTGCTTAACGGCACCTTCCTTTTGGCAGCGAACTTCAATAGCGGTAAGGTCGACGTCTTGGATCGCAACTTCAACCCCACTGCGTTGAGCGGTTCGTTCACTGATCCAAACCTTCCCGCGGGTTTCGCGCCCCATGGCATCCGCGTCATCGGTAACCAGGTCTACGTCGCTTATGCCATGCAGGATGGTGCCAAGCATGATGCAAGGCCCGGCGTCGGTCTGGGGCAGGTGGATATCTTCGACATGAACGGCAATTTCGTGAAGACTTTCGCTGCCGGTGGCATGCTCAACGCGCCTTGGGGGGTGGTGGCAACTCCAGCCACATTCGGAACCTTTCCGAACGCAATCCTGGTGGGCAATTTTGGCGATGGCACCATCAACGCGTACGACACAACCGGGAAGTTTCTCGGCCAGCTTACCGACTCTTCGAACAAGATACTGGTGAATCCTGGCTTGTGGGATATGGTGTTTGGCGGAGGCGGTCCGTCTGGTGATCCAAATACTCTCTATCTTACGGCTGGAGGCGGCAACCAACCCAATTTCCCGGCTGGAGGCAGCACCACCAGTGTGTTCGCTAGCCTTGTCCCCGCGGCGGCGGTGAGCGGCCCAGGTTTTTCCCTGAGTCTCTCGGCCCAAAGTATAACTGTCATGCCGGGAGGTTCGGCTAGCCTAATGATCGGCGCTAGCGCAGTTGGAGGATTCAACGGTCAGATTACGCTTTCCTGTGCTGCACCCGCTGGTGTGACCTGTGCTTTCAGTCCCACGACGATCTCTCCCGGGTCGAGCGCGTCATCCTCCACCTTAACGATCTCCGCTGCTTCGACCCCGCCAGCTACCGGCTACGGCACGCCCGGCATGGGCATGTCCGGCATTGGAGCCCTGTTGCCCAGTCTGGGTCTGTTCGGAACCGTTCTCACGGCTCGCAAACGGAAACCGCTTACACGCAAGAGCATTCTGTGGACGAGTGTACTGGGTGTGCTGCTTCTCGTCTCAATGTTCGCCCTGGGATGCGGCAGCAGTTCAAAAGGCCAGACGCCCGCATCTCAGGTCGCGTTGACGGTGAAGGGCACATCCGGCTCAATCAGCCACTCCACCCCTGTAAGCATCACCATTAATTGAAAGAACATAGCCCTGGCAAGGGCGCACTCCAGCTGTGCTCCCTTGCCGGAGGTCCTTCGTAAGGAGGCATCAGGTGTCGGCCACGACTACCCAGTAAGGAAGCGGAATGTGCGCGCTCAAGCGCGCACGCCAACCAATTTCTGAGATCCCTGGAATAGAAAGAGGCCCCGCTAGTTATCAATCTTGAAAGAAAGATAGCTTCGGTTGATTACAGCCGAATGCTCGGGCTCGAGACCAGGTTCAACGAACACAGGCATACGCGATGATTGACTACCCAAGCACGCTCTTAGGTCGAACTGAGGTTGCCGAAGGAACAATGGCATTTCAGTTTGAAAAGCCAAAGCACTTTGTATTCAAGCCGGGGCAGTATATAGACCTGACGCTATCGGGTTCCCAGCGGGGACTGCCAAACGGACTGACTCACACCTTCTCCATCGTAAGCTCCCCGTGTGACGAAGAGCTGGTAGTCGCGACGCGCATTCGAGATACAGTTTTCAAACAGGCCATATCCATCCTGCCTATCGGTAGCCCGGCAAGGATTGAAGGTCCGATGGGCTCTTTCAGCTTGCATAAGAACACAGCTAGGCCAGCTGTATTCCTCGCCGGCGGGATCGGGATCGCACCATTTCTCAGCATGCTCTCTTACGCAAAAGCGGAGAAGCTGCGCCATCCAATTATTCTGTTCTACGCGAACCGTTACCTCGAGGATGCGGCGTTCATCGACGAACTGTGGAAGTTAGAGCGTGTTCATCCAAGGTTCCGCTTTGTTCCGACCCTTACACGTACGGATAAGAATTACCGAGGTTGGAAAGGGGAGACTGGACACATCAGCTCGGAAATGCTGCTCACACACGTGGGAATCTTGCGAGGTCCGATCTATTACATAGCTGGGCCATCAACGATGGTTGCAGGGGTGCATCGAACACTCAGCGATACCGGCGTAGATGAAGACGATATTCGAATGGAAGAGTTTGGCGGCTATTGAGAATCAGGAATCTGTGAGTGGAGCGGATGAGTGCTGTTAGCTTTTTTCCCAATGAAGGGCTTTCTCGGGACCGGCGCCCCCTTCGGGGCAGATCTCAACCTCGTCGTGCAACTCATCATGGGACTGGCTTTGATCGCGGGCGTTCTTCTCGCCAAGCAAAAACGCTACACAGCTCACGGAATCTGCCAGACGACAGTGCTGCTATTGAATTTGTTAATGATCGAATTGGTGATGTGGCCGTCGTTCCACCAACAAGTAAAGCCAGCGATGTCTAAAGTTCTTCATAAGTGGTACTACGGTGTCGCGACCATACATGCAGCACTGGGGATAGCGGCTGAGCTCCTGGGACTTTATATCGTTATCGTGGCGGGCACGGACGTTCTTCCGCAGTGGCTGCGTTTCAAACATTGGAAGTTGTGGATGCGTACGGAGCTGGTGCTTTGGGCGATTGTTCTAGTCGGTGGAGTGGGAACGTACTGCGCATGGTACGTGGCGCCATTCCGGTAGTACCGGACACTGCCCTGTAGAGCTCCCATAATCAGTCCCAAGGGCGGACCGATCGACAGCACAAAGGTTTAAAGATTGCTTCCTCAGGAGAAATATTTCCTGGAATTCGGGAATAACGGTCGCCCAGCGAAGTTCTCACATATAGCGCAACGAACTCATAGACAAGAGAAAGTTAACGTGCCATTTATTAACTCAATATCTGCTCCAACCCCCGCAGCGATATTTGTCACGGCGAGTTTCCAAAGAGATGACAAACAAATGACATGTTTTAGGTATCTCGTCGTCTGGTCGTTGTGTCCAATGCACAGTACTGCTGGAACAAAATCATAGACAAAGGAATTGGAACGCAACCATGAAGGAAAAGGATTCTCCATCTGCGGCGGTATTTGAGACAAACTCACCTGAAACAACGTTTGCTTCGACTGAAGAAGATGTTCAGCGTCACTGGCAGGGCGTTGTCAAGCGACGTTCGTTTCTGAAGGGCCTCGGCATAGCCGGAGCAGCGCTGTCAGCCGGTACATTGTTGGCGACTGAAGGTGCAGCGGAGGCCTCGTCCAGCACGGGCAAGCTTTCGAAGGGCGACGTTGCACTCTTGCAGTTCGCAGCGTGGGCCGAAATTGTGGAAAGTGATCTGTGGACCCAATATGCGGAACTTGGCGGAGTCGGGCCTTCCGGCGGAGGAGCTGCACAGTCGAGCGAAGAGTTCCAGAAATTCATAGGCGGAAATCCAGCCTACAACCTGGCGCTTCAAAACCTGGACGGCGACATGCCGCAATACATCACCGACAATACTGATGATGAGCTGAGCCATGCAGCGTTCCTTACGGCTTTCTTGAAATCCAGGGGTGTAGTACCAGTCGACCTCGAACCATTTCGCAAGCTGCCTAGCAGTAAGGCGACTGGGGCAAGGCAAATAAAACGGATTACCAACCTCATGAACCTCAACGTCGACCTCAGTTGGTTTACCCGGTATCGCAGTGGAAAGAACCCGGACTTAGGCGAAGCGTTCAAGGGACCCTTCGTTATTGCAAACCAACCGGCTATTCCGTTGAACGATACTGATACTCCTCCGTCAACCAATCCGACAGTTCCCATCACAGGCCGTGATGCCGAGCGCATACAAGCGATCGCCAACACGGCGGGATTTCACTTTGCGTTCATTGAGCAGGGTGGTGCGAGCCTCTATCCCACGCTGGCCTTCAAGGCAACCGACCCGACAGTCCTGCGGATCCTGGTGAGTATCGGCGGAGTCGAAATTGACCACTTTGGGTTGTGGCACGACAAGGGCGGCAACGCGGTGGCTCAACCTTTGGCCGGTGTGGTCGATCCTGTGACCGGGCTAACCTTCCCGGATCTCAACAGCCCTGCCACAGAGCTCACCCAGACCAACAAGATTCTGCCTGAGCCCTGCGATTTCATCAGCAAGAGTCTGCCTCGCTGCTCGGTGATCCGACCGACTTCGACGCAGAATGGAGGCGCAGTGGCGACTGTGAAGGCTTTCACGGACGACGGGCTTTTTATCGGTCAACCGGACGAGTTTTTTGAGTTAGCCATGGATCTGGCCGTTGCAGCGGACTCGGTTAAGCGCGGATTTTGATTTTTGTGTGTTCTCTCCCCGCTGTGCTGGCAGGCGTTGTGGCGAGCAACTGGTCACGGCGCCTGCATTTTTTAATACTAGCTGCTCTGAGCTCGGTCGGGCTCATTGACTAACTTAAGGAGTACCTATGTTTGAAGGACTGTTTCAACCAATGCATCTGCTGGTCATTTTTGGAATTGCTCTGCTTGTGTTCGGGCCCAAGAAACTCCCGGAACTTGGCAAGGGAATCGGGGAGGGCATCCGCGGCTTCAAGTCAGCTATGAAAGACGAAGAGAAGCCGGTCAGTACGACAACCACCATCGCCAACGACCAAGGCCTGGCCAAGGGGTGAATTGTGGGTCTTGGAACCGGAATCCTGTTCGTGCTTATGCTCGGATTGCTGGTATTGGGTCCAAAGCAGCTGCACACATTGTTGAGGCGCGTGGCACGGGCTAAAGCTCAGTTCGATGAGGCGAGCCGCAGCTTCAAGTCTCAACTTGCGGCGGAATTCGATGCTGCGCATCAGGGGGATAAGACTGAGGCCTCGCATGAATTGGTTGGGGACCAGTGAACCATCCTCGGATCCTAGGTATCGGAACAGCGAACCCGCCGGCTAGGCTTACCCAGGAGCAAACCTTTCATGCCGCGGGCTATCAGAGTGAGCGCATTCGGAAGATCTTTCTGAATAGCGACATTGATTATCGTCATTTTTATCTGGAAAATGCTCCGAACCGCGAGGAAAGCTCTGATCAGCTGAATCAGCGCTATCTGCGCGGCGCCATGAAAACAGGTTGTCAGGCGATTCTGAACTGTTTGAAGGCAACTGCAACTACCGTGCACGATGTCGATTTCCTTGCAGTCTGCACGTGCACTGGCTACGTGTGTCCGGATGTGGGCAGTCGTCTCATCGCACATATGGGGTTTAGTAACAGGGTACAAAGGGCATCCATCATTGGGCTGGGATGTGCAGGTGCGCTTCCTACATTGCAGCGGGCAGTCGATTTTGTACGCGCAAATCCGGGCCGCCACGCGTTAATGCTAGCCGTCGAGATTTGCTCAGCTTGCTACTACGTCGATAACACCCTCGAAACAGTGGTTGGTAACGCGATTTGCGCTGATGGCGCCGCAGCCTTCCTGCTGGCCGCCGGGCGCCAAGACGATCCCAGCTATCCACAGATTGTCGACTTCGAGACTTTCATCGATACGGAGCACATCGATGAGGTTGGACTCCAGCATCGCGAAGGGAAGCTGCGAATCGTACTGGGGGCCTCGATTCAACATCTGGCTGGTCCCATGATCGAAAAGGCCCTCCAGCGGTTGCTGCAGCGACACGGACTTTCAAGGTCTGAGGTTAGCTTCTGGGTTGTTCATCCAGGCGGCCGCAAGGTGATCGACAACGTTCAAAAGCATTTTGGCATGACGGATGCGCAGCTGCGTTTCTCCAGAACTGTATTGCGGAATTACGGAAACATGTCCTCCCCCACCGTCATGTTTGTTTTGGACGAGGTCGTACGGAACGGTGATCCACGGCCGGGAGACTGGGGAGTGATGATCGCATTGGGACCAGGAATGGCTGCAGAGGTGGCTCTGCTCAGATGGTAGCTCGACGATGGGCGTTCTGGCCGCTCCTCCAGCTTCTCCATCGGGCCAGGAGGATGGGCTTGTGGGCGGAGATTAAGCCGCTGCTCAGAGATCGACTATTCCCCGTCAGAGGTGCACCAACAAAAAAAGGGAATCCGTTGCCTCCCATTCTGTTCCAGATGGCAACCGGTTATTGGGTTTCCCAGGCAATCTACGTTGCCGCCAAACTAGGTATTGCCGACTTACTTAAAGACGGGCCCCAGTCGTCTCTCGCACTAGCCGCTGCCACGGGAGCCGACGCCCCTTCGCTTTTCCGGCTAATGCGAGCCTTAGCAAGCGTGGGTGTGTTTTCGCACGTCCAAGGAGATTGCTTTGCTCTCTCCCGCCTTGGGGAGAGCCTTCAGACCGAGGTCCAGGGTTCACTTAGGGCGATGGTGATTACGCTCGGCGAAATTCACTACCAGGCGTGCGGGCGCCTGCTTCATAGCGTTCAAACCGGATCTCCGGCCTTTAACCATGTATTCGGAGCAAGCTTATTCGACTACTTGCAGCAGAATGCGGACACGGCCGACGCCTTTAATCAAGGGATGTCGAATCTGTCGTCAATGCTGGCTTATACAGTTCTGATGGCCTACGACTTCACAGGAATCTCTTCCATCATCGACGTCGGAGGAGGCCAAGGTAAGCTCCTGGAAAAAATTCTGCAGTTCACTCCGGACATGAGAGGTACGGTTTTTGACACCTCTTCGACAATTCAAAGGTCAAAGGAACAGCTCGGCACCAACGCACGGAGCGGACGATGCTCATACGTTACCGGGGATTTCTTCACCTCGGTTCCACAAGGGGCAGACGCTCACCTTTTGTGTGGCGTAATCCATGATTGGGACGATGATCATGCCGTTACAATTCTCAGAAATTGCCGTAAAGCGATGACTAGGGGTGGCAGGTTGTTGCTGGTTGACATGATTGTGCCGGATGCGGCTTCTCCGTCCTTCAGTAAGCTTCTGGATTTGAATATGTTAGTTATGAATGGAGGACGCGAACGCACGATAGTTGAGTTCTGTGCTCTGCTCAATACCGCCGGTTACAAGCTCACGAGAATTGTTCCAACCATGGCTCCACAGAGCGTGATCGAAGGCATTGCCAACTAACTTGGAGCAAACCGAGGATGCGACCGTGCACGGCGAACAGTCTTGCAAAATGCACCGTGATTCGTATGCAGATAATTATGACTCAAAGTCCCAGTGTAGTTGCGCGACTGGACTAATAGTACGCGGCGAGCGGCAGGAGGAAAGCCGATTTCGAAAACGCGACAACTACGACCAGACGTGAATTACATTTCATTACAAAACTTTTCGAAAGCCAACCGCTTTTGCCTGTCTGTTCGAACAGAAACCGCATCGAATCCAGCACTGACCGCAGAACGAATCCCCGCAGCATTCCACACGGCAGTCATCGCAAATCGCAGATCCACAGTCGCCGCACTTCGCCACAGCAGGCTTGCCGCACGGCGTCCCAACGTCGTCGTTAGCGAATTCAATCTGACAATTGATTCTCCACCTCCGCACACGCCAGCTATCTCGCTACTGGCAAATCTGTATTCTTTTGCGTAAACTCGATGGACGCTTGCGTGTTCTCCCAACTCATGCGCATGGTGCAGCTTCCGCCAGTTTGATCAAATGAAATTGTGAAGTTTTCGACTGGTGAGGAAAGTCTAGTAACGGACATGGGCACGCGGGCCAGCTCCTCAGATTCATACTTGTAAGGGCTACCCGACTCGCCTGTATGTTTGTTGATGATCAACGTCCACTTGTCACGATCGGGAACCGTGAAGATTGTGTAATTACCAGCGGGCACATTCGACCCCTTAACCATGAGGAGGTTTTCATTGGTGACGAAAGTGGTGGCCTCGTTGGCGCCAGTTCGCCAAACCTCTCCATAGGGCACCAGTTCGCCAAAGATCTTGCGGCCCTTCATCCGTGGGCTGGAGTAATCCACAGTGATCGTCTTTCCGCCAGAAAATTTGCATTGGGCCTGTGCCCCAGGGCTGGGGCGTTTGCTCTCATCCTGTTGAGCGTAGGAAATGACACAGGCAGCGACGACGAGCAGAATTGCGAAAGCTGTCTTTTTCAGCATGAACATCCTCCGTTACCAGTCCCAGCCTGAATTTTACCGTGGTCTTATGCCCCCGCATTCGAATCGTTGACGAAAAGGGGTTAATCGTCCGCAGATGGGCTGTTGGCGTAGACCACCAAGAACTACCGAACCGCACTCTGGGAAATTTAATTAATTGCGTCTGGGAAGTCGTGCGCCCGTTCTGGATAACGGCCAGTGAACGGAAGCCGTCATACTTCAGCTCGAAGACCCACTCGGGGTGGTCGAAGGGAAGAGGCCTGCGCGACAACGGCATGGGCTGGAATGCCATCGGTCGGGAGAATAGCAGGCCGAATGGCGAAAGGTGGGCGAAATAGCCAGAGTCAAAGACGCGATTGCTCATCGGCACGCGTCTCCTTCCTTCTTCGGTCTTGCTGTCCGGCACGAAGATCACGCGAGTTTCCCAATCCAGGTTCTCGATGCGCATCCGGTAAAGCTCTCTTTCGTTCTGCATGCCGGTATCGCGCATCAAGATGATGATGTCCCGGAAGAGTTGAAGGCTGCGTTTCCGCCAATTGCAGGCAGCGGCGCCCGCCAAGAATTTCTTTTCCGCTTCATCGTCAAGTCTGAGTGAGGCCTGTCACTCCTGAGTAAAACCTCTCAAAGATGTGCCAGAACGCGTCGAGCCTCCGCCCGTACATCGCCTGTTCACGGATACGATAAAGCGTCAGAGTCTTCCAATCCCATCGATAACCCGCATTTTCCTCGTGTAACATTAAAAAAATGTTGGCAGGTGCGTCCTTACGATCGACGACCTCCATTGCCTTCAATACCGTGTTCCAGTCGATGTCGTGATTGCCCGGAACCATTACTACTCGCGACCGGTCTCCATCCAGAAAGCGTTTGACGAGTTCGTCAATAAATTCCTCGGCTACGGCATATTGTTCTGCCAATTTAGCCTCGTGATCAGCCACTCCAAGAGGCACGCCCTGAACAAGGTCGCCGCTTACCACGATCGCTTCGGGGGGAAGCACCCTGGGAGTTTCGCGGAAATAGCGCTCACGATCGCCGACGAGAGCCGAGATCAACTCATCATTCGAGATCGGGTCAGCAGGCATTCTTACTAACGAGAGGCAGTTAGCCCGCGGCGGGCGTAACAGCGGCATTCTCTACTAACCTCTGTTTCGCATTGACAGCATTTGACACGCAATGCAAAAACATTCCACGTAGGAAAACAGATTCCATCGCAGACGGCGGTCGAGTTCCCCTAGCTACGCCGTAATCTTGCTGTGCGCTCGGTTTCCTGTCCGTAAGGGTATTCGTGCTTAGCGGGTCCATGGCGTTCGGCTCCTGCCAAGACTGGCTTTGTTTCGAGTACATATTTCCTGTTCCGATACATAATCCCCCAGGCGAGTATCAGGATTTTGCTGTATTGCCAGCAAGCCGGTTTGATGCAATTTATTGATGTCCGGGAAATGGAGCGAGGATCAAGATCATGTCATTAGGAAGCATGCGGCTTCGCCTCGAATCTGGCAACGGTTCCCCGGCGAAAGAATACCGCATTGAAGACGGAAATGTTGAAGTTCGAATGCTCGATCCAGAGGATGGATCTGATCGATGCACCGGAAGCATCTGGTCGCGCCTTACGCCCGAGCAACTGAGTATTCACGTCGAGCGCAATACCGTGGTCGCTCAATGGCTAGAGCGTCGCCTCGGCTGGAGACGTTTATTGCAGGCATGTGTGGGCCAAGAACCAAGTATGTGGAAATTTGCCGAGAACATAAATCATCCAGCTCTATGATTCCGCCATTCGAGATGGCCACTCTCGACGAGATGATCCTCTCCTGCCCGGTGCTGATAGCCAACAGGCCCTTGCTTCCTAAATATCAAATCTAAGGAGCTGCCTTATGCTAGCAGATGTATTGGAAAAATCGGCAACGGTTGAGAATCCTCTTCGCGAGGTCTCCAAGATTAGGTCTAGGGTCACTGATGCGGTGGAAGATGGTGTCCGGTCGGCAAGCCAAGCGATCAGGCATGGTCGCTATGCTGCCGAAGACGCAATCGAGGAAGCCAAACACACGGTCAAGCAGAGGCCATTACAGACAATGGGCACAGTTTTTGCGGCCGGCATCTTGGCAGGAACCTTTTTCACCTGGGTCGGATTCCGTCATCGTTGAGTGCAGGCCAACAAAAAGCATTGCACGCCGTCTCAGGGTCTCGGAGGGATCTGGAAGACTGTGTCCGAGTTGTCCCGCCCGTTCCATGCAAAAAACTTGTTGCTAAGTCGGCGGCGGTGCTCTGAGGCAAAGAATTGGTCAGGAAACACGACAATCCTTCGGTTTCGACTCTTTGGGCTGGATTTGACGTAGGACAAGACGTAGGACAAAATGAGGGCCTTAGAGCCCTGGCCATGTCAGGACGTCCCGACATCTAAAGGACCGATGAGGCCGACAGCCATAAAGAACGCGCTGATAGGGACGTATGGGAACGTGGTTCGTACTCACACGCTGCAGATGGCTGCTGCGCTCGCCTACTACTTTGTCCTGTCTCTATTTCCAGCCCTGATTTTCTTGTCCGCCATGGTGGCCTATTTGCCCGTCCCTAATCTATTTAACCAAGCCTTAGCCTTACTGGCACGCTTCCTGCCAGCTGATGCAATGGGACTAGTGCAGAGAGTTTTGGCTGATGTAATCTCCCCGAACAAAGGAACATTCCTTTCCCTGGGGATTCTGGGCACTCTTTGGGCCGCATCGGGTGGTTTTGCTGCAATGATCGAGGCGCTAAACATTGCATACGATGTGAGAGACGACCGTCCATTCTGGAAGACGCGGCCCTTGGCGGTAGGGTTGGCGTTTTTGACGGGAGCGCTGTTGCTGATCGCGTTGTCGGTCATGGTTGTGGGTCCCAGATTTGGACAATGGCTCGCTGGCAAAGTTCACCTTTCAGGGCTTTTCGTGCTGCTCTGGCCGTTCATTCATTGGACCATTGCAATCGGGTTCACCATCCTGGCGGTTGAGGCGCTTTACTTCCTCGCACCCAACGTCAAACAGCGCTTACGGGCAACGCTGCCCGGCGCGGTCGTTGCCGTGAGTTGCTGGATCGCCTTGTCCTATCTGCTCGGTATTTATTTTCGCCATTTTGGAAACTTCAACAAAACCTACGGAACGCTGGGCGCTGCAGTTGCCCTGATGATCTGGTTGTACTGGACCGGATTCGCCATGCTGGTGGGAGCGGAACTAAATGAAGAACTTGCAAAGATCAGCAAGGAGGGGAAACTGCAAGAAAAGCATGAACCGCCTTCCATCACAAAAATTGATTTTGCAGCTTGAGATTTATTATCTAGGAACAAAGCCGCTATGCGGCCGTCTGAGTGAGCAGGCTACGGGCTGCGCCGACCACAGCGGTCACCGGTTCGGATTTTGAAATGACCAAGGAAATTCCGAGCAGCGAGGCTTGCTGCTCCACATATCTGTCACCGAAAGCGCTGTACATAATCAACCGTATTTTCGGCATCAACCGTTTCAACACACGGGCCGCGTCGAGTCCATTCATCACAGGCATCGACATGTCTAAGACGATCAAATCAGGTCGCAACTGCTGAGCCTTCTCGATTGCGTCGCGTCCGTTTTCAGCCTCCCCGCATATCTCGAAATCCTCTTCACGCTTGAAGATCTCGCACAACGCCTTGCGAATGAAGGCATTGTCGTCCACGATTAAGATTGACCTAACCATTTTGGGTGCTTCCTGGGCGACATTGAGATGCCAAATGGCAAGGCATAGTTTGCGTCTGTCTACACAGGAATTGAGAGACTCTCAGCCACGCGGCTTCACTTTGGTGGAAATCTGGCCTCACCACGTTCGATCTCTGACGGAGTTCTCAAGGCGAATGATGGAGTCGACGACAAGTCTTTTGTTATCAGCAAAACGCTGTGACCCTCGTGGAAAGGCTAAGCCCTGCACAGGTGAAAAATACACCATCCACTGGATGGAACTTCTCAACCATCCGCAGTAAACAAATATCTTACTTAAACATTAGTGCGCCTTCGGATCGCGAGCCGAGAAGCCGGGCAACATCTCACTAACACAAACAGTGCGGCCACCCTCGTCGAGAAGAATCGGAACCCGATCACAAGAGCAAGAATCCGCAGCTGAAAAAAGCATTACTCCCTTGAAACGTAAGCTCGGGCCGAGGATTGGAGGGCAACCATGACCGGGAAGCCAGTGATCCTGTGTGCCGATGACGCATCGACCATGCTTCAAGGTCGGAAAATGCTGCTTGAAGAGAACGGATATCGGGTTTTGACCGCAGCAAATGGAAAGGAAGCGGTGCAAGCTTTTGTGTCACATACAGTTGACCTCGTGCTTCTCGACTACCGCGTGCCCCAAATAGATGGTGGCGTGGCCGCGATGCACATGAGGGCTTGCAAGCCTGATGTTCCCATCGCGCTTCTGTCTGGTGATGAGTCGCTGCCGCCGAGTGCGCTTGAAGCAGTCGATGCTTTCATTTCCAAATCGGAACCCATGACCAGCCTCCTGGAAAAAGTGGATTACTTGCTGAGCTTGCGATTTTTGTTTCAGCCGCTGGCCGGTTCGTGGGCTGACGAGGTCGAACCTCAGCATAAATATATGTTCCCTGGATCGAGTGGGCATCTTTTTGAAAAACAAAGGCATCGTAAGGCTGGTTTTCAATAAATATGGCCCCTGAGAGTAGACCGGATTCGGGCCACTGCGTAGGCGACCGTTATGCGCTGGTGGGCTTTATCCATTTTCGTTGCTTTGGCGGGGTCTTCACACCTCGAATGCCAGCAAAGCAGCAAGGTTTCCTATGATGGTCAGAGGGTCGCGGCAGTGGACCTGGTCGCCAATCCAAAAATCTCAGTCGACTCCCTGCGCCCCCTGGTCCAACAGAAACCCGAAGAAGCGTACTCCACCCCCAAAGTCGAAGGCACAATCTCCGCACTGAAAGACACGGGTCGGTTCAGCAAGGTAGGGGTGGACGTCAAGCCAGATCAAGGCGGACTGCGCGTGACC
>Ga0193707_1000429_pt1 | contig 14269 bp, 10 predicted proteins | sample U3c2metaG_FD_143043 | JGI IMG/M metagenome (GOLD analysis project Ga0193707, IMG submission 143043) | Soil microbial communities from a riparian zone of the East river system, Colorado, United States - U3c2 | ecosystem: Environmental > Terrestrial > Soil > Riparian zone | place: USA: East River... | reverse complement strand
AAGGCGGCAGGGTCCAAGCCCAGAACCGCGACTTCCGAGACGGCGGCAGGGCCGAAGCCCAAAGCCGCGACTTCCGAGCCGATTGCGGAAGTCGATCTCTCGAGAGTCCGCACCGTTCCAATCGAGAGGCGCCCCAACAAAGTCGCCGCCTCCGAATTCGCATCTGCTCCGGGGAGTGACCGCAGCTTCGCCGCTTTCCTGAAATCGCTGCCCGATGTTCTGGTAGCGCGGGATTTCCTCCGCGTGGTGAGCGCGATCGCGGCTGCCGCGAAGAACAAGCGCGCGGTCGTCGTCATGCTCGGCGGCCACATTGTGAAAACGGGCCTGTCGCCACTTCTGATCGAGCTGATGGACCGCAAGGTGATCACTCACCTCGCCATGAACGGCTCGGCCGCGATCCACGACTACGAGGTCGCGCGTTTCGGCGCCACCTCGGAAGACGTCGCACGGGGACTCGTGGATGGCACCTTCGGCATGGCGGAAGAAACCGGCCGCGGCATGAACGACGCATTCGCGGCAGGGATGAAGAGCGGCTGGGGGATGGGCGAGGCTCTCGCCTGCGCGCTCGAGGGTACCCCGCTATCGAATGGCGACCTCTCGGTCCTGCTCGCCGCTCACCGATTGGGAATCCCCTGCACCGTCCACGCAGCAATCGGCGCCGAGATAATCCATCAGCACCCCGCGGCGAGTGGCGCGGCGATCGGCGACACGAGCCACCGCGACTTCCGTCGGCTCGCCGCTTCCCTTCCCGCACTGCACGAGGGCGGAGTCGTCCTCAACCTCGGGAGCGCCGTGATCATGCCGGAGGTATTTCTGAAGGCGCTGACGATCGCGCGAAACCTCAACGCCGGAAAGCCAACCGGTTTCACCACCTGCGATCTCGACATGCAGCGCCACTACCGCCCCCGCGTGAACGTGGTCCAGCGGCCGACCCAGGGGAGCGGGAAAGGCTACGAGATCACCGGGCACCATGAGATCATGGTCCCTTTGCTCGTTTGGGGGGTTGTCGAGGCCCTGGATAACTGAGAACTGAACTGAACGGGGTAGGAGGCGTCAGAGATGCATAGGTACCAGGTACCGGGTCACTACGCATCGCTGACGCCTCTCACCCCGTTCTTTTCAGTTTGCAGTTTTTCAGTCAGGTCCTAGTAGGTGCCAGGGCCTAGTACCGGGTCAACCTCGTCCCGGAGAATTTGTCCCGGAGCCGCGCGGCAGTGTCCGGACTGAGAACCCGGATACCGAAGTACAGCAAGCCCCCGACAATCACTACCTTCAGCGCGAGCCCCACAATGAAGAAGGTGAGGCCAACCAGGCCGCCGAAAAGCTTGAACACCATGCCCACGGCGAAGAGGCCCAGCATGGCGAATAGGCCGATCATAAAGATGGCGCGTAACATGACGTTCTCCGATACGGTGACAGTTATCCCTACGATACCGCCCTCCGCGTTGTTTCACGAGTGGCAATGCCGCCAGCCCCGAACCTGACCAGCGAAGCCATAGTAGTGGGCGGAGGGGTGATCGGTCTTGCGATTGCCGCGACCCTGGCCGAACGCAAGGTCTCCGTCACGCTGATAAGCGAGCGCCGCCCCGGCGAAGCCTCGCCCGCCGCCGCCGGAATGCTGGCGCCATCCGTCGAGCGCGCTGTGGGACCGGCCCACGATTTTGGAATCGCCGCTCGCGACCGGTATCCATCGTTTGTCGATTTTCTGGCGGAGCGGACGGGCGTGAAAGTGGCGGTCAATCGACTTGGGATCCTTCAGGTCGCCCTCAGCGAAAAGGGAATCAAGGGGTTGAAGAAGACCGCCCTCCCGACCAGTCGCTGGCTGGATGCAAAGGAGCTGAGAGAGCTCGAGCCGGCGCTATCCCACGGCTTGGGCGCGGTCTTCAGCCCCGACGATGGCGCAGTCGACAATACCAAGTTGCTCGCGGCACTCGAAAAGCTCTGCGCGGCCAATGATCGGATTACGAGAGTAAGCGATGCCGTGATAGCTGTCGACGCCGCGCGAGACTCGTGCACGGTCAGAGTTGAATCGGGAGCACAACACGGCGCTCGCCGCGTCATTATCGCCGCTGGCGCATGGGCAGGAAAGATTACCGGAGCGCGCTTCGCCCGAGCCGTACAGCCGGCCCGCGGACAACTGGTGTCTTATTCAGCCTCTCCGCTCCGCCACGTCGCCTACGGACCTCGCGGCTACGTTGTCCCGCGCGGAGTTGTGACGATCGGCGGCAGCACGATGGAGAACGTCGGCTACGATTCGAGCACGACCGAGAGCGGAGTGAAAAAAGTCCGCGCCGCGTCAGAAGAGATTTGTCCTGGCCTCGCGTCCGCGCAAAAGACCAACGCCTGGGCCGGCCTCCGCCCGATCACTCCCGACATGCTGCCCATGCTCGGCCCCGATCCGGAGCACCCGTCGCTGATCTACGCCTGCGGTCATTCGCGCAACGGGGTGCTCATGGCCCCCCTTACGGGGGATTTAATCGCCGATCTCGTGACAGAGTCACCACTTAGCCACGACTTGTCACAATTTCGCCCGGACCGGTTTTAATGTAGATTGCGACTGCTGACTTTCGAAGAGACTTCGGGGCTAGGCAGGGGGGATGCAAGTCGTGAGTGGTCAGTTGCTTAGTCGGCCAGTCGTGCAGTGGTTTTCAGTAGCCCCCAACCAAACTGACAACCACTGACACACTTAGAACTCAAAACTCACTACTTGGATCCCCTCTCGGCGCAATCGAACCCAGTTCCCAATGCCAGAACCCCTCTATCAGATAATGGGTCGCCATCGCGCCGAGCCGCTCCCCGAGCGAAAACCCTCGTGGCTCAAGGTGAAGGCGCCGGGCGGCCCCAACTATATGCGGCTCAAGCACTTGATGCGTGAGCTCGACTTGCATTCCGTGTGCGAGGAAGCGCACTGCCCCAACGTCGGCGAATGCTGGGAGCATGGCACAGCCACGTTCATGATCCTGGGCGACGTCTGCACCCGCAATTGCGCCTACTGCGCCGTCGCACACGGCCGGCCGCCGAAGTACGACATCGCAGAACCGCATCGGGTAGCAAAAGCAATCGCCGAGATGGGATTACAGCACGCGGTGATAACTTCGGTCGATCGCGACGATCTACCCGACTTCGGCGCCTGGGTTTTCGCCGAGACGATTCGACAGATTCACGATAAGATTCCCGGTTGCTCGGTCGAAGTCCTCGTCCCCGATTTTCAGGGCAACGAAGACAGCATTCGCACCGTCCTCGAGGCCGGTCCCGAGATCTACAACCACAACACAGAGACAGTCCCCCGCCTCTATAAGAAAGCGAGACCCGGTGGACGCTACCCGCGCGTGATGGAGATCTTCCGCTACGCCAAGCGCATCGCGCCCGACATTCCAACCAAGACCGGGATGATTCTCGGAATGGGTGAGACCATCGAGGAGGTCGTCGCGGTGATGCGCGACCTGCGCGAAGTCGACGTCGATATCCTTACTCTCGGACAGTACCTCCGGCCATCCGACGCGCACATCAAGCTCGATCGCTACTACACTCCGCAGGAATTCAGAAAACTGTACGAGATTGGAATGGAAATGGGATTTCGGCACGTTGAGTCAGGTCCGCTCGTTCGCTCGAGTTATCACGCGTGGGAGCAGGTACAGGCGGCCGGCGTATGAGCACTGAAGCGAAACGGGCCCCCGCGCAGAAGCAGAAGGAGAAGGGCGCGCCCGGCAACAACGGCGCCGAAGCCTCTCCCGCGAACAAGCTCGCTGAAACGACGCCCGAGATCCGCCGCGAGTTGCTCCATTCGATGCTGCTCCAGCGTCGCTTCGAGGAGCGCTGCGCCGAGGCGTACGCGCTCGGAAAGATTGGCGGCTTCTGCCACCTCTATATCGGACAGGAAGCGATCTCGACCGGCGTGATGTCGATGATCCGCCCCGACGACTACGTGATCACCGCTTATCGAGATCACGGGCAGGCCCTCGCCCGTGGTGTGAGCCCCCGCGCGGTCATGGCGGAGCTGTTCGGTCGCTCCGATGGATGCTCCGGCGGCAAGGGCGGGTCCATGCACATTTTCGATGCGAAGACCAACTTCCTCGGCGGGCACGGCATCGTAGGTGGACACGTTCCGATCGCGGCCGGCGTCGGCTTCGCGATCAAGTATCGTCGCGGCAATCAGGTCTGCGTCTGCTTCTTCGGTGAAGCGGCCGTCAACATCGGCGCGTTTCACGAAGCGTTGAACATGGCTTCGCTGTGGGATCTCCCGGTCATTTTCATCATCGAGAACAATCGCTACGGCATGGGCACGGCGATTTCGCGCTCGACCGCGAACGAGGACGTGCTCGTCCGCGCGAAGGGCTATCGAATGGAAGGCGAGTCGGTCGATGGTCAGGATGTCTTCGCTGTGCGTGACGCCATGGCGCGCGCCACTGAGAGAGCGCGAAAAGAAAAACGGCCGACACTCATCGAGATGCGAACGTATCGCTTCATGGGTCACTCGATGTCCGACGCGGTGAGCGGTACCTACCGCACCAAGGACGAGCTGGAAGAGAACATGAAGCGCGATCCAATTCTGCTCCTCCACAACAGGATCTTCGAGGGTGGCGAGCTGACCGAAGGCGAGATGCACAAGCTCGACGACGAAGCGAAGGCGATCGCGCAGGATGCGTGGGATTTCGCCGACGCCAGTCCCGAGCCTCCGCTCGAGAAACTCTACACCGACGTCTACGCGGACACGAGCTCCTGATATGGCCGTAGTCACCTACAGAGATGCACTGACCCAGGCCCTGCGCGAGGAGCTGCAGCGCGACGACAGTGTCTTCCTCATGGGAGAAGAAGTCGCGCAGTACAACGGCGCGTACAAAGTTTCCAAGGGACTTCTCGACGAGTTCGGCCCCATGCGAATCGTCGATACACCGATCACCGAGCTCGGCTTCGCCGGCGTCGGCGTCGGCGCGGCGATGGTTGGACTCCGGCCGATCGTCGAATTCATGACCTGGAACTTCGCACTCCTCGCGCTCGACGAAGTCGTGAATGCCGCCGCCAAGATGCTCTACATGTCGGGAGGTCAGTTCAAGATGCCGATGGTCTTCCGCGGCCCGAACGGCGCGGCGCTGCAGCTGGGAGCGCAGCACTCGCAGGCGTGGGAAAGCTGGCTCGCGCATATCCCGGGATTGAAGGTTTGCACGCCCGGCACGCCCGCCGACGCGAAGGGACTCCTCAAGGCCGCCATCCGCGACGACAATCCCGTGGTCTTCCTCGAAGGCGAGATGCTCTACAACACCAAGGGCGAGGTTCCCGACGGTGAGCACCTCGTGCCGCTCGGTGTAGCGGACCTGAAGCGCGAGGGCGACCACTGCTCCGTGATCACGCACGGAAAAATGGCACTCGTCGCAATGCGCGTGGCTGACGACCTCGCCAAGGAGGGAATCGGAATCGACGTCGTCGATCTCCGCACCGTGCGGCCCATCGATGTCGAAGCGATCTCGCGCTCGGTACAGAAGACAAATCGCGCCGTCGTTCTCGAAGAGGGTTGGGAGATCTGCGGCATGGGATCGCAGGTCGTCGACTTCATCCAGCGCGAATGCTTCGACGATCTCGATGCGCCGGTGTTGCGAGTACACCAGGAAGACGTGCCGATGCCCTACGCCAAGAATCTCGAGAGAGCGGCGAAGCCCGACGCCGGCAAGACGATCGCGGCAATCAAGAAAGTCATGTACCTCGACTGACCAACTATGGCAACGAAAGTCACGATGGAGGCGCTCTCGCCGACGATGGAGGAAGGCCGCCTCGTCAAATGGACCAAGAACGAGGGCGATCAGGTCAAGGCCGGAGACGTTCTGGCCGAGGTCGAGACCGACAAGGCGATAATGGACCTGGTTGCGCGCGGCGATGGCGTGCTGCGCAAGCGCCTGGCAAATGAAGGCGACGCGTCCCCGATCGGAACTCTTCTTGGAGTGATCGCGACCCCCGACGAGAACATCGACGCGATCATCGGAGGTGCGGCGGCGCCGGCAACCGCCTCGGCGCCGGCTGCGGCCGCGGCAAAGCCCGCGCAGGAAAATGCGACTCCGCAGTCGTCCGATCAGTCTCAGACCGAAGCGCTATCTCCTCCGCAGCCTGGGGTCGCGGCTCCCGCCGCCGGCGCCTCCGCCGTTCCCCGCGGACCGGCCGCTCCAGCACCTCGCGCTGCGTCGCCGCCACCGCCGCCTCGACCCGCTGGTCCACCGCCGCCGAAGGGTAACGGCGCTCGCCCGGGCGCGACCGCGACTCAAGGCGCACGCCCGCGCTCTTCACCGCTCGCACGCAGGCTCGCCAGCGACAAGGGAATTCAGCTGGGCGGAATCCAGGGTTCGGGCCCCGGAGGCCGCATCGTCAAGCGCGACATCGAGAACGCAAAGGCCACTGGCGGAAGCGCTCGCTCGGCCGCCGCTGAGAGACTGGCGGCCGAAGGCGACTTCAAGGACGTCCCGCTCACACTGATCAGAAAGACGATCGCGCGTCGTCTCGCCGAGTCGAATGGCCCTGTTCCGACTTTCTTCCTGACCGCCGAATTCGATGCGACCCGCGCGGCGGAGCTGCGCGCGCAGCTGTTGGAAATGGGAGATCAATACAAAGTCTCATTCAATGACATCGTCATCAAAGCGGTTGCGCTCGGGCTGGCCGAGCATCCCGAAGTCAACGCGCACTGGCTCAACGACAAGATCCGCCACTTCAACCGGATCCACGTCGCGATGGCGGTCGCGGTCGAAGACGGCCTGATCACTCCGGTCCTGTTCGACGCCGACCGGATGACGCTGTGGGATATCTCGGCCAAGGCTCGCGAGCTGGCCGGGAAGGCGCGTGAGCGAAAGCTCCTCCCCGACGAGTACACCGGCTCGACCTTCTCCGTCTCCAATCTCGGCATGTTCGGGATCGATCAGTTCACCGCGATCATCAATCCGCCGGAAGCGGGGATTCTCGCGATTGGCGGCGTCGAGGAAAAGCCGGTCGTGATCAACGGCGCGCTCGAAGTCCGTCAGCGCATGCGCGTTACGATGAGCTGCGACCACCGGGTGATCGACGGCGCGACCGGGGCGAAGTTCCTTCAGACGGTCAGGCGCTACATCGAAAATCCCTTGAGTCTAATTATTTAGACTCAAGTCAACGGCTGAGAACTAACCACTACGAACTGCGGTCCCGACTGCTACTACGGACCGCAGACTAACTGCGGATTGGGGAACTAACTGCGAATCGAGGGCCCGCTGCGAACTGAGGACCAACCTCAATTCGCGCTACCTCATCTCAGTCCGCAGTTCGTAGTTAGTGTCCCAATCCGCAGTTAGTCTGCGATCCGCAATTGCAGTTGGCCCGCAGTCCTCAGCGGTTAGTCCGCAATCCTCGGATGTTAGTCCGCAGTCAAAAGTCCGTTGACTAGATTTACTTGAACTTCAAAACGACTTAAGACAAGAAATGGCCAGTTACGACGTGATCTTCATTGGCGGTGGGCCTGCGGGATACGTGGGCGCCATTCGCGCTGCACAGCTTGGAATGTCCGTAGCAGTGGTCGAGCGCGACGGACTCGGCGGCACCTGCGTCCTCTGGGGCTGCATCCCGGCCAAAGCGCTCCTCGAATCGGCGTCGCTCGCCACCAAGGTCTCCCACGCCACTGACTTCGGCATCACCGTCGGCGACGTGAAGCTCGACTACGGCGTCGCGATGAAACGCTCGCGCGCCGTCAGCAACCAGAATTCCAAAGGCGTCGAGTACTTGTTCAAGAAAAACAAGATCACCTGGATCAAGGGAACGGCCAGGATCACCGGCAAGACTTCGGTCTTGGTGAAGATCGATGGAAAGGAAGAAAAACACGAAGCGAAAAAAGCGATCGTGATCGCTACCGGCTCCCGAGTCAAAGGACTTCCACAGATCGGGCTCGAGCTCAACAAGTCCACCGTCATCTCCTCCGACGAAGCGCTCATTCTCGAGAAAGCACCGAAGACGTTGGCGATCATCGGTGCCGGCGCTGTCGGTTGCGAGTTCGCCGACGTTTTCGCCGCCTTCGGCACGCAGGTCACGCTCATCGAGGCGCTGCCGGGAATCCTTCCGCTCGAGGACGCGGATTGTGGCGCCGAGCTTACAAGGAGCTTCAAGAAACGGAAGATCGACGTGCTCCCCGCCGCCAAAATCGGGGACGTGAAGGTCGGCAAGACTTCCGTGACGATGAGCGTCGAGGTCGGCGGAAAGAAGCAGACTCTCGAAGTTGAGAAAGTTCTTGTCGCCGCCGGACGCGCGCCGGTCATCGACGACATCGGTCTCAAGGAAATGCGCGTCCAGCTGACCGACCGCGGCTTCATCAAGATCAACGAGCGCATGGAGACGTCGGCGAAAGGCATCTACGCGATCGGCGACGTCGCCGGCCCGCCGATGCTCGCCCACAAAGGCCAGCGCGAAGGCGTCGTCTTCGCGGAATTTCTCGCCGGTGAGAAGCACGTTCACACCGTCAATTACGGCAACATTCCGAACGCGACGTACTGCCACCCGGAAGTCGCATCGATCGGGATGACCGAGGCGCAGGTGAAGGAGAAGAAGATCGACTACAAGGTCGGCAAATTCCCCTTCTCGGCGAACGGCCGCGCCCGCACTGCTGGCGAGACCGAAGGGTTCGTCAAGATCATCCGCGATGCCAAGTACGGTGAGATCCTCGGCGCCCACATCATCGGCGCGCATGCCACCGAATTGATCCACGAGCTGGCGGTTGCCCGCGAAAACGAGTTCACGGTCGAAGAGGTCGATCTCGCGATCCACGCCCACCCGACCCTTTCCGAAGCTGTCGCGCAGGCCGCTTTGGACTCGCTCGGAAAGGTCCTGGACGCGTGATTTAGGTGATGCACAGTGGCTGAGCGCGAGCTATGGACGGTCCCTTTGGGCCAGTTGGGCTACATGGAGGCGCTCGAGCTGCAACGCAACCTCGCCCGGGACAGAATCTCCGGTGCGATTCCGCAGGATCTCCTTCTGCTCGTCGAGCATCCGCCGGTAGTCACGCTCGGCCGATCATCGAAGGAGAAGCATCTCGTAGCGTCGCCGGAGTTTCTCCAGAGCAAAGGCGTTGAGGTGTTCGAGGTCGAGCGCGGCGGAGACGTCACGTTTCACGGGCCGGGTCAGCTCGTGGGATACCCGATCATCGATCTCAAGCGCCACCGGCAGGATCTGCACTGGTACCTGAGAAAGATCGAGGAGGCGCTGATCAACTCTCTCGCCGACTACGGCATTCCCGGCGAACGCAACACCGCGTACACCGGCGTGTGGACGCGCGGGAAGAAGATCGCCTCGATCGGAGTGCACGCCCGCGACTGGGTCACCTGGCACGGCTTCGCGCTCAACGTCACGACCGATCTCTCCTATTTCGATCTCATCGTTCCTTGCGGAATCGACGGCGTCATGATGACCTCGATCGCCCGCGAGCTGGGCCTTGAAGCGATCTCGATGCAGGACGTGCGGGATCGGGTGACCGCCAAGTTCGCGGATGCCTTCGATCTGACCGCAGTCATTACTTCGCGCGCGACGCTGCTCGAAACCGTCGCGTGACCGAGACGCTGAAGGTCTATCCTCCACGAGCGCGCGTTGAATCGACGGGCACCCCACGCGACTTCGCATCAGAGCTGAATCCGCAGCAGGCAGCGGCCGCAACACACGGCGATGGCCCCCTTCTCATCATCGCCGGTGCCGGCACGGGGAAGACGCGCACGCTCGTGTATCGGGTCGCCCACCTGATCGAGCGCGGGGTGCCAGCCGAGCGCATACTGCTGCTGACGTTCACGCGCAGAGCAGCGCAGGAGATGCTGTCCCGCGTGGAGAAACTGGTGGGCAGCAACAGCAAGCGGGTAAATGGGGGAACGTTCCACGCCACAGCGCACCGCTTGCTCCGCCGCTACGGACAGGCCGCTGGTCTGGCGAAAGACTTCACCATCATGGATCAGGGCGACTCCGCCGATCTGATGCAGCTCTCGCGTGCCCACCTCGGATACGCCGCCAAGTCGAAGCGCTTCCCCAAGAAGGAGACGCTCCAGTACGTGTACTCCAGGCACATCAATACCGGGGTTTCAATCGAGGACGTAGTTCGCGACGACTACCCGCAGTTTGTCGACTACCTCGAGGACCTCGGCAAGATTTACGCTGACTACACGCGCCGGAAACAGGAGCGAAATCTCGTCGACTACGACGACCTTCTCCTCTTCTGGGCACTGCTGCTCGAGGCGTCTCCGGAGCTCGGAAAGAAGATATCCGGGCTGTATGATCACATCCTCGTGGACGAATACCAGGACACGAACGTCCTCCAGGCCCGGATCCTTCGGGGAATGTGCAAGGCGCACAGCAACATCACGGTCGTGGGAGACGACGCGCAGAGCATCTACTCGTTCCGCGGCGCGCACTTCAGGAACATCCTCGACTTCCCGAAGCAGTTTGCCGGCGCCACGGTCGTCGCGCTGGAACAGAATTACCGCTCGACCCAGCCAATCCTGAGCGTCACCAACACGCTCATCTCACGCGCGGCAGAAAGGTTCACCAAGAATCTCTGGACCGAGCGAACCGGTGGCGAAACACCGTGGCTCGTCGCCGCGCGGGACGAGCAGCAGCAGACCCAGTTCGTCGTCGACCGGATCCTCGAGCTGCACGAAGAGGGAACTCCACTCGCCGAGATCGCCGTGCTGTTTCGCGCCGGCTACATGTCCGCGGATCTCGAGATCGAGCTCACCAACCGAAAGATTCCGTTCGAGAAGTGGGGCGGGCTCAAGTTTCTCGAGGCTGCACACGTAAAGGACGTGCTGGCGTTTCTCCGCATCCTCGAGAACCCCCGCGACGAGGTGAGTTGGTATCGCCTGCTGCTCCTGCTTCCCGGGATCGGGGACGCAACCGCGCGAGCCGCGATCGATGCGATGGCTGTGGCGGCGTGGGAATCGACCGCCTTCGGCCGCTACAGTCCGCCGCCCAGGGCGCGAGCCGCGCACGCCGCGCTCGTTGGTTTGCTCGACGGCCTCCGCGCCGGTCCGATTCTGGACGAGGCCCAGGTCGCCGCCGATATCGCGCGCGTCCGGTTGCTGTACGACAACATTCTCCGCGAGCGCTACGACAAGGTGGAGCCGCGCCTGGCCGATCTCGATCAGCTCCAGATCATCGCCGCCGGCTATCCCGATCGCGCCACCTTTCTCTCGGCGCTCGCACTCGAGCCACCGCAGGCGACACAGGACCTCGCGACCGGGACTCGCGAAGAGGACGATTGTCTGATCCTCAGCACCGCGCACTCGGCCAAGGGCAAGGAGTGGGATGCGGTGTTCGTGATCTGGGCGGTGGACGGCTGGTTTCCATCGGCCCGCTGTCTCAACAACGACGAGGAGACGGAGGAGGAGCGCCGGCTCATGTACGTCGCGCTCACCCGCGCCCGCAATCATCTGAGCGTGTCCTACCCCCTCAACGCCTACTCGTCGCGGCGCGGCGCCGACTACTCGCTCGACCAGTTGTGCCGGTTCTTCGACCGTGAAGTTCGCGACAACATGCAGCGCGTTGCACTCGGGTCCGACAATGCACCCGCGCCCGCCGAAGAGATGAGAAAGGAGCCGCTGCTCGATCTTCGGGCGTTGCTGCGGTCGAGGTTCTCTGGCAACTGAACGCCGCGCTGAACTGCAATTGAACTGCAAACTACAAAGAACGGGGTGGGAGGTGTCAGAGAGGCGTAGGTGCCTGGTATCAGGTCACGACGCCCAGACTTGCCTCTGTGGCATTCAAGGCACAGGCAGTTGCTTGTGCCTTGATCAGCGGTAGAAAAGTCCGGGCGTAGTGACCCGGTGCCTGGTACCTACGCCTCTCTGAGACCTCCCACCCCGTTCTTTGTAGTTTTCAGCTAGCCCCCGACCCAGCCTCGTAAGGCCGAGAACGGTTCCTTTGGATTCGATTTGGCGAGCCCGATGATCCGCCCGATCGTCCGCTTGAGATCGTGCCCCTCCCTCTCATAAACTCGATCGAACACGTCGAGATCGCTCGCGTATACCCTTCTCGCCAGTAGCGCCGCGTTGTTCAGTTGCACCCGCTCGGCGTACAGCGGGTTGATGGTCTTGAGCCGCGGCGCGATCTCGTTGACGAGCGCAATGCGGGTGCGCAGGTAGACCGTGTCGCGCGCTGCAATCCGGGCCTCCTTGTCCGAAGGGTGGGCCGCGTAAGCGGAGTCGAGCGACCTGATCACCCTCGTCCAGAAGTTCGCAAGCAGCTTGTCGTCCTGCCACTCCGCGTCCACCTTCGCGGCCGCCGCCTCCTGCCCGCGCGACCTGAAGAACGCCGCCGCACCCCGCGCGCCCACGAACATCGCAAAGGATTCGTTGAACGGCGCCTGTCCCGATGCGTAGAACGTGTTGTGGGTCAGCTCGTGAATCACCGTGTTGGCGAGATCGAGCGAGTCACCTTTGAGCGTGGTGTTGAGGAGCGGATCGTTGAAAAAACCGAGAGTGCTGAATGCATCAGAGGGCCGGACATACACGTCGAACCCATCGGCCGAGAGATTCTTCGCATCCCGCTTCGCCGCATCGAAATCGAAGTAGCCTTTGTACGGGACTGTTCCGACGATCGGAAACCACCAGGTGTAGGGCTTCAGTGTGTCCCGGTAAGCGGCCGATACTACAAGCACCAAAGTGTCATGATCTAGGCGCGAATATGTCGTAAAACTGTCTTTAGTTCTCAGCCGAAGACTGTCTTTTGCGTACTGACGGGCGGCCAGAACCACCTTCAGCTTCGCCCTCGACTCCGCCGGAGTCCTCGGATCCGCCACGATCTCGGAAATCGGCTGACGCCGACTCAATATCTTGGCCTCCTCCCACGCCCCACGACTGAGGTAACAAGCTGTGGGAGCAGAGATTAGACCCAACACAGCCGCACAAACCGCTATCGCGAGGATACCGCGTCGCATATTCTTATCATGTGTCCTTCGTCCACCTCCATTGCCACTCTGAATACTCGCTTCTCGACGGTGCAAACCGCATCGATGATCTCATCAATAGAGCGCTTGAGTTCGAACAGCCCGCCCTCGCCATAACCGATCACGGTAACCTTCACGGGGCGTGGGAGTTCCAGGAAAAGGCCAAAAAAGCGGGGCTCAAGCCGATCATCGGCATGGAAGCCTATGTCGCGCCGGGCGATAGACGCGCCCGCGACCGCATCGGAGGAGATCGGGGCAAACCCTACTACCACCTCGTCCTCCTCGCCCAGAACGCGACCGGGTACAAGAATCTAGTCAAGCTCTCCTCCCTCGCCTACACGGAAGGATTCTACGCGAAGCCGCGCGTCGACCGTGAGTTGTTGGCGAGATACAGTGATGGCATCGTCGTCTCCTCCGCCTGCATGGCCGGCGAGATCGCGCACCACCTCCTCTCCGACGAATACGACCAGGCACGCGCGGCTGCGTCCTGGTACGCCGACGTCTTCCGGGATCGCTATTACCTCGAGGTCCAGGCGCACGATTCCGAGAACCAGGCGACGCTCAACCGGCGCGTCTTCCAGCTCGCCGAAGAGCTGAGTCTCCCGGTCCTCGCCACCAACGACACGCACTTCCTCACCCCCGACGATCACGACGCGCACGACGTCCTCCTCTGCATCGGGCTCGGCAAGGATTACTCCGACACCAACCGGATGCACTACGACGAGGGCCTCTACTTCAAGAGCGCGCCCGAGATCGCCGAGCGATTCCCCGGGCGTAAGGATGTCCTCGAGAATTCGCTGCGGATCGCGGACGAATCCGCAATCACGTTCTCCAAGCAGTACCGAGTCCCCTCCTTTCCCCTCCCCTCCGGCATCGAAACGGAAAACGAGCTGTTGGTGCGCCTCGCCGAAGAGGGAGCTGTCGTGCGTTACGGCACCCCGCTTCCCGCCGAAGTGCGCGAGCGGCTCGACTACGAGCTTGGTGTCATTACCAGCACCGGGTACGCCGGCTACTTCCTCATCGTCGAGGACTTCATCAGGGCCGCCCGAGACAAGGGAATTCCGGTGGGCCCCGGCCGTGGATCCGCCGCCGGCTCGCTCGTCGCCTACTCGCTACGCATCACCGATGTCTGCCCGCTCAAGTTCGACCTGCTCTTCGAGCGCTTTCTGAATCCCGAGCGCATCTCGATGCCCGACATCGACGTCGATTTCTGCTTCGAGCGGCGCGGAGAGGTCATCGAGTACGTGCGCCAGAAGTACGGACGCGATTCGGTCGGCCAGATCATCACTTTCGGAACCCTGAAGTCGCGGGCTGCTATCAAGGATGTGGGCAGGACTCTCGGATTCAGTCCCG
>Ga0193707_1000428_pt1 | contig 14272 bp, 13 predicted proteins | sample U3c2metaG_FD_143043 | JGI IMG/M metagenome (GOLD analysis project Ga0193707, IMG submission 143043) | Soil microbial communities from a riparian zone of the East river system, Colorado, United States - U3c2 | ecosystem: Environmental > Terrestrial > Soil > Riparian zone | place: USA: East River... | reverse complement strand
GGAAAATCGTACTCCGGCGAAGTCGAGTCGAGAACTCTGTTGGCGCATTTTCTGCGCGATGGCTTGAGACTTACCGGCACTCATTTGGGCTGCGTTGTCGGCCGGTGCGGTGCATGCACGGTGTTGTGGAACGGCACGGTGGTGAAATCCTGCATGGTTTTCGCCGTCCAAGCGGACGGCGATGAAATCGTCACCGTCGAGGGTTTGGCGCAGGACAAACGATTGCATCCGCTGCAGGAAGCATTCTGGAAAAACGATGCGGTGGAGTGCGGCTACTGCACACCCGGCATGCTGATGTCGGCTTACGGGCTGCTCAGCAAAGAAAACAAACCGACTGAAGAGCAAATCAAGAAGGCGATTTCCGGCAATCTCTGCCGCTGCACCGGCTATGGCAACATTGTCGCGGCGATCAAAGAGGCGGCGGTAAACTTTACCAAATGAGGGAGCGAGCGATGGTGAGCATTCTTAAACACTTTCCGGTTGACGGCGTGAAAATTGTGCCCTGCCGAATTGCTATGCCCAACCGCGGCGTCGTGAAATCATTTCTCGTCGCCGGCGAAGGCCGCGTGATTCTGGTCGATACTGGCGCATCGGACGCGGACGCGGACATCATCATGGATGCTATCAAGGACATGGGTCATGAGCACGCGGATTTGAAGTTGTGCATTTTGACGCACCGCCACGGTGATCACACCGGCGGGCTGAAGAAACTCAAGAAGACGCTCAAGTTCGAGGTGATGGCGCATGAGCTCGACATGCCGGCGATTCATCAGGCGACGGGCTACGACGTCGAGCACGTGGTCAAAGGTGGAGAAAGTCTTGCCGATTGCGGCGGCATTCACGTCATTCACACGCCGGGACACACGGCGGGACATATTAGCCTGCATCTGCCTCGGATCAAGACGATGATCGCGGGCGACGCCATCGTCAGCGCCGGCGAACATTTGATGGTCTCGCCGACTTATCTGTCTTCCGATCCTGCAGCGGCACATGAAAGTGTCAAACGTCTGATCGCAATGAATCTCGATTTGGAGCGGCTGCTGGTCGGGCACGGGGACGATGTTTATTTTGGCGCGAAGGACAATATGGCGCGCATTTTTGCCGGGCCGCGACCTTAGTGTGGTTGATGCGATAAACCTTGAGGAGTCCTTCGACGAGCTGCTCAGGACGAACGGAAAGAGATCGGCGATGACTAAAATTATTTCGCTCCTGCTCACCTGTCGAGGCATGCAACCTTTTGCGGTCAGCGTATCGAACATCGACTTCTTATTATGAAAAGGACGAGATTCACGATGCTGCGAACTCTGCTGGCAGTGATTCTACTTCTTTGTAGCGTGAGCGCGGAATCGTTCGGCGCCGAAGCGCTGAAAAAAATTCGCATAGCTTCGAAAGCGGCGGGCGAATCGCTGGTACCGTACGTGATTCCGCAGCGATTGGGTTTTTACCGGGAGGAAGGATTGGATGTCGAGGTTGTCGTTACTCGCGGGACCGTGACGACTCAGGTGGTCGTGAGCGGCGCGGTCGATTACGGCAACGGTGGCTCCATTCCGGCGATGCTTGGCGGCGCACGCTTAAAAATTCTCCAAGTCAGCACGGACAAGCCATCTCAGTATCTGGTGGTCTCGCCGAAGATCACTAACATTAAGCAACTGAACGGCAAGACCGTGGCGATATCCGATGCTTCAGGCAATTCTACGCTGCTGTTTCGCGAGCTATTGAGTAAAAACGGCGTCGCCGTGGATACCGTGCAGATGCGCGCTCTCGGCGAGCCTTCGGTCCGCTTCGGCGCGCTGTTGGCGGGGACGGTCGATGCGACCATGATCACCATAGGCAATGCTCGGATAGCGCAAGCGAAGGGCTTTCGCATTCTGCTCTATAGCGGCGATTACGTATCGTCGTTAAGCGCCAATCTCGAAACCAGCGACGATAAAATCCAGGGTGCGCCGGACGACGTTTACAAAGTCGTGAAAGCCACGCTCAAGGGCCAGATGTTCTATCATCGCAATCCCAACGAGGCGGCAAAATTCATAATGGAAGTCCTGCGCATTAACGACTTCAACGAAGCCAAAGAGATCTGGCGCGAGCGCGATAAGCAAGCGTCCGACCTCGCAAAGATCGGACGAGCCAGCGAAGAAGTGATGACCACCAACATCGAGCGGGTGCGCGAACAGCTGCGCGGTGTGGGCGCAACGAGCCGGATCAAAGGACCGGTAACCCTCGATCAAGTTTACGACTTCACATTCGTCAAAAAGGCCTACGACGATATTCGCGCCAGCAAATGGGATCCGATGCGCTACGAATACAGCAAGCGATAGTTTGCAGCTGAGGAAAAATGAAAAATCCCCCTTGATCCCCCTTTGTCAAAGGGAGAATTCGTCCCGTGAAGTAGGTCCCCTCTTCGGAAAAGAGGGGCTAGGGGAGATTTTGGACAAGGACACTAATGTATCCAGTTTCTTTTGAATACTTGGCGCCGGCCAGCATCAACGAAGCCATCGAACTTTTGCGCCGTTACGGCGATGACGCAAAGCTCTTGGCCGGCGGGCAGAGCTTGGTGCCGATGATGAAGCTCCGAGTCGCTCGGCCGAAGTATCTGGTCGATATCCATCGAATCGGCGACCTGAATTACATCCGCGAAGAAGCTGGACAGATTCGTATCGGCGCGATGACGCGCCACGTTCAGATCGAAGAATCCCGGCTGATCGGCGACAGGCTGCCGATTCTCCGTGAGGCGGCAAGTGAGATCGGCGACGCGCAAGTGCGTAACCGTGGCACCATCGGCGGCGGCCTGGCAGAAGCCGATCCTTCCGGCGACTACGGCGCAGTTGTGCTGGCGCTCAACGCTCAGTTGAAATGCGTCGGCTCGCGCGGTGAACGCGTTATCCCAGCCGCTGAGTTTTTTACCTTCGCTTACACTACCGCGATGGAACCCGACGAAATTCTAACCGAGATTGTTTTTCCGTTGCCGGGTAAAAGCAGCGCGGGCGTTTATCTGAAGCTTGAAAAAGTGGCAGGCGACTTCGCGATTGCCAGCGCCGCCGTGCAGTTAAGCCTCGATTCGGCCGGCGCCTGTAATGAAATCGGCATCGGCGTGACCGGGGGCGGCACCGTGCCGCAGAAAGCGCTGTCGGTGGAATTGCTCCTAGGCGGCAACAAGATTACTTCGGCGCTCATCGAGCAAGCCGGCCACGTGATTCAAGAAGGCGCTGAGCCGATCGAGGATCTGCGCGGCTCAGCCGCGTACAAAAAGAAGGCGCTGAGTGCGATCCTGCGTCGGGCGCTTGCGGAAAGTCTGCGGCGGGCCGAGGCCAAGCGATCTTTGTAAACCGGTCCAGAATATTGTGAACGTGGCTGCTGGCACTGCTCGAGGGATTTAACACCGAACGCTGTTGCTCCGCTTGAACTCAGTCATGCTACATGCAAGTCGTTTGATATTCGCGACGGAGTTCTTCATTGGACTGAGTGTTTCGCTCGCGAAAAAATCCCCCTTCGTCCCCCTTTGTCAAAGGGGGAATTCGGCTTGTGACGAGCACTTCCCCTCTTTGAAAAAGAGGGGCCAGGGGAGATTTTGGACAAGAGTAAGCTATTCCATCGCGCTGACAATATTTCTGTCGAATGCGGCAGGATTCGCCGCCCAAGAGAAGCTTGCCAACGTCACGATTGCCTACACTTCGATTTCGCCTCAGTACGCGCCGGTTTGGATTGCGAAGGAAGCGGGGTTTTTTAAAAAGAACGGCATCAACGCGCAGTTGGTTTACATGCGCGGCGGCGTGGTCGCCACGCAGGCGCTGGTGAGCAACGATGTCAACTTTATCAATGCCGGCGGCGGCGGTGTCGTTGACGCCGTGCTCGGCGGCGCGGATATCTTCATCGTCGCCAGTCCGATCAATCAAGAGCCTCAAGTGCTCGTGACAAGGCGAGAGATTAAAGACCTCGCTCAGCTCAAAGGAAAAAAACTCGCAGTCAACAGTCTAATTGGTCCCGCGATGTTGTCATTGAAAATGATTCTCGCGGCATCCGGACTGGACCCTGAGCGGGACGTGAGCTATCTCGCCGTGGGTCCTTCGTCGAGCCGGTTCGGTGCATTGCAATTGAACCAGGTGGATGCGACGACGTTGGCGCCCCCGTTTACTTTCGCGGCGCGTCGGGCGGGCTACAATTTTTTCGAAGATCTTCCCGGAATGAGAGATTCGGAACTGCCTAACGCCGCGCTGACGACGAGCCGCAAGTTCTACGATGCGGAACCGTTCGCCACGGAAATGGTGATCAAATCGGTGATCGAAGGGATTCATTTCTACAAGACCGAAAAAATCAAAACCCCGATGATTATGAAGAAGTATATGAAACTAGAAAGCACCGAGGAACTGCAAGAGGCCTATAGTTTCTACGTGAAGTTGCTGGCGGAGAAACCGTATCCCTCCGCGAAGGGCATTCAAACGATTCTCGACTGGTCGAAGCGATCGGATGCGCGCAAGGCGAATCCGGCTCAGTTCATTCAGACCAAGGTGATCGAGAAACTGGATAAGCAGGGATTCATCGACGGACTGTATAAGAAGTAGAGAGCGGGATGTCGGGGCCCAGAAGCGTATTTGCACTCTCTTCAGCATGCTTGGACTGTCATCCTGAGCTTACGCGAAGAATCTCGTTCTAGTTCTAGCTAGAAATGTGAGATTCTTGGGCGGAATTTATCCTGAGTAAGTCGAAGGACCTCAGAATGACACTGTGAGATACGGTATAAAGACTTTCATTGGGCGGATGTCATGGGCAAGTTCATAGAGAAAAACGAGGTTCGATGATGGAAGAACGGTGGCCGTGGGAGGCGGAAGCGAGTCTTGAAGCTGGCGATCCGTTGGCGCATCAACGTCACGAAGAGTCGATAAAGGAAGAATTGCCACGTGTGGTCAAACTGCTCCCCGTGCAAGGGACGGTAATGGGAAGCAGCAGCCCGCATCAGACCGGAGATATCGTTTGCTACGATATTCTTAAACGCGCACCGGTTTTCGATCTTACGTCCCATTACTCGGACATTCAGCCCAAAGCTCCTGCGCGAGGCGCGCACCGCCATATCAGCGCGCCGACCTTGTTCTGCTTGAGTGGCAGAGGTTGGGAGATCAACGACGGTAAAACTTATTCGTTCGGCACCTACGACATGCTGGTGGTTCCGCCGTTTACGATCCATCAGCATGGCGGCGACGAAGAGGCGGGCTGTCAGATTTTCGTGCCGCAAAGCCGATTGTTCAGCTTGATGGGTTTGACCAAGCGGGAGCAAATCAAGTTCGGCGACAATCCCAAATTTCCCGACGGAACGGAACCGCTCCGCAACGAGCAGGGAAAATTGATCGGCTACCGGATCAAGAAGGGTGTCCTGGGAATCAAGGAAGACATCGACGTGATGCTCGGCGCTGACCAGAAAACCGAAGGCGTCTTTCGCTCCCGAAAGGAAGCCACTCCCTGGGAAGGCCCCGTCGAGAATACCTACGATAGTTACTTAAAACTGTTTCACGACGAAAGTGTTTTCTGCAACACCGTTACGCACGTGATTTCGTACGACGACCAGCCGTGGGAATGGTGCCGCCAGGGGCGACTGAAATGGTTCACCCATCCGGAAATCAACAGCGCGGCGCGAAGAGTCTGGCTCTACATGCAGGAGATTCCTCCCGGAAGCCGCTCCGGCAAGCACCGGCACATGACGGAGGAGCAAGTGCTCGTCATCCAAGGGCGCGGCTATGACGTTCACGACGGTGAACGGTGGGATTGGGAGCGAGGCGATCTCGTCAGCATCCCGGCGATGGCGGAACATCAACACTTTAATGCGGACGCGAACGATCCCGTCCTGCTGTTGTCTTCCATGCCAAGCGCGGGCGTGGCCCTAGGAGTGGGAGGCATCGAACAATTAGAAGACGCGCCGGAATATTCGGATACGCAGCGCACGGAAGCTTAGTGGTAAAAATGGCTCAGAAACATCGCGAATCGCACGAAGGCCGCCAGGCGGAGCTTGCGGCGGAGCACTACTACGACTATGAGGCGCGCTTCGTTAAACAAAAGCGCGAGCAAGAACGGATCAATATTCTGCCGCGCGTGATCAAGCCCGCAATGTTCGCGAAGGGCGAGTTTGCGCTCGGCGACATGCGCGTTTTCAGTCGTTACACCGTGGCTCCGCTGAGCATGTTGACCTGCGGTTTTCTCGAGCTGCAACCCGGTGCACAGACGCAGCCACGGCGCATGATTCCGTCGCTTATCGCTTATATTATTGACGGGAGCGGAGACTCCATCCAGGACGGCGTCAAGTTTGAATTTACAACCGGAGATGTCGTCATCATACCCCCGTACACGACCTATCAGTTTAGAGCCCGTGCAGACAGCTTTCGCGCTTGGCTGCCGCAGATAAGACTCTGGCACGGCCAAGGACTTTTATGGCGCGATCCCATGGCTAACGGTGGGAGCGAAAACGAAAACGAATCGACATCAGAGCAGAAGATAGCAGCGCTGTTTCAAGCGCGCCGTCAAATTCGTACGCCTTCAGTCGGCACAACTCGTTACGACTGGTTTCTATCGAGAACTGCAGACGAGAATCGAGTGGAGCAAGAATGTTCGCGCGTGATCCATGCGACGGAATGTCCTTGGGAAATGGCGCGGCAGGGGAAACTCAAATTTTACATCAGCCGGTGGACTGAAGTGGCAGCGAGCGGTTTAGACGTGATGACGCAGGAGATCGCGCCGGGCGAACGGAGCGGCGAGCACCGCCACATTTTTGAGGAACTTTTGCTAGTCGTCACTGGCCGCGGCTACGACCTGCACGAGGGAACGCGGCATGCGTGGGAAGAAGGGGATTTGATCTGTATTCCGCCGATGATCGCGCATCAGCATGTCAACGACGGGAAGGATGCGGCTCGAATAGTTTCGGTCTGGCCGCGCCAGCCCGGACATGAGCTCCTCGGCGGCATAGAACAGATCAGCAATGCTTCGGACTGGAGGCCATGAAAGGGTGATTAACGACCGAGGTTTTGCTTTGCGTCTAAGTGGAGCTGGAAGATTTATTTCTTCCCCCTTGGAGACTGTTCCGTAATTGTCATTCTGAGGCGGAGCCGAAGAATCTCGTCTTCGCGACTGACTGAAAAGTCGAGATGCTTCGCTGCGCTCAGCATGACACCCATGGTACTCTTGCCGATTGCGAGACACAGTTCTCTCGCTGGAGAAGGTTAGGTCGCCTTGCGAGACAAATGCAGCATGGGTCTCTTTCCGTGTTGATGAGTGCAGCATGCAGAATATGACGCACAGAATGTTGGCAGCGAAGATCGTGGGTTTTGTTGTTGTTCACCTCTTGACGTTTGCTGCGGCAGGCGAAAGCCAGGTCGTTCCGATTAAGATCGCGTACGCAACTACTTCCGGCATTCGCTTGCCGCTTTGGATCGCGGAAGAAGCCAAACTCTACGAAAAGTACGGCCTCGACGCCAAGCTGATCAATATTCCCTCCGGCAACACCGCGATCAGTGCGTTGGTGAGCGGCGAGGTCGATATCGTCAGCGGCTCGGGTTCAGCGACCATTGTCGCCGCGGGCCGCGGCTTGCCGGTGGTGATCGTTGGCAGCTTCGGCAGCACGACTTATAAGTTAGTCGCCAATCCCGGCGTGACTGATCTGCGCGGCAAAGTCGTCGGCACGAGCCGCATCGGTGCCACGACGGACTTCGCTCTGCGGCGTGCACTATCCAGGCTCGGTCTGACGCCGGATAAGGATGTTAAAATTCTTGCCACCGGCATCGGCGAGGCGGACAAGCGAATCATGTTGATGCTGCAAGGACGGATGGACGGCACGATCGGCAGTCCGGAAAGCATTCTTGCGGCGGAGACGCAGGCAAAAGTAAAACTCGAAATCCTCGCAGACCTCGAAGACATGAAGATCTACAACACCGTCGGCGACTTGTCGACGCGGACCGATGTGCTGAAGAATCGTCGAGACTTACTGCGCGCGTTTTTTATGGCGAGCAGTGAAGCTATCGCGCTCGGAAAGAGAAACAGAGAATTAACTCAAAAAGTGATCACCAGACAGATGAAGGTCACAGATCGCAAGCGGCTTGATGTTATTTATGATGCATCCTTGGGACGGATGCCGAGCAAACCGTATCCGCGCGAAGAAGCGGTGCAGCTTGAACTGGAAAGCATCGCGTTTACCGATTCGCTTTTCAAAAACAAAAAGGCCTCGGAATTCATGGACAACAGCATCATCGCTGAGCTCGATCGTAAGGGTTTCTTCGCCAAGCTGCAGTAATCCGAAAATAACTGTGAACATGGCGCGAATCAATAAATATCCCTGGACATTGATCATCATTGCGATCTTCACGTTTGTTGACGTGAGGCCAACACGTGCGGCGTCGGTGGAAGAACGTTTGGATCAAGTTAATCGCATGGCGGAAAAAGATCGCGCCGAAACGGTTGAGAGGGAAGCACGCAAGGAAGGTGAGCTGATTTGGTATGCGGCGATGGCGAGCGATCGGGCTGGGGAGCTGATCAAGGCTTTCGAGAGCAAATATCCATTCGTAAAAATTCGGTTTCAACCCGGCGGCGCGGGGCGCCAGCTCGAACAGTTGCTGGTCGAGCACCGTACCAAGAAGCCGCGCGCCGATATCATCAACACGCGCCGCTCCTACGTCGGCGTGATGGCGAAGGCCGGGGCAGTCGCGCGGTATCGGACGCCGCTGCGTGCATCGCTGCGCGACGGCTTTACCGACAAGGAAGGTTTCGTCAACGGCATCTACGCTCAGCCGAGAGTGTTTCTTTTCAACACCCGCATGGTGGCGCGCGATAAGGCGCCGCAGTCCTTCGAGGATCTCCTCGACCCACGTTGGAAAGACAAATTGGGAATGGACACGACGGATTACGATTGGCTGGCGTCGCTGATCGATTACTACGGACGCGGCAAGGCTTTGGAGCTAGCCGGTAAATTGGCGAAGCAGCAGCTCAATCTGCGGCGCGGGCCAACGCTCTTGGCTCAATTGGCCGTCGCCGGTGAGTTCCCTTTGGTTATCGATGCGTTTCCCGAAGAAATCATGCAGATGAAAAGCGCCAAGGCGCCGGTGGATTTTATTTTTTCCGAGCCGTTTGTCCCGGTAAAAACGCCGACGACGATTTCGATCTCCTCCGGCGCGCCGCATCCTCACGCGGCGGCGTTGTTTGTGGATTTTCTGCTCGCTAAAGCGGGGCAAGACTTAATGGCCGGCCAAGGGCGATGGGTGAGCCGAAAAGATGGAAGCTACTTCGCCGACCTAAAAGGCAAGAAGATGCAGATACCGTCGCCGGATTGGGATGATAAACAAGTGGAACTGATCAAGCGCTACAACAATATTTTCACCCTGAATTGAATGGCTCGGTATGCCAGGTTTGGAGGTTGTTCTGGCCAGAGGTAAATGAAACCGGAGCTTACACCCGCTTTGGTTGCTGTTCTTGTTTTGTCCATTCGCCGTATTTGCGCAAACGCTTAAACCCAGGGCGCCCTTCACTCAGAACACGGAAAGCTTGCCGAAATTTCGAAGAGTCGAGAGTCTTTTCCCTCGTTCTCTTGCGAGGGATCGAGAGAAGCAGTCCACACGCTAACCTGTGGCGATCATTCATTTGGCTAAAGCGAAGGTTGCGTTAAAGAGCCGGACGACTTCCGAGATGTTAGGCGAATCGTTGAAAGCAAAGAGCCGTCGGAAACCTTTGAATAATTCCGGTGGATCGGGGTCGACGTCGACGCGCGAAGGAATGTGACTGATCGCGCGCAGTTTTAGATGAGCTTCTTTGGAAAACAAGAAATCGATGAACAGTTTGGCCGCGTTGGGATGGGGCGCGCGCTTCGCCAGACTGATTGAATTGACGTTGAAAATCACCGGTTCTAACGCCACCCAACCGATCGGCGCTCCTTTGGCGATGTAGTCGGCGGCATGAGAACCATAGGCGATTGTCAACGGCGCCTCGCCGGCCGCGACGAGCTGTATGCGCAGGCGCGAGCCTCGATAGAACAGTTGCTCTTGCTGGGCATAACGGCGGAAGTACGCCATCCCTTTGTCTTTTCCCCAGTGAACGAGCAGGCCATTGAACCAAGGGAAATCTTCCACGTCGTTGATGATTTTCTTGCCTTTCCAGATCGGCTTCAAAAGGTCGTCGTAGGTTTTGGGAACGTCCGGCGCTTTGACCAAGAGTTTATTGTAAACGAGCACGTAGGTGTTCTGATAAACCGACGCCCAGTAGCCATCTTTGTCGCGTAGATCTTCAGGAACGGATTTATACTCAGGCGACATATATCTTTCTATGATGCCTCGTTCCTTGAACGCTGGAACCATTGCCCGATTTGCGACACCTTGAATGACGTCTACCAGGTAGCTTTTGGCGTTGAATTCGGCTTGCACCCGATTGGTGATTCCGCCGGAGCCTGAGCGGAAAGGCTCGACTTTGATCGGTGGATATTGTTTCTCGAAAATTGCCGACAAACTCTGGACCTCAGGCATCGACATGGTTGTGTAGAAAACAACTTTTCCTTCTTCCTTCGCCCTGTTAATGCCTGCAGGCTTGGAGTCCTGCGCCGGTGCCGGCGAGTTCCAAATAAGGAGCAAAAACAAGGTAAGAATTGCCATCACTAGTTTCATTCAAGTGGCGAGTCGTTTACGCCTGCGCCGCTTCTGGCAGGTGGGAATAAGAAATCAGCTGCATGAGTCGCTCGGAGCGGCGCCAGGGCGTGAGCGGCGCGCCGTCGGCGAGCGCTTGCAGCTCGCGAACCCAGATCTTGCGCTGGAGAATTAGCGGTATATCGGAGCGGCCGAGATTTTCTTTTTTGCGCAGCGCGATGGGCCCCTGGCCGACCTGCACGGCATAATCCTGCACCCAGACGATATTGGCTTTGTCATCCCCCTCCAAATCTTGGATACGTATCTCGCCGCGGAGCACGGCCGCTCCGAGTTCGTTCGGTGAGCGGCCCAACTTTCCGGTCCGGGCGGCATGGCGTTTCTTCACCGCTTCGCCTTCGATACCGTCCTTCACATGTTGAATATCGAGTTGAAAACTCGCGTGGCTTTCATCGTCGATAGGAACGCGCCAGGCGAGATGGTCGCGGTCGGACTCCTTGAAGCCGAGAATGTTCGGCATGCCGTAATGCAAATACTGCACGCGCCCGGTTGAAGTCGAGGTCGTCAGCATCAGACCCCATTCGGTTTCTTCCTGTGCGACGGTTGGAATTTCACACGGCCGTCTGAGGAAAAATTCCGATTCCTTGTGAGTAAACGGAATATGTACCGGATCGTTTTCGATGTTGTTGAGAAAATTGCAAGGACGAACATAGGTCTCCACCCATAGGCCGTCTTTCTCGAAATCCGGATAACGCGGCAAGGCCGGAACTTCACCCTCGCCGAAGTAAACGAATATGAGTCCGAGATATTCTTCCGTCGGGCAGCTGCGGATGCGGATTTTTTCGGTGAAAGCTTCCTTCTCCGCCGGTTGCTCGACACACTGTCCTGAGCCGTCAAATTTCCAACCATGAAAGCGGCAGCGAATGCAGTCGTCTTCGACCCAGCCAACAGAGAGCGTCGATTGGCGATGCGGGCAGCGAAAGTCGACAACGTGGGGTTTGCCAGAGTCGCCGCGATATAGCGTGAAATCTTCGCCCATGATGCGAATCGGCTTGGCCCAGCCTGGCTGTAAGTCCTCCGCGTGCAGCACTGGATGCCAAAACTTGCGCATGTATTTGCCGGCGAGGGTATCCGGCCCGGTCGGGAAGCAGTCCATATAGTCGACGGTCGGCATGTTCGTTCTCCTACGAATCACGAGGGCGGACACATAGGTCCGCCCCTACGTGATTTTAATCTGACTCGACGGGACGCATATTGACTGTGACGCCGTGGCGGGCGCACTCGCGCTCGTATAGGGCCCGGATCGCCGGGTTCTCGTCTTCGTATTCGATCATGGTGCCACCCAGCTTGCGGCTGACGTTGTTCATGAACTTTCCCTTGGTGCGAAACTTCCGGCTGCGCGGCTTGAACGCGATATACTTTGCCGGGCTCGGTCCGGTGTTGAAGTGTTGGTGAAACCATTGATCCGGCGGCGCCAACAAACTGCCCGGCTTCCAGTCGATTCGCACCGGCTCTTCGTCTGCCACCCAGTGCAGCGAATATCCATGTCCGCTCAGGATCAAAATATGCGCGCCTGGCTCGTGGCGGTGCGCTTTGGCGTAAGTCCCGACGGGAAATCCCATGATGTGCACGGACATGGTGTTACAGCCCATTTCGATATAAACCACCTCGGGCTCATCTGGGACGCGACACGGCTCGCCAGAGCTTGCTTGTCGGCGGCGAAAGCGCGCACGTCGCGAATAAAATTTGTATCGAGCCAGTTTTTATCCAAGATCTTCGGCTGGCCTTGAAAGTAATCATCCTCGCCGCGGTAGCGGTCGGTAAACCTGAAAGCGTTTTTGAATATGAAGTCCTCGTTATGCAATAGATTGATCATCGTCGGCGCGAAGCTGAAACCTAAAAGCACGGCAGGCTGATTGCCCTCGCCGTTGAAAAGCTGGTGCGGCGCGTTCAGCGGGATGGTGAGCAGACTGCCTTCCTGCCATTCAAAAGTCTGCTTCTTGCTTTCAGGAGTCCAAACAGTGGCGGCGCCGTTCCCCTTCAGAACGTAGAGAATTTCGTCGTAGAGATAGTGTTCGAAATTCAAACAGCCTCCGGCAGCAATCTCGACGACATAACAGTCGATGGCGATATACGACGTGTTGATGCCCGAGCCGTCGAGATTAATGTACGCGCCGCGGCCCCCTTTGCGAAGCCACGGCTCCAGCGGAAGATTCAAAACGTCCTCGACCCATAGGCTGCGAATCATTGGCACGCGCTCGCGCTTGACGAACTCGTCGTAGCTCGTGTCGCCGCTGCCCCAGCCACCCTGCTTTTGGATTTCGGTTGTCATACTAATGAGGTGCTATGACCGCTCTACCGGTTCACAATGCCGTAATAGGTTTTGCTCAGCTCCTCGTAATTCTTGCCGATATCGGTCTTCACCGGATGAAGTTTGACGCCCTCGACCAGTTGCGGGTACTTGTTTTTGATGCCCGACCTCACGACTGTTCTCCCCAAGCCGGCGATAAATCGCTGGCCCTCTTCGGATAGGACGTAGTCGATAAATAGTCTTGCCGCGTTGGGATGGCGCGCATTCTTTGCCAGGAGCAAACGAAAGGGCCAGGCGACTACCGGGTCGGCTTGGACGATTTCCAACGGCATGCCGGCCTCCTGCAGCTCGAGCATGCGGTAGCCGTAGTATCCCAGGCCCACGGGAAATTCGCCCGCAGCCATCAGCTGCGCCAACAGCGTGCGGCCGCTTCGCATGGACGGCTTCTGTTTCATCATCGTCGTGAAGTAGTCGATGGTTTTTTGTCTGCCCCAGAGCGTCACCAAGGCGGCGAACAGTTTGGCGAGATCGGTCTCCATGCCGAGTTTTTCGGTCCATCTTGGCAGTAAGAGATCGTCAAATGTTTTTGGCGCTTCGTCTTTGCGCACGAGTTTTCGATTGTAAGCGATCACGTTAGTGACCACGTAGGTGCAGCAGGTGAAAAATCCCTCGGGATCGCGAAACGCCTCGGGAAAGGCGCGAGCATCGCTGGGTATATACGATTGCAGGAGCCCTCGATCCTTCAACACCCAGCCGCTGAGCTCGTCGACGTTCATCAGATCGACCAAGGGTCGTCCGGCACGTTGTTCCGTTATGACTCGATTAACGACGGTCAAGGAATTGGCGCGAAAACCTTCAACCTTGATGAACGGATATTTCTGGCTGAAAGCGCCGACCAATTTGTTGTGGTGCTCCGTGGTCATGCTGCCGTAGAAGATCAACGCACCTTCTTTTTTTGCCTCATCGACGGTAGCGGCTCGCGCCATCCCTACGGTGAAGACAAGGCAGAAAACATACAACACCGTGACGGTGATACTGCGCCATCGAGTTTTGCGCGCGGGGCTGCGCGCAGCGCATGTTGTGCCGGAGCTGCAGCTTCTCACGTCATACTTTATGAGTCAGGCCGGCCGCTTTGATACCTTCAATCGCGCAGAGCTCATCCTCATCGGCCGTGCCGCCGCTCACACCCACCGCGCCAATAATCTCGTTGCCGTCCATGATCAAGACGCCGCCGGCGACAGGAACCACTTTGCCGCCGGACATGTCGGATAGCGCTCCCAAAAAGGCCGGCCGTTCTTTCAAACGCTCGCTCAACTGCCGGCTTGATTCACCCATACCGACCGCGCCCCAGGCTTTGCCGACGGCAATG
>Ga0193707_1000427_pt1 | contig 14280 bp, 12 predicted proteins | sample U3c2metaG_FD_143043 | JGI IMG/M metagenome (GOLD analysis project Ga0193707, IMG submission 143043) | Soil microbial communities from a riparian zone of the East river system, Colorado, United States - U3c2 | ecosystem: Environmental > Terrestrial > Soil > Riparian zone | place: USA: East River... | reverse complement strand
TTTTCTTGTTTCGATGATGTGTCGCTCATCAGATGGCGGTACTGCCGGGCAATACAAACGAGAAGCTTCACATTGTTCGGTTCGAGCTTGTTCGCAGGTAGATATACTTCCAGTGCTTCTTTCGCCTGGAGTCGTTGGTCGAATTGGTCGCCTTTTGCGATCAAGGCATCAGTGTCTTCCGCCCGCGCAGCCAGGCCGGAGAGGCAAAGCACCGCACAAAGCAACCGGAAAGTGCGACGGAGATGATTCGGATTCACGAGTGTAAATAGTTGGCCGGGCGTCCTTGCGATTCGCCGCTGGTCACAATCTTGGCCGCGAAAAGCCTGTCAACGCTGAACTCCTTCCACCGTTCCTGGCCCCGGCGCGGTGATTAGCCAAGCGGCAGTCACGAGGCTCGATTCGCGGAAACGCGGCCGATCACTATTTAAGCAACTGATTTGTAATTGAAGACTGAGCGTTTGCGCACGTTTTCACGATGTTGCATACCGTCGCTGACGCTAGGTAGTTCGCCTGTTAGGCGTTCCAACAGATTTGCGGAGAATCGCGCAGCGTTGCAGCAAAATTTTCTCTGACCGTAGAAAAATTGGCATGAGTAGATGAGGGACACGGATCGCGGCTCTGACAAATTCGGAGTTTGGCTCTGACGGAGATTTAATCTCGCGCAACCTTCGCCTCCTCGAACAGAATGCGGAATGTTCAAAATTCGTCATCCTATTCCCGGAGAACCACCGGGAGCATTAAGACTTCGACAGGAATTTCCGGAAACCGCTGCGGTTATCACGCTGATCGATTACGATCAGACGCACCTCGAAGAGAGAGTGATTAGCGAGCCGAGCGAGCTCCTAGCGCATTTCGACAACAAACGAGTGACCTGGATCAACATCGATGGGCTTGGCGACCTCGATGTGCTGCGCATGCTCGGGGAACGATTCCATCTGCATCCGCTTGCGCTCGAGGATGTCCTTGAGACCGGGCAGCGCCCGAAGGTCGAGCAATACGATGACTATCTCTTCATCGTTGGGCAGATGCTTTACCTGGATGCGGAGAAGCAAATGTGCGGCGAGCAGGTGAGCATGTTTCTGGGCAAGCGATTTCTGATTACATTGCAGGAAGAGGCAGAGTTCGATGTTTTCGAGCCGGTGCGGGCACGCATCCGCTCCTCCAGCGGGCGCATTCGGAAAGCGGGTCCGGATTATCTGGCGTATGCGTTACTCGATTCGATCATCGATCAATATTACCCGGTCTTGGAAAGTATCGGTTCAGCCATTGACGACATCGAGGATGAGCAGGTCGAAAATCCGATGAAGCAATCGGTGCGCAGTCTGCATCAATACAAACGGACGCTGACACAGATCCGGCGTTATGTCTGGCCGACGCGCGACGTGATGAGCTCGTTGCTGCATGACGAAACCGGTTTTGTCCGAGCGGAAACCAGAGTCTTCTTGCGCGACTGCTACGATCACACCGTGCAACTCATGGATTTGGTGGAGAGCTATCGAGACGTGCTTTCTGGGCTGATGGAGATTTATCTCTCGAGTGTGAGCATTCGCACGAACGAGATTATGCGCGTGCTGACGGTCATCACGTCGATTTTCATTCCGCTCACTTTTATTGCCGGTGTTTACGGGATGAATTTCGTGCCGGAATTTAATGGTCGCCGACTGCCGTTAAACATGCCGGAGCTGCATCATCCATTGGGATATATCGGTTGCCTTCTTTTCATGCTCGGGGTCGCAATTTTCCAAATCGTCTACTTTAAGAAGCGCGGCTGGTTGTAGACGGGAAAGCCGGTTGGACGTGGCGGCTGCGACACGGCCGATGCGGAAGCCGTTCTTGAAGCGCCAACGGACAGGATACCATTGTCATAATTGGTGGCAGGATCGCCGGTGTCGAATTCCATGTCCCAGATGCCAGTCATTCAATGTTCGCCTCCGGAAGAATTTTTCTGTAAGCCACGCCAGGAATGAACGTCCAACTGTTGCCACTTGGCTTTGCGCGATTTACCCTCGCAAATGCCGGCATAGCTCAGTTGGTTAGAGCAGCTGATTTGTAATCAGCAGGTCGTCGGTTCGAATCCGACTGCCGGCTCCGGTTTTAAGTTGCTGGAATAAAGAAATTTACGCTGCGCAACTCACGGTCACATTTGCTGCAAACTTTTTTCATCTGGCCACTTCTTGGCCACTTATTCAGAGCATCTAAGGGCCACTTTGCGCTGCTTCGCGTTGAAAGTGTTTCTCTAAGAGCAAGGTTTTCGCCCCTTTTACGAGGCTATTCGCCCTTCTCGGATTCGATCCGCTCCGGTCGCTCCGGCAGACTTGTCCCAATCAGTATGCCGAGATTGAGAATCTAAAGCATGTTCACCTGGTGTGCGGAGCAAGACTACCGTTTCAGAGGCATTCCGCGCAAGCATATCCGACGACAGCGGCTTTTTAACGCACTGAAGCTCCGACCCGCTCCGCGCGCGTGCGAAGGGAGAAACAGGGGTGTCAGCTATAGGACTCTATTTTCATTATTGCTGACAATCTCAGCAAAGCCGGATGGCCGGCGCGGTTATCTCAGACTGAAATGCGGCCAATCGGCATCGGATGAAACACGTTTACGAGATTCGCCCGCGTAAAGACAAACGTGGCTTTGACCTCATCTCCGATACGCTGCCGTTCGGTCGTTTCGAGACGCACGAGTACAAGGGCGATTTTCAAAGAGTGCTAAACTTTCTTGACAGTGTCAGTCGCGCTAGGGATAAGCGGGTGCCCCTCTAATGCGCTGGAACGGCATCACCATTCTTGTAGCGCTTGTGCTCTTTTCGGTCTCATGTGCGCGCAAGCCGGAGCAATCGTTAGTTGGCGAGTGGAAAGGAACGGATTCCACGGGACAGACTGTGTCGATCGTACTCAATAGTGATCGAATCTTCACAATAGTTCAAGGCAACCTCGTAATGGATGGACCAATGGTCGGTGGCAAAGTTGAGTGGCGGACCGACACGTCTCGTTACCCGATGACGCTCGACCTCATCAGTACGTCATCGTCCGGCCAGCGCATCCTCCCGATGATTTTCCGCTTTATCAGCGATCACCAAATCCAGATAAGGTTTGGTGGGGATTTTGGACAATCACGCCCGGCGAACTTTTCCGCGGATGATACCACAAACCAACTAGTGCTTACAAAGCAGTCAATCGCATCCGTCCCAATTGCGCAACCCCGACCACCGCTCGATCAGCCAGGCGAAAGAAAAATCACCGTCCGCTCGGAAAGTGCGCCACAGTCGCAATCACCTACAGCACCGGAACGTGACGAATTCCGCGACCAGCCGCAGACGGCCCCTCAGAGGTTTGACCGTAACAATCGACGCCCGGCCAAGCCGGGTGGTTGCGATAAGGGCTATCACAAATCACCCTGCCAAAATGCCGACAGACGCACGAGGGAAAGCGTTGTTCACGTTGCGATAACACAAAACAAATGTTTCGCCCGAATGCGGTGCGCGTATAAAGCTGAGTGTGCCGGATGTTCCCGTGCCCTAGATAGTCCTGAAATCAACCGCGCGTGGGAGCCTTTGCTCGCCAGCGCGAACCCCGATCTAGTGCGACGGAGCGTGCCTCAGAATCCAAAGAGTGTCCAAGAAATGTCCAAGCAGACCTGCCATTTTGGAAACAAACCCCGCGATTACTAGGGAGCCGGCAGTCGGATTCGAAGCGACGACCTGCTGATTGCCAATCAGTCGCATTCCTTTACCCGGATAGAGCAACGGATTTCTAATTCAAGAGAGAGTTTTTGCGCTCATTTTCACGCGCTTGCGTACCGTTGCCGATGCTAGGCGTTTAGGCCATTTCGATTCGCGCCGCCTTGCGCAGAATTGCAGCGTTTTACGTCGAAAATACTGCAGACCGGAGAAATCGACCGTGATTCGTCACGGGAGTTCTCTCCCTCGCGCGCGTACTGGTTGCATCAAGAGGTTGTCTCCCTGCCTACTTGGGTGTTTTGATGGCCATGGTTTGCAGCACCACCGTGTCGTTACCTGTCTCAATTGACAGGTTCGAACCTGAGGGCACCGTGAAAAACTCTTCCACCGTACGCTTCTGGCGCTGCCCATCGATTACTGTATACACATCCTCACCGCTTCGCACTTGAACAATCAAGAATCCCTGTTCGGGAAAGCGCTCAATACGCTGTCGGTTCGGAATAGTCCAATTGCGGAGTGTCATTTGAATTTCAGCTTGCCCGGCGGCCAGCAATCTAGGGTTCTTCAGAACGGTGCGCCCGTCGAAACGCTCAATAGGCTGAAGTGGCATTGGCTCATCGAACTTGGTGGTGTCAATTTGTTCACCTAGCTTAGCCGGACTTGCTGACGGCGACGGCGATGGTGATGGCTGCTGACCAAAACAGACCAGCACGATGACAGTCTCTACGACCAAAAGACTCACACCTATCATAAAGGAGTGCGTCATAATATTTCTCCCTTGGGCGTTCATGGCGAAAGCATGTAGACGTTATTTGCATCCGTCGCGACGTAAACACGCCCGTTTGCCAGAACGGGCTCATTGTAGACCATCCTGCCTGACAGCGCGATGTTCGCCAGTACTGCCGGCTGCGGCACAAGTTTGTAACCCAACGAGACGCAAGTGGCATTTGGAACGTCGGGATTGCTACACCGAAATCCCGCAGGCGGAACCAGGATCGGATCTGCAATCACAACCAGGTGGCCGGTGTCCGTTCCTATGTAAACTATTCCGTTAGTGATCGTCGGATGTCCCAAAGAGTAAGTCGCGCCGGATGCATTAGGCACATCGATTAACCAGCGAAGGCGATCCGCCTCAGCGGCGCAAACGTTAAAAGCGTGTAATCGCTTGTAACCTCCGGTGACACCGGAGGTGGTGAGATTCAAACCGCCGTTCATGGCAACGTAAACATCTCCCCAAGCAGCACCACCGCGCATGTACCGAGTATCACCATGAAAAGTGCCATCGCCTGGAGTGAAGGGAATGGTTGCAGAAGGATATGACCACCGGCGTGATGGTGGCCCGGGTACGGGTGGGCCATCATCGAGTGCGTGGGTCCAGCCGTCCTTCATAGTCGAAATAACAACCTCGCTACAGCTCGTGGACATAACCGTTACTCCTGCTGACCAGTCAGGGTCGCCATCCATGATCCACGGTACCGGCTGGAATTTCCACGTGATAGCTCCGGTACTACGATTCAGCTTCATCATGCTCAGGCCGTTATTTGGCGAAGGCTCAGTGGGATCTCCGGATTTTGTGTTGCCCGTTGTTATGTAAACACTATCGCCTTCTGCTGCTACCGGGGCCCAGACTCCTCCACCGCGCGTCGAATCAGCACAAGTACCCGTACTGCAATAACTAAAAGCCGGAGCGATTGCACCCGTCTCCAGTTTCACGGCAACGACACGTCCTTTTTGAATTGGGTTATCGCATTGATCGGCGACACCTACGTAAACGTGATTCTTAAAAACAATTGGGGAAGAGTAGCCGATGTTCTCATGAAACTCAGTCTTGCTCCCAAACGTGAGACCAGTTAGCCGCGCGATCACCGGGGACTTCCAAATTTCTGCTCCCGTCTTGGCGTCTAGCGCAAACAGCCGGCTATCGCCAAGATGCATGCCAATGGATTGATCGGGCGCAGCGAAGATCACAGCATCATTTCCCTTGATCTTGGTGATGGTAGCGCTCGATGCAATTCCATAGCTTGATGGGTTGCATTGGAATTGAGTCAGTAGAGGTGGTGAACTGCCAGCCGGATACTGCCAGAGCAGCGCGCCTGTGTCGCCGTTTAGCGCGTAGAAGTAGCCGTTGCCATTACCTATGTAAACAATATTGTCGTGGATAACAGGAGACGCTCGGAAGCCAGCCTGGCCACCTGGACCAGGCGCAGGCGCGGTCCAAGTCCAACGTACAGCGAGACCGGGTACCTTTGCCGGGTCAGATAACGCGCTGCTGTTAGGTTGGTTCGATGTGCGCCTTGAGTCGTAGTGAAAAGAGTGCCACTCTTGTTCTCTCCGGCAGCCCGCGAAACAGAATAGTAGAAGCATTCCAATGCTTAGTGTCATCAGAGTGGGGTGATCTTTTGATGTCATTTTTACCTCCGCATCGCGTGTGAGTTAAGGAACCCTAACGACATAAGCTCTCAGCGTCATTGGCGCATCACCCTTCGCTGCGATCTTGAGCGGCTCCCCTTCCGGCACTGCGAATGTGGAACCAGTGCCAAGTTCGTGTGATCTCGCGCCGATCGTTGCGCTCCCGCCCCCACCTGTGACTTCAAATGTTGCCGCGCCTTGAAGCGGTATTGACGCCTCTTTACCGGGTGCGACGATCACATCTTGAACTTCGACATGGTAGGAGTCTTTCGCTGTTGGTTCGACAACAAAGACAGTGCGCGTTGCAAGCCCGGGAGAGATCTGACTGAAGGCCTTTTCTGGCTGGTAATCGGATAATCGCGCTTGTTCTTGCGGTGGTGGCGGTGGCAGAGGACCGGTTCCGCGTCCACGAGAATCGCGACACCCTGCCGCTTGAAACGCGATCGCGGAAAAAGCTGTGAACAGCGAGATATACGTCAATCTGGCCTTAGCTCTCCTCAAATCCCCGTCGGCCGCGAATGCAAGTTTTGCCATGTTTCCTCCGCCGCCTCCTCTCTGTAATTAGGTGCCGAAACCCGTGTTGTCTCAGCTTTCGTCCTCATCTTCGTGATTGTCACACTCGTCAATGTCACCCTCGTCAAAGCAACACGGGTCGATGCTCTGCACGCTACAGCATTCGTGGTGGTGCTTCTCGCAACATCCCTTGCGGCAATCGTCACAACATTTCTTGCACCCGCAGTCGGTCCAACTCGTGTAAGCCAGGACGTCAAGAGTTTTCACTGGTGTAACTGGGTCGTCGCTCGTGATGACCAGCTCGCAACACCTCGGACACTTTTCAGTGGCCTTATACCGGATCAAGACACTCAGGCACGAGCCGGGATGCAGCGTCGCAGGGAACGGGTTGTTGATCAGCTTCCAGTACTTGCTTTTGCGCTTGAACGCAACGCTCGTCACATGCAGGTCACAATCGCCGACGTTGCAGATAGAGATAGCGCGCTCCCCAAGGCAACCGGCCTTCACGCCTCCGATGCACGTCGAGCCCGTGACGGCGAGCGTTCCGGACGGCACATTCCCGGAAACGGCGACGCTTTTCACGCCGGTCGGATCGTCGCTAGTGATCGTGATCGTGCCTGACTTCGCGCCGAAACTGGTCGGTTGGAACCGGATCGGCACCTGCAGAGAGTCGCCAGCATCTAATGTAAGTGGGTACGACAAGACGCTGGGGACGAGGAACTCGGCGGAAGAGGAATTGATGCCGGTTATTGTGAGCGTACAATGTCCGCTGTTGCTCAAGGACATCATCTCGTCCACATGAGAACCGATGCACGCGTTACCAAAGCTGCCTGCGTCCGCGATTACCACGGCCAGCCTTGGCGGTTTTGCGGCGCCTGACACCTTTACCGTTTTGGGCCCAGCCGGATCATCGCTGATCACGGTGATCGTCGCCGACTTTGAACCCAGACTGGCCGGCTGAAATCGGATCGGCACCAACATGGAGGTTCCAGCTTCAATAGTAAGCGGGTATGACAAGACGCTGGGGACGAGGAACTCTCCGGAAGATGAGGTGATGTTGCTTACGGTGAGCACGCTGTAGCCGCTGTCGCTCAAGCACAGCACCATGTCCTTGAATGATCCCAGGCATACGTTGCCAAAATCACCGGCATCGGCGATCACCAGAGCCAGCCGCGGCGGGAATTTCACCTTGCGCAGGGCGATATTGTTGTCGTTCGGCACAAGACGCCAATCCTCGACCATCTCGCCAGCGGTGAAGTTGTCGGCGTTGCTGGGGTCTCCTGTGGCCGAAACGATCATCAGCATGCCGTCCTCACCTGTGAGATTCTTTACCGGTACCCACTCGAAGGGCCCGACCGTCTTCTCTTCGGTGTTGTTGGGCTGAAGGGTTCCAGCCGATAATTCCGGTGTGGTCATGGGTTGCAAATCGTCGGGCCAATGCAGGCCACCCATGGGTTTGCAATGGTAACCCCTCACACTTACGTTGCTCGCGACCGATGTGCCTCGGTTCTTGATCTTGACGTAGGCGTAGTTGGTGTGCCCCAAAGCAGGTTCTTCGTGCGTGGTGCCGCCAGGCGAGCGACGATTCCAGATAGTCGCGGTCGCAGAAAAATCCGGGAGATATTGGTATTCGCCGGCACGCCCATCGTCGATGTAGACGTCGACCAGGGGCAAGGCCCCGTTGTTGAGGTTCTGTTTTTCGAACGACCAGGTGAACACTTTGCCGTAGGCGCCGCCGAAAACACCCGCCGACGTCCAGTTGCCGGCATCTGCCGTTAGCAGCGCATCAAGGAATTGCGCGGGCGCGTTTGGATTGCTCATCGGGGTGAGCGTACCCACTGCGCGCAGCATCAGGTACGCCATGCAGCGCGCGGCGAACTCGCGCCGGGTGAGGCTGGTCGAATCTCCGCCGATCGACCGGTAGACGCGAAACATCGTCGTCGAGAGAATCTGCTCGCTCGAGTAGCCACGGTCATCGTTTATGCCACCCCAGCCCCAGCCGGCTGCAACGCTGCGATCATGACGCCGACCAATGAAATTGACCCACGGAAACGACTCAAAGCGATCAGGGGCCTGGGTCGTTGGATCGTTTAGGATTACGGCGAAGCTATCGCCAGCGCTGTGCGAAAAACCAAAGTTTGGGGTGGCACCGCAATGATCGTAGATGATCCCATGCCCCCCTAACTCGTGAAGTACGACCCGCCAGTCGGCGGCGATACCGATCGGATTGGTTGTATCGGCCAAGTCCGCAAGCTCAAAGTCGACGTTAGCGATGCCATCGCCATCGCCGGAACAGGAAGCATTTCTCTCAATCCCATCCGCCGAACCAAAACGTCCGCGATGATCAACGGGGACGGGGAAGGTTGTGCCATCGAAGTAGCTGCTAATAGTGAACCCAAGTTCTTCGACTAGCCGGAAAAAGCGGTTACAGTGATAGTAAGCGTTGACCGCAGCAAAGTCGTTGGTGCGTGAGCCATAGTTGAAGTTGGTTCCGGGCGCTGCCGTGGGAGGCGCAGCGGTTGCCAACTCGAAATCGGAGATTTGCACAAAATTCCCCGTCAGGGCTTGATTGGCGGCGGGCGCAGGGGCGTTTAAGTTCAGCAATGTCCTGCTGCTTCGTACTGGGTCAAGCGTCGCGGCATTCGCGGCGGGTGAATTCGAGTTGTTGCCTGTCAAAGTGATCGGATCCTGAGGGAATACCAGCCCATCTACCGCTGAGGTTAACGCCCGCAAATTAAGGATCGCGTCGGTCGTCACTTCGACCAGCATGCGCCAGTTCACTGATTGGCCTTCGGAGGTTAGCCTCACAATGAGCTCAGCCACGAGGTACCAGTGCCCTGCCTGGATCGATTTGGGCACGGGCTTCAGTGGCAACGTCGGGGGCGGGGCAGAGAGTGGTCGATCAATCGGTTGCGTCGCGCCCTGTTCCGGCACGTATGTGCTGGGCGTTGGCTCGGGGTGGTCTTCGGTGCGCTTGCCGGGATCGTAGCGGTAAATGAAGAAGCGTCCACGGATCAGTCGTGGGGTAATCTGCCGGTCGTCGGGCCCTTTCGAGGTTTTGGCAAGCTCTCCGAGGATGTCTGAGAGCAGGTTGGAGCCGGCCGCGTCGGACGCCTTAGGCCGCTTGGCTGCAGGTTGCGAAGGGGGGCCATCGACCTTTTCGCCGGTCGCAAACAGCCGGCGATAACGCTCTATGGCTTGAGCCGAAGGCATCTTTGCATCCATGCCATGTTCGCTGGTGTTAGTCGCTGCGACGATGCGCGCGGGGGGCTGTTTGACAGTGACGGTGATGCCTGCTGCCCAGACAGGAGTGTTGAGCCACGTTTGGTAGTAGGCGTAGGTAGCCGAGTCGAACAATGCCTTCTCCTCGCTGAAACGGTACTCGACGTCCTGGGGCTGAGGATCGAGGTACGACACGGGCTGATCGAGGCTGCGAAGCGCTTCCGGGGCGATGTTGAGTTTCTCGGCGATGCTGCGGACGTATGCTGTAGCGGCCTCGCGACCGCGGAGATGCTCAACCTCACGGTATTTGTCGAGGTGTTTGATCCCGCGCACCTGGCCGGAATCGTCGAGCATGATCGTGGCTTTGAGGTTTGGATCGTAGATTGTTCGCATGAGTTATCTCCTTGGTTTTCGGTCACATTGTGGTTTGCTATTTCGGCTGAACCGCACTTGCAATCCAAGTCCACGCGGGACCGAGAACGACCTTGGTTGCGAGGCTTCTTCCAACAAGCAATTCACTTTGGCTGACTCGGCGCTCCAGTTGGACCTGGAGATTGCGTTAAGCGGCGCTTTCAGCGGAGGTTCAGCGCCCTCGGGCTTCTCAGCTCGGCCGAAGATGCGTTGAAATGTCGGGTGACGTAATCAACGAAATTGTTTAAAACTCGCGCAGACTTGTCGAGCTTTTTTGTATTGGACTTTAGTCCTACATCACGGCGCAATTCAGATTATACCGTGTGCGTTCCTGAGTGCGGTCAAACCGCCCGCAATCGCGGCATTTTCGCTGGCTGCACTCGAAGAGTTAAGATCGCATTCGGCGGAGTCTGACGCGCCCGTGTGCTAGAATTTGTGCTAGAACGACGCGCATTCAGCGACGCAAACCTGAGTCATGCAAATCTGACCCCCGCGGACCTAGTCGGCGCGGATCTCACAAGGCGAACCTGAGTCACGCACAGCTGATCTCCGCGAACCTGAGTCACGCACAGCTATTTAAAGCCGACCTGAGCGGCGCGAGCCTCGACACCGCCACCCTTACAGGCGCGGACGTCAGCGAGGCAAACCTAAGTGACGCGAAACTCGCCAACGTGGACCTAAGTGGCGCGTACATGGAGTACGCGATCCTACAGGGTGCGAACCTTAGGGATTCAAACCTAAGTGGCGCGAAGCTCGCGAAAGCGGACCTAACTGGCGCGAACATGCAGGCGCGGCCCTACAGGATGCGAACCTTAGCGACGCGAAACTGACCGGGGCGTCAATGGCAGGTGCGCGTCTCAGCGGGGCAGTGTTTGAACCGAAGTCTCTTCCAGAATTACCGGGAATTGCAGCAGCAAAGGATTTGGAATGGCTCACCTATCACGCAAACCCCGTTGCTCTCGTTCAGCCCCGCAAACAATTTCAAGACGGAGGATTCCGGGAGCAGGAACGGAAGCTTACGTATGCGGTGAAACGGCGAGAGGCTGAGTTGTCTGGCACTGGATGGATGTGGTTTAACAAAGTGCTTTTTGACTGGACTTGTCATTACGGGATGAGTCCAGCACGGCCGCTGCTATTCGGATTTCGGATTTGGCTAGTGTGTTCCTTAATCTATCGGGGTTCTATCCAGCTGCCCGGCAAGGCAGGACTTTATTTGATTCACCGCAAAAGGATTTATGAAACGTCGAAGCCCCCACCTCCGGACAAAATTGCAGTCGGGCGTACAGCGAAATGCCGCTTTCTATCATGGACGCCTCTACGATGGCCCTGCCATGAATTCGTACTCTTGATAATAGCGATGTTTTTCAGCCTAATGAGTGCATTTAACATCGGGTTCAGGGAGATAAACTTTGGCCGGTGGTTACGGTTGATAATACCGAAGGAATTTGACATTAAAGCAGAGGGCTGGCCGCGATTTGTAGCCGGAATACAATCACTGATAAGCGTGTATCTGATTGCGCTCTGGGTTCTGGCCTACTTTGGCCGACCGTTTGGCTAAGCGGATCGGTCAAACGGATTTCTGTTTCACGTGTTGCGTTCCGGCGAGGAACACCCATTACTCGAAGCGCGTCAAAGATGTCGAGGCATCTTTTTGCAGGTGCGTTTCGATCACGTTGCCTGCCGCATCGTAAACGCGAATCACGGCATCATGTGGTTGGCTCGGTGACGCGGCCTTTTTTAGAATCGACAAGCCAGCAAGTCGGGAGTAAAAAAGTCGCCCCCCGTGGAAAATCAGTCGCCTCAAAAGCAGAAACATGTTGGAAGAGCCAAGGCGGTCTTGGTCGTCACCGCGTTAGCCTTAATCGCAACCTGGATTTATTATCCATCTTATTATCCACGAGGAGGAGGCCAAGGCTGGCACTTCCTTTTCGACACCTCACATTATTCCAATCCACGCGTTGATTTTGACAGGCTTTTTCTCCTCGACGCTGTCATTGTAGCAATTGGAGGGCTGCTTGCATGGAGGATCAGAGCAACGGGAAGACTCTTTTTACGTTCGTAACAGCTCGCCGCGTTCTTATCGTGCTCTCTATTGTCGCAATCGCTGCTTTCTTCACGCTTATAACACTGTACTCGGAAAGAATTACAGCGGAACTGGGAGATACTCATGCACAATTCAGCCTTGGCGTGCATTACCATGATGGAGACCACGGCCTTCCGCAGGATTTTGCGGAAGCTGCACGGTGGTATCATAAGGCCGCTGAGCAAGGTTTCGCTCCCGCGCAGAACAACCTTGGTGCTTTGTATTGGATGGGTGATGGAGTTCCACAAGACCGTGCGGAAGCTGTCCGGTGGCATCGTAAGGCCGCTGAGCAAGGTTTCGCTCCCGCGCAGAACAACCTTGGTGCTTTGTATTGGATGGGTGATGGAGTTCCACAAGACCGTGCGGAAGCTGTCCGGTGGCATCGTAAGGCCGCTGAGCAAGGGGATCCGAATGCACAATACAACCTCGGTACATCCTTGGCCTATGGTCGCGGCGTGCCGAAGGACCTTCAACAGGCTTATGTTTGGTTGAGCTTAGCTGTGGCTCAGGGCGACACTAAAGCGCACGCGAACCAAGACTTTGTGGCGTCACAACTTGACCGTGAGTCAATAGCAAACGCACAGCGCCGAGCAGCTGAGTTTGTTCCCAAAAAACAAGGCAAAGATATTTTAGACACCAAACGCTAGCCCGACGCTTCGCATCCGTCTGTTCACTCCCCTAGGCAAACGAACGGACGAACAAACTATTGTCCGCTGTTTGTTCGCGGACGCGGTTAAAGCCCGCCCTGATCGTCAACCCATCGGTTGTCAAATGTGCCAGCGGCAATGCGATGTGCTTGTAATGACAGGCAAAAACCGTCAAAAGGATTAGGCCGCATGAAACAGTTGCTAGACATTTTTATCGCTACATCTCTCGCAATGATCTTCGCATCTGCCGCCGCGGCCGCTCAGACCGACAAGAGGAAATTGAACCCAGCAGAAAAATGGGTTGCGACGCAGGTGACGGCAACTCAATGCAGCGGTTGCGAGACGTAGCAAATCCCTGAAAGCGTCGTAGCGGGGTGAGCGGCTTTACGCTTCAAAAAAAGAGCCAGTCATGCCAAGCTCTTTCCCTTTTGCATCCCGGGCAGGTTACTACTTCCCCGGTTTTTCAGCATCGTAGACCGGAATAGCACCAGTAAGAATGCCAATGTTGAGGATTTGATTGGTTTTCGGTTCTTCGGGCCAGAGCGTTTGATGAACACCTGCCACGTCTTTCACCTTTCCGGCTATCGAGAGCTTGTCTCGATGCTCTGCCGCCCTGTTCGGCAGCTTCCGCGGTATACTTACTTAGGCCGAGCCTGGTGCGATCTTTGCGTTCGCTAAATACATTGGCGAGGGATGACGACCACGTTGGGTGCGCCCTTCGGTGCCTTCACCTGGAACCGCGGCGGTGCTTTAGCATTACGGGCGTCAAGTTCCGTGATTGTTGGCGACTGAGGCTCGGGAACGGGCAGTACGGTTCGATCAATCTGCTGCGCAATCAGCGGCAACGGCAGCATGCTGGCCGTAGCGACCAGCAAATGTATCACTGGCGAATTCTTCTTTACGATTTCTGAGTTCATTGCGATTGGATCGCTCCCTTTCGGTTTCATTTACTCTCCCAAAATGTCCGACGCAACTACGGCAATCGTGAGCGTTTGGCGCGTCATTGCGCCCCGTTCATATTACTTCGTTATTTGCCGTGTGGAGAGCAAAAGAGGCATACTCGAGTATGACCACCGTCCGGTTGCACTTCGATAGAACTCGTGCACAAAGTTGACGATCATCTAATTCTCATGAGAGATTAATGATAAGGGAATAAACAAATGGCGGTTAGCAAGGATACCGTCAACAAAATGTATGGCTTCGGTCCCGGACACATTTGGTAGATCACGTGTTTCCTACGGCAGAGAAGAATGCGTAGCACTTCCTCCGGCTCCTGGAACTGAAATTGATTCAGGCCGAAAGGATGATGAAGACGCCCT
>Ga0193707_1000426_pt1 | contig 14290 bp, 16 predicted proteins | sample U3c2metaG_FD_143043 | JGI IMG/M metagenome (GOLD analysis project Ga0193707, IMG submission 143043) | Soil microbial communities from a riparian zone of the East river system, Colorado, United States - U3c2 | ecosystem: Environmental > Terrestrial > Soil > Riparian zone | place: USA: East River... | reverse complement strand
CAGATGTTCGAATCCCTGATCCCACGGGGAAAGATGGGTCGTCCTGAGGAAATTGCGACGGCCGCGCTGTTTCTTGCTTCAGACGATTCGAGCTACGTGAATGGGGTGGAGTTGTCCGTCGACGGCGGCTTCTCGGCCATCTGAAATCGGCGGATCTCGGTGAGTGCATAATCCAATGCACTCATCGAATCCGATTGGTACCGACATTGTCGGCCATGCGGTAGGGCACGGCTCAGGAACCGTTTGGATCGAGCCCGATCGCGTCAGTCACGGCATTTTGAAAACGCTGCTTGCAGCCAAGATACCGTTCTGTGGTTTCGATGGAAACGTGTCCCAGGAGAAACTGAATCTGCTCGAGTTCACCTCCCGCCTGATGGCAGAGTCGTGCACATGTCCGGCGCAGGTCATGTGGAGCAAGGCCCACCAGACCGCAGTTGGCGGCTCCGTCTTTCACGATGGACCAGATCACCTTGGGCGTGAAACCGTTTCCCCACACTCTTCCTGCTTTGTTGATGGCTCGAAAGAGCGGACCTGAATTGATTCCAGCAGGTATTGCCCATTCGTCGATTACTGTCTTCACCCAGTTTGGCATCGGAACGGTGCGGATGTGACCGCCTTTGCCATTCAGATCGGCAATCACCCAATGTTCTTCCCGGAGTTGGACATCCTCGAATTTCAGAGCAGCAGCCTCCGCCCTTCTGAGACCGCATCCGATTAGAACAGCGATCATGGCGCGATTCCTGCGCTGTTTTAGAGCTGATGCGCCAAATGCGTCGATCATGCGTCTGCCTTCTTCAGCCGTGAGCCAATTGCCGATGCGAACGCCAAGCCGGCGAGCGCCCTTTACCCGGCGAATCCCGGCAGCCAAGTCAGGGCTCAGGAGACCGCAATCTGCAGCTTCATAAGCCAACCGACGTACTGCCGCCAATCTCAGGTTGATTGTCGAGGGAGCGTAGTGCCGCTGCTCCAGCGAGATTCGATACCGAGTCACGACGGTCTTGTTGAAAGCCAGGCGCGGCTCCGAGCAGTACCAGTCAGTGAACTCGCGAATCGCGTGATCGTAGGAACGTTGAGAACTGGGCGAGGTCAAGCTGTTGAGGACGGCCGACTTGGACTGTTCAAGATCTGGGAGCTTCAAGATCATCTTGGGAGCCCGCTTCCTCTTCGATTTTGCATTTCGCGCCATTGCAACGGCCTCCTTCAAGCCGTGGCAACAGCGTCAATCACCAGTATGTCTCCTGACCATCTGCGCGTCTATCGGTACTAATCCGCCGAATCACGCTTCAAATTGCACTCGATGAGTGCTAAGGCCTGAAGGCAACAGCCGAGCCAAGATCGCTCGCCCGAAAAGGCGGCCATCCGGCCAAGTGACGAGAAGCAGGTTTCAACTAAGCCTCCGCCGCCCTTAGCCGGGGTCTCCGAGATAGCCTGCCTTTGCTTTACGTTCAGCTGCTCTCACCAAGGCGGAAGTTCGCCTTGTTCTCTAGAGCGTGTTGGCTATTAGCTGTGACTATCAATAGATCGTCCAGGCAACGGACAAGATCTTCCACTGCCCATCAATTTTGCACACCTGCCAGACCTCGAGGCCTGAATGGTGAACCTTGTCGTTGATGACAAAATCGTAATTAAATGTCACCAGCCCTAGAGGACCGTCCTGGCGAATCTCGATATTGCGAAATCTCTCTTCGAGTTTGTCCTTCGACGTAGCGAGAAGTTTCGCAAATCCATCGAGCTGGCTGGGGCCAATCCCATCGAACTGAGCGTTATATTTGCGGGCGCTATCAATCTCTTCCTGGGTGTTGGCGTGATGAAAGAGCACATCAGGGTTCAGCACGAGCTTCGTTAGGGCGTAGCCGTCCTTGCGAATAATATCCTGACGGAACTCGTCCAATAGGCCGCGAATCCTCGTGATGTCAGCGCCGTTGGAGTTGAATTTGGGTTCCGCGTCCTGCGCCGACGCTTGAGAAACCAAGCCACACATAAGGAGCGCAAGGAATACTGCGCCCAATCTCTTATTATTCATATGCAATTTTCCTTTCAGATCTTGACCTAGGGGTTGGATCGTTAAGGCCGACCGGTTCCATGAACGCAAAGTGGGAAAGTGCAATAATCACTGGCGGCTGCGTCGTTCACATTATTTTCTATCATGCGTCTATGCACAAAGTCCGACCTGTGTGCTCTTCATACCTGGCATTCGCTGTCGGAATCAGAAACCTCGACAATTATCTCGATCTCCACACAGGAGCCGAATGGGATTTGCGCCGCGCCAAACGCGCTGCGGGCATGCGCACCGCGCTCGCCAAAGACTTCCAGAAAAAGTTCGGAGGCGCCATTGGCGACCTCGTGCGGTTCGGTAAAGCCGGGAGCGCTGTTCACCAGTACCAGCAGCCTGACGATACGTTTCACCTTATTCAGGTCGTGCAGGGCACCGTGCAACGTCGCGAGGAGTTCAATGGCGACATCACGCGCTGCCTGCCTGCCCTCCGTCGTTGTGATTTCTTGCCCCACTTTGCCGGAGAACGGCTTGCCGTCCTTCTTCGCCAGTCGCCCCGACAAATAAATAAGATTGCCGGTCCGCACAAAGGGCATAAACGACGGGACGTAGCCATCGACCACCGGCGGGGGAACTTCAGGCAAATTGATTTGCAGAGCCTGTAGCCGCTCATAGATACTTGTCATAACTTTTCTCCTGCATCAGTTGCGCCAGTCGCACACCACACTGACAAGGCGATCTATGTCCTGCTCCGAGTTGAATAGATAAGGTGAGACCCGAATCTTGCCGTCCCGCAGGCTCACTATGATGTTTTCCCGCCGCAGCTTCTGGTAAAGCTCGACCGTCTTCTCCGGCTGGCGCGCCGTAAAACATCCAAACGGCCCCCGCCTATCCGGATCCAGCGGACTTGCGGGAACGCACCGGTCTTCAGGGAGGCGAGAAAACATAAATTCAATCAAGTGCCGGTTGTGCTCGGTGACTACTTCCGGGCCGGCGCGCAACACGAAATCTACCGATTCAGCCATCGCGGAAAGATTGAAGTTGTAGTAAGTGGCCCATTCTGCGGCGTCCCAGCGTTTGGCGTCGCGGCACGGTTTGGGGTCGACAAAATTCAACTCCGAAAAATTGTCCGTGTTCTGGCCTGTCCAGTAGAAAGGCATAGGCCGGAGCCTGTCGAGGTGCTCGCTCTTGACCCAGAAAAACCCCGTACCGTAACAGCTCAGCAGCCATTTGTAGGCAGCACACACCATAAAATCGGCGCCGAGATCGTTAACGTTCATTGGCACGGCGCCGCAGGCTTGACTGACATCCAGCAGAAGCAACGCCCCCTGCGCATGACACGCGGCAGCCAATCGGGCAGCGTCCAGCAGGGAGCCGTCGTCATAGCGCACCAGGCTCACGGAGACGATTCTGGTTTTAGGCGCTAGCGCATCAATGAGGTCATCCGCAGTGATAAACCGGTCGCGCGGCGCAATGACTCTGAGTCTCACGCCCTCCCGTTCTTCCATGGGCTTCCAGGTGGCATACTGTAGCGGGAACTCTCGCTGCACGGTGATGATCTCGTCTCCTCGCTTCCACTCGAGGCCGTACGCCACGACCGCAGCGCCGGCGCTGGCTCCCGTGGTGACCGCGATTTCCTCGGGTTTAGCTCCAATCATTTTCGAAAGAGACTTTCGGATTCGCACTGGTGCCTCAAACCACACGGATTCGTCCACCCGATGTGGAAACTTCTTCGCTTCGAGCGCATGCTCGACCGCGCGGATAGATACGCGCGGCATCACCGTATGTGCTGCCGTGTTCAGGTAGGTTGTGTCTTCAATTTCGAACCATTCCTTCTTCCAGTTGGTTACAACCTGAGTTGTCATACGGAGAAGTCACTCCTTGCAGGCAGATGTCGATGGCGTTCCGGTCTTAACTTTCACGAGTCGGTGCGAGCAAAGTATTTGCTCAACGGACAACCTGCGGTGGCAAACCTCTTTCGCCATGTATAACAATTTCACTTAAAAATAATTTCACGAGTCACTTCAGTGCCCAGAACTTTTCTGATCTCATTCCGGTGCACTCTGGCCTGGTTCTGACACGCGCTGTTACAGATTACTTTTTCGGTCACTGCTTCAAACGCGTCCGCTTGATCGCCGATGTCCCCGGCATAAGCCGCCATGTTTTTATAAGTAATCTCGAGATACACATTGGGCTGATCCGGTGATTTTGGAGAGGCCTGGAAGAACTTGTACCCGATGATCAGCCCGGCTTTCTTCGCGGCTTCCATGGTCGGCACCCATGTCGAAGTCACCCATGCCATGTATTCATCAAAGTGCCCGTACTCAACGTGTACGTAGTCCACCTCAGTGACCGGACCGTAGCTATACCCGCGCACATCCTGGGCACGTGCATTAAGCGAAAGTGCGGAAATTGCGAGACACATGGAAAAGATAGCGGCTTTGATCATTTTCTCTTCACCTCGTTTTTCATTGTTGTCCTTACTTAGACCAGGGCGGAACCACGCCGTTGGTGCGCGCGTACGCGATTGACTGCCCCAGGTGCTCGTGTTGATCATTGAGAATCAGCATCAGCGCGCCCTGCTTCGTCATGTCTCTTCCGAACAGTTTCACCGGCGCCTGCAGGTCGTTGTCGGAAAGTCCCGTAATCGCTTTTTGCAGATCGACGTAAGAAGCCTTCAGAGCTTCCTGCAATTTCTCCGGATCGGTGATGGGCGCGGGCTTTGCCCCCGTATTCGGTGTGCCCGAAAGCACGCCGACGAGCATGCGGTTCTCCGTAACGATCAGGTTGAAAACGTCGCCGACGGAGCGAACGCCCTGACCGGGCTTCCAGTCGTACTTGCCCGACATAACGCGCGCGAGTCCGGTGAATTTGTCGGAAAGCGTTCCGGCATCTTTTCCGAAGGCGGCCTGTATTGCTGCCGGCTGCGCCTGCGCCAACGGCATCATCAGAGCGACCGCAAGCGCGCACACTACGTACTGAGTCAGAATCTTCTTCATGTGGAACTCGTCTATGTCACTACTCCTGCTCCTGGACAATATGCCGCGAAGAACCAGCATTTGCAGGAAAAGTGACATGCGGCGTCCGAAGTGAGACAAGCGGTCAGAGTTGGCCGTCAAATACCGTTGCCCCGGATCCGTTCACAGGTTTGATCAGCTAGGTCGTTCATCCGTTCTCGTGTCGACTGGAGAACTCCACGTTCGATCCGGTGTACAAGGTCTGTAATTGTGGCGTTCATATGTACCGGCACTCCGGACGCGTGGCCTAACGTCACCACATAGCCGTTGATGAAGTCGACCTCAGTCTTCCGGCCACGCTCGAAGTCCTGGAGCATCGAGGGTTTGACATCTCCGTAGAAGGCAATTATTTCTTCAACCCACGACTCATAGCGTTGCTCTATCGCGACATTGCTCGCCCAGCCGGGCGGAATTGGGTCCATAGCCATACGTTCCAGCCGAGTGCCGATTGCAAGTGCCACGGACAACGCTTCCTCGTACGTCCGTCGGAAGACCTTCTTGCCTGCCTCCGTTTCCATGTACTGACGCATGGTTTGCGAACAGAGCGCGCCGAGGGTTGTAACCGAGCAATTGATTAGGAGTTTCGACCAGATGGCACCAGTCAGGTTTGAAGATACCTTGACCTCAATCGCTCGACCTAAGACGCGCGCAACCCGCTCGACGCGCTCACTGACACCACCAGCAAGTTCGCCTATCAGTAGATGCCCAGCATTCTTCTGCTCGTAGCCGCCGGGTTCTACCATCGTGGCACCAAGATTTGAGAATCCACCAAGGATCTTATCTTCGCCTAGACGATCCGCAAGCACCCGTGCAACGCCGCCATTCTGTATAGGCAATATGACCCCTTCGGGGGCAAGTAGGCCCACCACGTGGGGTGCGACTTCCAGCGCGTCCTGCGCTTTGGTGGCAAGCAGGATCAGGTCAAATTGGTCTCCCTTTCCGTAGTCCTCAATTGCGGCAACGTTGATAACGTCTGCCCTCGCCTCTCCTCCGATGCCGGACACTCGCAGGCCCGATCTGCGCAGCACCTCCGCGGATTCGGTATTGCGAGCCGCAAGCCGGACGGGCAATCCAGCACGGAGGGCGCGCGCGGCGATTGTTCCACCCAACGCGCCGATGCCCACTATCAGCATTTGCATTGTGAAGCCTCCAAGATGCCCGCGATGAGACTGAAGCCGACCAGTTGCCTCAAGAATCGAGCTCTTTCCCCACCACTTCCCGCAACTGGTGTCATCCTCGATCTATTTTGGAGGCGTGACGTACTGGGCCTCGCCGTTACCAAGGGACCAATTTTCCTTCGGGACTTCAACAAAGTTGATGAGGACATCTTCCTTGCGAATCTTTACTCCTTCGTGGAGATGGTCCGCTAGTGCTTTGTAGAAGCGTTGCTTCAACTCAGTGGAACGGCCGCTATTCAATGTGATCTGAAAAAAGATGCAATCGTCCGACCGATGTATGCCGAGATACTCTCGATCGAATGGCAGGCTCGCCTTCGTGTGTTCCGTGATTACCTGAAATCGGTCATGTTCCGGAACATTGAGAACATCCACCAAGGTCTGGTAAAGGATATCGCCGACTTGAGCACGGTACTGTTCTGATTTTCCCTCGAGTAGATCGATGCGGACTAAAGGCACTTCTCCTCCTCAAATGACGGATTATGGAACGCTATTGTCTGGAGCCCAGGCGGTATCGCGATGGGATCGACCTCCATGCGCCGCCTCAGGCCTTGACAACGAGATCGATCTCGACGCAGGCCCCAAGTGGTAGCGCGGCAGCCGCGATCGTCGTGCGGGCGGGAAAGGGCTGACTGAAATATTTTGCGTAGATGCCATTCATCGCGGCGAAGTCAGTCATGCTCGTGAGAAACACACCGGCGCGCACGACATCATCAAAACTCTTGCTGGCCGCCTTCAGAACCGCCGAGAGATTCTGGAAGACGCGCTCCGTCTCGGGCACAATGCCCCCCTCGACCACCTTGCCAGTGGCCGGGTCTTGGGCGACCTGTCCGCTGAAGTAGAGGAGACCATCGACTTGGATCGCCTGGGAAAACGGGCCGACCGGCGGCGTGAGTTCCGGAGAGGTAATTGCTGTTTTGCTCATAGCAAACTCCTGTGGGTACTGGGTTAGCGAGTATGGAACATACGCCGCGAAGAACCAGCATTTGCAGGAAAAGTGACATGCGGCGTCCGAAGTGAGACAAGCGGTCTGTCCTCATTGATGTCCTCTTCGAGGGTTCCGCTATAATCCGTGCCGGAAGGGTTGACACACCTATTGCTGCAGGCCACACCAGATATGGGACGGACGAGATGGATTTTGATCCTGTGTGCGTGGACGATTGTGGGACTGTTGTTCACGGTGCGGGAGATCGTAGTGGCGAAGGTTCACGGCGGGCATGTCAGCTGGGTGATCGTGGGTGCGATCGAACTCGTCTACTGGAACGTATGGGCGGCGTGCACACCGCTCGTGATTGCTCTGGCAAAACGGTTCCCGTTGACGGGGCCGAGGTTTGTACCTCATGTAGCGATCCACACGGTCACGTCGTTTATGATCGCTCCCCTGGGATCGATCACCGCATACTTTCTGAGCCATGGACTTCTGCGATTACTTCTTCGCATAACCGATCCTGGTGCGCCACCCCTTCCCCCGACGTTCACAGTCAGTGTTCTGTCGATGAGCTTCACTGGCGTGCTGACATACTGGTTAGTTGTGGGGCTGTATCAGTCGATCCACTTTTACCAGGCTGCTATGGAGCGTCAGACTCGAGCGGCGCAACTGGAGACGCAGCTCTCCCATGCCGAACTTGAGAACCTTAAGAGCCAGTTACATCCGCACTTTTTGTTCAACAGTCTCCACACCATTGGAGTCCTGATGCAGGAAGACGTCGAGGCTGCGAGCCATCTGCTGGTCAGCCTCGGCGACTTGCTGCGTATGGCCCTCGAACGGCGCGAGAACGAGATCACCTTGCAGAGCGAGCTCGAGTTTGTCGGCAAATATCTGGAGATCGAACAGACACGCTTTCATGATCGGTTGAAAGTCCACATGGACGTACCGACTGACCTTCTCGGAATCTATGTACCGAGCCTGGCGCTTCAGCCTCTGGTTGAGAATGCCATCAAGCACGGCATCAGCGTCGATTCCGCCGCAGGCCGGCTAGAGATCGCTGCGCAACGCAACAATGGCAGAGTTTCGCTCCGCGTCCGCGATGATGGCCCGGGTCCGGCACCGGGATCGCGTCTGCGATTCGGCGTCGGACTCAGCAATGTCCAGTCACGCTTGAAACAGCTTTACGGGGACGAGTCGTCGCTGGAACTTACCAGAGGCGACGGTCGAGGTTGTGAGGCCATCATCACCATTCCACTGCGGAGTTCGCATGAAGACGCGAGTCCTCATCGTCGATGACGAACCGATCGCCCGGCGCGGTATCCGTCGTTATCTGGCCAAGAACAACGATATTGAAATTGTAGGCGAGGCGGCGAACGGAATAAGTGCGGTGGAGCAGATCAATGAACTTCGTCCCGACATCGTTTTTCTCGATGTGCAGATGCCTGATCTGGATGGTTTTGGAGTCATCGAAAATGTGGAGCCATCGACCGGCCCCGCTCCCGTTTATGTCTTCGTCACGGCTCACGATGCGCACGCCATTCGTGCATTCGAAGTGCACGCTGTTGATTACCTTCTGAAACCGTATGATAAGGAGCGATTTGCCAGGGCCCTGGTTCACGCACTCCAGGTCGTCGAACAGCGCGGGACAGCAAATCGAGGTCTCGAACCACTGCTCCAATCCCTCCGTAGTCTCCGCCCGTTGGAACGCTTTGTGGTGAAGGACAAGAAGCGGATTTTCTTTGTTCCCGTGTCCAACGTTTTGTGGATCGAAGCCACGGGAAACTATGCCTGCATACATACCGCCAGCGACAGTCACCTGTTGCGGGAAACTTTGGCACATCTCGAAGAGAAGCTTGCGCCACACCACTTCATCCGCGTGCGGAAATCGGCCATCGTGAATGGTGCCTGCATTAGCGAGATTCGTCCGATGTTCGATGGGGTTTACGACATCGTACTGGCAGAAGGAACGGTGGTCACGTCGAGCCGCAGATACGCTCACAAGTTACGGGCGCTGCTGGAAACCTAACCCTGGCAACTGGGATTTAAATTGGCGTGCCATCTTGGAATGCCAGCGGCGAAGATGATCCGGTTCCAGAAAAGTGCGCAAGATGGCTGGTTACAAAAACAGTTGTTTCTCCAATGCTCGTTCGCGGCAGCGCCCCGTCGACCAAATTTATCTGTGCGGCAAGGTTCAGTCGCATCGCATAGTCAGCCGCTTTACCGTGTTCGAGCCCGACTAAAACCTTCTCTCCGGAGTACATGAGGCAATTTTGGTACCCGGTTGACTCAAACTGCGCCCTTAGAAGGGATTAGTCCTGATAAGTCGGCATAGCACCACAATTCCAGGATCAGTTGCGTGACGGAAGATGCACGGCTCCATGCGCGTTTCCCGATACCTATCTTGCAGTCGATGCAGAGATGGCTCTCACTGAGCCACTTGCCCCGTTGGCAATAGTTGACAGTTCGCGCTGCGGAAAATCGCTGCAGCGCTGACGGTGCGCGATTTCCCCGCTACGGCAAATCGGCGCCAGCAGCTAAAATCTCAAGTCATGGCAACCCGAGGGAAAAACGAGAACGATATGCCGGATGTTCCCGACCCCGACTTCGTGGGGGCACTGTGCGAGATTTGGGCCACGATAAACTATGCCGCTTATCACCTTGCGTATGTACAAGTCTATCTTCAAACGGCGGCCCTCCAAACTCAGATCGAGGAGATGCATAGGCAAGATCAGGCATTTAGAGATGTATCGCAGATCGATCTGCATGTTTGTCGCGCACATCTCGCGGCCCTCTTCTGGCAAGTCGACCATGTGTTCGAGGCGTTGCGGATCGCGATTAACAAGGGACAGAAAGAACACGCCGAAAAGGAATACTTTTGGGGGAAGTCTTTGGAAAGATCGAAGCGTCTCCGATCTATAAGGAAATCAACGCGTATCGAAATAAGTCTCACGAATTCCCCGCGATCATCGGGAACAAATGGATCAATGATGCGAATGGGCACCCGGTCTTTGTGCATCACTTCCTGCCTACCATCGCGGGGCACGAGGCGAAGGAAGATATCAAGCTGCTAGATCAGTTACAAAAATATTTTGAGTTTGCGGCAAACGTGTGGCTATCATTTTCTCCCGGCGACTTCAAGGAAAAATTCCCGCGCACTTTTAGATTTACGGTGACAGTTCCCTACACGTATCTGGGCGAGCTGCCCCCTGAGTTGTACGGTGTTCCGCAATTTGAAGTGCATGTCGTTGCGCAAGACCCTCCGCCGGGCGATCCGCCGAAGGCAGAAACAGCAGCGGCTGAAAAGGACGAGGGAGCGAAATGAAAATCTTCTGGTCATGGCAGTCGGACACTCCGGGAAAGATCGGACGGTTTCTGGTGCGCGATGCCTTGAACGATGCCATTGAGAAGCTGAGGGCCGACAACGACATCGAGGACGCACCGCGTGATGTCCATTTGGATCATGACGTAAAAGACGTCCCCGGAAGCCCTGACCTCGTGCGTACCATACTGGCAAAGATCGAGAAGTCTGAAGTGGTGGTCGCAGATGTGACGATCGTTGGAAAAACGGAGGAGGGAAAGGGCCTGATCAATTCTAACGTTGCAATCGAACTTGGCTTTGCCTTCCATGCCTGTACGGATGAGAGGGCGGTCCTGGTGTTTAACAAACATTACGGGAAATACGAAGAACTTCCGTTCGACCTGCGCCACAAAGGAGGCGGGGTCGATTTCGATTTGAAGCCCGACGCAAGTAAGGGCGAAATCGAGGAGCAACGTCGCCTGTTGAAGGATGCCTTTGTCCGCAAACTCAAACCGTTTGTAGAAGGCCCTGCGAGAATCAAGGAAGCATTGTCTGTGAGGCCGGTTATCGAGCCCCGTATCCTCCAAAGACACCCAATGCCCGGAGGGGGAACCGACGACGTATTTGAGATGAACGTCTTTGTCGAGAACGACGGAGAAACACCCGTGAAGGAATTCCTGCTCGCCCTGGAAATGCCATCTAATTTCCCTGACGGCAGTACTCCTTACGCTATGAAGATCGAATCCGCACCGCCGGGTTTTGTCGGGTGGTCTCGCACCGGTACAAGTTCGGGAGTGCGAGTAGAAATTGTTTATCCTGACAGAAAAACAGAATCGCTAATTAGATTCAACGGCGCGGTGAGGGCACAGACCAAGCGACATCCCGAAGAACTAGAGAAGAAAATTACCGCGACCGCCTATGCCGGAAACATGCAAAAGAAGTACAGCCTGGCAATTAAGGATCTGTATTCAGAACTGCCACTGAATTCGCCGTAGTTACCGAAGCGGCTCGCACACGCCCGAATGCACCCAATGACATTGCTGGATCCTGCCCCGTCTATCGGTACCTATACCCGAAATCGAGCGTAAACCGGTCTGAGTGAGTGATTTGGTCTGTTTTGAACAACTGACAGAAACAGGCGCCGTCATGGGCTAACCCTATTCACGATGGGTTTTTTTATTCGCCCAGTTGCACGCCTCCTTGGCGAATCGCAACTGAATCGTTCGCTGGCCCCCGGGTGCAAGTGCGACTACAATTCCCGCGTGAGTGCCAGAATCCTTCTTCTCGTGACCTTCACTGCTGTCTTGCTTATGTCCAGATCGCAGCCCGGAGTATCGAACAGCGCAGCCTCCGGAGATGGTCTCTGCCGGCCACAAATTGCTGCGCATGGACCAGCCCCAAACAATGGAATCGTGATGAACGGGATCGACGTCCTCGAACAGGATGGTTTCCGGGAAGTCCGGGGTTCCGACCCGTCCTCCCCACGCGCAGTCGGTGTTATCACCAACCACACTGGTTTCGATGTCGAGGGCCGCAGGACGATTGATATTCTCGCCAAAGCGCCCGGCATCAAGCTCGTGGCGATATTCAGCCCCGAACACGGCGTGACCGGGGAACTCGACGTCAATTCGGTGGGCGATTCAGTCGATCGCGCCACGGGCGTACATATCTACAGCATCTACGGCGACACGACGGCGAGCCGGCACCCACCCGAAAGCGTGCTCCGGAAGCTGGATGTCTTAGTGATCGACATCCAGGACATCGGCTCCCGTTTCTATACGTACGAGTCTACCCTGGGTTACACACTTGAATCTGCAGCGATCACCGGCACCGAGGTCGTTGTGCTCGATCGGCCGAACCCTTTAACCGGTGTGCATGTGCAAGGACCTGTCTCGGATGGCAAACACCTCAACTTTGTCGATTACACGAGGGAACCGATTCGCCATGGCATGACGGTGGGCGAGTTGGCGAAGATGTTTAACAGCGAGCGCCACATCAACGCCAAGCTCACGGTGGTTCCCGTAAAGGGATGGACGCGCAGCGACTGGTTCGATTCCACCGATCTGGTTTGGATCAACCTGTCGCCGAATATGCGGAATATGAATGAGGCCGCGCTGTACACCGGGATCGGGATTTTGGAGTATACGAATGTCTCCGTCGGTCGCGGGACGGATACGCCGTTCGAGGTGTTTGGTGCGCCGTGGATCAGACCACGGGTATTCGCGCAGTATCTGAATGCACGCCAAATCCCGGGTGTCCGATTCGTGCCAACCTGGTTTACACCCGCCAAAGATGCCAAGTTAGGCGGACAGCGCGTTGGCGGGGTGCAGATGATCGTGACTGACCGGTCTGTTCTCGATGCGCCGGAACTTGGATTGGAACTTGGCTCCGCGCTGCTGAAGCTCTATCCCGCCGATTGGGAGTTGGATCGATTGATCGATCTGCTGGGGAATGAGTCGACCTTGGAGGAGCTTAAGTCCGGCAAAGATCCGCGGTGTATTGCCGAGGACTATCAGCCGGATCTGCAACAATTCATGCGGGTCCGGCAAAAGTACCTGATCTATACCGATCACTGAATGTCGAGCGATAAGAGGCGTGGCCGTTGAAACATTCGATTTCAACGAGAACCGGCCAAGAATCTGTGAGCCGAAATGTATCCAAAAAGCCGAGAAGATCGTTTATAGGCATCCAGACGCGACGCGGTTTCTGCCCAACTCTGGCAAACGGAGTTGTTCAACAGCCACTTGCGTGGGCAATCCGAGAACATCAAACCTTGCGCCTGAGCGTTTGCTGAGAATTTGCGTGCTCATCCTTCCGCAAACTTGAGATGCGGTCACCCGGTAAAGGTACCTGCAAGTCGGCTTGGCAGAGGTGAAAAATGCCAAATGCAAACGGCGGCAGGGTTGCCTAAGGTAGGAGTCAGAATTCGACCGTTCGCCTCAACGGCGACCGGGGGCTGCAAGGGCGGACTCAATCTCTTGAAAGTGGTTCGAGGGGAATCCAGATTTCGACCGGTCCAATGGGTGTACCGGCTTCCGATATGCTGGTAAATCGCTCAAACTCTGGTGCGTTCTTCTCTCGACGTCCGGAGGTAGCCAGCCAAGGGCCCAACAACCAGATCCAGGTGTCGCGGAGCAAGGCTGTGTCGTTGACATGAATGACCGCATACTCCCCCGCCTCAAGGGTCAGGCGCTCACCACCAACCACACCATCCGGGCCTTCATATGCGACACCGGTGAGGTAGTGGATTTTGCGATCGCCAGTGCAAGGCGACGCGCCATAGAACTTTGATCTGCTCTCAAGCGCGGGATGGGCCAGGCGAAACGCGCGCCACTGCTCCGGGATGCCCTGAGAGGCTTCAGCCTGTGAATCGTAGGTCGCCATCGTGCCGACCAGTGACACTTCTTCGATAGTGCGGAAAACAGGATTCGGTCGATCTGACATGGCGCTAAGGGTACTACAGGTCGGATCGCATCGTAATTCCGCCTCCGCCATCGCGGCTCATGGGAAGCGATTCGGCCAGAAAGGGTTTAAGTCCTTATAAGTCTTAGTGTGCTGTATCTGAAGCGCCCCCGAGCGAAGAGCGGGGGAGTTGAGACGCTGTGGAGGGGCGCTTCAGATACAGCGACTTGAAGGAAGCCGCCCCGCGGGACTATGGGATTTGTATCTGGATGAGCCGGTCTTGATCGTTTGGGAGTTTGCCGTTTCGGTCAGAGCGCTTGGGTTTCAGGAGCGGGTCGCAGAGAGAACGGGCGTGGGGAAGCGGATCAGAGAGTCTGAATCGCACCACCATACTGCATTCTGACAAATGCGAGACACAGAACCAGTGTGCGCGCCGAAGCACGAGCGAGATTCGAGGCTGGAAATGTGGATTCAAGC
>Ga0193707_1000425_pt1 | contig 14297 bp, 8 predicted proteins | sample U3c2metaG_FD_143043 | JGI IMG/M metagenome (GOLD analysis project Ga0193707, IMG submission 143043) | Soil microbial communities from a riparian zone of the East river system, Colorado, United States - U3c2 | ecosystem: Environmental > Terrestrial > Soil > Riparian zone | place: USA: East River... | reverse complement strand
TTTTGAAAAAAATCAGCCAGGGCAACGCATGATTAGCCGATGCCAGGGGGCCGCGCACCTCTCTTAGTTCCGGCTCACGCACGTGGAAATCAACAGCTTCGTGGTGGAGGTACTTGTAGATCGCGGTCGACAGGATGGAGAAAAACGGCTCGGTCGCGATGACTTTGCCGCCAGGTTTCAACTTGGCGGCTGCCGAGTTCAGAAACGCAATTGGGCTTTTGAGATGATGCAACACATTGGTCAGCGTAATCACATCAAGACTGTTGTCTGTTATTGCGTCAAATTTGTCGATCTCGTGGCAGTCAAACACGAGGTCGAGATAGTCAAGATCGAGGATGTCACTTGTGACTATGTTCGAATGAAATTGTTTCAGGGGCGACGTGCCGCTTCCTATCTCGAGAATCGAGAGTGTCGCCGGGTCGGGAAAGTCCTTGAACTGTTCACGGTAAAGCTCGCGATACCAAAAAAGAAGATTCTTGTTGGCGCCGAGCCGCTCGCGGTTACACAATGTTGCGGCTCGGTCTTTCGCCTCCTGGCTCTGGGAGACCGTCGTCGCGCTATTCATTTGACGGCACGGATAAAAAGCGAGCCAGCAAGCTCTGAAATCACAGGCACTTTCTCGAGAAACCGACCGAGAGTGTTAACGCGGCCGATTAGAGGAACCGGGGTTCTCGGATGCAGAAAATCGAATGGATCGATTCGAACGTCACGGTAGCCTATTTGTTCAAGCAACCGCCGGAGCGGCCACCGGAAGAATGCAGTCTCATCCGGTGAGTCGCCAAGCTTTCGTTTAATCCAAAGAACGTTCTTTTGTATCGCGATCTGAGGGTTCAGCATGTTTGGCTCGGTAAGTAAAATGGTGCCGCGTGGTTTCAGCACGCGATAAATCTTGCGCAACGCCTCTTCGATTTCCAAGTGATGTAGAACCGAGCTACCTACGACTGAATCAAATGTCGCGTCAGAATAGGTTAGCGCGTAGGCATTCTGGATTTGATACTGAACATTTGGCGCGGAACAATTAGCCTTGGCCATTTCCAGGAGCTCTGGCGAAACGTCAATCGCAACAACGTCCGCTCCCGAGCGTGCCAGTTCGCGAGTGAAAGAGCCGGTGCCACATCCCAATTCGAGCACGGTCATTCCGGGTTTCAGATGACTGCTGAGCATCTTCACCCGTCGGGCCCAGCGGATTCTGCCTGCCGAAGTCTCCCAATTCCAAATCTCTCCCGCACCATGCTCTGCCAGGAAACGTCCGTGCTGGATCTCTCTGCTAATCCGCTCTTGCATTAGTCAATTGTCTCTTACTCCTCTTCGTCCTTCTTCGAAACCGGCTCGAGGTATCGGCGGGCTGTGAATACCGAGATTGCTGCTACTGCCTATTGTGAATGCAAGGTCTCATGCCCGAGAAACTTCATTCGTCGCGCAGCGAACATTAGCATGCGGAGAAGAATTAATCCGTGGCGCCATCGCTGAATGTTGGTTGTCCCGTATGTTCTCTCGTGGTAATGGACGGGGATCTCGACGATCTTTAGACCCATTCGAGCTGCTCCAAAAAGAAGATCAAAATCTCCGAAAGGATCAAAATCTCCAAAGAATTCGCGCGTTGCCGCGATTCGTTTGTAGTGCGTGCGCGAGAGCACTTTAGTACCGCACAATGTGTCTTTGAAGCGTTGGCCAAGTACGAAGGAAAATGCGGCTGCAAAAAATTTGTTTCCCAGAATATTGAAGAATCGCATTGCTTGCTTTTCCATTGGGTAAACCAGCCGGCTGCCGTTAGCGAACTCCCCTTTGTTCTCAGCAATCGCGTTGTAAAACGTCGGCAACTCTTCAGGGGGCGTTGTCAGATCTGCATCGAGGATCATGAGAATGTCATTTGTCGCCAGATCGAAGCCTAGCCGGACCGCGTCACCTTTCCCCCGGCCTTTCTGCTGAGCGATGCGTATTCGATGAGGGCCTTTATATGCGCTGGCGGCTTGTTGGATTTTTTCCCAAGTATCATCCGTGGAATTCCCTTCGACGAAGATGATCTCGTCCTCTGGTCCCATGATCGGGCAACGAGCAAGAAGACTGTCGATGTTTCCCGATTCATTGCGGGCTGGCACGATCACAGAAACGGACGGATGCTCTTTAAGTGCCGATTTAACAGGACGTGCGAGTACAATATTGAGCATCGTAAAAAGCCGGAAGAACGGGAGTGGCGCAAGATATCGATTTAGAGCGTTTGCCAGGAATGGAATGGGTATTGGACAGAGCAATTTTAAGTCGTGGCGGATCAGTTCGAGTCCGGCCAGATGACAAAAATTCTCCAAGTCTCCATGCGCGATCCAATTTAGTTCCGGCGTACGACTGCGTATGCCAGCCTTCGAGGCCAGACGCGCCAGCGGCTTCCATAACATACTGTAGTAAACGAACACGATCCGGTCTGATCCCTCGAGCGATTCCTGCAATTGATTGAGCATCTCCTGAATGTCGCGCTCATAATGAATCGTCCCGTTTAACAAGATGTAACATCCTGGCCCGCGCTGGAGTGCCTTGAGCTCTTCAATGCCGGAGACCGCCTTGTAATTCAAGAACTGCTCGCCCAAGCCGGCGCTCCGGGGATCCATCTCCACAATCTCATCTTGCGGTCGAACGTACAGGGCCAGGTAGGAAGCAAGCGCGCTGCAAAAATAGCCTCGCATCGCAGATCGTTTTCTGCTGACGCGAATGGTAGGCGTCATCGGCTGGAGCCGCTCAACCTCAGCGGTAGTCATTTTTGTGCTCATCTTTTGCGCGGAGCTAAGTTCTGCTGGAGGTACACCGTGTGCTGGCTCAAAAGCCGGGCCAGTTTTTGTTACGATTGCCTGGGAAAACTGTCGAATAACCGTTGCATATCCGAGACGATTTTCTGCCGGTCTTAGACTCACATTGCCCCGTCCCTGAAACTGCCGTTAACCAAATCAGCCTTGTCTGCATCATCGGGGGACACCCCGTACGTCTCGGGATTCTTACATCGCAGCTACGATTGAAGCAAATAAAAGGTGCAGTATGATCTCCCGACTGGGGAAGCTAAAACAGGTTGCTCACGCACGTCCTTTGCTTTAAGGGCGAAACACTGTTCATGAAGAAAGCGCTCATCACAGGGATCACTGGACAGGACGGAAGCTATCTCGCCGATCTTCTACTCGGGAAAGGCTACCAAGTCCACGGGATCGTCCGGCGCGCGAGTACATTCAACACTTCGCGGATCGATCATCTTTATGCCGATCCGCACATCAACGGCGTACGATTGTTTCTGCATTACGGCGACCTGAGCGATTCGGTCAATTTAGTGAAACTGCTTTACGGCTTAAAACCGGACGAAGTCTATCATCTCGCCGCGCAGAGCCACGTGCGCGTGAGCTTCGACATTCCTGAATACACCGCGGACATCACGGCCGTTGGCACGATCCGAATTCTCGAGGCGATTCGCGAGACCGGAATTCGTTCGCGTTTTTATCAGGCTTCGAGCAGCGAGATGTACGGTAAGGTGCGGGAAGTTCCCCAAACTGAGAAAACGCCATTCTGGCCGCGCAGCCCGTACGGTGTCTCGAAGGTTTTTTCCTACTGGGCGACGGTGAACTATCGCGAGAGCTACGGGCTCAATTCCAGCAACGGCATCTTATTCAACCACGAAAGCCCACGTCGCGGAGAAACGTTTGTGACGCGGAAAATTTCGCGCGCCGTCGCGGCGATTAAGCACGGCCTGCAACACGAGCTATTCTTGGGAAATCTGGAGGCGAAACGCGATTGGGGTTACGCGCCTGAGTATGTCGAGGCGATGTGGCACATTCTGCAACGGGATAGTGGCGACGATTTCGTGATCGCGACCGGTGAAGCGCACACGGTGCGCGAGTTTGCCGAAGCTGCCTTTGCCCATGTCGATCTTGATTGGAAAAAATACGTGAAACACGACCCGCGTTATGAGCGGCCCGCCGAAGTGGACATTCTGATAGGTGACTCCTCTAAAGCGAAAAAAATTCTTGGGTGGGAACCAAAAGTGCGCTTCCACGAACTGGTCAAGATCATGGTGGATGCGGACATGGAACTGCTATCGCGGGAAACTCCGCGAAAACATTTGGGCAAATTACCGTAGTCCTCTCGCCTAAACGCTTCTTCGCAGATGCCGAGGCAATGTCTTTCAGTGCGCTCAGAATTGAGATCGGCGTAGGTTGGCTGACGGAAGAATCTCGGTTTTGGATATCATCCCGGTGCAAATGGCCGCGTCGCACAAACGGGCGATCCTCTCACCGACGCCTTTGCCCTCACTTGGCCTGACGGCAGTTAAAAGGTTGCGAGTGCCATAGCGCATCGGATAGCACCTTCTTCTGCGGTTCCATCAGGAATCGAAGAAGACGGGCGAGTAGCTCGCAGTAGTATCTATTGTTGGTATCCAGCTGTCGCGTCGAGGAGCAATTTTAGCCAGATGCTCCCGGGGGCGCGCTGGCGCCTTTGGTCGAGGGCAGCCGTCCCCCAGACAGCTCCGACCTGGTTTCCGCGTCTGTCACTGAATTGTGCTGGCAGGCACCGCTAGTTTTTATAACTTGCGCAGGCATTCTAACGAAGAATGTCGATAACTGTCCACGAGGCCGAGCGAGCAGCAACGAGAATCCAGCACAATCTCCTAAATGCGCAATAATCGAAATTTCGCGACCGCACAGACCTTGATAGGCGCGCTACTGTTTATTTGTGCATTAGTATTCTATTACTTTTCCGTGATGGCAATCGATTATGGGGACACCAACCTGCTTGATCTCGGTCAGTCAGATGGGACGCACTACTTCGCGCAGGCAAAAGCTCTACTGAGACATGGATTGCCTTCGGCACAAATCGGTTACGACAAAATGCCGTCGCTGTGGCCGGCTGGATATCCGGCGCTGATGCTTCCCTGGCTTAAGATCCTTCCAGAAGCAGATTCCATCCTTGCGCCGTTCAGGACAAATCAAACGATCGGCTTGCTGCTGCTCTTCGGTGTATTCGGCTTTTATCTTTATCTGGGCATGCCGCTAACTGGCGGATCTGCGGCGCTTTTGCTCGCCACGCTGCCCGGGTTTTTCACGTTCTGTCGCTCGCCATTGAGCGACATCAGCGCATCGGCATTCGTCGTGCTAGCTTTTATGTCTGCATATCTGGGTCTAAAGGAGGAACGCCGTTGGAAAATCTACCTATCGGCAGCGTTTCTCGGACTTTCGGCGAACATTCGCCTCCAGTCGATCTTCTTCCTGCCATTGTTGTTAACCATGACTCTATTCCCAGTGAAGGGAGCGCGCGTGCGCTGGCTTCTACATTGTCTTGCACTTCCGATTGTTTTCGTTCTGGCAGTCAGCCCGCTATTGGTGCTAAATACGATTCAGTTTCATTCGCCACTCAAAACAGGATACGACTATTACCTCGGTCCAGTGTTAGCAAAGGTCCCGCTTTTTTCCTGGCGCTACATTCCAGACAATGCTGCGATGCTTTGGCGGGAGCTCGCTCTGCGTCCACAGAAGTTCACTGCCCTCAATCAATTTGGCACTGGCACCTGTTTTGTTGCCGCATTTATTCTTTTAGCTTGTGTGGGGCTATTCTTCATCCGACTCAACAGGTCCTTTATCTGCGCTTTTGCAGCCGGCTTGAGTTTCTTTGTGGCGACCATCGGTCTGTTCCCAGTCAACTACTTGGGGTACTATCTGCCGCTCCTAATGCTGTTAGTCGCAGTTGCCGTTCTACCTGTGACGTGGGCAGTAGAAAATCTCGTTTTGCCAAAACGAACTATCGCTTCTCTGGCAATCTTGGTTCTGTTTGTGGCGGCCTCCTTGGGTTATCCTTCGCGCTCGGTCGATCCCCGATTGAAAGCGGATCGATTGCAGAGTTGGGAAGCTCTCCACTTTAGCACCCGCCCCCGCCAATCGGCCGAGTTTATCGCGCAACGACGTTTCATCGAAGGCGTTGGGCAAACCGGTGGACTGGTCTTTTCAGATATTAGTCCAGTTTACCTGAATGCTCTTTTCCCGCCCGAATTTGTGGCGGCTCCCCTCGATGGGAAAAGGTACATCCAATGGAGACACGTTGTGCATTACGATGACGCGCAAGCGGTCACGCTAGCCGAACTCAACTTGCATCGCTCCATTCCAGTTTACGCGCTGTTCATTTCAACCAAAGAACTTGATGAAAAGGCGTCACGATTGCCGAACATACCTGGTTACCGGTGGTTGCCAGCCGAGGATACCACGAACGCGGCGGTGATTTTGAGACTCACTTCAACTCAGTGACTAGAGAGCGAATCGTGTTTGCTGACTTGTGGTTCCTAAATTTTACTCGCCGCTACGTAAACACTCTTTCCGGTTCGTCGACCCAGAACAGACTCCAAACGTCTGCTTAACGGCACACCATAGCGGTTATAACGACTCACGGGTCGTGCGCCAAACGTTGCCACTCTTGTTGCCAAGGGATTACGACTGAGACTTTCATCTGCGCAACACGGGCGGCATTTCGTTGCGGCAGGCGTTCCGCCGTAATTTCGGTAAAGCAATTTCGCTGGAGAAAGAGAACGGCTGTGCTTGACTAATAGGTTCGACATTCCTCGTCAGAATGCCTGCGCAAGTAATCAAAATTAGCGGTGCCCGTCAGCACAATCTCAAGAACCTTCACGTGGAAATTCCGCGGGAAAAGCTGGTTGTTATTACCGGGTTGAGTGGTTCTGGGAAATCATCCCTGGCCTTCGACACGCTTTATGCCGAAGGACAACGCCGCTACGTCGAAAGCCTGTCCGCTTATGCACGGCAATTTCTCGATCGAATGGAGAAGCCAAATGTGGATTTCATCCAGGGGCTTTCGCCGGCGATCGCCATCGAGCAGCGAAGCGCCGGCGCGAATCCGCGATCCACAATCGCGACCACGACCGAAATTTATGATTATCTTCGGGTGCTCTTTTCGGCTATAGGCCAGCCGCACGATCCGGTGACGGGCCAGCCGTTGAGCCGACAAACGCCCCAGCAGATTGTCGATCAAATCCTTACTTACGAGCCGGAGTCAAAAATCATTCTGCTAGCACCGCTGATCGAGAATCAGCCGGGGGAATTTCGGGACGTAATAGAAAAGATCAGGCGCGAAGGATTCGTGCGGGTGCGAATTGACAGCCAGATTGTAGAATTGGATCGCTCTGAACGGATCCGCCTCACCAAGGACAAACGGCACACCATTGAGGCGGTAGTAGACCGATTGGTCGTGCGTGATGGCATTCGTAGCCGTCTTACTGATTCAATTGAAACTGCGCTGAAATGGGGCGGGAATCGCGCCATCGTCCTGCGCGAAATTTCGAAGACGCCGAACGGGCAACGTTCAACGCTCCACGCTGAGTCAGAAGAGACTTGGGAAGAATTGCGATATTCCACTGACTACGGAAACGCCTCTACGGGCTTTAGGATCGGCGAGCTAACCCCGAGACATTTTTCATTCAACAGCCATCTCGGAGCATGCCCGGCTTGCCATGGACTTGGCACCCAGTTGGTTTGCGATCCCGACCTGATGATTTCCGATCCGGGCAAAACGCTGGCTGAAGGCGCGATCACCCCGTGGCGGCGTGGGACGAAGCGAATGCAGGCGTACTACCGGCATCTGCAAAAGGCGCTGGTGAAGCACTTTCACATCGATGAAGACGTGCCGTTCAGCGAACTGCCGTCACAATTTAAGCAGGCGCTTTACTTCGGCACGAACGGAACGCCGATCGAAATGAATTTTAGTGAAAATGGTCCCTCGGACGCGAAAAAAATGGCAAAACCATTCGAGGGACTGGTGCCTCAGATGCAGCGCCTATACGAGCAGACTCAAAGCGAATTCACTCGTAATCGGATTCGATCGTTCATGACGTACGAACCGTGCAAGGTATGCAAGGGAGCCAGGCTCAAACCGGAAATCCTCGCGGTGACCATAAAGGATCGGCGCGCGGTTGAGCTGAACATTCACCAGCTGAGCGAGCTGACGACCGAAGCAGCCGCGCGCTTTATTGCGGCGCTTGAGCTGACTACACAGCAACGTGCCATTGTCCGCGACGTTGTGCGCGAGATTCAATCCCGCCTGCAATTTCTCGTCGAAGTTGGCCTCGGCTATCTCACGCTCGATCGCCAGAGCGGGACACTTTCCGGGGGTGAAGCGCAGCGAATTCGATTGGCGACCCAAATCGGCTCCGGGCTCGCGGGAGTCCTTTACATTCTCGATGAACCAAGTATTGGACTGCACCAGCGCGACAATGCACGCCTGCTGGGAACACTCTGTCGTCTTCGAGATCTCGGCAATTCCGTCATTGTGGTCGAGCACGACGAAGAAACGATACGGGCCGCTGATCACATTATCGATCTTGGCCCCGGTGCGGGTCCGCGTGGCGGAGAAATTGTTGCGCAAGGTAAACTTGAAGATGTCCTGCGCGCGAAGAATTCTCTAACTGCCGATTACCTTTCCGGCCGCGCGCGAATTTCCGTTCCCAAGCAGCGCACTAAACCTCGGTCGACCGATAAATCCGAAGGCTGGCTGACATTAGTCGGGGCGACGGAAAACAATTTGAAAGACATCACCGTCTCTTTTCCGCTCGGTTGTTTTACTTGTGTGACCGGCGTTTCCGGCAGCGGCAAGTCCACTTTGGTGGACGACATTCTGCGACGCGCCCTGTTTCGACGTTTCCATAATGCCAAGGATAAACCGGGCTCCCATCGGGCGATTCGCGGGGTAGAACAAATCGACAAGGCAATTGTGATCGATCAAAGCCCGATTGGACGAACGCCACGGTCGAACCCAGTGACCTATACGGGCGCGTTCACTCCCATTCGCGAATTGTTCAGTCAATTACCCGCGGCGCGGGTGCGCGGTTATGACGCGGGACGTTTCAGCTTCAATGTTAAAGGTGGCCGTTGCGAAAATTGCGAAGGCGACGGGCTGATCAAGATCGAAATGCACTTTCTGCCCGACGTTTATGTCGAATGCGAGGTGTGCCACGGCAAACGCTATAACCGTGAAACCCTCGAGATCACATACAAAGGCAAACACATTGCCGATGTCCTTGAACTGACCGTGGACGAAGCGGCCCGTTTTTTCCGAAACGTGCCCAGCATTTCAGAAAAGTTAGACTCATTACTGGATGTGGGTCTTGGCTATCTGCGACTTGGTCAGGCCGGAACGACTCTTTCCGGCGGAGAAGCCCAGCGAGTAAAATTGGCAACCGAGCTTGCCAAAAAGGCGACTGGACGCACGCTTTACATCCTTGATGAACCGACGACTGGATTGCATTTCGCCGATATCGAAAAACTGCTGCAAGTGTTAACGAAGCTGCGCAATGCAGGTAACACGGTGATCGTAATTGAACATAACTTGGAGATGATCAAGTGCGCGGATTGGATCATCGATCTGGGGCCCGAGGGGGGAGAGGGTGGCGGCAAGATCGTGGGAGAAGGCCCACCAGAGAAGATCGCCGAATTGCCAGGCAGCCATACCGGGCAATATCTGCGGCGGTCATTGAAGAACGCATGAGCCTCAAAAGACGCATAGGACTGATGTGCCTGATGAGCCTGCTCGCGCAATTGGCCCGCGCAGAGTTTTCTAACGAAATTTCCGAAGCTAGCGCGCCGATTGCAGAAGGAGTGCCGGAAGTAGCACTCGTGCGGTTGCAGGCGTTGCTAAATAACAATTTGCCGGAAACCGAATGGCGCGCGGTCGTGGAGAAGCTTGCCGAAGCGCAAATAGCTGCAAAGCAGCCAGACAATACGCTGGTTTTGTTGGCAGATACCCGGGTCCGCGAACTACCCTGGGCAAAATTTTGGCGCGCACAGGCCTTTGCCGCCCTCCATCGATGGGGTGAAGCCCTGCCGCTTTACGAGCAACTGGCCAACGATAAGGGCTCGCCCTTTCGCAGCCCGGCGATGTTTGGGGCGGCGGAAATGCTGCGCGCATTGGGAAGACGCGATGAAGCGCTGAAGAAATTTACGCTTCTCATTCATGACAAGGATTGGGCAACGCGATCGCAGTTGCGAGCAACCGAATTGTACATTGAAACGGGCGATGCCGCCGGCGCGCGTCGTCTTCTTGAAGAGATGCAGCCCACATCGGTCGCGGAACGAAGAGAACGCCGGGTGTTGCGGGGACGTCTGGAACTAATCCAGCGGCGACATGAAAGGGCGATCGGAATTTTTCAGGGTCTCTTGAGAAGACCAGAAGGAGCAGCTCACTCCGCGCTAATCGCGGCAGTCTTCGGTGTCGCGGAAGCGCAAGTGCAACTCAAGACGCCAGAAATCGCAGACGATGTGGTCGAGCAGTTTATTGATCGTCATCCAGCAGATCCGGATCTTCCTCTTCTCTTCGCAAGACTTGATGAACTATATCGAGCTGAACACAAGCCATCCCGCAACGAGTTGGAGCGATGGGTGCGCAGTCCCGAACAGCCACGACGAACATTTGCGCGATGGTATCTCGCACGCTTCGAAATTCGTGCAGGGCGCAGGGAGCGAGCTCGACAGTTATTTACCGATCTTCGTCACACGGGCGTCAAATCTCAGGCGATCGCCCCTGCTCTGATCGAGTTCGCCCAATTCGAGGTCGAGGACAAACACTTCGATGAGGCGATTGCGATTTTGAATGACGCGCGGTCGTCTCATCCCACGCCGTCTTTGCTTACCCGAATCGATTTCCTTTCCGCCCAAGCGCAATACCTTGCGAGACGATTTGGCAGAGCTTCCGCGGATTTTCAACAAATCGCGCGTTCCGGGTCGCCTTGGGCAAAGGTTGCGCTTTTCAATGCGTCCACCGGCTGGCTACAACTCGGTGACCATACACGTTTTCTAGCTGCTTACGGTGACCTGGAAAAATTGGATGGCGACGAAGAGGCGCGTGCCGACCTGCGATTGGAGGAAGGCCTGGTGCAAGCGGAAAAAGGCGACGAAAAAGCAACAAGATCGCTGCAACAGTTAATTCATGATTTTCCAAAGAGTCCTCGCGTGTCGGAGGCTTTGGTCAGCCTGGCGGAACTGGCATTTCATGCCTCACCTCCGCGCCTCGAAGAAGCGCGCAAGTATCTGACTCGCGCCGCCGAGTCGCCAACGGCGGCAGCCGCGGAACGCGGGGATTATCTCAACATCTGGGTTGAGGAATCAAGTGGTGGAAACGAAGCGAAAGTTATTGAGCTTGCGAAGCGATTCCTCGAACAACATGGAACCTCACCCTTCGCTCCGGAAGTTCGAATGAAGTTGGCTGAGCTTTATTACCGACGCCAGGATTTTGCGAACGCGCAGACGCAGTTTGAACTTATTGCGCAACAGACCGCCGATAATTCGCTTGGTGAAAAAGCTCTCTTCTTCGCGGCAGAGTCGGCAATGTCCAGTATGGGCGAACATTCGCTGGATCGGGCGATTGTTTTGTTTGATCAGGTGGTGCGGCAGAACGGCGCGCTGAGATGGGCTGCGCGCAATGAGCAGGCAGTGATTGAGCGCAAGCTAGGCAAACCCAAGGATGCTCTCGCCCTATACGATGAGGTCCTAAAGAGTGACGCTGGTCCTTCAGAAAAGCGCGAGGCCCTGTGCGGCAAGGGCGACATTTTCTTTGAGATGGGCACAACCGATCCAAACAATTACCAGCGCGCGATCGAAATCTATGATCAACTCGCCTCCGATAAGGACGAGCCAATTCACTGGCGCGATCAGGCGCTCTTTAAGAAGGGCCTATGTTTGGAGAAAAAAAGCGAGCGCGCCAATGCGCTTGCCACGTTTTACAAAATATTGGAGGAAGACGGGCGTCCAGATCGACAGCGCGAACTCTTCTGGTATTACAAGGCGGGGTTTAACGCCGCGCGCCTGTTGGAGGAAGATTCGAAGTGGGAATCTGCCGCTGCTATCTATGAAAAACTCACCGCAGCGGGAGGCAGCCGAAGCGAAGAAGCCAAGGCCCGTCTTACCAATCTTCGGCTGGAGCATTTCCTTTGGACAGATTAGTCAGCAGCGAATGGTGGCCGAAAATCTCGGTTTGTTGTCCTAGAATGACGGCAAAATAAGCTTGCTTAAGATTCCAAGCGGACCACACTTAGGCCGTGAAAACAGTAGGCAGACCAAGTCGCCTGGGCGGTTGGTCGGTCCGATGTGCAAGCGTTGTGCTTGCGCTCGCGTTTTGCGCATCGGCTGCTGCTGATCCACAGAGCAAGAACGTCGTGCTCCGGCCACAACCACAGCAGGTCGTCAAGACCTCAAAGAAGATGTGCTACACTGTGACCGGAAACTCCCGCATCCCGCAACCTTGCGACCGGGTCGCTGCAATTCCGACCACTCATGGTGCACTGGATATTTTAGGCCACCGTAACGGCCAATAGTCTAAACTCCGACGAATTCGCCGGTAATGGCGTGCTGCCGGCGCGCAGCGCGAACGTAGATTTATGTTTTTGCGCGCCAAGCCATCCTTGCGCGGACTCCAGTGCTTTCGGAGTTAATTGCTTGGCTTGCTCAAGACAGAATTCGCCGTCGCAAGCACCGACTTATCCTCGTTATCCGTAAGCCCAGCTAGGAAACTGCGGATCCGGCGGAACGATTGACGCAAAAACAAATCGGCAGCGAGCTGGTCGGGGGACGAAGAACTTCCATTGCGTTGCGCATATTGAAGCTCGGCGTCATAACGACTGAGCACGCAGGTTGAGGCAAAAAGGTCCATTGCCGCGTTTGCGATCCGTTCCTGGAGCAGCTGCATATCAAGTATCGGCTCGCGGTAAGTAATCAGTGCGCGGTTTACAGCCACATTAAAACGCCAGATCAGGCGTCCAAGTTGATTGGCAAACGAGCGCAGCTCAGCGCTTCGTACTGGAATCTCGGGAACCCGCACGGTCGCGCCGAGTCGATGCTTGCCAGCTGTCCATGCTTTCGCGAAGCCCCGCTCGCGCGTCGGTTTCACCATCGTGTCATAGATTTCCTTGAACTCCATGCCCGGTCCACGCATCCCCACCAGTGCGATAAAAGAAGTTAGCACTTCGTTCGCGCCTTCACCGATTTGATTAATACGTGCATCGCGCATCATTCTCTCCAGCGGAAGATCGATAAAATATGCGGAGCCGCCATAAATCTGAAACACATCGTTGATGCACTCCCAAAGCCGCTCGGTTGTAAACACTTTTAGCATCGCCGTCTCGAGCATGTAATCCTCAAGGCCGCGATCGATTAGCGCCGCAGTGATGGTAGTCATCGCTTCCATCGCGTAGGCGTCTGCAGCGATCCGCGCAATTTTCTTTTGGACCAGGTGAAAATTACCGAGTGTTTTATTGAATTGTTTGCGCGTGTTTGCGTGTTCAATCGCCAAACGCAGACAAGTCTTGGCGGCACCGGTGCAGCATGCGCCGAACGTCGTGCGTCCGAAATCGAGAATCGTCAGCGCAACCTTGAGACCTTTGCCCGGCGGACCGAGTATGTTTTCCTTGGGAACTTTGACGTTGCGCAACGCGAATCGACCAGTCGCCGTGCCGCGGATTCCCATTTTCGGCATTCGAGCTTCGAGCATTTCGAATCCCGGCATGTCCGGTGTGACAAGGAATGCGGTGACCGAGGTCTTGTCCGAGCCGGGCACCGGCGTGCGCGCCATCACGGTCAGCACATCGGCGATTGCCGCGTTGGTGATATAGCGCTTTTCACCGTTAAGAACGAAGTGCGAGCCGTCTTCGCTCGGTAGCGCTTGCATTTGCACGTTCGCCGCATCCGATCCTGCTTCCTTTTCGGTCAGCGCAAATGCACCCAAAAGCTCACCCGTCGACAATTTTGGGAGCCATCGCTGATTTTGCTCATGCGTTCCAAAGAGCAACAACGCGCGAATTCCAATCGAGTGGTGCGCATTCACAAAAACCGACGTCGATGCACAGCGGCGACCAACTTCTTCCAGGATTTTGCAGTTTGCCATCTGCGAGAATCCGCGCCCGCCATATTCCTTCGGCGCGGTCAAACCGAGCACCCCGACTCGGCCAAGACCATCAATCACACTGCGCGGTATGTCTGCTTTTCGATCGATCTCCGCAGCATCGAGATGCTCATCCAGAAATTGGCGAAGATTCTTGAGAGTTTCATCCAGTTCGACCTGTTGCGTCGACGGAATGCGCGGATAAGGCATTACCCAATCGGCGACGAAATGTCCTTGGAAAAGACCCTTGGCGAAACCAAGCGCCTGCGGACCTGCAAAAAGCAGTTCCTCTGCTTGTTGAATCTCCTTCTGTCGCTGCGCGTCGAGCTTATTCATTCAATTTGTCTTTAAAAAAACGAGCGACGCATTGTAGCCACGCGGGCACGCGTGTCCAATCGGGT
>Ga0193707_1000423_pt1 | contig 14312 bp, 14 predicted proteins | sample U3c2metaG_FD_143043 | JGI IMG/M metagenome (GOLD analysis project Ga0193707, IMG submission 143043) | Soil microbial communities from a riparian zone of the East river system, Colorado, United States - U3c2 | ecosystem: Environmental > Terrestrial > Soil > Riparian zone | place: USA: East River... | reverse complement strand
GTGTGCAATTCGCCCAGGCTCAGGGCATTCAATCTTTCACGCAGCTTTGGATCGGATTCGGGCAACGGCGCTAGTCCGTGGGTAAGCGCTTTGATATAAAGCCCACTGCCGCCGACAACGATTGCGACCTTGCCCCGCGAATGAATTTCTCCAATCACGCGTGACGCGGCTCGCCGGTATTTTTCGGCGTTCATTTCTTCGTGGAGAGGCGTTGTGCCGATCAGATGATGCGGAACCTTGGTAAGCGTTGAAGCGTCCGGCTTCGCGGTAAGGAGATCGAGACCACGATAAATTTGAAACGCGTCGACACTGACGATTTCCGCGCCCATTTCACTCGCAACATCAGCGGCCAGCTCCGATTTCCCCGTCGCAGTTGGGCCGACGATAAAGAACGCGCGCCTCATCTAACCAGGCCCGAGCTAGGCTCTATGTTTCGCGCGCGGCCTTGACGATTTGAACGAAGCTGCGTGGGTCGAGGCTGGCGCCGCCGACGAGAGCACCGTCGATGTCCGACTGGGTCATGAGTTCGTGCGCGTTTTCCGGTTTGACGCTACCGCCGTACTGAATGCGCACACGCTCGGCCGTCGTATCGTCGGCCATCTTGTGCAAAGTGTGGCGAATGAACGCGTGGGCTTCCTGCGCTTGCGCGGGCGTCGCATTGCGGCCGGTGCCAATGGCCCACACCGGCTCATATGCAATCACCGTTTCCTGCAATTCCTTTGGACTCAGACCAGCAAGACTGCCACGAAGTTGGATCGATAGTATTTTTTCAACATTGCCTTTATCGCGCTGCTCGAGCGTTTCCCCAATACAAACAATGGGACGCAGCATCGCCTCATGGGCGACGCGCACTTTGCGATTCACGATTTCGTCAGTCTCGCCAAAGAGCCTGCGGCGTTCGCTGTGCCCGAGCACGACGTAATGCACAAAGAGGTCGCGTAGCAACGCAGCGCTGATCTCACCGGTAAAAGGGCCGTTCTTCTCCCAATACATGTTTTGCGCCCCCACCTTTATGTTCTGCGCTTTGCCGAGTGCTTCCATTACTTTTGCAATCGCAGTGAACGGCGGCACGATCACCACTTCCACATCGGTGATGTCACCCAGATCCAGCAGCATCGACTCGACAAATCGCGCCGACTCCGCCTGTGTCATGTTCATCTTCCAATTAGCGGCGACAATTTTCTTTCTCATGTGATTTGGTTCCTGGTTCCACGCTCAGAACTGAAAATAAATGAACGGCGTGTAGTGCGGCGGAACAAATAAGAGGACGACCGCAAAAGTGCAACCATAAGCCGTTGCGAAGACTGGGGCAGGCCACCGTCGCCATGTTTCAGCAAACCATCGGCGAGAATTGAGCCAATGAATTAAGGCAAGGGCGACAATCAGCAATAGGAACCAGCGGTGGAAATGTTCGTTACCACCTCCATGAAACAGGGTGAACTGCTTTAGTATTGTTCCCGCGCTACTGAGGTCATGCGCGCGGAAAAAGATCCAGGCAACGCACACCGCATAGATCGTAATCGGCCAGGCAAGCCAGCGCATCGCCCGCGCTGCCCACTTAAGACCCTCGGTAAGGCGGATCCACTCGCGATGAATGAGGAGCGCCGTTCCATGTAACGCGCCCCAGATAACGAACGTCCATGCAGCTCCGTGCCAGAGTCCGCCGAGCAGCATTGTGATCATGACATTACGGTAAGCAAACCCACGCGAGCCGCGATTTCCGCCGAGCGGAATGTAAAGGTAATCGCGCAGCCAACTCGAGAGACTAATGTGCCAGCGCCGCCAGAAATCAGAGACGCTCCGGGAAAAGTATGGAAACTGGAAGTTGTTCGGCAATTGGTACCCAAGTAACCGGGCAGCCGCGATGGCCATGTCTGTGTATCCGGAAAAGTCGCAGTAAATCTGGATTGCGTAGAACAGCACACCAATCCACGCGCTCGTTGCCGTGAAGTTCGCCGGATGAGCGAAGTACCGATCCACAGTCGGCGCGACTCCATCGGCGATGCAGGCCTTCTTGATGAATCCCACCAGGAATAACATCACCGCGCCACGCACATCGACATTGGAAAACTTCTTGACCGAAACCAGCTGTGGCAAAAAGTACACGGCGCGGACGATTGGCCCCGCCACCAATGGCGGGAAAAAACTCACGAACAACGCAAGATCGACGAAATTCGAAATGGGGCGCTGCTTGCCGCGGTACACGTCGATCGTGTAGCTCATCGAGTGAAACGTGTAGAAGCTAATGCCGACCGGCAGAAGAATGTTGAGCGTGTTCACGCTCGCCGGTAAACCGAGCCAGGCCAGAAACCCGGACGCGGAAGAGATAAAAAAGTTAAAGTATTTGAAAACAACCAGGACGCCGAGATTGACGCACACGCTGGCGGCAATCCAGAAGCGCCGCCATGCCGGACTTTCACGGCGTCCAAGCATTTGTCCGACGATGTAGTCAACCGTCGTGGACCCGAGGACTAGGAAGGTAAACTTCCAGTTCCAAGCCGCGTAAAAAACATAGCTGCAGAGGAGAAGCCACACCTTTCGCGCGGTGTTATTGCGCATCGCCCAGTAGACGATGAACACAACCAGAAAAAACCAGAGGAAACGAAATTCAACGAAAGACATTCGAACAGAGAATGGGATGCGAAGTTAAACCGGTCGCCATTGATTTTTGATCACTTGATTTCGCCTGCTCGCGCAAGCTCCACGAAATTCGCCGCCACAACGCGCGTGAATTCTTCTGCTCCCGATTTAGTCAGATGTTGCCCATCGCGACGCACGCTGCTGTGATAGAGGTTCGGATAAACTCGGGGGTTATTAAAGGCCATCACAACGCCGGGGGCCTCGGTACGTTCCGCGGCCATGTTAATTTGCGTTGTGCTTGGCGTGATTAAAAAGACTGGCGCGGCTCCAATACTTCTGACTTCTTGCGCGCACTGCCGGTAGGCCTCGACGGCGTAAGGTGAAAGCGGACGCGTCCCGGCTTCTACCATCGCAGCCGCGAGCCCACGCTCATACACTGCGGTCTGGCTGGGAGACATTCGATTCGGTCTGGTGACGTAACCATCGCCACCCGCGCCAAGGTAGCCCGCGCGATGTTCCTTTGTGTCGCGGCCCAAAAAATAGTGTAGAACATCAGCTGCTCTTGAGACGTTCGTATAATTTCTTTCAACCTGCGTCGCATAGAACGTCAGCAGGCTACGCGTATTTTTCTCGTCTTTTTGACGCAGAACAATGTCGTGAAGCTTCGAAGGATTCGGCAGCCAAAGCGGATCAGTGCCGGCATCGGTAAGTTTTCGTAAAAGGAGCGATACCCGCTTCCAATCGGCCCAATACAGCGCACGTCGGCTGGTCTGGTTCTCAGGGGACCACTTTGTTTGCAGTTCATCGTATTCAATGAAAACCCATCTCAAGTTGCGCGGCTTCAGGTTTAAGATCTGCTCAAGCAGATAAGCGGTTTCCGGCAAATACATGCCGCCAATACCGAAGTTGAAGCTGTGCGTCGGCAGCCCACTCTCGCGTGTGACGCGGTCAAAAATAACGGGCGAGATCTGAAAGTAGACGCGGCTCGACCCAATAAAGAGTGTGTCAAATTCATCCTTGTGCGCGGAGAAGAATCGGAATTTCTGTGAGACCCCCCCGTCGATTTCTGGAAACGGCAGAACCGCGTGCAGACTTACGCAGGTTACAAAAAATGCGGTTACAGCAATGGCCGAATTAGCCAGCGCCTGGATCACAGGCTTGCGGCCCGTCGGTTTGCCTGGCGCTGGAGGTTCAACGTGAACCTTCGAAACGACCTCGCGAACTGGCACAGCTTATTTCCTGTCGCTTAACGCAGCCACGCCGGGCAATTCCTTGCCTTCCAACAACTCAAGCGACGCGCCTCCGCCGGTGGAGATGAACGTCATTTTGCCGGCAAGTCCGGCCTGTTTCACTGCGGTTACGGAATCGCCGCCCCCAATAATTGTCGTCGCACCCGATTGCGCAAGCGCTTCCGCAATCGCAATCGTCCCCTCGCCGAACTCGGGCACCTCGAACACGCCCAGCGGTCCGTTCCACAGGATCGTTTCGGCCTTGGCGATTTCCTCCTGGTAAAGTGCAATCGTCGCCGCGCCGATATCGACTGCCTGCCATCCATCACTGATCCCGTGCTGTGGCGAGAGTCGACTTGTGTTGCGCATGTTGGCGCCGACACGAATTTGCTCTGCTTCCACTGCGTCAATCGGTAGCAAGAATCTTACGCCGCGTTTCTTCGCCAGCTCAAGAAGCTCGCGCGCAAGATCGAGTTTATCCGATTCGACCTTGCTTGCGCCGACCGGAATTCCTTCCGCCTTTAGAAACGTGTTTGCCATTGCGCCACCAATCAAAATGACATCGGCCTTTTCCATTAGCGCCTTCAAAACGCCGATTTTATCGGAGACCTTGGAGCCGCCTAAGATGACAACGAAAGGCTTCGCCGGATTCTCAAGGCCGTCACGCAGGTGTTTCAACTCTTTCTCCATCAGGAAACCCATGGCCGACTTGTCCACAAATTTTGTGATCCCCACCGTGGAGGCATGCGCGCGATGGGCGGCGCCAAAAGCATCATTGACGTAAAGATCGCCGAGACTGGCGAGCGCTTTGGCAAAATTCGGATCGTTCGCTTCTTCCCCGGGTTGGAACCTCAAGTTCTCGAGGAGGGCGACGTCGCCGTTGTGCATATGTTCGACGATTTTTTCCGGCACTTCGCCAATCGCGTCATAACTGAAAATGACCGGATGGTGAATTACCGAGTGCAAATAATCGCCGATTGGACGAAGCGAATATTTTTCAACTGGCTTCCCTTTGGGACGGCCTAAGTGCGACATCAAGATCGTTTTCGCGCCGTGCTCGCGCAGATAGTTGATCGTGGGCAGGCTTTCGCGAATCCGCGTATCGTCCATGATACGGATTTTCTTGCCGCGTACTTCCGTTGGTACGTTGAAATCCACCCGCACCAGCACGCGTTTTCCGCGCACATCGAGATCACGAAGTGAAAGCTTCGTCATTTCCTAAATGAAAACGATTGCAAGCAGGAGCACGAGCAAGATTACGGGGTCTTAGTCCGCCAGCATTTCCATCAATTCTACGCAGCGATTGCTATAGCCCCATTCGTTGTCGTACCAGCCGACCACCTTTACGAACCGGTTCCCAAGCGTAAGGGTCAATTGCCTGTCGAAAATGCAGGAATGTGGATTGCCCACGATATCTTGCGAAACGAGCGCTTCATCGCTGTATTCGAGGACTCCTTTGTAGCTTTTAGCCGACGCAGCTTCTTTGAACGCCGCATTGATCGCATCCACGGTCGCATCCTTCTCCAGCACGGCGGTGAAATCGGTCACCGAGGCGTCTGGGGTGGGCACACGAAACGCGCCCCCATTCAGTTTCCCTTTTAATTCCGGAATGACTTCGCCGATTGCCTTGGCTGCGCCCGTGGTAGAAGGGATGATGTTGATCGCCGCCGCTCGCGCGCGTCTCAAATCCTCATGCGGAAAATCGAGGATGCGCTGGTCGTTCGTGTAACTGTGTATGGTGCTCATGAATCCATGCGCGATTCCGAATTTGTCATGCAAAACCTTCGCCATCGGCGCGAGACAATTCGTGGTGCAGCTCGCGTTGGAAACAATCTTGTCCTTCGCAGGATCGAAGACGTCGTCATTCACACCGATACAAATCGTCACGTCTGGATCTTTCGCCGGCGCGCTGATCAGCACTCGTTTGGCGCCTGCTTTTAAATGCAGTTCGGCTTTGTCGCGGCTGGTGAAGAACCCGGTCGACTCGAGCACAACATCAATGTCCAGTTTTTTCCAAGGCAGGTTCGCCGGATCGCGGTCCTTCAGGATTCTAATTTTGTGCCCGCGTACGATGATGTTTTCGTCGTCATACCCGATTTCGCCGTCGAATTTGCCGTGCACTGAGTCCCATTTGAGCAAATGCGCGAGGGTGTGCGTATCGGTCAGATCGTTGATGGCGAGGACTTGCTGGACTTGTTTTTGCGTCATGGCGCGAAGGACGTTGCGTCCGATGCGCCCGAAACCGTTGATTGCGTAGTTGGCCATAGAAATAGTTAAAGGGTTGATGGGTTGAAGAGTTAAACCGTTACGCGGAAAAACTTCAACGTCCAACTCCGAAGCGGTGGGATCGGCATCTTGCCGATGCCACGGCCAGAGTTGAGAGATGGAAGTTGAGCGTTGAGCTTTTCATTATGAGAGTCTGCATCGCACTACTTATTGCGTGGTCAGTCTTTTCCCTTCAGATCGTTCACGCCAGCCCGACGAAAACGATTCTCGTCCTGGGTGATAGTCTTTCTCAGGGTTTCGGACTCACGCCAAGCGAAGCCTATCCGATGTTACTCGCAAAAAAGTTACGTGCTGCCGGCTTGAATTTTCAGGTAACCAACGCCAGCGCAGCCGGGGGCACCACGGAAGGCGGCTTGGAGCGGCTCCCGGCTCACCTGAAACGCAAGATGGACATCTTCATTGTGGAGCTCGGGATCAACGATGCTTTTAGAGGAATTCCAGTCGATCAAATCCAAAACAATCTTCAGCAGATCATCGATAAGGTGAAGGGGCGAAATCCACGTGCGCGACTGGTGATCGCCGGAATGCAACTACCCAATTACGCAACCGGCGATTACGTTTCCGCGTTTGGCAAAATGTTTGCCGATCTCGCTGCCAAAAACGGCGCGGCGCTCGTACCATACCTCCTGCAAAGCGTGGCAGGCGATCCCGCAATGAATTTGTCCGATGGAATTCATCCGAACGCAGACGGCCAAAAGATTCTTGCCGAAACCGTCTGGCACGTGCTCGAGCCCGTAGCGCGCGAAGTGGCGTCCCACGAAAAGTTGGAATCTCGTTAACCCCGCTGTTCAGACCGCTGCCGATCGACGCGTGAAGAGTAGCTGTCAGCCTGTCATTCTGAGCGAAGCGAAGAATCTCGGATCATTTCTTTCTATGCATTCACAAGGGCAATAGCCAGAGATGTTTCGCTTTGCCCAATATGACAAAGGAACAGACGACCGTTGCACGGGTGTCGCACGTTTAATTAAAAAAAGCAAAGATGGACCCCGCACGACCAAACGATCCTGACCCAGCCGACCCATTCACTCCTGAGCGGGCCAATCACGCCGTCCTGGAGACGATCGAGATCGCCACCGAAGGCGAAGATTGCGATGATTGTGTGCGCAAGCTGCGACCCGTGCTGAAAAGAATTGCTGGCGTGAAGGATGTAAAAGTCGATCTGAAGCATGAGCGTGTCATCGTCACGTTTGACGCGCGTAGGACGCATACGCCCGATCTTCACGATGCGATCCTAAACAGCGGATACAAACCCGGACCGACGGCTGATTAAATTCGTACGTCATCCTGATCCCGCAGTCGCGGGAGAGGAACCTCGCAATCGAAGCTTGAAACACGCTGGCTCAGATGAAGATCAGCCTCTCTTTGTGAGGTCCTTCTCCCGCGACTGCGGGATCAGGATGACAACGCAATCACACCGCTGGTTGTTGTTGGGTGAGGCAATGAAATGCGCCCAGTCCCCAAATCAGTTCGCGGCAATCAATCCCGATAACGCGGCGATTAGGGAAACATTCGCGAAGGATCGACAGTGCAGCATGATCGGCAGGGTCGGCGAACGTTGGCACCAACACGCAGGTGTTTGCGATATAGAAGTTCGCATACGTAGCCGGCAGCCGTAACCCTTCTCGCATGATTTTCTTCGGCATCGGAAGCGCAATCACCTCAATCGCGCGACCGGCAATTTTCATAGCCTGCAGGCGCGCGAGATTCTTCTGCAGCGGCTCGTAATTTTCGTCGTCGCGATTTTCTTCGATAACAGTCACAACGGTCGATTCGGAGACAAACCGCGCCAAATCGTCGATGTGGCCGTCCGTGTCGTCGCCAGCGATTCCGTCGCCGAGCCAGAGAATATCGCGAACGCCAAGGTAATCCCGCAGCCGTTGTTCAATCGTTTCGCGCGAAAGATTTGGATTTCGATTTTTGTTTAACAAACACGACTCGGTGGTAAGCAGCGCGCCCGCGCCGTTCACATCAATCGCGCCGCCTTCCAAAATCATGCCAGGATAAAACACAGGAACATCGAGGATTTCTGCAACGCGCGTTGGCGCAACTTCATCCAAATCGAATGGCGGATATTTGTTTCCCCAGGCATTGTAATCCCAGTCCACGACCGCAAGTGGAGCCGGCGCGCCCGCGCCCCGCACACTTTGCCCCGGTTCGGGGGCGAGACGGCTCCAACGCTCATCGCGCGTCAAAAATATCGGTCCGTGATCACGGCACCAAGGCTCGTTTGTGGGGACCAGGTGAAAGGAAATTCGTACCGTCGGTAATCCGCGTAACACTTCGCGCGCTTCGGCTTCGTGCGTGGCATCGCGGATATTGATGCAAACTTGCTCCGATTCGATCAGCGCCTCGACCATTGCTCGCAGCGCGGGCATGACGCGGTCGAATGAGTCCGGGAAACTGATTCCTTCGCGCCGCGGCCATGAAAGCCACGTTGCCGCGTGCAGTTCCCATTCCGCCGGCATGCGATAACCGAGAACCGCTGGAGTTTGCGAAGGTTTTTCCATGGACGCCAACGTTCAACGCCCCTCGCCTTGCGTCCAACCGTAAAATGGTAATCGCGGACTCCGGGGAGCGCAGGCTGCGAGCCTGCAGTTGTCGGCAGCCTGCCCGGCAATTTTCGCGGAGGCGAGATCTGGCATGGCACGTAGCGTCTCGGCAGGGCCACGACGAACTGGCTGGCAAACTTGTGCTCCCAGCCAAAAGCGCCGCCGACCGACGACTCGTCCCTCCCTAGGGGTCGAGATCGACTCCGTCGCTACGATCCTTGCGCAGTCGCGGGTTTGTAAATCGCGCCAACGATTACACCGGTGACGATCATTTCGATGAAGCCGCCGATGCTTATGAGCACAGAAGCTTTGCTGGGAATGGCTGCGTCGCATAAAACGCGCAACGCGCACTGACCGCCAGGATCTCCAACATAATCCCGAGACGAACGCCTGATGCGATTCCGCCTCCGGCGAAACCGCTGGCGTAAATCATGACGAAAGAGAGCGCCAGACCTGCCTGGCCAATAATGATCCAGTGAAACAGGCTCATCATCTCTTCGCGCGGCCGAAAGAGACTCTGCGCCTCAGCGAAAACATCTTTCAGCAGCACACCGTTATAGAACCATCCCCAAAGGAAGATGAAAATGAACGCGGCAATGAACGCGATGATGAAACGTTTCATGAATTTCGAATTTAACGCGTGGCGGGTGAGCTGGACTTATAAACCGCGCCAATGGTTGCGCCGGCAACGATAAACTGGATCAAACTACCGACAATCCAGCCGCACAGGATCTTAGTCGTGATCGGCTGTACAGCGAAGGTGATCAGGTGGGGACCCTCATAAACCAGCGCTACCAGCAGCCCCAACAGGGCGCATGGGCCCGCGCCGCCTGCTGGAACGAAGCGAACGCATAGGAGCGTTAGAAAGAACGCCATCACGACGTGTCCCAGAACAAGCCACAGGAAATGCTCCTTAAACTCGGATTCGGTTCGGAAGAGAGCTGGCACTTCCTGATGCGCACCGTGCATGAGTATCGCGTACCAAAGGAAGCCAAACAGAAAGAGGAAACCAAACGCTGCAACGAATGCGATGAAGAATTTTTTCCAGTCCATAATTTCCTTCGGCTGAGGTTCTTGTTGAGTCCCAGCGAGCCCGAAAAGCTTCATCGCAAAACGCTTGGCCGATGTCGATCTAAATCTTAGGTCCTGGCAACTAGGGGACGAACGGCTACGAAGTCGTCGCTCCTTGAGGCTGAAGCCCGAGCTCGCGCAAAAGAGTTACATCCACATCGGCTGCCGGGTTTTTCGCGGTGAGAAGTTTGTCGCCGTAAAAAATCGAATTCGCGCCTGCGAAAAAACAAAGTGCCTGACCCTCGCGTGAAAGCCGAGTGCGCCCTGCCGCCAGGCGAACTCGCGCCTTCGGCAGCGCGATTCGTGTTACAGCAATCAAACGAACGAGCTCAAAGATATCCACCGGAGATTGCTCGGCCAACGGCGTGCCAGGCATCGCCATTAAACAATTGATCGGCACGCTTTCGGGAGCCGGATCGAAACTGCTCAAGACCTCCAGCATTCGCAGCCGGTCGGTCTCTGTTTCCCCCATGCCGATAATCCCACCGCAACAAACCGACATGCCGCTTTCCTGCACTGCGGCGATGGTGTCGAGCCGGTCCTGAAATGTATGCGTGCTCACAATTTCCGGATAAAACTCGGGAGAAGTGTCGAGATTATGGTTGTAGGCTGTGACTCCAGCGGCTTTAAGTTTGCGCGCTTCCACGGAACCGATTTCGCCGAGCGTCACGCATACTTCCATGCCGAGCTGGCTAACTCCCCGAACAATCTCCAGCACGCGCTCAAATTTTTCCGAACCATCGCGCACGCCGCGCCAGGCTGCGCCCATGCAAAACCGCGTCGCGCCTTGTGAGCGCGCCCGCTGGGCGGCAGCCATGACATCGTCCAGAGATAGTAAATCTTCGCGCTCAATGCCGGTGGAATAACGAGCGGACTGCGCGCAATAAGCGCAGTCTTCGCTGCAGCCGCCGGTCTTGATACTCAGCAGACTGCACCGCTGTACTTCTTCGCCACGCCAATACTGAAGATGAACAGCGCGGCTTTGCGAAATGAGGTCAAATAGGGGCTGATGATAGAGCGCCTCGAGCTCACCCAACTTCATGGCGTTCGGATGATAAACGACAGAATGACGAATGACGAATGTCTATTGCCGAAAGAATGACTAAATCCGAATGATGAAAGAAAGGGCCGTGCGCATTTTCGTCACTTGACCATTCGGGCTTCCTTCGTCATTCGTGCTTCGTCATTTTCAATTCACCCACTTGCCGCCGTCGGAAATGAGGATTGGCAGCTCTTCCATCATGAATTGGGTCTTGCCAATGGCGCCGAGCATTCGCACGCCGGTGGCGGCGTACCATTTTTTCGACATCTCTTCCCCGGTGTGGCAGCCCCAGCTCTTGGCGTAAGCGTGACGGGCGAAAATACGGCGACTGATCTTGGTCAGGTCGTTTTCGTGCAACCACGACTTACAGGCGCTGTCGATGTTGTTGCTGTAATCGAACATGAAACACGCCCGGTTCGAGTGGCCGAAATATTCAAAGCCGATGATCTTCACCTGATCTCGCGGCTCGCCGTTGTTCAGATAGTTGATCACCGCTTCGCCGGGGCCAAACCAGACGAGGTTGATATTAAGTTTGTCACGCACGGTGCCAATAAGACTGATCAGATCCTGCTTTTCCTGTTTGGCGCGGTCCTCATAACCCTGCCGGTAAATGAGCCAGGTGATCTTTGCGCCCGGCCCGAGCTCGGTTCGTAATTGTTCGGTGCGTAAACGGGCAGCCCGGACAAAGTTCGCCCACCAATGATCATGCGGATAAGTCTTGTATTTTTCCCACTGGTACATGGATGGTCCGCCAACGAGAATGATGTATTCCCCCGATACTGGGGCTGCCGCTTGTGAGCCAAGCGCGAACATCGACAAACAAGAAACGAGCAAGAGACATTTTATCATCGAAAGCAGGGAACTATGTATGCGGGACGTCAGATTACGCAAGTGGCAGGGCGCGATCTTCGAGCTCGCCAAGGGCTCGCATTCATTCGCGGAGGGCCTCCCGCACCTGCGATCCCTACTACTTGGGACCGATCTCATCGCGCACGAGATCCTTCCACGTTTGCCGCTTGCGAATCAGCGCAAACCCACCGCCGCGAACCAGCGCTTCCGCCGGCAACGGACGCGAATTGTAATTCGAAGCCATCACAAATCCGTATGCGCCAGCGCTCATGATGGCGAGCAGATCGCCTTCATGGAGCTCCGGCATCTCCCGATCCAGCGCAAAGAAATCGCCTGACTCGCATACCGGCCCGACAATATCGATCTTCTCGGTGCTCTTGGTCTTGCTCGGTTCCGCAACCGGCACGATCTCGTGATAGCTCTGATAAAGCGCAGGTCGAATCAGGTCGTTCATGCCGGAATCGACAATGGCGAATTTCTTCGCGCCTGTTTTTTTGATGTAACGCACGCGAGTCAGCAATACGCCACCGTTTCCTACAAGAAAACGGCCAGGCTCGACCAGGATACGAATGTCAAGCTCGCGCAAGGGCGGAACAATTGCCCCAGCGTAATCGCGGACGCTGAACGCAAACGAATCGCTGCTGTGCTCGTGCCACCATTTGCCTGATCCGCTCTCCAGTGCGCGTTGGTAAACAATTCCCATGCCGCCACCAATGCTGAGGAATTTGATTGCGTATTTTGATTTCAGCTCGCGCACGATCGGCGCCACTTTTCCGATCGCGCTTGCGAAGGGCTTCGCCTCTGCAATTTGCGAGCCGATATGCATTTGCACGCCAACAATCTCGAGGTTGGGCATTTTGGCGGCTTGCTCGTAAACCGCAGCGACGCGATCCAGCGCAATACCGAACTTATTTTCGTGCGAGCCGGTTGAGATGTACTGATGCGTATGCGAATCGACATCGGGATTCACGCGCAATGCAATTGGCGCGCGTGTTTCTTTTGCCCCGGCGATGCGATCGATGTGGTCCAGTTCCGCTTCACTCTCGACATTGAAGCTGCAAACGCGCTGCTCGAGCGCATATTCGATTTCCTCACACGACTTACCCACCCCTGCGAACGTGCACTTGGCGGGATCGCCACCAGCGGCGAGTACCCGATAAAGTTCGCCGCCCGAAACGATGTCGAAACCTGCGCCCGCGCCCGCCAGCAACTTCAGGATCGCGCCATTTGAGTTTGCTTTGACTGCATAACAAATGAGGTGGTCCAACGGCGCGAGCGCCCTGTCGAGGCGTGTGTAGTGATCGAGAATTGTTGTTGCGCTGTAAACATAAATCGGCGTGCCGAGCTCCTCTGCCACACGGGCAAGATCGACATCCTCGCAGTAGAGATGCCCGTCGCGGTAACGAAAGGAATGCACGGATCACTTTAGCCGCTTCGCTGTGCGAAGCGCAACGCGGCGCTCTAGCCAATCACCCTTAAGCCGATATTGAGAGCCGCGATCAGTCCTACCCCTATCGAAAAGCTTGTCAGCACAAGTTTTTTGCCATGCTTCAGCATTTCTCCAACCACAGCGTGCGTGGCCAGATAAAGAAATCCGCCGCCAACATGCGCCATGATCAAGCCAAGCCAAAAAGTCGAAACTTGCCCCAGCCACAACATACCGATCACCCCGCCAACGAGCGTAGTAGCTTCAACGGCCGCAACCCAACCGAGCGCGGTCGAGCGTCGAAGTCCTGCACCGATCAAAAGACTGCCGAGCGCCAGACCTTCAGGGACTTTGTGAACGCACAGAGCGGAGAAGAGTGACCATTTTGTCGCGTCTGTTGTGGGCGCTTCCTGTTGAATGCCCAAGGCCAAACCATCGGTCGTGCTGTGAATCGCCAATGCAATAATCAGCGCCGTGGCGATCTCGCTGAAGTGCCGTGTGGCATCCGCGTCGAAATGACTGGCAGCACAGGCAGGGCAAACATGATGGACATACTTGCTGATAAAGAGAAACAACACGTATCCGCTAGCTGCGGCCGCGACTACTGGCCATGCGCCGCTGTCGTCCAGACCTTCGGGCAAAATTGCAAAGAGCGTGACCCCCAGAAGCGTTCCCGCCGCGAAGCTGATGAGCGCGCAAAGGGGCCTATGCTCCAAGTGCAACGAGATACTGATCCCTCCACCGACAAGGGCGAAAACATAAGCCGCGACCACCTGCCACAGGATCATTTGATTATTCATCATTTTGCTCTCGCCGAAGCTTTCGGATGCCATCGCAGATCAACACCCGCCCGATAGAATCGGGGCGAGCCTTTGCTTTTCGCAGTAGAACGTAGCTCAGTCGTCAAGGAGATCCGAGTGATGGTGGAGAATTGGCAGTGAAGTTAGAGAATGAAAGCCAATTCCGAGCCGGGGGAATGAGTGGCGACCAGATTCTTCATTCACCAAGAACTATTATCGCAAAGAAGTTTTCACAGGCCGTAATCAGTCTATTTTCATGATGGAGATCACAAAAAATGGCGGCGTCAAATAGCATGAATGGATGGCAGGCGAAAGGTTGTGAGTGAGCGAGTCATGAGCGAACACTGGCATGGCGCTCCTTCGCGCCCACAGGATCTGAAAGATTTCCGAAGAGCGTTTGCGATCGGCACGGGACTAAACATCGCGTACGTCATCGCGCAGATTTCTTTTGGAATCGTTTCGCATTCGCTCGCGTTACTC
>Ga0193707_1000422_pt1 | contig 14339 bp, 11 predicted proteins | sample U3c2metaG_FD_143043 | JGI IMG/M metagenome (GOLD analysis project Ga0193707, IMG submission 143043) | Soil microbial communities from a riparian zone of the East river system, Colorado, United States - U3c2 | ecosystem: Environmental > Terrestrial > Soil > Riparian zone | place: USA: East River... | reverse complement strand
CACCGCGAGCGCAAAGCCTATCCACAAATAGCGATGGCCTTCGTCGACGACGCCAAGAACCAGCAGGGAGAGAACTTCCAGAAAGTGCCAAAGGGCGACTCCATGGCGCGCCTGTGACAATTGACCGAGTCCGGGAAACACAAGGCTGTATCCCGCTGAAGTGATTGCACGTTCCAATCGCATGGGGGCCTCCGACCTCTATTTGAGTTCAATGAATATCGCCCCGGTGAGCGATTGATCTTTGAAATGCTCGCCGGCCTCAGCTGCTCTGAGAACGCGGACCGTCTTGACTCGATCGATCGTGATGGCCATGCCGTGATACTTGACCGGCCGTTCGCTGCTCTCGGTCAAAATGATGAGCGGCTCATTGTTAAACTGAATTGCCAGGCGCTCGTACGACGGATCTCCGTTCGGCCAATCATCGATGATGGGCGGAGGGACTTGCGCGACCGGCGACGGGATTGCCTCTGGTGCCGGATGTCTGCAAGCCACGAGAGCAACGGCAAATACGAGTAGTAGGGAACGCGGCGGAATCATGTTCGCTCCTCCCTCCAGTCTACCTAACGCCCGGCAATGCGCTTGGCCTAACGCCTAATATGCTGCAAGGGAAACGAAAAGGCAGCGTAGGTCGCAGCATAGTATTCCTTCGCTGGTCTTACTGCAATAATGCATCAATCTGGCTCCGAACCCTTCGCCTATCTCGATAGATCGCGCGCTCCTACCTAGCCTTCGCCGCGACGAGGCTTCCTGCCCGCGACGAGTCTGCGCGTAGCGCCCACCCGGGATTCAGCAGGAGCGTCCAACCATCTCCGTTGATCTCCCTCGCCTCGGCCGCGGTCGGAGATGGCGACGCGCCAATTCTGATCCGCGAGAAATCGTTCTGTACGAGCACTCCGCCGTGATCGACGGTGAGTTTTCCCCACGGCGCCGAGAAATTCCCCGATGGATAAACGGTCGATTGGAGATCGAAGCCGATCAATTCAGTGGGATCGTAGCTCCAGGCGAGCGAGTCTTTCGACTGGCGGAGTGTGATGACGGGGCCGTCGCCGAGACGCGTGCGATAGGCTTGCATCGCTGGTGCGCGGGCGGAATCGCGTGTGGCTTCGCTCCTGTCGACCTCGTCCCACCCGTATTCCTGCGCCCGCGCGCGAGCGGTCCGGGCAAGTTCCCGGGGGCGCTGGAAATGGATTGCCTGAGCGAGCAGCGCGCCGATGTCGCGGTTCGTGCGAACCTCGTCCCGCCAATTGGGATCGAACCGATCCAGCAGGGTGCCGATCGCCGGGCCCGTGCCGTAGGCAAAGGCGCGGACGAAGGTCGGTGTCGTCTCATAGTCCCGAACGTATTTCCCGACTCGCGCTGGCCCTTCACCCGTGAGCTGCATGGCGAGGCGCTGGCCGGTGTACTCGGCGAGTCCCTCCTGGATCTCGAGGGTCGCCTCGAGGCTGTCGCTGCCGGGGTAGAGTATGCGGCGCTCGGCGCGAAAGAGCACGGCCGATTCGGCGTGATGCCGCGCCGTGTTCTTATCCGGGAGTGATTCCAGCGCGCGGGCGAGAGCCCGGTACTCGAGCCTGAGCCATGTTCGACCGGCACGCATGTCGAGCTGATTGTTCAGCGCGTCCGGCTGGCGAAGACCCAGCGCTTCCTGCTCGCGATGAAAAGTCTCGTGCATCACCAGAGCGATTCGCGCGTAGCGATCCTTTGGCAGCGGCAGAGCGACCATCGTCCAGGTGCGGCCACCCCACGGAAATGATGTGTTGGCGACGTACTGGTTTTCGGGCAGTGTCGTCACGTACGCATTTCCCAGTCGGAGGAAGTGCTTTCCGGCGATCGTGTCATTGGCGATGACGAGTCGAGTCTGGCGATCTACCAGCGCAATGGGACCGCAGAGGCTCCTCTTCCAAAGCGCTCCCGCATCGGCCTCGCACGCCGTCCCGGCGTCCCGGAGAGCAGAGAGTGCCCTGGCTGTGTCTATTTGCTGACCATTCGCGCGGGCAAATGGCAGCGTCAACGCCGCTGCGGCGATGAAACCCGCCCGGGAGTACGGGCCGTAATGCGAAAACAGATGCATGATCGTGGCGGGGTCGGGGTTGACTGTTAGTCTATTGACATTGTGTCAATGCATTGACATTATGTCAAGGGACGGGCATTTTGGCCCATACGATCGGCTCCCATTCGGAGATTGCCCTGATGAAGAAGCGCGGACTGGACCAGCTCGGACGCCGGGAACGGCAGATCATGGAGATCATCTACCGGCGAGGAAGGGCGAATGCGGCTGAAGTGCTGGCCGATATCCCCGATCCGCCGACCTACACCGCCGTGCGGGGGATGCTGCGCCTGCTCGAGAGCAAAGGTCATCTCCGCCACGAACAGGATGGCCCGCGCTACGTCTACTTTCCCACGGCGAATCACGACCACGTCAGCAAGTCCGCGGTGAAACATCTCGTCAGAACTTTCTTTGACAACTCCGCCAGCTCCGCGGTCGCGGCGATGGTCGGCATGTACGAGGATCGCTGGAGCGACGACGATCTGGACAGTCTGGAGAAGTTGATCGAAAAGGCTCGCGGCAAGGGAGGTGTGTCATGATAACGTTCGTTCCGGCACTACTCGTCAAGCTTACTCTCATTCTCTCGCTCGGCCTCGTCGTTGTCGCGACACTGCGAAGCCTGAGTCCTTCGTTCCGGCACCTGATTCTCTACGCCACCTTGGCCAGCTGCCTGGCGCTGCCATTCGCGATGTGGATGTCGCCGCAGTGGAACGTCCCCGTGCTGCCACAATCGTTTTCGACGGTGGCGTCGTTGCAGAGCGGTCAGGCGTCAGAATTGACCGCGGGTAACCGGCAATCAAATCCATTTGCCGGTTCGGGCGCGCTCAAGGGGACCACGAACGCGTCTCCCTCGAATTCAGCAGTAAACGCAACGGTGATCGATGCGGGCGCCGCGCAGCGTACGGCTCGCACGCGCCGCATTCTCGCGGAGCTTTCTCTGCTCCCGTTGCTCCCGCTTCTTTGGGTCGTTGGGTTCGCGGCCGTCATGGCATGGCTCGGGATCGGGCGCTTCGGACTCCGTCGGATCGCCGCGAGCGCGTGGCCGCTCGACAGCTCAGACTGGAGCGCAATTCTCGATCAAGAACGCAAATACGCGGGAGTCGACAAGCCGGTCCGCCTTTATTCCAGTTCCGCTGTCAGCACTCCGCTGACGTGGGGATCGCGCACTCCAGTAGTGCTTCTGCCCGAAGACGCGCTCGATTGGCCGGAGGAGCATCGTCGCATTGTGCTGCGACACGAGCTCTCGCACGTCGCGCGCGGGGATTCATTCACGCAGCTCGTCGCCGGTTTCGTCTGCGCGCTGTACTGGTTTCATCCGCTGGTCTGGATCACGGAGCGGCGGCTTCGCACCGAGTGCGAACGCGCGTGTGACGACAACGTCGTGTCGCTCGGAACGCCGGCGGCCGAGTATGCGGCGCACCTTCTGGAAGTCGCGCGGTCGGCGCGCGCGTTTGGCGCGGCTGGCTTTCTGTCGGTGGCGATGGCTCGCCCCTCCCAGCTCGAGGGCCGCTTGCTCGCGGTGCTCAATGAATCACGTCGGCGCGTCTCGCTTTCCCGAGGAGCGCGACCGGCCGCGGGGCTCCTGGCGGCGCTCGTTCTGATACCGCTCGCCGCATTTCGTGCGGTGCCAAAGACAGACAGGCCGGCGGGAGATGGGGTCGCGAGCTCGGCGCCGAAGTCGGCGACGGGAGCACCGATGTTCTCAGCGACAGCCGCATCCATTGAGTCAGCGACAGCCACGTCCACGACGGGGCCAGCCACATCGTCCGAGTCAGCCGCCTGGAGCACTGCGGCATCGTCTCCTGGTGAGACGAAGTTTGACGGGGTCAGGCAGGCCGACACGACTCTTCAAATGTCCGTTGCCGCTCGCAGCGCGGGAACTCTTACTCTCGATCTCAAGACCGGCGGCAACGTCGTCATCACCGGTTGGGATCAACCGCAGGTGGCAGTTCGGGCGTCACTGCGCGGACGCGACTGGCGCGACACCAGAGTGACGCTCAGGACATCCGATACCGGCGCACGACTCGAAAGCGACTTCGCGGTGCGGGGAAATTCGCAGAGCACCAGCCACGTCTTCCAGATCAACGTGCCTCGCAACTACAACGTGCGAATCTCATCCGCAGGCGGCTCGGTCTCCATCACAGGTGTTGATGGAAAGTTTACCGGCCAAACGGGTGGAGGTGAGATCAACATCCAGAAAGCACAAGGCGAAGTGAGTATCCAGACGGGCGGAGGCGATATTCATGTCTCGGATTCGCGTCTGGATGGAAACGTGAGCACCGGTGGTGGGGTCGTTCGAATCGAAGGCAACGCCGGCAATCTCAATGGAGAATCCGGTAGCGGTCCAGTCGTCTACATGAAAACGAAGGGCGCGACCATCCACAGCGAAAACGGTGTCACTATGATCGATGCCGACTCGGCCGAGTTTTACGTCGGGACCGGCAGTGGAAGCGGCACCGGGAGTAGCAGTATCAGTACCAGTGGTAGTGGCAAGAGCGGCAGCGGCAGCATTACCACCTCAACCAGCTATGACGACGAAGGCGGAGGCCTGGGGCGCGGTTTCGCGGCAAGCGGGATAAGAATGAATTCCGCGGGCGGAGGGCTTTCGCTCCGCGCCGCACCGGACGGAGCGCGGGTTACGACGGGCGGCGGGCCGATCCGAATCGGACCGTCTGGTGGAGAGGTCTACGCTTCGACCGGAGGGGGCTCGATCGACATCGGGCCCGCGACGGGATCCGTCGAGGCGCACACGGGCGCGGGGGATGTGACGATCGAGCTCAAGGGCGGTGGGGCGCACTCGGTCGATGTGACTTCGGGGAAAGGAAAGGTAGTTCTGGTACTGCCCCGGGATCTCAACGCGACGCTCGATCTCGAGACGGCCTACACGAACAACCTCGGCCACAAGACGCGCATCATCAGCGACTTGCCAATTCAGTCGACTGAAACGGCGAGCTGGGACGATAGCCATGGAACGCCGCGGCGCTACGTCCGCGCGCGGCAGACCGTTGGGCGGGGTGGAGGCGTGATTCGCGTCAGGATTGTAAACGGCGACATAGTTCTCAACTACGCTAACCGGTAGCGACAAAACTCACTCACGAAAGGACCACCGATCCGTGCGCCCGGCCGCCCGCTGGAGCAGCCGCCCTCAGTAGCAGTCAGCTGCTGGATACGGTGCCGGCCCGGCGCCCAACCACGTAGATGACGACGCCGAGAAGGTTCGCTCCGACGATGACGACGATGATCTTCGCCGCAAAAATCTGCCAGCTCGCGACGTCGATGATGGGAAAAACCGAGAGCGTCGAGTACAGAAGCGTGACCGCGAACCCGCACACTGCAGCGACGCGTAGGAATGTCGATGGTCGTTGCGCCAGCCTCGCCGCACCGAAAATCGGGATCGCGAAGAGCGCGAGATACGTGAGAGCATAAAAAATCCCGGCCGCGTTCTCGAGCAGCTGAAACGCCTCCTGCACCCCGACGCCGGCCTGTCCCGCCAGCGTGAGCGCGACCGTGATGGCGCTGACGACCAGAATCGAGTTGACCGGCGTCCTGAATCGCGGGTGGAGCCGCGTGAACCAGTCCGGAAGGAGCTTGTCCCATCCCGCCACCAGCGGCAGCCGGGAATTCCCGTTGAATATCATCGTCACCACGCCTATCTGGCGGAGCAGCAACAACAGGATCAGTGCCGGCACGATCAGCCGCGCGATCCCCATACCGGCGAAGCCCATGGTGAGCGTCTGCGGAATCGGACTCACGAGATCGATGCGATCCAACGGCACCAGCGCGGTCACGCTGTTGGTTCCGAGGATGAACATGATGGCAATCACCGGCGCTGCCAGGAGAACCGAGCGACCTATGGTCCGCGCGGGGCTGCGCGCTTCTCCGGCCATGATCGCCACGTATTCGAAACCACTCAAGGCTCCAAGTGCCATTTTCCCAAAGATGTTGAGACTGTACGGCGTGAACGCTGGTGCCGTTATGTCGAGCGGGTGATACGGCACGTGCCGGCCCTGGGTGAACGCGACGAGTGGAACCACGAGCAGCGCGGCGAATGTGAGGACCTGCGCAATTCCGCCGAGGTCCTGCACCCATCGCCCGGTGCGGAGCCCGAGTACGGAGATACCGGTGACGAAGAGCAGAGCGAGCGTGCTGACGACCGGAGTGTACCACCACACCCCTGACAGCGATGCCGTACCCCCGGTAAGCAGGTAAGACGCGTTCGTCGCGATCGTGACGCCGAACGTGGCGATGATCAGGATCGCGTACGCCCAGAGATTCCAGGCAACCATGAACCCCGCGAACTTTCCGAGCGCAATCGTCGTCCACTGATAGACCCCGCCCTCGAGCGGCATCATCCGGCTTAGGAAGATCACCACCGCTGCCTGGGGCAAATAAAAGGAGGCGATCGCGAGCAGCCAGAAAACGGTATGGGATGTCCCGAGTTTGGCCGCCGTCCCGACCCAGGACGAGCCCACGACATAGAGGATTTGCATCAGCACCAAGTCGATGAGCCCAAGCTCTTTGCGAAGCCCGGCGCTCCTCTTTTCGACCTCGGCGATGCGCTCTACCGCGACCTGGCTGGACAAGCCTCTAAAACTTCCCTCTTGACAAACTGGCGCCACTGTTGAATTTTCAGCACGTAAGGTTGATTTTTCAACACACCCAACTGGGTCGGGCTTTCCGGACCCTCAGGCGATCTACCCATGGCTGCTACGCTGATGCCCAAATCCGACGCTACATCGAGCCCCACCACCGCCGCCGGACTCTCCCGGCGCGAGAGTCAGGTGATGGACATCCTCCACCGGCGCACCGGCGCGACCGTGGCCGAGATCATGGCTGATCTCCCCGATCCGCCGACCTATTCCGCGGTGCGCTCAGTGCTCCGCATCCTAGGCGAGAAGGAACTGATCAAGCACCGTGAGGATGGGCCGCGCTACATATACTATCCGGCCAAGCCGACCGAGACCGCGCGGGAAGACATCCTCGCGCACGTCGTCCGCACCTACTTCGGCGACTCCCCGGAACAGGCTGTCACGGCACTCCTTAGGATGTCGGACGTCGATCTCAGCGAGGCAGAGATCAAGCGGCTCCGCAACACCATTCGCCGCGCGCGGCAGAGCGGGAGATAACGCCAATGATCTCGACAATCTTCTCTACCATCAGTGGCGGACTCACCAGCTCCAGCATCTCGATGCTGCTGCTCCTGGCCAAGGCGACCCTCATTCTTCTGGTTGCGCTCGGAATCACGCTCAGCATGCAGCGCACTTCGGCTGGGGCTCGTCACCTGGTGTGGCTGGTCACGCTCGCCGCGCTGTTGCTGGCGCCCGCGCTAGCGGCGTGGGCCCCGATTCCAATCAGAGTTCTGCCGCCGACGCCCAAGTCCGTGCCCGCTGTCGCACCCTCAAATCCCGCGGCTGTCTTGACCAACCACGCTGACAAAATCGACCAGACGGTGGTCGCCATGCCCGTCGATTCAAAAGGCGCGCCCGCGCCAGCGACTTCGTTCGGAGCTGAAATCGCTGGCTCTCCGGTGCTGAGCGGTCTTTCCATCGTATTCCTCATCTGGGCAGCGGTTCTTCTCGCGATCGCCGTATCGCTTGGTTATGCGACGCTGATGGTTCACCGGATCGTCAATCGCGCCCGTGCGCTCGACACGCCAGACTGGCTCACGCCACTCTTCGAGGTGTCGGACAGGCTGGCGCTCGACGAGCCGCCAAGACTGCTTCGCAGTGAAGACGCGAAGATGCCATTTGCGTGCGGGGTTTTCAAACCCACAATCGTTCTTCCAGCGGAGTGCGACTCGTGGTCGCTCGACCGCCGGCGCGCGGTGCTGCTCCACGAGCTGGCGCACGTCCGTCGTCACGATCTCGTCGGACACACGCTCGGCCGCCTGGCCTGCGCTGTCTACTGGTTTCATCCGCTCGTCTGGACCGCCGCGAAACAGCTACGCTCCGAGAGCGAGCGGGCGTGCGATGATCTCGCACTCGCCTGCGGCGCGCGCGCGACCGACTATGCCGAACATCTGCTGGATATCGTCACGAGCGTGAGACGCGATGCCACGCCATCGGTTGCGCTCGCGATGGCACGGCGCAAGGAGTTCGAGGGACGCATGCTCGCGATCCTGGACCCGGAGCTTCGCCACTCGAGCCCGAGCCGCAGACAATCGGCGGCGTTGATCGGATCGCTGGCGCTCATCTCCATAGTGGTCGGTGCGGCGGCGCCTGCGCCACGCCCAAACGCCGTTCACGCGCCGAGTCCGGTAGCAACGGGTCAGGGAATCGAGCTGCTGAATTCGCAGAAGTCGGACGCGAAGGGCTACCCCGATTCGCGCGAGATCATCGGCGGCTCGAAGATCCATCAGAAGACCGAGACCGTGATGAATCAGAACACGCAGACGATTACAAACATGCAGACAAGCAGTCGATTCCAACAGAATTTTGGAAAGATCGTGGAGCAGGCGGTCCAGACAGGCACCTCGGCCGCGTCCAGCGCGCTCATCCAATTGGCGCGGCAAGGCGGTGGGAAGGCGGGCAAGGATAGCGATGAGCGTCCGGCTCTTCTCGCCAAAATCCTCGCGACTGATACGAGCTCCAGCTTGCGAAGGATCGCGGCGTGGGGACTGGCCGAGTACGCTGACTCACAGATCGCTGCGGACGCTCTCGCCAATGCGCTTCGCCACGATGCCGATCCCACCGTAAGGGAGATGGCTGCGTGGTCGCTGGCGGAAGGCGATCACAGGTCGATAGCGGTGGAGGCATTGTCCGCGGCATTGCGGACGGATGCCAACACCCAGGTTCGCGCGACAGCGGCGTGGGCGCTCGGCAACGTCGGCGATCGGTCGTCGGCGGATGCGCTTTCCACGGCGCTATCCGACGCCAGTCCGGAGGTTAGGAAGCGCGCTCTGTGGGCGCTCGGCAACTCGGACCTGAAGCAGGCGCCACCCAAGGTCATCGCGATGTTGAGCGACAAGGATCCTGAGCTGCGCGAGCTGGCGGCGTGGGTGCTGTACGAGATCGAGGATCCCGCTTCCATACCCGCGCTTGAAGCGGCCCTCGCGCGCGAGCCGGACAAGGAGCTGCAGATCGACTACATCCGCGCTCTTGCCGCCGTGGGTGAGAAGTCGGTGACCGCGTTGAAGGGATTGCTCGAATCCAAGGATCCGGAGATCAGAACCATCGCGGTAAAGGCGCTGGCGGGGGGAAACGCCACCGGTCCGTGGCCTCGGCCCTGGCCCGAGCCGCGCCCCTTTCCGAATTGAGAATCGGAGAGGGCGCTGAGGAAAGCGCCCTCTCTTTTGAACCTTAGTGCTGATTTTTCAACCTACCCCGCACGACAGGCGGGCACAATGAACGGAGTAATCATGCAGCGAATAATTGGATTGGCCGTAGCGACATTTGCCTTCTCGACATTGAGCGGCGTGCCCGCTGTTGCCAACAGCGCGACAACCGGCGACGGAAATGCGTTCGCCCAGGTGCGGACTCAACATTTCGTGCGTGTGTTCGATCAAGGCCGTCACCGCGGTACGCCGATCGATGTCGCCGCGTTGCTGACCGCCGCGCGGGGTGCGCCGCCGGCAATTTGTCTCCTCGCATCCCAGGCTGTTCGCGGCTGGGGATGGGGCGGCGGGAGCGACGCGCCGGCTACTCCGCTCTCACCCGCAAGCGTAACGACGCGCAGTGATGACTATGAGTCTGACGCGATGGCGGCTGGGGACATCCAACGTCTGCTGGCCGGGTTATCGTCTGATGACGCGTGCGTGCGCGAGCTGTCGATTCGCCTCATCGGAACGCAGAAGGCCGAATCGGTGGGCGGCGAGCTGGTGACGCGGCTGGGCTCGACCGATCCGGCGCTGCGGTCAGTCGCCGCGCTCGGCCTGGGACTCGTAGAGGCGCAGGACGGTGTCGATCCACTCATTCGCACTCTGCGTGATCCTTCTATCGACGTCCGCGCCAATTCGGCTTGGGCACTCGGACGCATCGAAAATGGCCGTGCGTTGAAGCCTCTCGTCGGCCTTTTCACCGACGACGCGGAGAAAGTGCGCCTGGCTGCCGTGGCGTCCGTAGGGCACATGGATTCGACGAGTACTGTTCCACTCCTGATTCGCGTTGTGCGCCAGGACAATTCACCGGCTGTGCGCAGGGTCGCTGCGTGGGCGCTCGGGAATCTCGAGGCGCGCGACGCGGTCGATGCGCTGAGCGAAACTCTGGCTCACGATACGGACGCGCGAGTGCGTGAGATGAGCGCTTGGGCGCTCGGAAACATCGAGGACAGGCGTGGCATTCCAGCACTGGCGGCGGCGATCCGCGGTCACGCCGAGGATCGTGTGCGTGAAACGGCGGTGTGGGGTCTCGGAAACATCGGCGATCGTTCTTCAATTGATATCCTGGGAGCCGCGACGGCTGACCGCAGCGCGAACGTGCGCGGGACGGCGGCGTGGGCGATCGGCCAGATGGATGGGGATGGGACGAAGGCACCGGCCGGATTGCTCCGACTATTGAGCGATGAAAGCGCCGACACGCGTCTCAAGGCAGCGTGGGCCCTTGGCCAGATCGAGGATGCCGGAGCACTGCCAGCCATCCGCGATGCGCTCAAGGCCGAGAAGAACGATCACGTCCGCCGCGGACTCATTCGGGCGCTAATGAAATCAGGAGAGAGCTCGCAGACGACGCTCACTCAGCTTCTCAGCTCGAGCGATCCGCAGATCCGCGAGGCAGCGGTGCGCGGAATCGCTGGCGCGCGCTCATTCGACCCGTGGCCGTGGCCCTGGCCGCGTCCGCGTCCATTCCCGTGAGATCGAGTATGTCGAACCTTGAATTCAAACCTCAGCGTTGCGCCCGGCGTGTGAGCCTGGCCGGTTGCGCGTGGATCTCGATGGCGCTCGTGGTGATGGCGGCGTGTTCAGGAGAGACTCCTGTGACGCCCCTCTCGCGGCCGCAAGTTTCTACACAAGGGTCGCAGGAACGGAACTTCTCGTTCTCGATCACGCCAGCCGATCGCACGGTGCGCGTCCGATTTACACGTGTTCGGTCCGATGGCATCGAATCTGTGAGCTCGTTCGTGCAGCGGATGTTCGCGAGTGCCGACTCGGCGGGCGCGACGAGGTTGGTGCTCGACCTTCGGTCCACGCGGGGCGGGGACGCGTTCCTGGTTGTTCCGCTGTTGAAGGGCGTTCTCGCGCGGGAGCGCTTCGCTCAACCCGGCGGACTTGTAGTGCTCGTCGGTCCGGAGAGCTTTTCTCCGAGTCAAAACGCCGCGTCAACGTTGCGGCGATACGCGAATCCAGTTTTCGTGGGAGAGTCGACTATTTGATCGCGTGTGGCTGCGGCGTGACAGGGAAACGGATGATGAGGAGCGGAGGGTCCGGAAAGTCTGGCACAGCCGACAATCGTACCGAACAGGCCGGATCCGGTAACTATGGCGTAAAACGACGGCCACCCTGATATTCGAGCCCTCCCTTTCGGAGACAGTCCCCATGGTGGCTGAGACTCCACGCGCGCGCATTGCGGCCGACCGTATCACATCAGGTTGCTGGTTGTCATCCTCGCTACGCCTCACTGGCGTCGCAGCCTCGTTCGCCGCCGCGCTCCTGACTGGCGTCGCGGGCGCTCAGACTTCCGACTCGACGAAACGCGCAGACGTCCCTGCGTTCTTTCAGTCCCAGGATCCAATCGAGGTGACTTTCACCACCAACATTGGAAAGATCCGCGGGGACAAACGCGAAAATCCCCCATGGCGTCCGGCCACTCTCACCTACAGGGGCACCGAGGGTAGTCTCGTCACCGTTCCAGTCAAGGCGCGTACGCGCGGCATCTGGCGACTGAAGATGTGCGAATTCCCTCCGCTTCGTCTCAACTTCAGCAAAGAGACATCAAAGGGGACGATCTTCAATACGCTCGATAAGCCCAAGCTTGTCAGCTACTGCCATGACATGGATTCGTACGAGCAATACATCCTTCAGGAGTACCAGCTGTACCGCATCTACCAGCTGCTCACTCCGGTGAGCCACAAGGCGCGGCTGCTGAAGTTCGTGTATGCGGACAGCGCCGACGGAAAGGTGCGCGCCCGGCGCTACGGCATCGTCATGGAAGAACCGAACGCACTTGCCGCGCGTCTGGGCGGAAACGTTATCGAGCAGAAGGGGGCAAGGGCCAGCGACCTCGACCCTTTGCAGGACGCCTTGTTCGGGGTGTTCCAGTATTTCATCGGGAACACCGATTTCTCCGTAGCAGGGCTTCACAATGTCGAGCTCTTCTTCAGCAGCACCGGCGGTGTGATGCCCATCGCCTATGATTTCGATTTCGCCGGGGCCGTGAATGCGCGTTACGCCGTACCCGATTCGACCCTTCGTATTCCGAGCGTCCGACAGCGTTTATTCCGGGGCTACTGTACGGATCCGGACGCTTATGGGAAAGCGTTTGCCGTCTTCAACGAGAAGAAGCCCGAGATCTACGCGTTGTACAGTGATTCGATTGGCAAGCTGATGGACCGCGGTACGGTTAAAGAAACCCTCCGCTATTTCGACGAATTCTACGACACCATCAACAACCAGCGCGCGGCGAAGAGATCGATAATAGAGTCCTGTATCGGAAGTAACTGACGACCTGGCTTTCGAGAGCTCTGGCGCGACCCGGACTGCACCCAATCGAGGGACCGAGCCACGCCAGCTCTCCTGTAAGCGTCAGTTCTGCGGGGTGCTGTTGTCCGTTCCCGCCTTGATAACCTCATCTATGTAAAAGCGGACCGCGTTCGGATACCCCGAATCGCACGGCTTGAGACCAGCGAATTCTCCGTCAGTGCCCGTATCCTTCGTAATCTCGGCGATGATCGCGGAGCGCGGCATCGTCAGCTTTCTTCCTGCCTGTGCCTTTAGATAGGCGCTCGCGACCGCCGGGGCCGTGGAGCAGCTCTGTTGAGCGCTGGTGGTCGCTCTGGGGCTCGTTGTGGTCGCGCCAGCGGAAATCGTGAGTCCTGCGAAAGCAGCCGCGACTGCGGCGAGTGTGATCGTTTTCATACGTTTACCCTCTCGCATTGGGATGAAAGACATTCTGATTTAGCAATATCCGGGCACGCGGTTTCGTCTGTGGCCAACGGATCGCGAGCCTCGCGGAGTGGTTGTTCCGTCAACGGAATACTCAGCCGTCGCGTACTCATCCAGGAAGCCGGACAAGAGGGCGAGGGCAGGGTCCGAGCCCCAAATCCCCCGGACGGGCGCTTGCTCGGATCACACCAGCGGTCAACCAATCTTCGTTCATCACTCGCGCGATACGCGTTGGCGCTTCTGGTCACCGCGATCGCGCTCGCCGCAACACTGATTCTGCGGCGCGACGGGCCCACGCCGGCCTTTCTCTTTTTCGTGCCTGCGGTGGCGATTTCGGCGTGGTACGGCGGGCCCGGTCCCGCCACCTTGTCGACCAGTCTGTCGCTCCTTCTCATCGACCTGAATTTTCTGGCGCCGGGCGGCTCGCTGCTGATCGACCGCATCGAGGCGCTCGAGATCATCGCCTTCGTCATCGTCGCGGCGACGATCACGACGACGATGGGGGCGCTGCATCGCGCGCGGAGGCTGGCCGAATCGCGCGCGGCGGAGCTCAAGCGCCTCAACGAACAGGTGGGCCGCAACTACGACGCCGAGCGCGAGAAACGCCATGTCGCGGAGCTGCTGGCGCAGGCGCGTGAGGAAGTGCTCGGCGTCGTCGCGCACGATCTGCGCAATCCGCTCGCCACCATCATCACCAGCACCGACATGCTGCTCCAGGAAAAACTCGAGCCGGCCCGGCGAACGGAATTGCTGGAGGTCGCGCTTCGAAATGGCAGGCAGATGAACCGGTTAATCGGCGACCTGCTCGACACCGTGCGCATGCACGCGGGCAAGTTCACGCTCGACCTCGAGGATGTGGCGGTCGTAACGCTGTTCCGTCAGGCCGAAGAGACATTCAGGCCGATCGCGGAAAAGCGGGCGATATATCTCGAGGCGATTCCGCCGGATGATGAGGTTACCGTTCGCGCCGACCCGTTCCGTGTGTCGCAGATCCTCGGAAACATCGTGGGCAACGCGATCAAGTTCACGCCGGAGCAGGGGAGCGTAACGATACGCGCGGCCGCCAACGGCAATCACGTCGCGATTCACGTCACCGACTCGGGCCCCGGAATCGCACCAGCGGACATCGAGCACCTCTTTGACGATTTCTGGCAGGCGCGGCGCAACGATCACCGCGGAGTTGGCCTCGGTCTGGCGATCGCGAAGGGTGTCGTCGAAGCGCACGGGGGAATGATCTGGTGCGACAGCGCGCCCGGTCGC
>Ga0193707_1000420_pt1 | contig 14387 bp, 16 predicted proteins | sample U3c2metaG_FD_143043 | JGI IMG/M metagenome (GOLD analysis project Ga0193707, IMG submission 143043) | Soil microbial communities from a riparian zone of the East river system, Colorado, United States - U3c2 | ecosystem: Environmental > Terrestrial > Soil > Riparian zone | place: USA: East River... | reverse complement strand
GATCGTACGGCCCGCGATATTCCCTATATAACTGGTTGACTTTGTCGGATTAGTTGCCGACGATGGTCGCGTGAGTACGGGTCAGCTCCTCGTGATGCGCCTGCACGTCGACCTCCGGCGGCAGGCCAGCGCACTCTGTGCGCTCTCCGCCTGATTCCAGCCACGCGGCTCCGGCCGCCCGCACATCGACAACTCACGCTCAAAGGGTCTCCCTCTGATGTCCTCACCTGCCCTGGGCCTGGGGCCGGTCCGGATCGCACGGGAACGCATCCGCGTTCCCCGGGCGTCCGGCCTGCTCCGGCTCGTCAGCCCCATCGTCCTTCTCCTCCTCTGGCAGGCCGCCAGCTCGTCCGGCCTGCTGCCGGAGCGGCTCATCGCCGCACCGGTGAAGATCGCCCGTACGGCGGTCGACCTGACCTCCGCCGGGACGCTCCCCGACGCGATCGCCGTGTCGTTGCAGCGCGTCGTCGAGGGCTTCGTCATCGGCGCCGTCGCCGGGATCGTCCTCGCGCTCGTCGCCGGGCTCAGCCGCCTCGGTGAGAACGCCGTCGACCCGCCCATGCAGATGCTGCGCGCCCTGCCGTTCTACGGCCTGATCCCGCTGTTCATCCTCTGGTTCGGGATCGGCGAGACGCCCAAGGTGGCACTCGTCGCCCTCGGGGTCGCCTTCCCGCTCTACCTCAACACCTTCGCCGGCATCCGCGGCGTGGACGGCAAGCTCGCCGAGGCCGGCCGGGTGCTGCGGCTCAGCCGTACCGGCCTCATCCGGCACGTGATCCTGCCCGGCGCGCTTCCCCAGACACTCGTCGGGCTGCGGCAGAGCCTCGGCGTCGCCTGGCTCGCGCTCATCGTCGCCGAGCAGGTCAACGCGGACTCCGGCCTCGGCTGGATGATCAACGACGCCCGGGAGTTCATGCGCACCGACGTGATCGTGGTCGGCCTGGTCGTCTACAGCTCGCTCGGCCTGCTCACCGACGCCCTCGTACGCCTCATCGAGAGAAGGGCCCTGGCATGGCGACGAGCCTTCCAACCCGCGTAGCTCCCCCGGCGACGCGGCACACCGCGCGGACCCGCGGCCTGACCCGCGCGTTCGGCGACCGGCGGATCCTCGACGGTCTCGACCTCGACATCGAACGCGGGGAGTTCGTGGCGCTGCTCGGCCGCAGTGGCTCGGGCAAGTCCACGCTGCTGCGGGCGCTCGCCGGCCTCGACCGGGAGACCACCGGCGAGCTGACCGTCGAGGGCACCGTCGCGGTGGCCTTCCAGGAACCCCGGCTGCTGCCCTGGAAACGCGTGATCGACAACGTCGCCCTCGGCCTTTCCGGGCCCCGGGCGAAGGCACGCGAGGCGCTCGAGGAGGTCGGGCTCACCGCACGCGCCGGCGCCTGGCCGCTCACGTTGTCCGGCGGTGAGGCCCAGCGCGCCTCCCTGGCACGCGCCCTCGTACGGGAGCCGGAGCTGCTCCTGCTCGACGAGCCGTTCAGCGCGCTGGACGCCCTGACCCGGATCACCATGCACCGGCTCGTCCTCGATCTGTGGGACCGCCATTCGGCGCACGGCAGCGTGCTGCTCGTCACCCACGACGTGGACGAGGCGCTGCTCCTCGCCGACCGGGTCCTCGTGCTCGGCGAGGGACGCATCGCGTACGAGTCGCGCGTCGAGGCCGGGCGACCGCGCCGGATCGAGGACCTGACCGGCCTGCGCACCGAACTGCTGCGCCGGCTCGGCGTCGAGGAGGAAGACCGATGAAGAGGCTCATCCCAGCGCTCGTGGTCCTCGCCGCACTCGCGGGCTGCGGCGGCGAGGCCGGCAGCGACGCGGCGATCCGCAGGGACGGCTCGGTCGACCTGGCCAAGGTGACGCTGCACGTCGGCGACCAGAAGGCCGGGTCACAGGCCCTGCTCCAGGCCGCCGGGCAGCTCACCGGCGTCCCGTACAAGATCACCTGGTCGCAGTTCACCTCCGGGCCGCCGCTGCTCGAAGCGGCCAACGCGGGCGCGATCGACCTCGGCGCGGTCGGCAACACACCGCCGATCTTCGCCGCCGCGGCGGGCTCGAAGATCAAGATCGTCGCGGCCGGCGCCCAGAACCTCGCGGCGCAGGCCGTGCTCGTACCCAGGACCTCCGCGATCCACGCGATCCAGGACCTCAAGGGCAGGAAGGTCGCGCTGGCCAAGGGCAGCTCCGCGCACGCGCTCCTGCTGAGCGTGCTGAAGAAGGCCGGGCTCGGCTTCGGCGACATCCAGCCGGAGTACCTCCAGCCCGCCGACGCGCTCTCGGCCTTCAGCTCCGGCAAGGTCGACGCCTGGTCCATCTGGGACCCCTACACCGCGCAGGCCGAGGCGCAGACCGGCGCCCGCACCCTGGTGTCCGGCAACGGCTTCGGCACCAACTACAACTTCAACGTCGCCGCCGCCAAGGCGCTGAAGGACAAGGCCAAGGTCGCGGCGATCCGCGACTACCTGACCCGGCTGGACCGCGCCACCGTCTGGGCCGCCACGCACCAGGACCAGTGGGCCACGGCATGGTCGGCGCAGATCGGGCTGCCGTTCGCGGTCACCCAGGTCGCCGCGCGCCGGCGGGTGACCCGGCCCGTACCGATCGACGACACCGTCATCGCCGGTGAGCAGCAGCTCGCCGACGCCTTTTCCGACGCCAAGCTCATCCCCGGCCGGTTGAGGTTCGGCGACTTCGTCGACCGGCGCTTCAACGACATTGTCCCAGGAGGGTCATCATGACGAGTTTCCACTGGTTCCTGCCCACGAGCGGCGACGGCCGCAACCTCGTGGGCGGCGGGCACGGCGCGGCCCGGCGCGGGGTGCAGCGGCCGCCGGACATCGAGTACCTCGCGCAGATCGCGCGCTCGGCCGAGCAGCTCGGCTTCGAGGGCGTCCTCACGCCCACCGGCACGCAGTGCGAGGACGCCTGGCTGACCACCGCCGCGCTGACCCGCGAGACCGAACGCCTGAAGTTCCTGGTCGCCTTCCGGCCGGGCTCGCTGTCGCCGACGCTCGCCGCGCAGATGGCCGCGACGTACCAGCGCCTCTCCCGCGGGCGGCTGCTCCTCAACATCGTCACCGGTGGTGAGCGCACCGAGCAGGCGCGCTTCGGCGACCACCTGTCCCACGACGAGCGCTACGCCCGTACCGATGAGTTCCTGTCCATCGTGCGCGGCGCGTGGGGCGAGCGGCCGTACGACTTCAACGGCGACTACTACGAGGTCGAGGGCGCGACCGTCGCCAAGGCGCCCGACCCGCTCCCCCGGCTCTACTTCGGCGGGTCCTCCGCGGCGGCGGGCCCGGTCGCGGCCAAGCACGTCGACGTGTACCTGACCTGGGGCGAGCCGCCCGCCCAGGTCCAGCGGAAGATCGACTGGATCCGTGACCTGGCCGACCGCGAGGGCCGGAAGCTGACCTTCGGCATCCGGCTGCACGTCGTGACCCGCGACTCGGCCAAGGAGGCGTGGAAGGCCGCAGAACGGCTGCTCGAGGACCTGGACCCGGCCGAGATCGCCGCCGCCCAGGAGGGACTGGCCCGCAGCGAGTCGGTGGGCCAGGCACGGATGCGGACGCTGCACGAGGAGTACCGCAACCGCGGCGGGTCGGCCCACGACCTGGAGATCTACCCGAATCTCTGGGCCGGCGTCGGCCTCGTCCGCGGCGGCGCCGGCACCGCGCTCGTCGGCAGCCACGGCCAGGTCGCCGAGCGCATCGCCGAGTACGCCTCGCTGGGCATCGATGAGTTCGTCCTGTCCGGCTACCCCCATCTGGAGGAGGCGTACTGGTTCGGCGAAGGCGTGCTGCCCGAGCTGGGCCGCCTCGGCCTGGTGAAGGAGGCGGCGTGAGCGCCCCCGCGATCACCTCGTACGGCGGGCGCGTCGTCGTGCTCGTCGGCAACCCGCGCCCCGCGTCGCGTACGCACGCGGTCGCCGTACAGGCGGCACGCGCGCTCGCCCCGGACACGACGCCCGAGGTCGTCGACCTGACCGGGATCGCGCCTCTCCTGCTCGGCTCGCACGCCTCGGTGGCCGTGGAGGACGCGGTGGAGAAGGTCGCCTCGGCGGGACTGCTGGTGGTGGCGAGCCCGACGTACAAGGGCACCTACACGGGGCTGCTCAAGGTGTTCCTCGACAAGGTGCCCTCGCTCAAGGGCGTCACGGCCCTGCCGCTGCTCGTGATGGGCTCGCCCCGGCACGCCCTCGCGGTCGAGGTGCATCTGCGCCCGCTCCTCGTCGAGCTCGGCGCGACCGTGCCCACCCCCGGCCTCGCCGTGGTCGAGACGGACCTGGAGCGGGCCGATGAGGTCCTCGCCGCGTGGGCGGCGACCGTACGGCTACCGGAGGCGGGCGGCCCATGGGCACACGAGTGAGGCAGACGCCGATCGTGGACGCGGGCCGGTTCCGCCGCGCGCTGGGCCGGCACGCCGCCGGCGTGGTCGTGGTCACCGGGCCCGGTCCGGCCGGGCTGACCGCGACCTCGCTGACCTCGGTCAGCCTGGATCCGCCGCTGGTGTCGTTCTGCGTGAACCGGACGTCCACCACCTGGCCGGACCTGCGGCGGGCCCGGCTCTTCGCGGTCAACGTGCTCGCCGGCGACCAGGCGGAGGTCGCGGCACGGTTCGCCGTACGCGGCGTCGACCGCTTCGGCCCGCCCGTCCGGTGGCGGTCCGGGCCGGACGGCGTGCCGATCCTCGACGGGATCGTCGCGCATCTCCTGTGCGAGCCGTACGACACGATCGCGCTGGGCGACCACTGGCTCGTCGTCGGCTCTGAGCTGGGCACTTCCGGCGAGCCCCTGCTCTACCACCACGGGCGGTATGGCCGGTTCGAGCCGTACGCCGAATCCGCATGAGTGAAACCGTCGTCACCCTGGGTCGATGGCCGTAAGCTAGTGGGCGCCTGCCGATGCCGCGCAAGGTAGGAGCTCATGGACAACTGGTTCGCCGAACGACCTGTCGGGCAGATGCTGCCCGGCGATCACGCCTGGTTCTCCTACTCGGGCGAGGACGAACGTGAGCAGGTCGTCGGCGCGTTCCTGCGCGGCGGGCTACTGACCTCCGACAAGGTCATCTACATCACCGACGCCGATCCGCACGACCTTCCCGGGCTGCGCGAGCGGCACGAGATCGAACCCGACGCCTATCTCCGTACGGGCCAGCTCGCGATCCTGCCGCCGGCCCGGGCAGGCCTGACGGCCGGGGTCTTCGACCCCGACCGGCTGGTCGCCTCTTTGGAGGACGTTCTGGCCCGCGCGGAGCACGAACGCTTCCGCGGAGTCCGCGTCACGGCGGACATGACCTGGGCCGTCCGGCAACGGAGCGGCCGCGACCGGGTGCTGGACTGCGAGGCGGGACTCGACCGCGCCATCGCGCCCAGCACGACCGCGATGGCGATCTGCCAGATCGACCGGCGCTCCTGCACCCGTGACGAGCTCACCGCACTCAAGCAGACACACGAGGTTCTCGTGGGCGCCGATCCCGACTTCGATGACGGAGTCCTCACCATCACCCGCACGTTCACGCCGCGCGGCCTGCGGTTGAAGGGCGAGCTCGACGGCGCGCGGCACATCGTTTTCGCCGAGGCCCTGCGCGCCGTCACGGCGCAGGGCGGCGACATCCACCTCAACGTCCGCGACCTACGCTTCATCGACCTGGGCGCGCTGAACATGATGGCCGGCGCGGCGATGCGCATGGCCGCGCACGGCACCCTGATCCTCGATGACGCCTCACCCGACCTGACCGAGGTCGTCCAGCTCGTGGGTGGCCGGATGCTTCCGTGGCTGAAGATCGGCAATGGTGAGACGCAGTGACCAAGCTCGTCCACCAGGCCATGCTCTACGCCGGTGAAGACACGCTCCTCGACGCCGCGCTGCCCTTCCTCACCGAAGGCGTGGAGGCGGGCGAGGCCGTCTTAGCGGTCATCCCGGCGGCGACCACCGGCAGCCTGCGCCGCGCACTCGGCCTCGCGGCCAACGCCGTGGCGTTCCGCGACGCCGCCCACTGGTACTCCCAGCCGCCGCGCACGATCGCGGCGTACAGCTCCTTCATCGAAGACCACCCCGGCGCGCGCATCAGGGTCCTCGCCGAGCCCGGCTGGGAGTGCGGCAGCGAGGCCGAGATCGCGGAGTGGACACGCTACGAGTCGATCGTCAACCAGGCGTTCGCCGAGGTCGACGCCGCCGTGCTCTGCCTCTACGACCGGCGCACCACGGCCGCCGACGTCCTGGACGGCGTGCTGCGCACCCACCCCGAGCTGGTCGGCGACTCCGGCCCCTGCGCCAACGACGCCTACCTCGACCCGAGCACCGTCTACGCGCAGGTCGACGGGCAGCCGTTGCCCCCGGTGCCCGCGCACGCGCGCGAGATGCCGATCGACGGCATCGACCTGTGCGCGCTGCGCGCCTTCGTCGGCGACCACGCCGAAGACCACGGCATCACGTCGGCCCGCCTGCACGACCTGCTCGTCGCCACGACCGAGGTCGCCACCAACGCGATCCGGCACGGCCTTTCGCCGGTCACCTGCCGCACGTGGGCCGACGACCGCGACCTCGTGGTCGACGTCACGGACGGCGGCCACTGGGAACCGGAGGGCCTGCCGGGCTTCCTGCCACCCGACCCGTTCGTACGCGCGGGCTTCGGCCTGTGGGGAGTGCGCATGCTGTGCCCGCTGGTCCAGCTCCGCACCGGCCCCGGCGGCACGGCCATCCGCCTCCGCGTCCGGGCCCGCTAGCCGCAGGCTAGGCCCTGGTTCCGCTCGCCCCGCTCACTTGGGTCCTCAGGACAGTTCCAGCTCGGCCTCGATCTCCACCGGAAGGTTCCAGGGCAGCCCCGCGACACCGATGGCCACCCGGGCGTGGGCGCCGATGTCGTCGCCGAAGACGTCGAGAAGCAGACGCGAGGACTCGGAGAAGACGGCGGGAAAGTCGGTGAAGTCCGCGGCGGAGTTGACCATGCAGCGGAGCATGCACCAGGACTTCACCCGGCGCAGGTCACCGACGGTGTTCTCGACGCTCGCGACGATCGACAAGATGGTGCGCAGGGCGCCGTGCCGGGCGGCCGGGAGGTCGACCTCGGCGCCCACTTTGCCGTACGGGCCCGTCACCACGCCGTTCTCGTCGGTGGGGACGTGCCCAGAGACGAACACCCGGGTGCCCACCACGCGAATGAGGCTGGCCGGGATCGGCGTGCTCGGGATCTTCCATGGCGGAGGCAGCCGCAGACCACGCGCCGCGAGGCACGTGCCGATCTGGGCGCTGCTGACGGACATGACGGTCATACGGGCTCCGTTCCCTCTCGAGTCTGGCGCGTACGCGCCGGTGAGCGGGACCATCGTCGCCCATGGACCGTTCGGTGCGGCTCGAAGCGTGCCGTCACGGCGGCCGGCGACGAGGCCGGCCCGGCGGGCATCGCTAGGGCCTGTCTCGAGACAGGCCCTAGCCGGTCGTGACCGTCTCCATCGTGGAGTCGCCGAAGTCGAAGGCGGCACGGACTCCGTCGCGGCCTGTCTCGGTGAGGCTGATGACGCGTTCGTTGTCGCGGCGCCGCCGGATCCAGCCGAGCTCGAACATCCGGTCTGTCAGCGCGGCGCCCAGGGAACCGGCGAGATGGTGGCGGCGGTCGGTCCAGTCCACACACCCGCGTACCAGCGGCCGCCGCCGGTTCGTGACATCGCCGCAGGTGACGCCCAGAGGCGGCCGGGTGTCCCAGTCCGTGGAGTTGACCTGCATCACGCCCGCCTCCTCACGGAGCAGGCCCTGCCGGTACAGGGAATCGGTGATCAACACGCCCAGGCGCCCGGCCAGGTGGTCATAACACAGCCGGGCACGGGCGAGCTCGTCCTGACGGCGCACGGAGTTCAGAGAGTTGGGCTTGCGCTTCGGCGCGAGAACCGCGAGAGCCTCCAGTGCGTGCGCCACCTGGGGATCGGCGATTCGATAGTAGGTGTGCCGCCCGCAGCGTTCCGTCGCCAGCAGGCCGCTTTCCACCAGCCGGCCCAGATGCTCGCTCGCCGTCGACCGGCTCACCTTCGCCAGCCTGGCCAGTTCACTGGCCGGTAACCGCAGGTCATCCATTAATGCAGTGACCATAATGGCCCTCGATGTTTCGCCTAATAGTGCCGCAATATGTGCGATATCAGGACTATCATTGACGATTCGGTTCATACCGAACATTATACTTGTTAACGTCCTGCCCGTAAGGCGCAGCCACACAATGGCGGGCGCCGAAAGCACACACCGTTACCCACGAGGCGACAGGACGGGTGTTCATGGGCGCGAAGGTGATCCAGTACCGCGGCGACTACGACGAGAAACTCTACTGGGAACGCGTCGATCGGAATCTCGGATGGCTCGGGGACACCGAGGACGAGCAGCGCGCACGTCAGGAGAAACTGCGTGATTCCGTGATCGGTATCGTGGGCACGGGCGGCATCGGTGGCGCCGTCGCGACGCGTTTGGTGCGTATGGGTGCACGTCACCTTAAGCTCGCCGATCCGGACGAGTTCGACGTCACCAACATCCAGCGGCAGCTGGGCGCCTCCCTCGAAAACGTCGGCCGGAACAAGGCCGAGGTCGTCGCGGAGATGGCGTTCGAGCTGTCCCGTGACATCGATATCGATGTATATCCGCAGGGCATCACCCCGGAAACGGCCGAGCATTTCATGATCGGCTGTGACTACGTCATGGACCAGATGGAGTTTTACCAGATCGAGAACCGCTATGCCCTGCACCGTGCGTTCCGCGCCAGCGACCGCTGCCGATTCATGTTCAAGATCCCGACTGTGAGCCACAAGGTCTTCGTCTTCACCTACACCCACGACTCGATGCCCATCGAGGAGGTCTACGACCTGCCCGAGGACTCCCCCATCGACGACGCCGCCTCGCGCCGGCTCATGGAGCGCATCATTCCCGAGATGCCGGAGTTCCCCGGCACGGAGATGCTCGACCGGTGGTTCGTCGGAATGCAGCGGATGCCGATCTTCGGCGCCTGCCCCCCGCTGGCCGAGGGCATCCTGGTCGAGCGGCTGGCCCAGGAAATCATGGACCTTCCCGGACGTACGCCGCTGCCGGTCCAGCCGGGCTACGCGGTGTTCGACTCGCTGACCTGGGAGTCCAGGACCGTTGACAGAGCGTGGTGGGCGAAGTGACCCCTCCCGCACGAGTGGTCCTCCTATCGGAGACCAACTCCAAGTTCGGGGCTCCGATCCTGTCCGATCTGCTGGCCCATCCCGAGATCGAGGTCGCCGCGGTGGTCACCCGGGCGCCCGGCGTGCTGTGCGGTTACTATCTCGCCGAGCCGGATCCGGTCGACCTGGCCGCGCAGGCCGCCCGGGCGAGGGTTCGCGTCTTACAGCCGCACAGCGTCAACGACCCGGAAACGGTCGACGCGCTTCAGCGGCTCGCCCCGGACTACCTGCTGATCGCCAATTTCCAGCAGATCCTGCGAGAACCCGTTCTCGCCATTCCCAAGAAGGCGGTGGTCAACTTCCATCCCGGCCCGCTGCCCCGCTACGCGGGCCTGGCACCGTTCTTCTGGATGGCGCTGAACGGCGAGCGCGACGCCGGCGTCTCGGCTCTGATCACGACTCCGGGCATCGACGACGGCCCGGTCCTCGCGCAACGTCCCGTGGCGCTGGACGGCATCGAGACCGCAGGGCAGATCCGCGACCGTCTGTTCAACGAGTCGCGTGAGCTGCTCCATGAGGTCATACCGCGGCTGGCGCGCGGAGACCTCGCGGCGGCACCACAGGACCTGAGCCGACGCAGCTACTTCTCCGGTCCCAGCCCGGAGGACACCACCATCGACTGGAGCTGGCCGACGGAACGTGTGCTGCGGATCGTACGGGCCTGCAACCCGCAGCCGGGCGCGCTCGTAGCGGCGGACGGGTCGGGCCTGCGCATCCACGCGGCGCAGGCGCTCGGCCCGAAGGACTCACCCGATGAGCCTCCCGTTCCGGGTACGGTGCGCTCCGACGTCCGTTATGGCCTGAACATCGCCTGCGCGGACGGGTGGATCCAGGTCAACCAGTTGAGCTGGTATCCCCAGGACAGGTCGGACTTCTACCCAGAAGACGACTTCGTCGCCGAACTCGGGGAGCTCATGCGGACGCATACCGCCTGACGACGGCGGGGGCCGGGCGTGGACGACGGAGCCGCTCCGCCGTCCGCGCCCGGCCGTGCGTCCCCCTCCGGGACTCGGGAACGCGTCCTACTCCGTGGCGTCCGGGAGCAGTTGCACGCATCCGTCGGGCAGCCCGGAACCCGGGCGAGGCTCGATCACGGTGGTCGGGAGGAGCTCCTCCTCACAGCATCGCTTCAGATAGTCGATGACGCGGCGCCCGTCCGCGCTGTCCGGCTCGACGGGCACCGGCTCGTTCTCCTGGTCGATGAGCGCCGGCAGGAAGCCCACCGCTTCGATCGTGGAACCGTTCATGCGGATGACCGCCGTCCCCGTCATCCGGGAGTCGGGGTGGAAGGGCAGCGAGGGGTAGCCCTCGCGTGGTCTGATCCGGTACTCGCCGAAGCGACGCCCGAGCTCCAGCGCGTCGGCGGGCCGTGCCGCCGACAGGTAGCCGTCCTTCGCCAGGCGTTCGGCCAGATTGGGAAGGTCGAACAGGTAGTGCCCAAGACCGTAGAAGATGGGCTTGCCCCGGTGGAACTCCACGCCGCGCAGCATGTGGTGATGGTGGCCGAGCACCACGTCGGCGCCCGAGTCGATCGCGAGACGCGCCATCGTCCGCTCGTGGTCGGTGAGCCTGAAGGGCCGGGTGAAGTCACCCCAGTGGACGCTCACCACGACGACGTCCGCGGCGGCCCGTGTCCGTTCGAGGTCGGCGAGGAACGCCTCGACGTCCTCCGCGAAAGGCACGGTGCGCACGCGAGGTGCCAGGCCGGGGTTCCATTCGTTCACCTCCCACGGCGTGTAGTGCGTGTGCGCGCGCAGCGGCGCCAGACCGGGGGCCGCCGAACGCGCCTCGTAGCCGTGCGGAAAGACCGCCGAGTACGCCAGGAATGCCACTTTGGTGTCGCCGATCCGTACGGTTGCGGCCTCGTGCGCCCGCTCGGCGTCCTCCCCGGCACCGGCCACCTGGGTCCCGAGGCTCCGCAGGGTGTCCCGGGTGTTGATCATGGCGGCGTGGCCACCGTCCAGACTGTGGTTGTTCGCCAGCGACAGCACCGTGAAGCCGGCCTGCGCCAGCGCCTTGGCGTTGGCCGCGGGCGCGACCACCGGGGATCCGCAGCTCGGTGCGCGCTCCCAGCGGTCGCTGAAGACACCCTCGCAGTTGCCGAAGACGACGTCGCCCTGACGCAGGACACGTCCTGCTCGGGCGAACGCGCTCATCGGCTCGTCGCGGTCGACGAAGACGTCTCCGACGGCGAAGATCGAGAACTCGCGAGCCATTGGCTCCTCCTTGGATCGCTGTTCCGCGGCCGCGTGCACGGCTTCGCAGGCACCGACCCTAACGGCGGGATTATTCGGTATGAGCCGAATCGTGCGGTACTCGATGACCAGCATGTTTCGATCCCGGCCGAACGTTTGCCGGTCTACGGTGGAGAGCGGCATGACATTCCGTTCCGCATTCCGCCAGAAAACCTTGAAATGAGCAATTTTCAGTGACGCATACGGAGTCGAACAGCGCACCCCGGCAGGCCGCCGGCACCTCGAAATCGCCTTCGTCGCGGACGGGAAAAGGCACCGCTCTCGCAGCATTGTGCCTGGCCTTTTTCATCGTCATGCTGGACACCACGATCGTCAACATCGCGCTGCCCGCCATCAGGGACGACTTCGCGGGCGGTGTACGACTCCAGCAGTGGGTCGTCGACAGCTACACCCTCGTCTTCGCCGCTCTCCTGCTCACCGCGGGCGCGGTTTCCGATGTGATCGGGCCGCGCCGGGTATTCGAGTTCGGGCTCGTCGCGTTCGCGGTCTTCTCGGCGGCCTGCGCCGTCTCACCGACGGGCATTGTTCTCGTCATCGCCCGCGCCTTTCAGGGCATCGGCGCCGCCGCACTGGTTCCGGCGTCGCTGGCGCTGATCGGCGCGACCTATCCCGACCCGGCGGCCCGTTCCCGGGCGATCGGGATCTGGGGCGGCATGGGCGGCATCGCGGCCGCCGTCGGGCCCGTCGCGGGTGGCGTGCTCATCGCGGCCACCGGCTGGCAGGCGGTGTTCGTCGTCAACGTTCCGGTCGCGGTCGTCGCCTACGTCCTCATCCGCCGCGCGGTCCCCGACATCCGGCCGAGTGGGCGCCGGTCCCTCGACCCGGCGGGCCAGATCCTCGCCATCGCGTCGCTGTTCCTCCTGACCTACGCGATCATCGACGGTGGTGGGCGGCACGGCTGGGGCGCCGGTGACCTGGGGCTGCTCGTCGCGGGCCTCGTGCTCTTCGTGGTCTTCGTGGTCGTACAGCGGCGGCGCGGCGACCGGGCGATGCTGCCGGTGGGCCTGTTCGCCAGCCCGGTCTTCTCGGCCGCGTCCGCCACCGGCATGCTGCTGAACCTCGGCTTCTACGGTCAGTTCTTCGTGCTGACGCTGTACCTGCAGCAACTGCGCCACTTCAGTGCCATCTCCGCGGCCGGCGTCCTCGCGGCCGAGGCGGTCGGCGCGATCATCGGCTCTCCCCTGGGCGGCCGGATCGCGGCACGGATCGGCACCCGCATCACCATGATGATCGGGCTGGCCATCGGCTCCGTCGGCTTCGCCGGCCTGCTGCCGGTCGGCGCCCACACCGGCTATCTGCTCATCGTTCCCACCGCGTTCCTCGCCGGGCTGGGCATGTCCACCGCGATGCCGGCCGCGACCGCCGCCGCCATCGGTGCCGCTCCCGCCGAACGCTCAGGTGTGGCGGCGGGCGTCGTCAACACCGCCCGCCAGTTCGGCAGCGTGCTCGGCGTCGCCGTGCTCGGCGCCTTCGTCGCCGAGGGAAAGGCGTTCCTGCCGGGCTTCCACCTCGCGATCGCGTGCTCGGTGGGGATCTTCCTGCTCGGAGTACTCCTCCACCTGTTCGTACGGCCCGCGCTGGCTCCTCGGCCTGCGGCCTGAGCGGCGGTCAGGCGGTCAGGGGGTCAGGTGGTCGGCGAGGGCGCGGAAGGCCTTGCCGCGGTGGCTGATGGCGTCCTTCTCGGCCGGGGACAGCTCCGCCGTCGTACGGCTCTCCTCGTCCGGGACGAAGATCGGGTCGTAGCCGAAGCCGCCCGTGCCGCGGCGTTCGCCGATGACGTGGCCCGCCAGGCGGCCCTCGACGGCGTGCTGGTCGCCGGACGGCCACGCGATGGCGGCCACGCAGACGAAGCGCGCTCCCCGGTGCTCAGGTGCCACGTCGGACAGCTGGGCGAGCAGCAGGTCGAGGTTGGCCTCGTCGTCGCCGTGCCGGCCCGACCATCGGGCCGAGAAGATGCCGGGCATGCCGTTCAGGGCGTCGACGCACAGGCCGGAGTCGTCGGCCACGGCGGGCAGCCCGGTGTGCTTGGCGATCGCCCGCGCCTTGAGCAGCGCGTTGCCCTCGAAGGTCAGCTCGGTCTCGGCGACGTCGGGGGCGTCGGGGTACTCCTCGAGTCCGACCACGTCGATGCCGTCCAGGATGCGGCGCAGCTCGACGAGCTTGCCCGTGTTGCGGGTGGCGAGGACGACCTTCACGAGCCCAGGGCCTCTTGCTGGATACGGGTGAGGTCGGCGCAGCCGCCGGCCGCCAGGTCGAGCAGCGCGTCGAGCTCGGCGCGGTCGAACGGCTGACCCTCCGCGGTGCCCTGGACCTCGACGAAGCGGCCGTCGCCGGTGCACACGACGTTCATGTCGGTCTCAGCCGCGACGTCTTCCTCGTAGCAGAGGTCGAGCCGCGGCTCGCCGTCCACGATGCCCACGCTCACGGCGGCGACCGAGCCGACGAGCGGGCTGGTCTTGATCATCTTCCGGTCGCGCATCCAGGTGATCGCGTCGGCGAGGGCGACGTACGCCCCGGTGATCGCGGCCGTACGGGTGCCGCCGTCGGCCTCCAGCACGTCGCAGTCGAGCAGGATGGTGTTCTCGCCGAGGGCCTTGTAGTCGACGCAGGCGCGCAGCGACCGGCCGACGAGACGGGAGATCTCGTGGGTACGGCCGCCGATCTTGCCCCGGACCGACTCGCGGTCGTTGCGCGTGGTGGTCGCGCGCGGCAGCATCGCGTACTCGGCGGTGACCCAGCCGAGGCCCGAGTCACGGCGCCACCGCGGCACCGAACCCTGAACCGTGGCGGCGCACAGTACACGCGTGCCACCGAACTCCACGAGGACCGAGCCCTCCGCATGGGTGAGCCATCCTCGGCGGATGGTGACGGGACGAAGCTGGTCGGCTGAACGATCGTCGGGACGCGCCATGCGTCAACCCTACCGAGACCGAGCCCGCCGGGACGCCATC